>OOIG01000283.1_pt1 | contig 44318 bp, 33 predicted proteins | sample 1692091 | NCBI WGS metagenome assembly OOIG01 (sample SAMN06348188, study PRJEB24527) | human gut metagenome | biome: human gut; feature: ankylosing spondylitis patient; material: feces | host: Homo sapiens | place: China | collected 2015-10 | reverse complement strand
GCGCTCGTGCCGCGCAGGGCACCCTATTTCTGTGCGGACAGAAATAGGGGAAAGAGCCGTCGGGAACCCTGTTGATTGGGTTCCCGAACCCTCCTGAACAACCAAAGGGGCAAACTCCCCTTTGGATACCCCTACTGCGTAAAGCAAAAGTATGTGTGGTAATTTTACTTTTTTATTCCAATCTACGCCGATGTTACGGTGTAGGCTCGCTGAAAAGCCCAATATGCGGCGGGTAATAGCTCCAGCGCACAAACAGCACTATAAACACACCCGCGATAATTGCCGAAATATAAATTGAAGCCTTGCTTTGCAGGCAGCCGCACTTAATAATTTCGTATTTTATTACCAGCATTACAAGCACGCCTATAAAGAATGAAAGCACGTTTAAAAACGGTATATCATAGCCGATAATTCCGGTATAGGTGTAAAAGAACATAACTATTGAAAGCATACCGCCGAAAATGCCCGTAACAGCCGCGGGAATATAATTTCGGGGTTTGTTTTTTATTATAAGGTATTCTATAACCGAATAAATAATGGCAGGGAAGAAGATTAGCTTTAAATGCTCCCATGTGCTTTCGTTTACGGGAAAGAAAAAGCCGATAAAATGATTGTCGCCCGTCCAATCGTACACAAAGTGCCACAGTGTGCCCACAGCGCCTACAATAATAAACTCAAGCACGGCGTTTAATTTTTTCATATAATTATCACCCATAACATATTATGAGGATAATTATGCCGATTATTCCCACAACAAAGAAAGGCTTACTTGTGTTAAATTTCGGGCGGCGCGGAGTGCGGATATTGAGTTGCAATTCGGTTTTCCGGCTTTGTATCAAAAAGGTAAAGAACCAATAAAAAGAGCCATTCAAGCGGTTTCATTATTATATATACTATGTCGGCAGCAAGCGGGGTTTTAATATGCTTTGCTATCGGGTAGCCCGTTTTATCGTAAAAATTACGAATTGCGCGGTGTAAATGCGGAGCACGCTCGGATAGCAGCTGTTCAAAAGCGTTTGCAATGCAAAGCTGCCTGTTAACCGTTATTTCGTGACCGTGCCTTTTGCCTGTTCTCAAAGGCTTTACTAATTTTTTGTGCCCCTCAGCTGCTACGGTGCATAGGTAATGACCGTCTCTCGGCAGGTTTTCGGGCGCGATTTTCTGCGACATTGTCCAGTCGGCTGTTTCGGTCCAGAGCTTTATTGCACTGTCAGGCTCCTGACCGAAAAGCAGCAGAATTACCGTAATAATGCCGAGCAGGGGGATAAGCAACAGAAGCGCCAACAAAGGCAGGTTAGATTTATTATGCAAAAAGGCGGAAACACGCCGCATTTTATTCTGTTTATCCGGTTCTTCCGCCGTTTTATCGGCAGAAAGCACTTCGCAGGCTATTACGCGGAAAAAAAGAATTATATAGTTTATAGGAAATAAAAAGAGGAAAAATGATTCGCCGGAAATTTGTACGCACCACAAGACGCAAAGCGCGCAGCCGATATACATTGAAGAAATGCAGAGCGCCGAAAAAAGCGGCGGGCGTTTATTCTGCGGGATAAATCTCAGGCAGATATGACCGATAACAGCAACGGAGAAAAGGACTGCAAGTGTGGGCGTATGCTCGGGCGATATAGGCGAATGTCTTTGATTGTCGTAAAGCTGAACAAACCAATCCTTGAAAAGTATATTTTTTAAGGGGGCAAATGTAACGGTATAATAAACTCCCGCAGCAATTGAGAGCAATTCCCAAAGGCTCATAAAAGTACTTTTATATGTCAGCCGTTTTTTGTTTGTGAGCAGTAAAACATTTTCCGCAGTAAGCACAAAAGGCAGAAATACAATTGAAATTACAAGAAAAGCGGAAAGTTCAAAATCATCGCGAGGACCGTAAATGAGCTGATAAATAACAGTACAAATTAAGGCGACCGCGCCGCAAAACAGCAAGGTTGTGAAAACAGGATATTTGAGAAAACTATGCCAAAGATTTTTTATGTGGCGCACAGTATGCATCCCCTTTATTTTTCTGTTTTTACTATAAACGAAAAATCGATATATCCGTCGCCGGGGACGGTGTAAACATCACTTAAAGCGGAAGAGTATGCAACGGTGGTATTTTGGAACAAAAGCGGGATAATGTGCGTGCCGCGAAGTAATTCTGCCTGCACCGCGTCGGGGGTTTTGCCCTTTGCGGAAATGCCGAATTTCTCGGCAAATTCCGAAAGGCTTTTGCTGTCGGCACGAATGGGGAACACGGATATCGGTAAATCGCGGTTTTTAAGCTGCGGGGTCAGCTTTTCGGCACTGCTTGCGGTCTCGATATTTATAAACGCGCCGAGTTTGTTTTGCCAGTGCCCCACAATATCGGTTATGATAGGCTTTATATTGCCGTCATCGTAAAAATAGAGCTTTATATCCGACGGGAATTTTTTATCGGGTAGATTTTTAAGCTCCGCCGAGTAAAGTGCTTTCGCACCGTCATAATTATAGGAAAGCATACCCGCCGAGGTTTTTTCACCCGAAATAACACCCGGGAAAAGGGAAGCGGCGGCGGAATAGCCCGGCTTTAAATCGGCTGAATATACCTGCTCGCCTATAAGCAAAGCAAGGCTTTTGCGCAGATTTTCCGAAAGGGAGGAATCCATAGTCATAACCCAGCATATATTCTGATAATCGGTTATTTTAAGCCCTGCCGATTCAGCGCCTTTTGACAGCGCGGAATCTATAAATGTAATATCCACATTGTTATCCAGCAGCCGCTCATAGGGCGTTTTATCCTTAGCGCGGGTTATATAAACCGCCGCGTTTTTGGCTTTAAAGGTGCCCTTGTAGTTATCAAAGGAATAAAGCCGTATTCCGAAAGAGTCCTCGCCGTCGTTCCAGCGCCCGAGCCTGTAGCTGCCGCAGGATATAACGGTATCGAGCGTCAGCCCGTATTTGCCGCCCGATTCATTGAAAAACTTTTCATTGCAGGGCATAGCAACGCTTGTGGTAAGGCTTTCTTCAAAGCCAGGGTCATCGTATGCCAGCTCAATTACAACCGTGTGCTCGTCGGGAGCGGATATGCCGAGGGTATCGGCGCTTTTTTTGCCGTTATAAATATCCTGCGCGTTTTTTACGGCGAAAAGCCGCGAGGCATAGGGTGCGGCGGTTACGGGGGTTACCGCGCGGCGCAGCCCGAAAACAAAATCGGCTGCGGTAAGCGGCTCTTTATTGCTCCATACGGCGTTTTCGCGCAGCTTAAAGGTGTATTTAAGCCCGTTTTTTTCAAAGCTTTTCGCCGCGCCGCAAACAACGGCGCCGCCCGAATTTTTTCTGAGCAGCCCCTCGTAAATATTTTTAACGATTGACAGCTCCGAATCGGTTGAGGCGGTTTGCGCGTCAAGCGTAAAGGGGCGCTCGGGCAGTTCGTAATAAATAATTGCGTTTTGGTAGCTATCTTTGCAGCCGACCGATGTTATAAGTAAAGCAAGCGCCGAAAACAGCGCGAAAAATTTAAAACAGCATTTCATTTAAATAACCTTCTGAATATTTTCTATGGGTATTTTACCACAAAAAAAGCTTATTTGCAATAACAACAAAAAACGGGCAAAAAAATTTGTTAAAAAATTGTCGAAAGGGGCTTTTCAAATGAAAAAATATATGTTATACTACATAAGTATATGTAGATTCATATATATGAATTGTGCATACAATTATTCGAAGGAGGATTCGTTTAATGCAAAAAAAGATCAGTAAGCTTCCCTTTAAGGGAACAGCTGAACAGGAAAAAAAGCTGCGCGAAATAATTGACGCCAATAAGCACGATAAAAGTCTTTTGATGGCAGTTATGCAGCAGGCGCAGGACGTTTACGGCTACCTGCCTATGGAAGTTCAGGAAATGATAGCCGAGGGAATGGACGTGCCGCTTGAAAAGGTTTACGGTGTTTCCACATTTTACGCGCAGTTTTCGCTGTCGCCTAAGGGTGAGTACAACATATCCGTATGTCTTGGCACCGCGTGCTATGTTAAGGGCTCTGGGGATATTTTCAACAAGCTGAGCGAAAGACTCGGAATCGGTGCGGACGAATGTACCGAGGACGGCAGATTTTCGCTTACCGCTTGCCGCTGTATAGGCGCTTGCGGCTTGGCGCCGGTGCTTACTGTTAATGATGAGGTTTACGGCAGACTGACCGTAGACGATGTTGACGGCATACTTGAAAAATACGGCTTCGGTAAATAAATCCCGAAAGGATACTCCGCATATGAAGATCGGTACTATAAAAGATTTGCTGGGCGCACAGGTCATCTGCTGCGAGGAGGGGCTTTCACGCCACGTTTATTCCGCCTGCGGCAGCGATATGATGAGCGATGTGCTGGCATATGTAAAGGATCAGGCGGTGCTGCTTACGGGGCTTGTTAATTTACAGGTTGTAAGAACCGCCGAAATGATGGATATGAACTGCATAGTGTTTGTGCGCTCCAAAATGCCCACTGCCGAAATGATTGAGCTGGCTAAGGATTGCGGTATGGTAATTCTTGCTACCGATAAAAGAATGTACGAGGCTTGCGGTATTCTTTACAGCAACGGTCTTGTAGGGAACAGGGTTAAAAATGCCTGAGGCTTTGAAATTCCACTTTGACGTTGACGGTGAGGATTTTACATCGGCAGGTAAGGCCTCGGTTCAGGTCAAGAAGAATTTAAGGCAATTAGGGCTGCCGCCCGAAATAATACGCAGGGTCTCCATTGCAATGTACGAGGGCGAAATAAATATGGTAATTCACGCAGGCGGCGGCGAAGCCGACGTTACCGTGAGTGAGGACTGTATTGAAATATTCCTGCATGACAAAGGACCGGGAATTAAGGATATTGAGCGGGCTATGCAGGAGGGGTACTCCACAGCGTCAGACCAGATACGTTCCTTAGGCTTCGGCGCGGGAATGGGGCTGCCCAATATGAAACGCTATACCGACAGTATGGAGATAAACTCCACGGTGGGCGTGGGTACGGACATTACAATGAAGGTTATGCTTTGAAAAAATATTTTCGGCAGGTGCTCAAATGAACAGATATGAACATTCGGTTTACCTTGACGAAAAAAAGTGCAGCGGCTGCACCGCGTGCTTAAAGCATTGCCCCACAGAGGCAATAAGAATACGCGGCGGTCACGCCTCAATTGACCCCGACCGCTGCATTGACTGCGGCGAATGTATAAGGGTATGCCCGCATAACGCAAAAAAGGCGGTTTGCGAAAAGCTTTCGGCAATGGATAAATTCAAGTGGAAAATCGCATTGCCCGCGCCCTCACTATACGGTCAGTTCGATAATTTAGAGGACGTTGACTATGTGCTTGACGGTCTTATAAAAATCGGGTTTGACGATGTGTTTGAGGTTTCCGCCGCGGCGGAACTCGTCAGCGCGTACACAAGGCTTTACCTTAAAACCGAGGGGGTTAAAAAACCGGCTATAAGCTCTGCCTGCCCCGTGGTAATAAGGCTTATAGGTTTGCGCTTTCCGTCCCTTACCGATAATATTATACATATGCTGCCGCCAATGGAAGTTGCGGCAATGCTCGCCCGCAAAAAGGCAAAGCGGGAGCACCCCGAGCTATCGGATGAGGAGATAGGTGTTTGCTTTATTTCACCCTGCCCCGCAAAGGTAAGCTATGTAAAAAACGGGTTTGCAGGCTATAAAAGTCAGGTTGATACGGTGGTTTCGATTAACGATATTTACTTTCAGCTTATAGCCAAAATGCAGCCGAAGGCGGATATAAAGTCGCTTTCAAACTCGGGTATGATTGGCATTGGCTGGGCAAGCACTGGGGGAGAGGCTACCGCAATATTCAACGAAAGCTACTTAGCGGCGGACGGAATTGAAAACGTGATACGGGTGCTCGATCAGGTGGAAAACGGCAATATACCGCCGCTTGAATTTATTGAGCTTAACGCGTGTTCGGGCGGCTGCGTAGGCGGGGTTATGACAATGCAAAACCCGTTTATAGCAAAAGCACGGCTGCAGACGTTAAGAAGATATTTGCCAGTTTCGCAAAACTTTCTTTCAAAGGAAGAAAGCTATATTCCCGAAAGCTACATTTTCAACGAAATACCTACCTATCACCCAATTTCCAGACTCAGCGACAGTATGGCTGAATCAATGCGGATGATGGCGGATATTCAAAAGCTGCGCGATACCTTACCCGGTATTGACTGCGGCGCGTGCGGAGCACCTAACTGCCGCGCGTTTGCAGAGGACACGGTAAGAAATAAATCCTGCGGGGCAAAATGTCCCTTATACAAGGAGGGCGACGGTAAATGACGGTAGAAGACCTTTTGAAAAACGGTTTTGGCGCGATTGCAACGCCTGAAACGGACAGAGAAATAACCGGCGTTTATATAGGCGACCTTTTAAGCTGGGTAATGGGCAGGGCACAATCGGGCGACGCGTGGATAACCATAATGTCCAACGCCAATATTGTGGCGGTAGCAGCCCTTGCGGACACTGCCTGCATAATAGCGGCAGAGGGCGTGGAAATACCCGCGGACGTTTGTAAAACGGCGGAAGAAAAGGGAGTTAATATACTTTCCTTTCCCGGCTCTGCATATGATGCCGCGGTAACGCTTCACTCGCTTTTATGAGGTATTATTACGATCTGCACATTCATTCCTGCTTATCCCCCTGTGGGGATAATGATATGACGCCTGACAGCATTGCGGGAATGGGGGAGCTGAACGGACTCGATATTATGGCGCTTACCGACCATAATACCCTAAAAAACTGCCCTGCGTTTTTCAAAGCGGCTTACAGGCACGGAATAATTCCCGTGGCGGGAACAGAGCTTACAACGGCAGAGGATATTCACGCGGTATGTCTGTTCGCCACACTTTCGGGCGCTATGGAATTTGAAAAGGTGCTTGAAGAAAGAAGAATAAAAATCAAAAACCGCCCCGATATTTTCGGGGAACAGCGTATTATCGATGAAAACGATAATATCACGGGTTATGACGATTATCTGCTTATAAACGCTACTTCTTTTTCGCTTGAAGAAGTGCCGCAGGCGGTGGAAAAATACGGCGGCGTGTGCTTTCCGGCACATATCGACAGGCAGTCAAACGGCTTGCTTGCAGTGCTGGGCTTTTTCCCCGAAAAACCGTATTTTCCTTTTGCGGAGGTAAACGACGGGGAAAAGGCAGCGGAATATGCCGAGAAATACGGCAAAAAAATTATAACAAGCTCCGACGCTCACTATTTATGGAATATAAATGAGCGCGGCGCTTACATAGAGCTTGGCTGCGGCAGGGAAAACGCCGCACAGGCGCTTATAAACTATTTGCGGGGTGCGGTATGAAAGAAATATCGCTTAATATACTTGATATAGCCGAAAATTCGGTGAAGGCTAGGGCAACGCTTACGGAAATTACCGTGAACGAAACCGACGATACGCTGACGCTTAAAATTTCGGATAACGGCTGCGGAATGACGGCGGAAACGCTGAAAGCCGTAACCGACCCGTTTTACACCACGCGCACCACGCGCAAGGTAGGAATGGGGCTGCCGCTTTTAAAAATGGAAGCGGAGCAGACGGGTGGCACTTTTTGTATTTCATCAAAAGCCGAAAGCGAATACCCCGAAGACCACGGAACCGAAGTCACGGCGGTTTTCAATAAAAAGCATATTGATTATACGCCGCTCGGAGACGTTGTTTCAAGTATTGTGACCTTAATACAGGGTCACCCCGATACCGATTTTCTGTTTACGCACACCTATGGGGACAAAAGCGTGACCCTTGATACAAGGGAGCTGCGCGCGGTTCTTGAGGAAGTGCCGCTTAACAGTTATGAGGTGCTAAAATTCATAGAAGAAACCTTAAGAAAGGAAGAAAACATATGAAATCATTGGCTGAATTACAGGCAATAAAGGAAAAAATGCGCGATAAGGTCATTCTTCGCGAGGGCGTTAACAGCGTTCGCGTAGTTGTGGGAATGGCTACCTGCGGTATTGCGGCAGGCGCGCGCCCCGTTTTGAACGCTTTGGTTGAGGGCGTTAACAAAGAGGGGCTTACGGAAAAGGTGACCGTTTCACAGACAGGCTGCATAGGCATTTGCCAGTTAGAGCCTATTGTAGAGGTCTTTGAGCCGGGCAAGGAAAAAATAACCTATGTTAAAATGACTCCCGAAAAGGCAGCGCGCGTAATTGAGGAGCATCTTAAAAACGGTAACGTCGTAAACGAATATACGATAGCCGCTCATAAGTAATAATTTGGAGGTAAAAAAATGATTCGTGCACATGTGTTGATCTGCGGCGGTACCGGCTGTACCTCTTCGGGAAGCCACGATATTCAAAAGGCGTTTGCCGAGAATATTGAAAGCTGCGGACTTGCGGACGAGGTAAAGCTCGTACAGACAGGCTGTTTCGGTCTTTGCGCTTTAGGACCGGTTGTTATCGTTTATCCCGACGGTACTTTTTACAGCAGAGTAACCCCCGAGGACGTTAAGGAAATTGTTGAGGAACACCTGCTTAAAGGACGTATTGTTGAGCGTTTGGTTTACAACGATACCGGCAACGTGGCTGATGAAATTGAGGGTAACGTGTCCCTCGGTGATACCGCTTTCTATAAATCGCAGAACCGCGTGGTTCTTCGTAACTGCGGCGTTATTAACCCCGAAAATATCGACGAATACATAGCTATGGACGGCTACGCCGCTCTCGGTAAGGTTTTAACCGAAATGACCCCCGAGGATGTTATTAAGTGCGTTACCGATTCGGGTCTTCGCGGCAGAGGCGGCGGCGGCTTCCCCACGGGCAGAAAGTGGGCTTTGTGCGCGCCGAATAAAGCTCCGCAGAAGTATGTTGTATGTAATGCGGACGAGGGCGACCCCGGCGCGTTTATGGACCGCTCGGTATTAGAGGGCGACCCGCACTCTGTAATTGAGGCTATGGCTATTGCGGGCTACGCAATAGGCGCAACAGAAGGCTATGTTTACGTTCGTGCAGAGTACCCGATAGCCGTTCACCGCTTGCAGATAGCTATTGACCAGGCGCGTGAATACGGGCTTTTGGGTAAGGATATTTTCGGCTCGGGCTTTGATTTTGATTTGCATATCCGCCTTGGTGCCGGCGCGTTTGTTTGCGGCGAGGAAACCGCGCTTATGACCTCAATTGAGGGCAACCGCGGCGAGCCGAGACCCCGCCCGCCGTATCCGGCAGTTAAGGGTCTTTACAACTCACCCACTGTTGAAAACAACGTTGAAACCTTTGCAAACATTCCGCAGATTATTCTTCGCGGCGCCGAGTGGTTTGCCTCAATGGGAACAGAGCGTTCTAAGGGTACTAAGGTATTCGCTTTGGGCGGTAAGATAAAGCACACGGGACTTGTTGAAATTCCTATGGGTACGACTCTTCGCCACATAATTGAAGATATAGGCGGCGGTATTCCGAACGGCAAGAAATTCAAAGCCGCGCAGACAGGCGGACCTTCGGGCGGTTGTATTCCCGCAAGCCTTATTGATACCGAGGTTGATTACGATAACTTAACCGCTATCGGCTGTATGATGGGTTCGGGCGGACTTATTGTTATGGACGAAGACACCTGTATGGTTGATATGGCTAAATTCTTCCTTGAATTTACGGTTGACGAGTCCTGCGGTAAGTGCACACCCTGCCGCGTAGGTACAAAGAGACTGCTTGAACTCCTTGATAAAATCACCAAGGGCAACGGCACGCTTGAAGACCTTGACAGAATGGAAGAGCTTTGCCACTACATTAAGCAGAACTCCCTTTGCGGTCTCGGTCAGACTGCGCCTAACCCCGTGCTTGCAACCCTTAAATTCTTCCGTGACGAATATGTGGCTCACGTTACCGATAAGGTATGTCCTGCCGGCGTATGTAAGGATCTTGTTTCTTACTCAATTATTGCCGATAAATGTAAGGGCTGCACAAAGTGCGCCCGTAACTGCCCTGTGGGCGCTATCAGCGGTACTATTAAAAATCCGCACGAAATCAATCAGACCGCTTGTATCAAGTGCGGCGCTTGTATTGCTAACTGCCCGTTCGGCGCAATAATTAAAAAGTAAGAAAGGAGCCTTAAATAATGGATATGTTAAATGTTAAAATAAACGGTATTTCGGTAAGCGTAGAAAAAGGCTCTACCATATTGGACGCCGCGCGAGCTGCGGGCGTTGAAATTCCCACACTTTGCTTTATGAAGGAGAAAAACGAGATAGGCGCCTGCCGTATCTGCGTGGTTGAGGCTAACGAGGGCAGGGGCTTCCGCATTGTTACCGCCTGCGTTTACCCCGTAAGCGAGGGTATGGAGGTTCTTACCAACACCGAAAAAATTCAGAAAGCAAGAAGAACCACCTTAGAGCTTATTCTCTCTACCCACGAGAAAAAGTGCCTTTCCTGCGTTCGCTCCACAAACTGCGAGCTGCAAAAGCTCTGCCGCGATTACGGCGTAGAGGAATCTGCCTTTGAGGGCTTTAAGCCGACTTACGAGCTTGATACTTCAACTCCTCACCTTGTAAGGGATAACAACAAGTGCGTGCTTTGCCGCCGCTGCGTTGCCGCCTGCAATGAGCAGTATGTAGGCGTTATAGGCGCTAACAACCGCGGTATTGATACGGCAATCGGCACTCCGTTTGAGGTGGGTCTTTCAAATGTTCCGTGTATCTCATGCGGTCAGTGCACCGTTGTATGTCCTACCGGCGCGCTGGTTGAAAAGGACGATACCGATAAAATCTGGGCGGCGCTTGCCGACCCCGATAAGCACGTTGTGGTACAGACCGCTCCGTCTATCCGCGCTACTTTGGGCGAATGTTTCGGTATGCCCATAGGCACCAATGTTGAGGGCAAAATGGTTGCGGCTCTGCGTCGTCTCGGTTTCGATAAGATTTTCGATACCGATTTTGCCGCCGACCTTACAATAGTGGAAGAGGCTAACGAGCTTGTTGAGCGCATAAAAAATAACGGAACACTCCCGATGATAACCTCCTGCTCGCCCGGTTGGGTCAAGTTCTGCGAGTATTATTATCCCGATATGTTAGAGCATCTTTCTACCTGCAAATCACCGCAGCAAATGGCAGGTGCGGTTATTAAAACCTACTATGCCGATAAAATGGGCATTGACCCGAAAGACATAGTTTCCGTTTCGGTAATGCCCTGCACGGCTAAGAAATTTGAAATAGGCAGGGAAGACCAGAGCGCGGCGGGCGTGCCCGATGTTGATATTGCCATTACCACCCGTGAGCTTTCACGTATGATAATGCGCGCAGGTATCAACTTTGCGTATCTGCCCGATGAAGAGTTTGACTCTCCGCTCGGTGAAGACACGGGCGCGGCGGTTATATTCGGCGCTACGGGCGGCGTTATGGAGGCGGCGCTCAGAACCGCTAACGACTGGCTTACCGGCAAAGATAACACCGATATTGACTTTACCGCAGTGCGCGGCACACAGGGTCTTAAACAGGCAACTGTGAATATTAACGGCAGTGATATAAAGGTTGCCGTAGCCTCGGGCGCGGCGGCTGCCAAGTGCGTTATGGACAGAATGAAGAACGGCAACCCCGACGGCTGGGCGTTTGTTGAAATAATGGGCTGCCCCGGCGGCTGCGTAAACGGCGGCGGTCAGCCGATTCAGCCGCAGTATGTAAGAGATACTGTTGACTTAAAGGCTGTAAGAGCTAAAGCGCTTTACGATCAGGACGCTTCAATGGCGCTGCGTAAATCGCACGAATCCCCCGTTGTAAAGGCGCTTTACAGCGAGTGGTACGACGGCTTCGGCGGTCATAAGGCTCACCACGACCTGCACACAAGCTACGTTCCGAGAAAGAAATATTCTAAATAATACAAAAAAGGGGTTGCCGCAAGAGCGAAAGAATCGCGAGCGGCAGCCCTTAATGTTTATAAACTGTTAAAAAGTCGAAAGCTTTTTTAGTTTTTCTGCAAAATGACACAGAGGGTATGAAAAATGCCCTCTTTTTTCATGAAAATATTTACTTTTTACTCGGTTTAGGCAATCATTTTTTCAAATAAAGGCATATGAAAACGCCCGGAATTCAGTCGGTTGCAAAGCTTTTGGATGTTAAATGCAAAGCTGAGCAATAAAAACTGCGTTTGTGTCTTGTGTTTTCCTCCGGTTAAAAATCTGCGAAAAGCAGAGTCTTCCTTCAGTACACCAAAGGCTCCCTCGACCTGTATGGAACGGTTCATCCGCAGTATAATACCATCATCGGACGCTATGAGCTGTTCGACTTTTTCTTTTTGTTTTGCCATTGCCTTAGATAATCCGATCTTTCTGTTTTCATACTGTCCTTTAAAGCATTTATCCCGGTGAGGACAGCCGGAACAGCTTTCGCACACATAATTTTTTTGTGTTACGGTATACCCGCTTGCGGTTTTTGAATGACTTTCATAAGCATAGTTTAATGCTTTTCCGTTTGGACAGATATAGCAATCCTTCTCTTCATCATAATGCATATTCTCGATTCTGCATCTGTCATTCTTAAACTTCTTTTTCTTCCTGACCTCATGATCAGCCGGTTTAATATATGCTTTTTGTCCCTGCTGTTCAAGATATGTATAATTTTCTTCGCTTGCATAGCCCGAGTCGGCTATGATGTTTTCGTATTTCCTTCTGCTTCCTTGCTGTATTCTTTCAAGAAACGGAATCAGCGTAAGCGTATCGGTTGGGTTCGGGAACAGTCCTACGCCCACAATGTACTCGCTTTCTACAGCAATTTGAACATTCGGGAAGTCCGTATTTTAAAGCAATACCCGGCAATTCCCGGTCTATACGGTCATACAGACGGTTCATATTCTTATGTACTGCATTTGCCCATACAAAGGTATATCGGTTGGCATTTGCCTCTATCTTGGTACCGTCCACAAATACATTTTTAAATTCTACTTCGCCAAGCTCAGACAGCTTTAATACTAATTGGTAAAACAGATTTTCCATAATCGCCGACAGTCTTTCATTTTGAAAATGTGCGATTGTTGCGTGGTCGGGTACTGGTGAATTCTGTAATATCCACATAAAACGGATGTCGTTTCGGCAGGCTTTTTCTATCTCCCGGCTTGAATAAATCCCATTCATATATGCAAATACAAGCAACATAGTGTGACAGGATCATATTTCCGGTATGTGCGGACATATGCTTTGTACAGTTCGGTATAGTCTAACGTGTCGCATATTTCCGCGAGTTTGAATACCGGAACGTCTCCTTTGATTTTTGTTTCTAAATTTAACGGTAAAACCACTTGATTTCTTGTTCCGTACATTGTATAATTAACCTGCTTTCCGGGTTATTTTCAGCAATTTAATTATACAGTAAGCAAAGCGACCGGGCAACCCTTTTTTCGGGCTGCCCGGTTGTTTTTTGCTGTCTTAACTCGACAGCCCTTTTGTATGCGGAAGTATCCGCAAATTTGGTCGGGGTGACCGGGCTCGAACCGACGACATCCAGTTCCCAAAGGTCGTATTAATATTTTTTAAAGCCCTTCGGGCGCTTTTAAACCCTTTCGTCTCGAAATTGCTTACTCTTTAAGGCTTTTGTCTCCCCTGTTTTCGTATGTTCCAAGCCTAACTGTGGGAAGAAATGTGGTCGTAAAACCAAACGATATTATCTCCGTTAATCTCCGTTATTGAAATCATACCACTGTTAAAACCGCTGTTTTATGAGGTCGTTTCAGATACGAAGATTTTTGTAGTGAATAGTATATCTCTTTTTCTGCTGAAAATCAAGTAGGGAAAACTTACTACGGAGTAACCAAAGAAAACCAATATAAAAAGCATAGTTGAAATTGACGTACCGAAAAGCGATTGTTATGATATTGTCTTTAATATTGCCTCAAATGACTCAGAGCTTTCGCAAAACACGGCTACGGTTTATGTGAAGGGTGAATACTGTGTTTCTTTGACTGTAAACGGAATGAGGGGTGAATCCCTATCCTTTATACGGGGAGTAAAACTTAACAAGGGCTCTGCAATATTAACTGTAGCTTACCTCAAAGGAAAAATTGAAATTAAAAAGTCAAAGTATTGAGAAATTTTCAATGAAATTTAGAAGCTACGCAAATAATTTGTGAAGCTCCGTTTTTTATCCATCTATAATTTTTCAAATAGTCATAGCACATACTTCAGAAAATCTTAGAGCTTTTTAAACACAACCGTAACCGACTGATTTTCACGGTCGTTTACAAAATGCCAGCCTATATTCATAAGATAATCGCCGCCGAAGTGCTTATCGCTGCCGTCAAGGGCGTAAAGCGCGTTTTCGTCAAGCCCGCAAAGCTTGATATAATCGTCGGGCGCGTTGGGTGTTGCACGGTTGCAGTTCACCGTTAAAATCACGGTGTTTTTGTCCTCCGAAACAAACTCGATAGCACAAACATCGCTGTCAAATGGGGATTTTAAGCGGTAGCAGTCTCCCTTAACCGTCTACTATTCGCTTGCTGTTTTGATAAGCTCCGCCGAATACGAGGCAAAGCCGTGGTTACAACGGCACATGTGTCCTTATGCTCCCACAGCGTTCCCGTTCTTTCTACCGTTTTTTCCTTAGCTCTTCATCACCGAATATTGCAGCCTCATACGGTCTGAATGTTTCACAACAATTTTGCCTGTCGGAGTAGTTTGAAAGCAAGATTTTTCCGTTAAAATTCGGTATGTTAATTTGCGACGTCTTTTCAAAGTTGCATATTACGGTTACGGTTTTCCCCTCGTATGTTCTGGTGAAAACAAAATAATCGTCATCCGGCTTTGAAAGGAGTTCAAAATCACCAAACAATATTTCAGGCGAGCTTTTCCTGAGTGCAAGCAGTTCTTTATAATACTTAAATACCGATTTTTCCGAAAGCAGATCCTTTTCAAGATTTATTTCCTTAAAACGGCTGTTAATAGGAATCCACGGCTCGGCGGTTGAAAAGCCTGCGTATTTGCCGGCGTTCCAGGAAATCGGACGCCTTTCATTGTCGCGGCTGCCGAAATTAATCATTTCAAGCGCCTTTTCCTCGCCGTACTGCTCGGAAAATATTTTATAGAAATTAAGGCTTTCCACATCCCTGAAATCGTCGATCGAATCATAGTGCGACGAAGCGGTGCCTATTTCCTGTCCCTGATAAATAAAAGGTATTCCGCGCAGGGTGTAAAACATTGTCGCAATTAAAGAAGCGCTTTCATAACGCAACTCCCTATCGTTGCCGATTCTCGAAATAAAGGGCGGTTGGTCGTGATTATCCGTAAACAGCGTATAAAGCAAATCGTTATCATAGCAAAGCTTTTGCCATTTAACGAGAATATCCCTTACAGACTTAAGGCTGTCGTTTTTCGGAACAAATTTGCTTTCTCTGCCGCAAGACTCAATATGGTCAAACTGAAAAAGCGTCGTAAGCTCTTTTCTTTCTTCTTTTGCGTGGCGACATACCTCCTCGATATTATCCGCCCAGCACTCCCCAACCGTAAACAGGTTTTCAGTTTCGGGACGACCGAAAAGCGCGTTAATATATTTGTGCAGATTAGGACCGAAGCAGTTGCTCCCGTTTTTGAAATCCTTTGAAATCTGGTCGATAACATCGCACCTGAATCCGTCTACGCCGAGACCCGTCCAATAATCAACTACCTTCTGTATCTCCTTTACAACCTTGGGGTTGTCCCAATTAAGGTCTGCCTGAGACACCGCATATGAATGAAGATAATACTGATCTCTTTCCTTGCAATACTCCCACGCACTTCCGCCGAAAGCAGAACCCCAATCATTAACAGGCTCATCAAACCAATAATAAAAATCGCTGTAATAATTGTCCTTTGATTTCTTGGATTCAATAAACCATTTATGCTGTGTCGAGGTATGATTAGGGACTAAGTCCATAATAATTTTTATTCCGCGGGAATGAGCCTCGGCTATCAGCTCCTTCATATCGTCGAGGGTTCCGAATTCGTCCATAATATCGTAATAATCGGAAATATCATATCCGTTATCATCATTAGGGCTTTTATAGCAGGGGCAAATCCAGATAGCGTTAATACCTAAGTCCTTTAAATAATCAAGCTTTTCGATTATTCCGCGAAGATCTCCGATTCCGTCCCCATTACTGTCATTAAAGCTCCTCGGATAAATTTGATATACTATCATTTGAGCAAAATTTTTATATTTTTCCGAAAGCATTGCAATCCTCCTAAAAACGATTCAAAAAACTTTTTTTATAACACCTATTTACCTCTTATTTTTCTGAAATAACTTCAATTTCTTCAGGTGCTGTCCACTTAGTATGTATTTCGCCGTTTTCTAAGCGCCTGCAATCAACCGATATTATTCCGTAGGGCGTTGGATATGTACCCTTTGCCCAGCTAAGGTTTCCCAAATTCGGTTTTATCCCAATCTTTTTACAACCTGACGAAAGAATATGAATACCCAGCACCTCCTCGGCTAAAAATGCGGTAGGTGCGGACGCCCAGCCGTGACAAAGACTATGTCGGAAGCCTTTATAACAAAAAGCGCCGTTATCGCCGTGAATATCGCCTTTGCCGTCTTCGGGTATCTCGTCTATCGGTGAGGCGTTTTTTGCCCAGTCGATATTAAAATCCTCCCAAAACGAGGTGGCTCCGAGCTTAAGCATTGTGCCGTAATACTCCTCAAGTACCGAAAGGGTCTCGGTCATATCCTTTTTTGCGGCGGCTTTGAGCAGGTAATAGCTCATAAAGGTTGAAAAGCCCTCTGCTCCGCCTTCAAGTATCTCATTTGCCGCCTTATCTTTATCATAACAGCCGGCAAGCGACAGCATAGCGGCGGTCTGCTTTGCCCCGCAGGAGCTCCATTCGCAATTTTTGAGAATCTCGGATTTTTTATTGCATAAAGCGGCGGTATCATTATCTCCGCAATACCCCGTAAGCTCCGCCGCCGCGTTTAAAGCGAGAACAAGCAATGCGCGGGAGCCGTATTCTCCCGCCTTTGTACCGTTGGTCGGCCAATCAAGGAAATAATAACCGATACCGTCCGAGCCGTCCTCTGAGACAAGGGAGCATATCCTATTTGAAAGGGAAATAATATATTCCCTGTTGCTTTCTAAAAATTCTTTTTCGCCTGTATAGAAATACCAGTCCCTTACAATTATCATCCACCACATCGAGTATGTAGGCATATTATTCATCCAATCAGGCAGCGGGGTCGCGTTTCTTATATAATCAAGCGTTTCTTCCACAATCGGAATATCACCGAAAACGGAACGAACCGTAAGCATTTCGGGGTGCATATCCCCCACCCATACAAGGCGGTCCCTTTTAATGCCGTCCCATATGTAATTCTGTAGGCAAAGCTTGCAGGTATACGCGGCGGTATCATAAATTTTATTAAGAGCTTCATTGTCACAGCAAAAGCTTCCCAAAGCGGGAATATCCCTGTAAACCGAAACCGCCGCAACCGATTTAACCGAAAGCTTTGCAAATTCTCCGTTGAGCCGCAGGTAAACAAAGCGAAAACCCGTTTCGTTGAATGTCATATCGCTGTAAGACGGCAGCAGGTGATCGGCACTTCTGACAGCATGGTCATTTGTGGAATTTTTGCAGCCCAACCCGCTAAGCGCCTCTGACACGGATTCGCCGCAGGTTATATTAACGCTTACGGGTCCGTCAGAGTACGATGAAAAGGTCAAAATTCTGACGCTGCCGTTTATTTCTCTGCCGAAATCCAGCAAAACGGCGGCGCTTTCTCCGCTGTTTCCGTTTTCAAAAACGGTGCAATCAGGCTCGTTTAAGCCTATTTGCAGCGATTTTTCGGTCAACAGACCCTCCGTATTTGTCACCTTTCCGAAACACTTTACTATGCGAACGGGGAAAAGCGTTTCTCTTACACGTTCATCATATCTGTTTTGCATAGCGGCACTCCTTGCTTAGCATAAATATATGCAGTTATATTATATCAACAGTAGGTAAAATGTCAATCTAAAGCTTATTAAGCGAGCAAATTTTTTTATCCGAAAGCAGTCTTATAAACAGTCCGCCCTGAACCGAACGGTGCTGAAAATGAATTTTCATAGAGGTTACGGTTGAAAACAGGTCGTTCATAGGAACTCTTGACGGGGACAAATTATAATTAAGCCATAAGGCGTCTATTATCTTCTTAAAGAAATCGGGGTCATTAGAAAGGGTCGCCGTCCAAAGCATCCAATCGGACTTTGTGCAATCCGAGCGGCTGTCAAGCGGCAGACCGTAGGGATTCATATGGGCTTTATAGCTTTCGGTTTCCTTATCCCACATATCCTTAGAGAATATATTTAATTCAAAAATTTTATCCCAAACGGCGTTGTACTTCATACTAAAGGTATTGGGCTCATCAAAGGTAAGCCTGTAGGTGCCGTCGGAGTTTGCCGCTTTCTCCTTCCATTCCGCCGCCGTTTCCTTTGCAAGCTTTAAGTAATAATCCGCTCGGCTTTGGTCGCCCGCTTTATCGCACAGCCACGAATATGAGGCGAGCGCAAATATAGATTTAAGCGATAAATTGCAGTTGTGCGCAAGGTGTCCCGCAAAGTCGTCGGTGCAAAGCTGATTTTCGGGGTCAGCGCCGAATTTTGTGAGATACTTAGCCCACTGCTCAAGGATAGCGCCGTATTCTTTACACAATTCGGTATTGCCTATCGCTTTTGTGACCGCGGCGGTCATAATAAGCATATTGCCGCACTCCTCTACGGGCATTTGCATTTCGAGTTTAAAGCCGTTGCCGTAAACCTGACCGTTAAGAATAGGATAAGTGCCTAAATCGTGGGGTGCAAATTCATAGGGCCATTTTCCGCTTTTAGAATATTCAAAAACAGGCTTTATCATAGCCGCTGCAAGCCGTGGATTGTAAAGCAGGAAAAACGGTAATGTCGGATAGCTTACGTCTACCGTTGCGGCACAGCCGTTACTTAAACATTCCTTGGTTATGTAAAGTATCTCGCCGTCGTTTTTTATGACAAGCTTGCACGCCGCCATAATCTGCCGCAGAGAAAGCTTTAAAAGCTCGGCGTATTTTTCGCCGCCCGCACTTATTGCGTCTTTTTCGAGATTTTTATTAAATTCATCGCATTGATTTTTAAACTCATCGTATTTTTGGAATGCCTCTTCAATTATCTGCTCACAGGTCTTGCCCTCGCGTTTCCAGTATGCCTTTAAAAACTCACCGAAATATTTAATCGAATAAACGTCGTCATACGCGAAAACAATAAGCATTTCATTTTCAGAGTCGGTATCAAGCAGGGCTTGGGCGCTTAAAAAGACTCTGTCCGCCATTTGAAGCGAGGATACCTCACCTTTGTCCGCCGCAAGATGAAAATAGCCCCAGTCTATACCTCTGTCGTCCCCCGAGTGACCTAAAACAAGCTGTTCGGTTCCACCCATTTTCATAGCGGAAAAGCCGTTTGACAAGCTTACCTTTTCGGTCAAAACGCAGTTTTGGAGCTTGCGTTCAATACAAAAATCCTCAGAAGCCAATACCGACACCTTAACCTTGTGCGCCGCCGAATCGGAGGATTGGGCGGTTATTTTAAGATATGAGGCAGGTCTTGACAGCATATCCGGATTGGTCGGCAGCGCCGGTGTAAAGAAGTCCGCTATAAGGCGCACGCCCGCCGCTTCAAATATATATTTTGTGGAAAAGCTCTCTGTAATTACATCGACCTGATTCATAGGCGGCATATTCATATCCTTTGCCGAACCCATAAAGACATAGCATTCTCCGTCAATTTCAGCTTTTCCGATTAAAAAACAGGTTCTTGAATCCCATGTTTTAATATCGCTTTCATAAAGCTTATCACTTGTTGACCAAACGCTGAAGTAGGGGTCTACTGTAATTAACGGATAAGCCGGTGCTCTCAATTTCATAAATATTCTCCTGACAGAATGTAAATGCGAAGTTGCCGCGTTTTTGCGGCAACTTCCGATATTTAATTATTTGTTAAGTGTTTTTCTTTTTTTAATATAAAGTACCGCCACAGCGCCCGCGCCGATTATAATTACCGCCGAAACAATTGCTATAATATACGGCACGGCAGAATTGCCGCGTGTTTCCGATTTTGTGTCACCGTTTGCGGGTTTTCCCTCTTTGCCGGTGGGCATAATAACCATATCGTCAAAATAGATGCTTTCTGAGCCGGAGCTTGTAAGCACAAGATATTTTTCTCCCGCAACGAAGGTTACGGCAACCTGCTGCCAAGAGCCGGCCTTTTCCGACGAAATATCCGCAAGAGACTGAACATACTTCGGTTTTGCCGAAAGCGTTGCCTTGCTTATCTGACCCATAGTCAGCTTTACGGGGGCGTTGCCGTTTTCGGCATAGACCCAAACAGTCATTTCGTATTCCTTGCCCGGCACCAGTTCGCCGAGGCTGCCGTCAAACGGTATGAACGAGCTGTCGGCGTCGCTGTTTCCGATTCGGTGAACCGACTTTGTTCCGCCGTGTACAAAATTGAATGAGAAGCCCGGCATACCGAGCTTATAAAGCTCATAATCGTCTCCGAGCAGAGAAGTATCGTAATCCCTCTCGAAGCCCTGCTCAATGCTCAAAGATTCCCATTTTGCATAAAGGGTGACGTCGTTCATCGGGAAAACGTCCAGCGGGAACTCAACGTCAAGCTCGCGGTAAACGTACCAGCCCTTGAACTCATAGCCCTTGCGGGTAACCTCGGGCCATTTGATTTTTGAGCCTTCCTCACCGTAAATAGGCTCAATCTCGTTTCCTCCGTTTGTAACAAAGGTTATACATATCTTATCGAAGGGAGAGGTGTTTGAATATTTTGAGCTTGTTCCGAAGGCTCTTAAAACGGGGGTGCCGTCCTTGCAGGCGTACCAAATATTCTTGAAATCAAAGCCGGTCATGTACTTTTCGGCATTTTCGCCGCGCATTGATTTAAGACTCAGAATACGTCCGCCCGAAGGAGTAGCTACAGTACAGTAAACATTTTCGCATTTAGTAGAATCAAAGCACTTGCCGATTGCGGAGTCCTTAGCCGCGGTCGCCACATAGCAATTCCTTATCGGGCTTTCGATAACGCCGCTCCAGTTATAGCCTACAATTCCGCCCCTTTGACCGTCGGTTTCGGAAAGCAGAACGCCTGTGAAATAGCAGTTTTCAATAAGCATTGCTTTCGGAGTAGCTCCTAATATTCCGCCTGCCACCTGACCGCTTACCGTAACGGTACCGTCTGCAAAGCAGCCGCTTATGGTTGCCAATTCTCCGGGAACCGCATTGTCCCAATAATAGGAATAGCCGCATATCGCTCCGATCCAACCGTAGCCGTACTTGTTATCATAGCCGCGAAGGAAGGAATTAACCACGCCAACATTCTTAACCACGCCGCCTTCACCGATTACAGGGATAAGACCGCCTAAAACCTGACCGTCGTTTTCAACATTGAGGTAAAGTCCCGATACAACGTGACCGTCTCCGTCGAAAACTCCTCTGAAGCCCATAGAGCTTTCATACTGACCCCATGTTGAGAAGTACCAGGAGCGCGCTTCGTCCTTCCAGTCGGATCTTGTAGTATCGTTAAGGTAAATATCGGTTGTAAGCTTGTAATACACGTTGTTGTTATTCGGCTTATCCAAAATTCCCGTAACAAACTTTGCAAGCTGTTCGCCCGTAGAAATAAGGTAAGGATTATTTTTGGTTCCGTTGCCGCCCGCAAAAGAGGCAGCTACCTGACCGCTCCATACTTCGCCGACCTTGCCGTTATACCCGTTTGCCTGATAGCCCTCGGGCACTTTTATAAGCGCGGGCGTTTTTGAGGTGGTCTTCCATATTGTGTTCCAGTCGAACGCAGGCATATTCTTCCTTGCCGCAGCACCTGTCATTTGCGCCTTAGTGCGCGTTCTTACATTTGCTTGCGCTACATTCGAATAGCAATCACGGATATTGAAGTTTGCCGTGCCCGAAATACGGTAGAGAGGATAATCAATAGAATACGAATTCACTATATTATTCCCCGGTGCCCAGAAATAGCAGGCAATTCCCGCCGATATCGGTGTTTTCCCGTCATCATCAAGGCAGGTTGCCGAAAGGCTGCCCGTAAAATAGCAGTTATCAATATCAACCGAAAGCGAGCCTGCACCGACTATGCCGCCTGCTCTCATTCCCTTTATAATAACCGTTTCATCGGCATAGCAGCCAGAAACGACCGCGTTTTTCGGGTTATTCGATTTACCTATGCCCTCTGAATTGCTCCAGCCGACAATAGCGCCCACATTTGCAAGACAGGACATATACGAATTCACAACGCCTACATTTCTTATCACGGCGCCGTCGCCTATCATCGGGAAAAGCCCCGAGCGATAGCCGTCAAGCTCTGAATCGCTGTTATAATAAATACCGCTTACAATATGACCGTCGCCTTCAAAATAACCGTTAAACTGCGTATGTTTATCGTCGTTTACCAAGAACCACACATTAGCGCCCGTATTTTTGCCGTTTTCGTGCCAATTATCGGCAGTGGTATCATTAAGCAAAATATCGGCGGTGAGCTTATAATATTTGCCGCGCGTATCGTTATCCTTTATAAGGCGAGCCAGCTGCGCCGCCGTCTCAATAAGGTAGGGGCTTGCCTTTGTGCCGCTGCCCGAGGCATAGCCTTTTGCAACATTGCCCGACCAAACCTCGCCTACAGCGCCTATGCCGTAATTAGCGGGTATAACTCTCAGCAACGGATATTGTCCGTCCGCAAGGCTCCACACGCTTACAAAATCGAAGCCCTTAAATACCGACTTCTGCTTTGAAACAGTACCCTTCATATCGGCGGCGGAAAGCGTTGTAACTCCGTTCTGCTTTACGGTTGAGTAGCAGTTTTTAAGCACATAATTTGAAGATGAGCCATCCTCGCTGTAATAAATGCCCACGCCTACCGCATAGCAGTTTGAAATGCTTATTCCCTGCGACCAGAAATAGGCTGTCATAGCGCCTTTTACACCCTCGGTCGCTTCCATTTTGCCTGTAAAGAAGCAGTTGCTTATATTAACGGGCAAACTTGCCGCCGCAACTATACCTGCGGTGCGCATACCTTTAATCATAACCGTTTCATCGGCGTAACAGCCTGTGAGTGTAGGAGATTCGCCGTTTTCAAGGTTATCGCGGCTCCAGCCAACTATTGCCGCGACGTTTCCGAAGCCCGAAAGATAGGAATTTACAACGCCCACATTGCGGATAACCGCGCCGGAGCCTATCATTGGGAACAAAGCCGAACGCCAGCCGTCTCTGCCCGGAGTTTTACCGTAATAAAGACCGCTTACAGTATGACCCTGACCGTCAAAGGTGCCGTTAAAGTGGTTAGCTTTATCGTCGTTTACGGAATACCATTCGTTGTTTCCGCCGCCCTCATACCAATCATTTTTGGATACATCATTAAGCTTTATATCAGCAGTCAGGGCATAATATTTTCCAACCGTATCCGTATCGTTTATAAGACGTGCAAGCTGTTCTGCGGTCGCTATCTGATAGGGGTCTGCTTCGGTACCGTTTCCGCCCTCGTAGCTGTCCGCCGTAATACCCGACCAGATGCCGTCCTCCCTAATCTCTGTGCCCTCAAAGACGCGGAGAATAGGGGTTTTGCCGTCAACGGTTTTCCATGTGCCTGTATAATCAAACTCCGGCATAGCGTCAAGCGCACCTGCACCCGTAATAGCCGAAAGCTCTACAATAATAGGCTCAACTCGGGGGCCTGATTCATTTTTGCCGGTTTGCGTGCTGTAAACGTTATTTAACTGGTTAGCGTCCTTCAAATAAATCGGTGCGGTCGAATAGAAATAATCCACCAGTACATAGTTGCCCCAATGTATGCCGTAAAGCGCACCGTTAAAGTCACCTGAAACGCTTCCCGTAAAATAAAGGTTTTTAAACTGACACTCGCCAATCGCCGTACCTATAATACCGCCTGCTCTCGGTGCGGATACGCTTACGGTTTCATCGGCATAGCAGTTTTCAACCGTCGGTCTCTGTGCCGAGGTCTCATAGGATTGATCCTTAAGCAGATAACCCACCAAAGCGCCTGCGGTGCCGCCGCCCGATACGGTTATGCTTGAATTTGTTATTCCCACATTGCGGATTTTAGCGCCCTCGTCAATCCTTGGGAAAAGTCCCACGCCGAACCAATAGCCGTCGTTCGAGCCTTTAAAGTAAAGACCGCTTACGGTATGGCCGTTGCCGTCGAAATTACCTTGGAATGAAACTCCCGTGCCGTCGCTTAAAACCGAATACCAGTTTTTAGAATTACTGCCGATTGTTTTATTAATTAAAATATCAGCGGTAAGCTTATAATACTTACCCGCTGTTTCCGCGTCGTTTACAAGACGCGCCAACTGCTCGGCGTTTTCAATCTCATAAGGAGACTTTGCAGTTCCGTCGCCCGCCGCATATGCTTCGGCGATATTTCCCGACCATCTTCCGTCGTCCGGGATTTCCTCCTCCTTAACGCCGAAAACGCGTAAAATCGGGGTGCCGTCGTTCACGGTCGCCCAAACATTTGTAAAGTCAAAGGAAGAAAGCGTGCCCGAGGCGGCGTTTCCCGTTATCTCCTCGAGCGAAACAATATTTCCGCTTGTACCTACCGTTGAGTAAACACTGTTTTCCTCATACCATTCGTTACCGTGCTTTAAAAGCGCGCTTGTGGAATAGAAGCGGTAAATATGCGTCGATTCCGACCAGCCCGAAACATATATCGCACCCTTGTTATTGCCTGAAAGTCTACCTGTAAAATAGGAATCGTAAATATATGCCGCGCCGTTTAACGCTCCCGCAATACCTCCCGCGTTATCGCAGGTTATGGAAACGCTTTCGTCGGCAAAGCAGTTTTGCAATTTAAGATAGCTTGTTGCCGAGCTTGATGAAGGCGAATATACGCCGACTATCGCGCCCGCCTGACCGCCGCCTGTTAAGGTGATTGAGGAATTAATCACGCCGACGTTTTCAATTACCGCGCCCACGTCTGCCCTCGGGAAAAGTCCCGCAGCATACCAATATGTGTTATCGGTAGCGTTTCCCTTGAAATAAAGACCGCTTACGGTGTGACCCGCGCCGTCAAAGTGACCCTTGAAAACAGAGCCCTTAATGGCTTCCGTTCCGTTCTCAACCGCAACCGAATACCATTTTTTTGCGCTGTCGGTAAGCTTTTCGTTAATAACGATATTTTCCGCCAGCTTATAGTATTTTCCCGCCGTATCGTCGTCACCTACAAGCTTTGCTAACTGAGCGGCGGTTTTAATTATGTAAGGGTCGGTTTGCGTTCCTGAGCCCGAAGCATATTCTGCCGCAGGCGTGCCGTCCCAAATCTCGTTTGTTTCCGCAAAGGTTACAATAACCGTGATGAAGGACGACAAAACGATTGCAAGCGCCGTTAGAAACACAACAACCAATCTTTTTATATATTTTATTCTGTCAGTCATCTTTTCCTCCTGAGTAAATAAGGTCTTTGCCGAGACGAACAATCTCCGCCTCGGCAAAAAATCATTGCGTAATAAGCTGTCCTTCGCCCGATTTTTGATAGAGACGAATCCAATCTACCGTAAAATCAAACGGCAAAACCGACAAATTCTTTATCATATATGGCTCCGCCCAGGTCTGGTGCGGATTAACGTAAGCCGGCGAATAAAGACCGCAGCCTATTATAACCTCTAAAGGATTGTGAAAGCCCTGCATACCGCCGCTCGACGAATTTCCCGTATCGGTATACGATTCGTAATCGTCGTTAAGGTCAAATGTCATATAAGGCACATTGTCAACATACATTACCATTTTTTCAGGCGTCCACTCATATCCTATAATATGATACTCATAATTGAAAGTATCGGAAGCCGTATACTTTTTAATCTTTTTTGAGCTGTTGGTCAAATCGTGATATTTGCTTGCGGGTGAGCTATTATAAGCCACATCGGTAATATTGCTCCCCGTACTGTTATACCATTTATGAAGATTAGGAGTCATGTTCATGCTTTGAGTTTCAAAGACATCCACTTCAACTCCATAAGGAGAAGGAGTTCCGCTCAAGTCACCGCTTGTAAGCCAAAATGAACACCATGAACCCTGAACGACGGGAATCTTTGCATACATTTCAAGATAACCGTAGGTATAATTCATTGACTTTGCCGTGGTAATAGACCAAGGAGAGGCAAATTTAATACTTGCGTTGTCAGTGTCATTATACTGTATTGTTTTAAGATGCAAATTGCCGTCATTTACGGTTATGCAGTTCTCGTCTGTAAGCATTTCTGTATCCGAAGGTACACCGTAATCATCCACTCCCTTAAAGGACCAAACTGTCGTATCAAGGGATGATCCGTTAAATTCATCGCCCCACGTATAATTGTAAAGCGTTCCTGAAACAGTTTTAGACGTCACAAAATCAGAAACCGTACCGCGAAGCTCGGGAACTGCCTGACTTAAATCATCCGCACTCTGCATGGCTTTCAAAAATTCATTGACCGCTGTTGTTAACAGCGAGCTGTTTCCGGCCTGTATAATAAGCCTGCCGCTATCGGTGTAAAAGCAGTATTCGTTACCGTTTAAATTCACACCGCCGACCGTACGGCTTGTGCTGCCGACGTTTGAGTATCTGTAACTATCGCAGAAGCCGAACCTAAAATGCTCTTAAGACCCGACTGCAATTCAGTTGCGGCCTGATAAGCGTTAAGCTGATTCTCGGAATATACGATTTTAAGATTTTTTAAATCAGAAATATTTAAGCGACAGGCATTGATTTTTTTAAGCGGATAAGGTCTAAAATATTAACTGTTCCGTCTTCTGTTACATCTGCATTATAAGCAAATAATGCAGTGCCGTCTGAGTTTTTTACGCCTAAAAGCTGCTTTCTCAGTACAATAAGATCCGCCGCGTTTGCAGCCGAACCGTCACAGTCGGTATCGCCCAATGCGTAAACACCGTAATTTCCGCTTTCGTTAAGCTTAAGATACGGAACTGTTCCTTCGCCGTCCCAAGCCCATACATCCTTCCAGTTAAGGTTGGGCAGCTTGCTTAAGGCGTTCTTGTTAACCTCGCTCGGGATAACATTTACAGAAGCGTAGTCTGCAGCGTATACGTTTTTATAGTTTGTCTGATTGACTAATAAATGATTAGTGTTGTAGGGGATATACTTTGAGGTGTAGCAGTTGGTAATATCGTAGAATTTGCCGTCGCCGACTCCCCAAAGATCTCCCGCAATGCCGAATACCGAGTCGTTAAGCACATCTCTCACCGAAAGCTCTGCGGTAACACAGCAGTTATCGAAGTTTGCAATCGTACCGCCGCCGACTACGCCGCCCACGGTAGCGCCCTTAATTGTAACGGTATTTCTGACATCAATGTATGAGAATTCCGGGAAGACCGCGTCTGTATCCATTCCAATAATAAAGCCTGCCGCCGCGCCGCCATAGCAGCCCACGCTCATATCGGAATCCGAAACGCTGAAGTTGGTGATTACCGCACCCGCGCCGACTACCGGGAAAAGACCCGAACGGTGACCGTCGGTAGTATTGCTTGCGTTATAAAGCATACCGCTTATGTTATGACCGCCGCCGTTGAAATTGCCCTGGAACTTTATGTCATCGTTATAAAGGGTAATCCAATTATTTGAAAGAAGGCTTGTTGTCCAGCCCTCAGCCGCAGTATCGTTAAGCTTAATATCAGAGGTAAGAACATAATAGTTGCCCTCGGTTGCTGTGTCGGTTACAAGCTTTCTTAACTGCTCTGCGGTAGCTATTTTGTAGGGGTTATTCGCTGTTCCGTCGCCGTCTTCATAAGCCGAAGCCGCACTGCCGTCCCAAAGGCCTGCAGCCCTGCGCTGAGCCTGATAGTGCTTAGTTAATGTGGGATACCCGTATGTTAAGCGCCAAGTGTTTGAGAAATCAAATCCTGAAAGTGTATTTTTTGCTGCCTCGCCTTTTAGAGATTCCAAAGTAATCTGTGTGGTTGAACCGCCGTTATCGGTTTCGGAGGTTACCGAACTCTGAGTTGTGTACACTCCGTTATAGTAAACATCCTTAGTTATGCTTATAGGAGAGGTTGTATAGAATTTTTCGACAGTGCGGGTGTGTCCCCAGCCCCCTGCATAAGTTGCGTTGTTATTGTTGCCCGGAGCTAAGTTTCCTGTAAAATAGCAATCGGAAATAACTCCGTGACCGATAAGCCTTCCTGCAATACCGCCTAAATCTGCAGTTCCTGCAAGGGTTACGGTTTCGTCCGCAAAGCAACCGCTTACCTTGAATTTATTATCTGCGATTTCATTCCACATTAATCCAACAATAGAGCCTGCGGTTCCGCCGTTTAAGGTTAAAGAAGAATTAACAAGTCCAATGTTGCTTACGGTAGCGTCTCCGCCGGCTCTCGGAATAAGACCTACAGAAGCCCAATATTCATTTCCTGTTGCAGAACCGTTGTAGTAAATTCCGCTTACGGTATGACCGTCACCGTCAAGATTGCCGTTAAAGGTCGCACCTACAGGGCCGTTACCGCTATACACGGTCATAAACCAAAGCTTGGGATTGCCCTCAAGGCTTTCGTTTACAACGATATTGTTTGCAAGCTTATAGTATTGGCCCGCAGTAGCAGTAGCTGTTTCGTTAACCAAATATTTAAGCTGAGCCTCGGTTTCGATAATATAAGGTTTGGTTTCGCTACCTGTACCCGAAGCATAGCCGTTCGCCCTTACGCAGGGAGTGGGGTAGCCGTCATAGCGGAAATCCCAGTCGAGTCTGTCAAACGCCATATTGTCAATAGCGTCCGTACCCTTCATCTGGTCTGCGGTAAGTACTTTAGGTTTAACATTAGCAACTGTTTCTTCCACCGTTGAATAGATGTTTGAAGCAGGCCAGAAATTATCCATATTGGTTGAAAGCTGATAACCGACCGCATAGCAATTATTCATTGTACCCTGCGACCAAATATTTCCCATTATTCCGGACGCATCTCTACCTGTAACGGTTGAGACAGTACCTGTAAACCCGCAGTTATTAAAATCGGTTCTCTGTCCTGTGCCGACGATACCTCCGGCATAAGCATAACCTTTTACAATTACGGTATTATCTGCATAACAGCCTGATACACAAGCTTTATCTTTTTCATCGTTTGAAGTGGTTTCACCTATAACGGAACCTGCAGAATAATTTGACTGAATAAAGCTTTCGCTTATTATTACATTGCTGATAACCGCATTAGGTCCGGTCACAGGGAAAAGCGCGCATCTTGTTCCGCCTTGTTTTTCTAAGCTTTCCTTATAATAAATACCGTAAACGGTATAGCCGCAACCGTCAAAGTTACCGTTAAACTGATCAGCGGTATCAAGATTCCAACGCGCAAACCACACGTTAAGTCCGATGGCGTTATCCCAATTAAAGGTTGCCCAATCGGTTGCTTCGTCGCCGTTTAAATAAATGTCGTTTGTGAGCTTGTAATAAACGCCTTGGTTGCTTGTTTCGCCCGCAGCTTTTCTAAGCTGAGCGGCGGTAGAAACAAGGTAAGGATCCCCCTGTGTTCCCGATCCGCCCGCGTAGGTCTCAGCTGGAGAGCCGTCCCAAGCGGCAGATAATGCCGACGGGGTTAATAGGTTTGCCGTGCCGAGAGAAAAAATCAGAGAAAGTGCCAAAAGATAAGCCATTACACGCTTAAAATTAGTTTTGCATAATTTTTTCAAGTTGGTTTCCTCCTTAAAAATTCTTTATTTCAAGTACGGGCGGGAGCTCCGCCCGTACAAAAAACCTGATTATTTGCCCTTTGCAACCGAATCGAGACGGGCGTTCAGACGGTTTACACCCTCGTTAACCTGATTTGCCATAGATTCAAGCTGCTGCTGAATCTGCTTCGGATTGTTCTGAGTCAATTTCCAGTAGGTAAAGCGATCCTGACCGAGCACCTGTGAAGAGCCTGTCATCAGGCAATGGCCGGTGTTTTCGGTAGTTCCCGAGGAAAGACGAAGTGCGTAATTCATAGCGTCCTCGGTGATGTACTTGTTTGAAATATCATAGTTCGCTATATTTGAATAGTAACGGATAAACAGACCGCCCGCCACGGGATTGGAAGCGCCCTTGCAGATGCCCCAGCCCTGATAAAGACCTGCTTCACACGCCTTAGTATTCTGATCTATATCGGGTATAGAGGTATAACCGATATGAGCGGGGTCCATACTGCTCCAATAGCCTTTCTTTTGAAGACCGTAATCGTTTGTAATAGCAAGACCTACCTTGCCCTTGTTGAACTCGTCGCGGTAATCGTAGCCGACGCCGTGCATAAGTCCCTCGTCAAGCCAAGAGGACAACTGGGTCATAGCCTTTGTAAGGTTGGAGCCTAAGCCGCTTGTGAACTTTCCGTCCTTATACTGATAGAAGGAAACGCCCGCGCTTGCCCAGAAGGTTTCCATATCGACATAAGCGCCGTAATAGCCTGAGCCTAAGGAGGTGACCTGACGCATAATCTTAGTCATAGTCTCCCATGTCCAGTTGCCCTCCTCGACATAATCCTCGGGGGTTTTAATATTGTTGTCGTTCAGAAGCTTTTTGTTGTAGAAGCAAATATCCCTTCCCGAGTTTCCAATCGCGTTTACAAGGTAAGCCTTACCGCCGAGGGTAGACAGCTCGGAAACCGTTTTGTCCCAAATAGAGTCGTTTAAATCGATTTTGGAAGCCTCAATCGGTTGTAAACAGGTAAGACAGGCGGGGAAATCGTCGTTTGACCAGTAGATGTCGGGAGCGTTGCCCGCTGCGATTTTACCCGAAATATTGGTAATGTACTGATCCTGCGGAACGACTTCTACATTAACCTTAATTCCGTACTTCTCCTCAAAGGCGTTAATAACCGCCTGTTGGCTGTCGTCGGGAGTTTGCCAGAAGGGATAGCGGATACTCGTTCCCTTGAGCTTTTCAAGCTCCTCGTTCGAAAGGTATTCGGCGTCGGACGAAGTGCCCGAGCCTGAGCCTGAGTTGTTGCCCGAAGGCGTTTTTCCGCCTTTCGAGTCTTGCTTGCCGCAGGAGGTAAGCAGTGCCGCCGCCATAACAAGCGACATTACCAATGCGGCAAAACGCAATAGTTTGTTTTTCATAATACATTTTCCTTTCTGTATTTTAAGGTTTTTAACCTTTGATTATTAAATCAGCCCGTAATTCCTACGCGGTCTATACTTTCGATGAACCAGCGCTGAACAAATATATAAATAATAAGCATCGGAAGTATGAAAACAAGACAGCCCGCCATTAATATAGCCATAGTTTCGGGATGGCTCGGTACCAACGGATGGCCCATTGTAGGCAGCTGCTTTGGCATCATTGTAAGCCAAACCGCCAGCGGATAATCCCCCGTAAGATACATTGAGGAAAGAAAATAATCGTTCCAATGCCAGATAAGTGAAAATACCGAAACGGTTAATATTACCACGCCCGAAGAAGGCAAAGCTATGCGGATAAAGGTGCGTATAGGACCCGCGCCATCCATCCACGCGGCTTCTTCAAGCTCCGCAGGCAGACTTTTGAAAAACTGTATATATATGAATATCAGTATTCCCGAACGAAGTCCCGCCGCCAAAAGCGAGGGCAGCCAGAAGGTCCAGCCCGTGTCAAGCACGTTAGGTCTCAAATCTATACCCGTAATCTTGTTAAACAGCGCGAGTATTCCCAAAAAGTCAAGCTGAGAATTGTTCACCACGCGCGGTATGATTATCATAGTGTCGGGTATAAGAATAGTCAGAAACAGCATACCCATAAACAGACTTTTGCAGGGGAATTTAAACCTTGCAAAGCCGTAAGCCGCAATCGCGCAGGAGCAGATTTCCAAAACCGCGCTCACCATTTCGTACTTTAAAGAAGAAATAAGACCTTCCTTGTAGTGCAGAGCCTCAAGCGCCACCTTGTAATTGTTCATCAAATCTAACTTTTCAGGAAGCCAAACCCTGACCGAATTCATAAATGACGCCCTTGAACGCAAAGAGGTGGTTATCATATAAAGCAGAGGATAAAGAATAACAAACCCTATCGCCAGCAATATAATTATTCTGAAAACCGAATACGCATGCTTTCCTAAATGCCGCGCCCTTGTCTTAGGTGTTTCCGACTTAGCGGGAGTAAGGCTTAAAGATTTTTTTGCAGTCAACATTCTTACTCCCCCTTTTATGACCAACGCTTAACCAGGAATCGGTTATACGCCCATATTAATATGCCCATTATTATACCCACCAGTGCGAAATAGAACCAAAGCACCGCCGAGGTCTCGTCGTAATTTCCGCCCTTCATAAGGGTATACATTGAATCAATCATCGGATTTCGGCTGCTTGTAAACTGCTCGACCATTGTGTAAATCATAACAAGCAGAGTAACCTGTGAAAGGCTCGGGAAGGTTATAAACCAAAACTCCTCCCACTTTGTAGCGCCCTCCACCTTTGAGGCCTCATACAGGCTTGTCGGAACAGATTGAAGTCCCGCTATAAAAAGCACCGTCTGTATTCCGCTGCTCCATATAAGGTCGAAAATATTGCTTATCGCCTTTTCAACATAATTCGATATGCCTGCAGGCAAATCCAGAAACGCCGCAATGTCCGAAACGTCGAACATATTGCCCGAAAGCGATTCGTTAACCGTGGAATCCGACATACTGCCCGTGGTCATAAACAATATATCCATAACTATACCCGTCGCAATTATAACGGGCAGGAAGAAAAGCGCCCTGAAAAAGGTTCTTCCGCGGAATTTCTGATTGAGAATAAGCGCCAAAACCATACTTATAAGCACGATAATCGGCAGCTGATACAAAAGCGAGGTAACCGCCGTTCCGAGGGTTTGTGTATACGCTCCGCTTTGAAGAAGCGCGTAGCGGTAGTGCTGAAGTCCTACAAATTTTGTTGTAAGACCGTCGTTATTGAGTGAAACATCGGAAAGTGAGAACAACAGCGACTGAATAATCGGTATTGCGAAAAACAGTATAAAGCCCAGAAACCAGGGTGCGATAAACATAAGACCATAACGGCTTTTCAGGCTCTCTATACCCCTGTGCTTATTCTTGCGCACTCTCAACACCTCCGATAACAAATCCCTGCGGCTCGACCGCCCCGAAGGGAGTCTGCTCCGTCTTATCGCTGAAGTTTACATAGACCGTAATTCCGTTGTCAAAGCTCGTTGAACGAAGGGAATCACTTACAACCGTATGCTTTACAATTTCAGCACCCGATATTTTTTCATAGTAGTCTTTAAGCTCCTCGGCGTTTGCTTTAATCTGCGGATAAACGTCGTCAAACAAACTGTTGTAAAAATCCTTGGTGCGTATATCAAGGAGCGATTTATCGTAATTCGCGATTACCGTGTAGGTAAGCCCACAGCCGCCTTCAACCGCCTTAAGCACCTGATTTTTTGCACTTGCCGCCAAATTAACGCTTTCTGTAGCTATCGGCACGATTCCCCTAAATACCATTTGGTAAAAAGGAATGTCGGTATCAAAAATATCCTCCGCCGATGAAGAGGTAGGCGTTTCAGTAATAAGGCTCGCCTTAACCGCCGCGTATATGTTAGCGTCGCTTACCGCGATTTTTTTATCGCTGTCGGTAAAGGCGGTCATTATTTTCTTAACGTCCTCTGCCATACCCGATTTTGAATATGTAGAAGCGGAGGCTCTGTCCGAATAATCGGAATAGGCAATACTTGAAAGGGTATTAAAGCTATAGCCCTCCGCGTTTACAGAGGGGGTCTTTTTAAGAAGAGTATCGCCGCACTCAACCAGCTTATCGCGGGCGAGCAGTCTTGCGCGGGTATCCTCGTCCCTGCCCCTTGTCGCAATATCGAAATCGTAGATATATGCGATTTTGCGGCTCGCGCACAGAGCACTGTCAAACATAGTTGAAAAGCCCGCCGCACCGCTTTTAAACCTTATTATGTCATAATCAAGATAGGCGTTTACTCCGTTTTCCTTGCAGTAATCAAGAAGCGTGTTTACGCCCTTTGTTCCGCCTAACTTTGAGGATATTTTAAAGCCGCCGGCAAGGGTATCGGTGCTTATCCCATCAGTTCCGAAGCCCGTAAGTCTCACCGAGGGGGTAAGACCGTCGCCTATCAGCTTTTCAATTATTACCTGCGCCTCTTTAGTATCGGTCGCCGCGAAAAGCGATTTATAGGGTATTCCCAAAAACGATTTTGAGACCGTGGCACCGCCGATTATATTTATGTTAAGCGGGCTTTCTTCATTGCTTTTTTGAAGTCCCTCTTGCTCCTCAAGATAGGATTTATAAAGCTTTGCCATGCCGCTGTAATCCGCGCTGTCGCCCGTCAGCGGATAGAAGCCTACCGAAAGAGGCGTATCTATCATATAATCCGAATATATAACGTTCTTAACCCGCTCGCCCGGCATTAAATCCGCAATATTGTTTGTGTAGCCCCTTAAAATAAAGGAGGTGTAAACGGAGGAATATCCTAAAGCCTTAGAGCCGCTTGTCACATTGATTTCGGCGCTTTCAGCCCCCGATTCAATAACCGCGAAAATCGCGGTGTCGCCTGTTTTTGCACCGTACACGGGCATACGCACCGATTTTTCCGAGGAGGGCATATCCCATTTTTCAATGGAAGCGTCCTCACCGTAAACCTGTGCCGAATAGTTGGTTCCCTGCTGTGAAACCGACTTAGGATAAATAAGAGTACCCGAGCCCGAGGGAACCATCAGATAGCTGTTCTCGGCGTCGTTTTCTGCCGCACAGAAAAACGGTGCCAGCGAAACAGAAGTAATCACATTTTCGGTTTCCTCGATATCGGCGGGATTAATTGTCATAAGCAGACCGTCGTCCCTAAGGGTATAATCAACAGGAATCATAAAGCCTGTAGAATCAAAGTAATATTCTATCCTTATACCCTTTTCTTTATTTTTGCAGACTATTCTTCCCTCTTTGACCGCGCCTGTTTTGGATATGACCGAATCAGTGTTGCCCGTCTCGGCGGATACATATTTTACAAACAGCACCGAATCAACCTGCGGGTGCCTTGTCACGGGGTCTCCCCACTCGTCGAGCTTTATCTCGCCCGTATCGGGCGGCGAGGTTCCCCACTTATTGCCTGTCGCGTTTTCGGTGAGAATTACGCCGCAGGTATCATTATCAAAGCTTAGGGTAAATCTGCTGTTTTGCGCCACTGCTTCCCCATCAGGCTTTTGTGAGGCGGTTTCCCTGTCAAAAGACTTTACCTCGGCGCCTGTTCCACCATCCGAGCAGGCGGTACATCCAAATAAAACGAAGGCGCATAAAAGAAATGCGGTAAATCTTTTTTTCATTTAAAACGCCTCCCGTTACAAAGTAAATTCCATAAATACCGTTCCGATAAAGCCAACTAACTGTTGAAGCAACATTCCCACCATTACTATAAGGAATACTAAGGCGGCAACTCCCAAAAGAGAGAGCACGCTGGTTCCGACAAAGCGGGACATACTGAAATCGTGTATTTTAATCATTCCTATTATCAGCAGCAACAGCGTATAAAGCATCGCTACCGTTTGGAATATTCCCAAAAACTCGCCCTCGGACTGAAGCAAAGTATTTGTAAGAATAAGCCGTAATATCATTTCAAAAATCATCGGAGTAAGGCTGTAGCAGGTTACAATCGCTATTTCTTTGAGCTTTCCTCTGCCTCCGAGCAGAGTGCAGACCATCCAGTTGCAGATTATAAAGAGGGCGACAAAGCCCACACTTCGAGCCAATACCATCAACGAATTAAAGTTTTCGGGATCGTAATAGGTGAAAAGGAAGCCGCCGCAAAGGGTCTGCATAACCGAAAGTACATAATAAACCGCCAACACGACCGCGCACAGCTTAATGCTTCCCCTACCTTTTTCCTTAACGTCCTCAAAGGTGACGGCGGGGTGAATAAGAGCCTTAAATAAAAGTCTTGTTTCGCTGTCCTTGACCGTCTTGGTCTTTCTGCGCTTGCTTAAAATTATCAAAGCTACAATCCCACATAAAACCAAAACTATAGCTATAAATATAATCCAGAAATTACTATAGATAAAATCGCGGCGGGAAAGCTCGAACGCCAACGCATATGAGTCCCTGTCATAGCCGTTTTTGGAATAGTACATTGCCGATTCGTAATCGTCCTCGGCAAGATACGCCCTTGCAAGACCTGTATACGCCGCCTGACAGTTACTGTCAAGCTTTAACACCTCGTGCCAGCCCTCCTTAGCGGCGGTATAATCGCCGCCTATCGTAAGGGTTTGAAGCTGTTGAACCTTAGCGCCGTATTCGGTTTGCTTAAAAACGGTAAGGGTGCATTTTGTACTGTCTGTAACCAAAACGTCGCTGCCGTTAAGGGCAAGGGCGGAAGCAACGGTAAAGCTGCCCTTCTGCGTACCCGCGCCCATTCCTGTGCCGAAGGCAGAAAGCATATGCTTCTCGCTGTCGTAAAGGAAAATTCTGCCGTAAGCCGCATCAAGGCAATAAATAAAACCGTTTTCATCGACCTCTAAAGCGACTATATTCTGATTGAGGGTTTCGCCGTCCTTATAGGTGGTGTTCTCCTTGTCGTCGGTAAAATTAATATCCTCGGATTTGAGAATATTTTTACCCGTACCGGGGCTTAGCTTCTTAATCTGCCCCTTGTTATTGCTTTTTTCGGTGTAGCCTGTGGCGGTGTATATAAAGCCGTCGCCGCCCTTGGCAACGTCAACGAAAACATAAGGAAGTGTACGCGCCGTATTACCCTTTTTCTCGTTGCTGACAAACAGGCGGTTGTAAATATTTTTCATAACGCCCATTATGCCGTTTGTAACCTCATTCGCACCGTAAAATCCCAAAAAGCTGCGGTCGGGTGAATAGAGTATCATTCCGTAATAGGAGCCGTCGCTTAGTACATAAAGATAGCCCCTACTGTCCACAACCGCGTGCATAGGACGGTACTCGTAGTCCTTAGGAATAAGCGGCGACTCGGGCAAAAACAGAACATCGGTTACAGTCCCTTCCGCCGTGCAGTGAAGTATTCTCGCGTTTTCGGTATCGCATACATATAACGTACCGTCGGTATGGACATAAAGACTGTTTGCGCCCGAGTAGTCATATTTCTCGCCGTCCTTATTAAGAACGCCGATTTCCTTTACCAATTTGTAGCTTTTATCGAGAATAACTATTCTCGAAGCGTCGTCCAAAAGATAGACATAACCATTTTCGTCGGTGCAGACATCGTTAAGCTTTGTAAAAGGCTTAACGCCTAAATCCGCCGCGACGAACACATCGGCCGTCTCATACATAGGTCGGTTGTAAACCGCTTTGCGTTCAGACTCGCTTATTCCTTCCCAATATGTATATGAGTTATACGGAACTTCATCGGAGGAGGAAGCGGCGGCGGAAAAACCCACGCCTAAGCATAGGCTGACGGTTAAAAGCGCAACACTTAAAAAATGAATTACTTTTTTCTTCATTTCTTAGCCTCCTATCCCTTTATTCCCGCACTGCTCATAGCTTCTACAACATTGCTCTGGGAAACAAGATAAACGATTATCGGCGGAATCATCATAATAACCGTAACCGCCATTGCGCTTCCCGTGCGGGCAATGCCTCCCGCGGTAATCTGCGTTACAATCTGCGGAAGCGTCTTGAGCTCCTCGCTGAAAATTGTGCCGTTAGGTATCGCCGCCCACACGTCTCTGAACGAAAAAAGCGTAACGGTAAGCCATGCAGGACGTATTACAGGCATAACAATCTGCCAGAATATCCTGTAATAGCCCGCGCCGTCTATACTCGCCGCCTCTAACAGCGCGTCGGGCACATAGCCCTCGATATACTGCTTCATAAGGAATACGCCGAGCGTTGCCGCAAGCTGAGGAAGTATGTAAACCAGATATGTATCGATTATTTTAATTCCCGATACGATAAGGTACTGCGGAACCGCCAGCGTATAGGCGTTGAACATAAGGGCGAACTGAATAACGAGGAATATAAGGTTCCTTCCCCTGAAGGTCGCCTTTGAAAGCACAAACGCCGCCATCGCCGAAATTATAATATAAATAATCGTAGTGACAATGGTTACAAAAAGACTGTTGAATATATATCTTGAAAGCGGAACCTCCAAATTGGAAAGCAGGTTCGGCAGTGACAGATAATTGACAATCGTCGGTCTTTTAACAAAGAAGGTCGGCGGGAATATAAGCAGCTCGTCAATCGGCTTAAAGGAGGTAGCAACGGCGTATATTAAAGGAAGAACCGAAAAAAGTCCCGCAGCCGTAAGGAAGAAGAAATACATAAAATTGCCGAAGCGTGAACGCGTAAAGCGTTTGGAAAAGGCACGTTCCTTTTTCTGCGGGGTCTTTATCTTTAATTTTAAACCCATTTGTACCTCACCCCTTCGACATTCCGAGTATTTTTCCGACGGCGGCGCGGGTCAGCGCCATCATAATAAACAGCACAACCGAAATCGCCGCGGCATAGCCCATTTCAAACCTTACCGTCGCAACGTCCGAAAGGTAGGAAACTATTGTATCCACCGAGTTTTCAACGCTCGGATAGCCTGCAAACTCTATAGCTATTGCGCTTACCGAAAAGCTGCTTTGAATCTGCATTACCGCGCTGAAGAGCAGCATATGGTGCATAGAAGGCAGAGTTATGTATCTGAGCTCCTGCCAACGGTTGCGTATTCCGTCGATAGCGCCAGCCTCGTAAAGCTCCCCATTAACGTTCTGAAGTCCCGATATATTGGACAGGAAGGAAATACCCATACTCTGCCAAAGCTGAACCATAATAATTATCGGCATTAAAAAGGTTGCGTTTTTAAGCCAGATAATAGGTTCTGTAATAATACCCAGAGATAAAAGCAGAGAGTTAATATAACCGTAGCTGTCGCCGCTGAAGGCTACCTTCCATATAAAATACGCGTTTCCCACAAGGGAGGGAGCGTAAAACAGGAATGAAAGAAAGGTTCTCACCTTAGGAGTAAACTCATTTACAAACCACGCGAGTAAAAATGAGAGCAAGAATCCCAAAGGTCCCGCTATAACGGCGAATACCAAGGTATTCTTTACCACAACGGGAAAAACCGTATCGTCCGCCAACATTCGTCTGTAATTATCAATTCCCGCAAATTTCGGAAAAGAAATCAAATCAAACGAGGTAAAGCTTAAAAGTATAGATGTGATTATCGGTAAAATCGTAAATACGAAAAACAAAATCATAAACGGAGAAAGCATAACAAACATAGGACCCTGCCCGCCGATAAGCGTTCTGCCGTTTTTCACCTTGCTTTTTTTAGGTGTCATTATTCTTCCCCCACTGTCAGCTGTATTCTTTAATTTTGCGCTCTATTTCACTGTCGGCAGAGCGACTCCACTTAACCACTGCGTCCTTGACATTGGCTTTGCCGTTGATAACCTGCCAGAAAGCCTGATCAACCGAGCGGGTCAGATAATAGCTGCCGGGTATTTCGGGTATCTCGCGCACCTGCTCCCACTGCGACAGGATATTCTCCTTGTCTTCTGTATCCCAAGCAATACTCTTAAACGCCTCTACATTAGAGGTCTGCGGTCTTCCGAGCATACCTAATACCGATTCAACGTTGTTTGAATAGCGTGTCTGGGTTTCGGCGGAGGTCCACCATTTAAGAAACTCCCATGCAGCTTCTTGGTGCTTGCTCTTTTTGACAATCGCACAGCCCGTTCCGCTTCCCGCGACATAGCCGTTGCCGTCTGCCGTTGCGGGAACATTTGCAACAGCCCATCTGTTTTTGATTTCGGGTGCAGCGTCATACAGGGTTAAGTAAACCGAGTACTGCGCAATGCCCATCGGCATTGTGCCTACCCTGAAGCGGTTATAGAAATCCGCCTCTTTTACAAACTGATAGTCAAGGTACAAATCAGTCCAGTACTTAAAGGTTGAAAGCGCGGCGGGCTCAGTCATAGCCGTAGCCGTAAGCTCCTCATTATAGAATGACAACCCGTGCTGGAGCATTAAGGTAGGCAGAAGATGAAGCCCACCTATGCCGCCGTTTACGGTTGTAGCGGTGGTAATCTGGATATAAGGAACATAAACCTCAAGGTTGTTTTGTTGGACTACGGTCGCCGTCTCCAAAAACTCGTCCCAGGTTTTCGGAATATTAAGTCCCAAGCTTTCAAGAATATCCTTGCGGTAGAACATCACAAAGAAATTCTGACTGTCGGGCAGAGCGTAAAGAGCTCCGTTATAGCCATACGGAACAGACGCGTCGGTCTGGAAACGGGACAGCACCTCTTCGCAGTCGTCAAACTGCGTCAAATCGGTAAGCGCGCCGCGTATACCGAGGTTTACCGGATCGGTTCGCGACAAATAAAGGCAAACGTCAGGATAATTGTTTGCAAGAATACCGTTTATAAGCGAGGCGTTTGTCTGTTCAAGCTTTACAGATATTCCCGTCTCGGCGGTAAAGGACTCCCTTATAAGGGTATCTAAAACCATTGTCTGGTCTCTGCCCCAGTTTACCCACAGGCGAATTTGCTCGCCGCCTTCATTGGTTTGCTTGCCGTAATCAGCCGCAAAGGAATAAATAAGGCGCTTTGTGCCGAAGAGAAGGCTCTCAAATATATTGTTTTTTTTATACTCAATATCCTGCTGTGCGGGGCAAAGCTCCAGCCAGTCTATGGATAAGGGCATATTCTTCATATCATAAAGCCATGAGCTTAGGGTGGAATAGTTGGTATAGTAGTCCTTAACGTATTGGTGAGCGGTATAGGGTCTGTCGCGCATAGTATCGAGCACGCGAATCATATTCTTCATCGCGGCGATATACTCACTTCCGAGCTTACCCGAAAAGCTTTGCATATCGCTTATAATGCCCGTAAGCTTTTCGCTGTATTCGGCGAGCCTTTCGTTAAGGTCGGGTATCTGATTGAAAAGCTCGTAATCGCGGTTAACGTCGGGAGAATCCCCCGTAATCTTCACTATGCTTATATACTCGTCGCCCAGCTTTTCAACCACCTCGGAAAGCCGCTTGTAGTATTCCGACATATCGCCGAGGGTGACTTCAAGTGAGAGCTGATGCGGTCCTTCCTCCAAATAAATGTAATACGGCTCCTCGTTTTCTTCCTCAAAGCTGTAAATGCGCCATCTCGGATTATATTTAAAGCGCATCGCCTTACATTCTTCAAAAGGAGTTTCGCCGTCTATTCTAAGCCATCTAAGGCTTTCTCCGTTAACAACGTCCGCCTGCTTATATCTAAGCGCGAGCTTATAATAGCCGCTTGTCTTCACTTCAAATTCCCATACAAGCGTATCGGTCGGACTGTTGTAATTACTGCTGCCTATATAATTAAGCTTGGTAGTATAGGGGCTTGAGGGGTTCATACCCGAATCAGAGGTGTCCGAGCGGGGTATCATTGTGTTTGAGGACTTATAAAGCGCGTCTTCGCCCTCTATTACTATAGGAGGAACATATTCCCCGCCGTCTTTAAACTCGGGTTTCTTATATTCCTCTATCACCTCGGGCGCGGTAAATTTAATTTCGGAAAAAGCTATCGTCTGTGCAGGAGAAACAAGGGTCAGCCTGTGCGTTCCCGCAGATAGGTTTACAAGGAAGGGCTCTACCGACACACCGCTTGAATCCTTCATAATGCGGGTAATATACCTATCCGTCTCAACCTGCTCGGGAGTAAGCTCGTTGCCCGACGCGTCCTGCCTTGTCTCTCCGGCGTTTTTCCATTCGCGCGGAAGGGTAACCTTTTTAAAATCGGAATAAGGATATTCTCCGTCGAGCATTATGCCTATTTCAGGCTCAACGCCCGCTTCGGGAAGATAATATGTAAGCTCGATATTATAAAGTCCGCTTTCAGCGACATTAAATTCGGCAGATACGGTTCCCTTGCCGTTTTCCCAAAGCAAGGCTTTAGCTCCGTTATAATCGTTTTTAAGCTCCGCCGAAGCGCCCTTTTCCGCTTTAAAAGCGTCTAAGCTGACGGTAATATCGGTTTTGGCTTTAAAAGCATCGGTCTGCGCTCCGATGTAAGCGGCGTATTCGAAAATTTCCGAAACCGATGAAGCGGTATCTGCGCCAGCACCCGAGACGCTGTTTTCAGCCGCGGCAGGTATGCCGCCTAAAACAAGCGCCGCGCTGAGCAGTAAAGCCAAAGAGCGCTTACAAACCTTTTTTCGCATCAGAAGCTCATTCCTTTTTTATTTATTTTGCGACATTAAGCTGAGTACCCTTCATATTAGGATCCTGATACAGCCTTACCCAGTCAACCGTGTAATCAAGCGGCAGGCTTGTATTATCAATCACGTCTCCATCGTATGCATGCCAATTTTTTTGGGGAGTAAACGCACCTGCGCTAAGGATAAGATAAATCGGCTGATTATATACCGTCGTATCGGGGTCGTCGTCAAAGCTCTTAGTAGTATCTAATGTCCAATATTTTTCGCCGTCAACATACATAGACATTTCGGTAGGCGTCCACTCAAAGCCGTATAAATGGAACTCTTTTGAGAGATTATAAGAATTGGTAAAGGTATACTTTTGGGGCTCACCCTTCATAACCAATCCGTTATAGTCGCTGTGACGGCCGTCCTTATACCACAAATGCATATTCGGGGTTACAGAATCGGTGGAGGCAAGGGTTTCGAATACGTCGACCTCTAATCCGCAGTAGGCATTGTCATTAGCATTAAGTGCGTTTCTGCTTACCATCCATATCGCATTTCCGTCCTTGCGGAAGCTCATTCTGAGCCTTACCTCAAGATAGCCGTACTGCCAGCTCATTGTAGGGCGGGTCATTAAATGCGCCGAAGTCGCATACTGAATCAGCGTGTTAGTCGGGTCGTACCAGCGCTGAAATATTTGGGTTGCCGCGCCGTTTTCAATTTTAAAGACCTTTGATAAATTTTCATCGCCCAGCTCAAACTGGAGGGTATCGGTGGACTCGTTGCTGTGGGAAAGAATGGTCCATTTGGTCAAATCAAGCTCGTCCTTGTCGAACTCGTCGCCCCACACATATTTATATCTGTCAAGCTTGGTATCCTCAAACTTGTCGCTTACCCTCTGATTTTCGGGAAGCGCTTCGGTTGAATCCGTGTCCTCGCTCTGATTATCGGAAACCGTGGGAACAGAGCTTTCCGACTTATCATCAGACTTTTCTTTACAGCCCGCAGCGAAACAGGCGAAAAGCGAAGCCGCCGCAATCAAGGCGATAAGCTTAATTTTGCAACTCATTAACATAACCTCCATAAATTTCTAAAAAAAGTATTTTGAATAAAAAACATAGGTTCAAAAAACGAAAACGAAACAAGGAATTTAAAAGATAAAAGGTCAATTTAAAAGTAAAATGGATAAAAATTTTTCTTTTAATATTGTTTATTTTACATTATCGACAATAAAAACACCATATACATAAGAATTGAAAACCTTCAAAAAAGAAGTTTCTTCCGTTATTGCCTTGACTTTATCTTGACTTTATAATGTATCAACGAATATAATATACCTGTAAATACGGCAGTCGACCGTTTTTGCCGAAAGGGGTGTTTCATAATGTGGGAAGACAAGAATTATTTTAAATGGGTAAATCAGCTTTCCCCCTTTCACGGTGAGCTTGTAGGCTTTTCACATTGTGATTCTTCCTATTATCAGGCGCGCAAGGAATCGGACGTCACCGTTTTGGAATATATAACCAAGGGCACAGGAACATTAAAGGTTAACGGCAACATATACCATCCCGCAGAGGGTGATGTTTATCTTCTGCCTTTATATACAAACCACATATATTACAGCGGCGACAGCGTTCCGTGGGAAAAATACTTTATCAATATAAGGGGAAATCTGCCCTCTGTGCTGATAAATCAGTATCATTTGGAATTAAAATATGTCTTTCACAAAAGCGATACCGAGGAGCTGTTCAAGGAAATATACAGCTGTGCAAAAAGCGATATGGACGAGGACCTGCGACAGGAATTATTCGCCTCGCTGGTACACAGAATATTCATAAGATTACAGCATTGCTCCAACAATACGCTTGAAGCCGACGACGCCACTATGATAAAGGGCATTATAGACAATTCTCCCAATAAAATTTATTCCATTCAGGAGTTGGCGGACAAGGTTGGGCGCTCCAAGGATTTTGTAATTAAAACCTTTAAACGCAAATACGGGATTACGCCGCACATTTATATAAACGAAAGAAAGCTTGAAACCGCAAAGCTGATGCTCAGCGAAACCAATTTGCAGATTGAGCAAATCGCATATTCCCTCGGCTATCAAAGTCCCGAGCATTTCTCAACGCAGTTTAAAAAGCAGGCACACGTTTCCCCGCGAGCCTTCAGGGAGCAGATCCGTAAAAAGTAATTGCTGCTCTGCCGGGTACAAGCCCGCACACGGATTATAATTCAAGTACGGTTTTTTAATAGTTGAAAGCAATGGCTGTCTTACAAATAATGTAAGGCAGCCATTGCTTTTTTACTGTTT
>OOIG01000281.1_pt1 | contig 44451 bp, 76 predicted proteins | sample 1692091 | NCBI WGS metagenome assembly OOIG01 (sample SAMN06348188, study PRJEB24527) | human gut metagenome | biome: human gut; feature: ankylosing spondylitis patient; material: feces | host: Homo sapiens | place: China | collected 2015-10 | reverse complement strand
GGAGAACGGCCTTTACACCACGTTTCAAGTCAGTCTTATCACAAAAACGCACAGGAAATACGCAGGCGTGTGCGGTACGGTAACGCATCGTGCCGGGCAGCTGAATTTCTGCCCTGAGTGCGGTCGCATCTTAAAGAAAAAGCGAGAACCGAGGGATGAACCGTGAACTTTAACTACGACATCAAATTCACCGACAACACCCCGCAGCTGCATGAGGCGCTGGACTCATGGACAGAGCGGGTGCTGACCATCTGGGGGATGAAGGTGCAGGACTACGCCCAGCTGCTTGTGCCCACCGGCACGGCAGACAGCACGGGCATCGAGGGCTATGTGGGCGGTGCACTCAAGCAGAGCCTGACCTTTGTCCTCGACCTCGCAAAAAAGACCGTGACCATCGGGTCAAATCTCTTTTACAGCCTGCTTGTGGAGCTGGGCACGGGCGTCTTTGCCGAGAAGGGCAACGGACGCAAAACGCCATGGGTATGGAAGGACTTCAACGGCAAGTGGCACTTTACCCGGGGCATGAAAGCCCGACCGTTCCTGCGCCCGGCGGTGGAAGATCACATTGATGAGCTGCGAGAGATCGCGGTGGAAGAAGGAAACAAGGAGGTATAATTTATGAATTTGGAGAAAATGTTCAAAACACCAAAAGAAAAGTTCCTGCCCGATGATGTGAAAACTGCGCACTGCGAGGCAGAAGACCTTTTCCTTGAGCTTGCAACGCAGCTTGACGCACTTCCTGAAAGCCGAGAAAAAAGTCTGTGCATGACAAAATTACAGGAAGCGAAGTTTTGGGCGGTCGAATGTATCACCAAAGTTGCACGCAAAAGCTAAATACTCAGCGGTTGGCGCACAGCGTCAGCCGCTTTTTTATGCCGCTTTAGCTCAGGTTGGCAGAGCACCGGATTTGTAATCCGGGGGCCGTGGGTTCAAGCCCCACAGGCGGCACCACGCCGGCAGCACGTCCGGCAAATAAACCTTATTGCCAAGCATGGCAGCCCGAGCAAGGGCAGAAAGGACTATCACATGGCACTCGAACGCAAGACTCTCCGGGCGATTCTGGAAGATGAAACGACAGACACCAGCGGCAAGCTCAAGAAAATTCTGGACGTGTTGCATGAGGAAACGGACACTTTGCAGAACCAGCTCGATGAGAAGAACGCAGCCCTCGCCAAAGCCGAAAAGGAACGGGATGCAGCCAACGGCGGCAAGCAGGCCGCAGAAAAGGCGTTGACCGACTACAAGGCCCAGCAGACCCAGAAGGACACCCACGCAGCCAAGGAAGCCAAGTTCCGGGAGCTGCTGAAGGCAGCTGGGGTGCTGGACAAGTACGCAGACCGCGTTGTGCGGCTGTCCGGCGAGGACATCGACAAGCTGGAGCTGGACGAAAAGGGCAACGTCAAGGACGCCAAGAAGCACACCGACAGCCTGAAGGCTGACTGGGGCGACTTTGTGGCTACGACCACGACCACCGGAGCAAAGGTGGACACCCCGCCCACCAACACCGGCTCCAAAATGACCAAAGACCAAATTTTCGCAATCAAGGACGCTGGCGAACGCCAGGCCGCGATTGCTGCAAATGCCGACCTGTTTACAGGCGGCGGAAAGGACTAATACATGGCAGCAAAAGAAAATATCACCATGACCACCGATATCACCGTAGCCTCGCGTGAAATCGACTTTGTGACCCGTTTCCAGCGCAACTGGGACCATCTGCGCACCATTCTGGGCATCATGCGTCCCATCCGGATGCAGCCCGGCACCGTGCTGAAGAGCAAGTATGCACAGGGCACCCTGCAGAGCGGCACCGTGGGCGAGGGCGAAGAGATCCCGTTCAGCAAGTACACCGTCAAGGAGAAGGAGTACGGCAAGATCGCCATCGACAAGTACGGCAAGTCTGTCACCCTTGAGGCGATCCAGAATTACGGCTACGATGTCGCCGTGCAGAAGACCGATGATGAGTTCCTGTACGACCTGACCGCTCTGGTAACGGATAAGTTCTACAAGTTCCTGAACACCGGCACCCTGAAGGGCACTCCCAAGACCTTCCAGATGGCGCTGGCACATGCCAAGGGCGCGGTCGAGAACAAGTTCAAGACCATGCATCGCACCGTGACCGGCGTTGTTGGCTTTGTCAACGTGATGGACGTGTACGACTATCTGGGCAATGCCAATATCACCGTGCAGAACCAGTTCGGCTTCCAGTATATCAAGGACTTCATGGGCTACAACACCATCTTCCTGCTGTCCGACAGTGAGATTGCGAAGGGAAAGGTTATTGCCACCCCGGTAGACAACATCGTCATGTACTATGTGGATCCTGCGGATAGCGAGTTTGCCCGCGCAGGTCTGGTCTACCGGACCGCAGGCGAGGCAAGCAACCTCATCGGCTTCCACACTCAGGCAAACTACAGCACCGCAACCTCCGAGAGCTACGCCATTATGGGCGTGACCCTGTTCGCTGAGTATCTGGACGGTATCGCTGTCGAGACCATTACCCCGGGTGAATCGGTCTAACCTGCAAGGGGGTGATTTTGCATGACCGTCCCTGAGCTGTGCGCCTACACGCACAATTTCTTTGATCGGGCAGACGACCCAATTGCAGGCGAGTTTGCCTTTGAGCCGGACACCGTGCCCTCCGGGGTAGTGCCGGGGCAGTATTTCCTCGTGTGCGGATCCATCTTCAATGACGGCGTACACAAGGCCGGGGACGGCGATCTGACTGCCGAGACCTTCAACGGCACGGTTCAGCCCATGCGTGTGCCGCCTGATTTTGTGGCGCTGGCTGAAAAAATCGACGCATACGACAAGGCGCTCCCGTCCGGCGGCGTGTATGTGTCCCAGTCCTTTGCCGGGTGGTCTGGCACGATGGCTACAGGCGCGGACGGCCTGCCCGCAGACGGAAAGACCCGCTATAAATCCGAGATCAACCAGTGGAGGAAGATGTGATATGGTCAACCCGTTTACTGCATCCACCGTGATGCAGAGCTTCACCCAAAAATACCGTTTTCAGACCCGCAGCTATGAGCCGGACGGCGTGGGCGGCTTTGTGCCCGGCTGGCAGGACGGCCCGGAGTTTGAGGCCGTGGAGCGCCACGATACCACCGTGGAAGCTCAGGTTGCAGAGCAGGCGGCTACAGCGTCCACCTATACGCTGCTGGTCAACGCCGGTGTGCCTCTGGCTTTCCCAGACTACATCAAGCGGGTGAGCGACGGGCAGACCTTTCAGGTGACGAGCGCAGCCGATGAGGGCAAAGCCCCGCCGGAATCCGGCATGGGACTGCGGGCCGTCAAGTGCAAAAAGGCGGTGCTGCCGTAATGGGACCGTCTGAGAGCATCAACCGGGCGCTGAACGCCTTTTTTAATAGCTTTGGCGTCCCCGGCTATCTGGAAGATAATATCCCTCCCGGCGCAGAACTGCCGTATCTGACCTATCAGCCGACAATTCCCGGCGGGTGGAACGAGTCGACATCCTTCCACGCCCGGCTTTGGTACCCCAGCAAGGGCGGCAGAACCCCCATTCTGCAAACAGAAGATACGATCAGCGCGGCCCTCGAGGACAGCATAACGCTTTCCTGCGAGGGCGGCGCTATTCTTTTGCAAAAAGGCACCCCATGGGCACAGCCCCTCGACAACTCGCCTGAAGGGTATCTGTGCGAATATCTCAATTTTGAAATCACGCAATTTTGCGAGTAAGGAGCATTATGGCAAGAAAATTTTCCAAAATTTCGCAGAAAGCGTTCGAATCCATGCAGTTCAACGCAGGCATCGTGGTCAACAAGTTTGATGTAACCGGCGAGACCGAAGTTCAGGACGCAGACATTATCACTGCCACGACCGGCGGCATCACCGCGACCTGTAAGGCGAACTTCACCGATCTTGGCGAAGACGTGGACAACGCCCAGAAGAACACCGCAGAACTGATGCAGATCGAGGGCTACGACTGCACGCTGGCTTTTACGGCCCTAAATGCCACAACGGACGTTATCAAGCTGGCGATGGGCGCTGCGGATGTGAGTGACAAGAAGGTCACGCCCCGCATGACGCTGAATCCCACCGCCAGCACCGGCGACTTCAAGGACATCTGGTGGGTTGGAGACACGCTGGATGGCGGTATGGTTGCAGTCCGGCTGATGAATGCACTGTCCACCGGCGGTTTGACCCTGAAGACGACCGACAAGGGCAAGGGCAACATTGCAGTCACCCTGACCGGCTTCCCCCGTCTGGGCAGTGACGTGGTGCCTATGGAGTGGTACTACAGCCCCAAGGCCGCAGCATAAGGAGGTTACAACATGAAAACCCTGAACCAGATGGACGAGACCGAGTTCCTGCGGCGCTGCTGGCTCATCGCTGACGCGGTGTCTGACCTGCTGACCAAGACCAAAGTCATGGATCTGCGCAAGGTCATGCCGGTTTTCAACGGCAGCGAGACCGAAGAGGAAAAGAAGCAGAAGAGGGAAGAGCAGAGCCGAAAAAACCTCAAAGCAATGGCAAAAAGCCTGCTCTTTGAGAACGCTGAGGCTACCGCCAAGCTGCTTCCGCTGCTCTATGAGCCGGACGTGGACAAGGACGGCAAGCCAGAGACTATGACGCCGTTCAAGACCCTGCGAGTTATCACTGCCACCATCGAGGACAAGGACGTGCTGGATTTTTTGTTATCGTTGGCGAAGCTGGGCCAGACGAGTATCGACGCCTGACTTCGTCCATTCGGCTCGATATGCTGCGGCTCGTCGGCAAGCCCTACATCGTCCAGCACATCATGAACACCCGGCGGCAAGAGGCTATTGCTTTGAGCTACCGGGCATACATGACGGACACGCTGGCAAGCTTCGCAGGCGTAGAAGAGCGCTGGGCTGACCGGGTGGCGGGAATCATCGACCCCCGCCCCTTAGAGCCGCAGCAAAGCGCCGAAGAAGTGATACAGAGAATCAAAAATGGCTTGAATGGAGGTGAAGAAACCTGAAGCTCTTTGAATTGAGCGCCACCCTCGGGCTGGACGACAGCGCCTACCGGCAAGGCGTGGAAGAGGCGAAGTCTCAGACTAAGGCCGCTGTCTCCACCATGATGAAGGATTATAACCGGCTGTACAGTGAGGTCATTCACCTTACGGTAGCCTACCAGAAATCACGGAAAGAGACCGGGGAAACCTCCAAAGAAACTAAGGAATTTGCCCAGAAGCTGAAAGAAGCTCAGGCCCAACTCAATACCACGGCACAGGGGCTAAGGACTGCGGAAGGGTACATGAACAGCTTCGGCGACTCGACCCGAAATACCGAAAGCAGCCTTGCAGGCTCTATTGCAAAAGGGCAGATTCTGGGCAATGTTTTGACCACTTTGGCAAGCAAAGCGCTTGATGCTGCTGTGGGATTTGTCCAGACAGGCATCGAGTACAACGCCCAGATCGAGAAATACACCACCGGCTTTACCAATATGCTGGGCAGCGCAGAGGCCGCGAACGAGGCCATGAAAGCCATTCAGGAGGATGCAGCCCGCACACCTTTTGATGTGGCATCGCTTACCGAGGCAAACCAGCTGCTCATCAGCGCCGGTGAAAATGCCGGGTATTCCCGTAAGCTCATTATGGCACTGGGCGATGCTGTCTCGGCCACCGGCGGCGGCAATGTGGAGCTGTCCCGTATGGCGGGCAACCTTCAACAAATCGCCAACGTGGGCGAAGCGACGGCTGTAGACATCAAGCAGTTTGCCTACGCAGGCATCAATATCTATCAGGTTCTGGCGGACTACACCGGAAAATCGGTGCAGGATGTCCAGAACATGACGATCAGCTACGACCTGCTTTCTGAGGCCCTTATCGCGGCCAGCGAAGAGGGCGGGCGCTACTACAACGCCATGGATGCCCAGAGCCAGACCATGAACGGCCGCGTGTCTACCCTGAAGGACAACGTGAGCCAGCTGGCCGGACTCATGACGGGCAATTTGTCTGAGGCTGTCGGTACGGCCATATCAAAGCTTAATGATATGACGGTGGCCGCGCAGGAAGCCTACAAAACCGACGGATGGACGGGCCTTATCGGGGAGATAACCGGACTTTCCGGTGTGATCGACAAGGCAAAGTCCTCACTTGTGGGCCTGAAAGCTGTTGCTGATTCCTTCAGAAAAGGCGAAATTTCGCTTTTTAGTGGCGACTGGGATGCTGTGTACTGGAATGCATTTAACGCTGACCAGACAACAAAACAGGGGAAAAAGGACTGGGATGAATCTCACGCTGGGATGGTGTGGGACGAGAATGACGGCTGGGTGCCTGCAAAGCCTTCCGGTGAAAGCAAAAGCTCTATTACCACTTCGCCCACCACTACCACTTCGCCCACCACAACCACAACTCCAACCCAAAAGCACGTCGCCGCTGATACCAAAAAGCTGGCCGACACCATCAAGGAGACCTCGCAGGAGATCCTCGCCGGTACTGGCAACATCGTCGGCAGCATCCAGCGCGTAACCGAGACCGCCGACAACACCTACAACGTCTATGACGGCACCACCAAGGAGCTGAAAGGCACCACCAAAGAGACGGTGCAGACCATCACGGACTCGTGGACTGAGGTAGTGGACGGCACAGAAAAGACCATCAAGAAAATCACAAAAAACGTGACCGATGCGGCCGGAAAAGTGACGACCACGACCACGCAGACGTGTGATAAGGTGGTTTTGTCTGTCTCTGAGATGCAGAAACGCATCGACAAGCAGCTCAGCGAGGCACAGAGTGAATGGAAGAGCGGCATCATGGGCACGCTGCAAAGCACGATCTCTGACCTCAAAAACGGAAACTGGTCGGGCCTCGCCACCGACTTTGCAAAGCTGGTGTGGGGCGAGGTCACGCAGGAGCAGCGAAACATCATCTCCAAGTGGCTGACAGACGCCCTCACGGCGGTAAATGACAGCTACTCCGGAGGCGGTCTGAGCGCGGCGAAAGACACCATCAAGGCGCTTTTTGGTGACGGCATCGCCGAGGGCGCTACCGAGGCAGGCACAGCCGTCAAGAGTTTTTCCCAGATCCTTGACGGTCTGAACGCCTCCGGAGGCGTGGGCACAAAGCTGGCGGGCATCGCTGGCAGCTTCACCAATGCGGCAGGCACCATCACAAAGGCTCTGAGCGGCATTGTGGGCTTCATCGTGTCAAACCCGGTGGTGGCGGTCATCCTCGGCCTGACGGCCCTTGTGGGCGGCGCTGCGCTGTCTGCGTGGTCGAAGAACAGGGACGAGAAGCTCACGAACAACTACGAAAGCCCCTTCAGCAAGACCCCTGTGTACGACTCGCTGGCGGAGTTTTCTTACCGTGCCGACCAGTTCAACCGCTACAAGGGCCTCACGGCGTCGCCCTTCAGCAGCGGCCAGCAGGACACCACCGGCAGACAACAGCTCAGTGTGCTCCAGCGAATCTCCAACTCGCTGGATGAGCATCTTCCCGCCATCGGCACCGGCACGCTGGTCATCGACGCCAACGGCGTGCAGGCCCTCGCCGGCGCGATGCAGCCGACACTTGTGGACGGCATTGATGGAGACTTGGGTATCCGCTCGACCCGGAAAGCGAGGGGAGGCTAAATGGCAGCATTACAGGGCGTCAAAATCGGAGACCACCACACCCTCAAGGACTGGGGGCTTTACCTTGTGGTCGGCGGCACAACCGTCGGCCCGGCAGAACCGGACGAAAGTCTTCTGGTCAAAGTGCCTTTCAGCGACCGCATTTTAGACCTTTCCAAGTCAATGGACGGCAAAGTCCACTACACCCAGCGCAAGATCACCATCACGCTCAAGTGCGTAAAGCCGAAAAGGCTTTGGCCCAAGGTGCAGAGCACGCTGGAGAACGCGCTGCAAGGGCAATGGCTGAAATGCGTTTTCGATGATGACCCGGCATGGTACTGGGAGGGATTCTGGACGGTCACACCCCAAAGCCGCGACCGGTGGGAGAATATCTTCACCATCACCGGCATCTGCAACCCCTATAAGACCAACACCACCGCCTACGCGGGCGCAGACTGGCTGTGGGACGATTTTTATTTTGATGAGGACGTCATCTATGACGAGCCTACGGAGGTAAAGAGCCTGTGAGCTACAAAATCTATGCCGGTACGCAGACCGCCGTAGGCGAGTGGGACACCAAAGCGTGCATCTACGACCCTGCGGCGGAAGACCTGCGCACCACGGCCACCATGCTCATCTCCCCCACCCTTACCCGAGAGGCGGGCAAAGCAGGCAGCCTTGAGTTTACCATCCCGCTGGGCAACATCGCCCACTCTGCGCTGCAAAAGCTCAAGACTATCGTGGAGGTAGAGCAGGACGGCAAGACCCTATGGCGCGGGCGGGTCATGAGCCACGAGATGGATTTTTATCTGCGGCAAAAGGTGTACTGCGAAGGGGAGCTTGCCTACTTCAACGACAGCTCCCTCGTGCCATACAAGTACACGGACATCAGCATCAAGGAATTTCTGGCCAAGGTCATCAGCAACCACAACGGCCAGACAGACCGGTACAAGCGCTTTACTCTCGGCATCGTAAATGTGTTTGAGAATGGCCCACAGGAGTCTTTCCAGACGGTCTACATGGGCGGTTGCAGGCCGATGCACCATAGAGATAGTGACGGAGACAACGAGTACTGGCTAGAGGACGCTGATAAAAGGTGGATATGCGATACAAACGGCGCCACCTTTCCAGCTGGGGAGTACATTAACAGAGATAATGCGATACGCATTGTCTCTTATGATGGTATATACCAAGGCTACCGGTTATACACGGTGGAGCGAAACATAGCCTACAAAAACGGCAATTTTTACTCACTGAGCGCTACGCAGAAAGACTCGAAATACATTTACACCATCGACACCACCCCGCTGACAGACTGGAAGCTGTCCGATGACGGAGCGATTCAGCTGTATGACTCCAGCACGGGAAGCTGGTCGACCTGCACGGGTTACTATTTGCACGACTTCGACGCCTCGACCAACGAGGCCCTCGATTTCGGCGATGGCAAAAACTTCGGCACTACGTGGGACATCCTGCAATCCGAACTGACGGACGTGTACGGCGGCTACTTTGCCGTGCGCTACTCTGACGACGGAAAGACCCGGTATCTGGACTATCTGGCCGATGACGGCATCACAGAGACGAACCCGCAGCCTGTGGAGTTTGGCGTCAATATGCTCGATCTGACCAACTACGTCAAGGCCGAGGACATCGTCACTAGGGTCATCGCGGTGGGCTACAAGTCGAAGGGCTGGTGGATCTTCAAGAGCACAAAGACCATCAGCCAGACAGCTTCCGACTACGAGGCTCAAAAAGTCTACGGCATCATCACCAAAGTCATCGTCCTCGACGGCAAGGCGTCCACAAATCAAAAGTTGCTGGACGCCGCGAACGAGGAGCTTCGAAGATGCCAGCAGCGCTATCTTGAGGGCATCGAGGTGAGCGCCGTTGACCTGCACGACGCCGGTATCGACGTAGAGCGTCTAGGCTGGATGAAAAAGACCCGCGTTATCTCGAAGCCCCACGGCCTTGATACACTGCTCCTGCTTTCTAAGGTGGTTGAGCCGCTGGACGCGCCGCAAAAGAAGAGCTTTACCTTTGGGACGAGCTTCTACTCCATCTCGGACTTGCAGGCCCTCAGCAGCCACAAGGCCTCGCTGGCTTACAGTCTGTCCCTGAGCGCAGCGGGGTATCTGAACGGCGCAAAATAACAAAATCGTAAAGGAGTGACACTATGGCAAAATCCTACGATGAAATCGTCAGTCAGATGACCGAGGACATCAAAAGCATCCGGGAAGCGGCCCTTGGCGTCGAAGTGCGCGAGCATATCGCCTCCGGCATGGAAAACGTGCTGGAGATCTTCAAGCGCCTGCCGGACGCTGTGAACGAGGTGCTCACCTCCGTTCCGCCCGATTATACTGCCCTTGTGAATCGCGTGGCAGACCTTGAGAGCTGCGGCCTGACGGTCGAAAACGGCAAGCTCTGCGCGGTCTATGATGACGGCACAGGCGGAGACGTCAGCGTGGAGCACGTTGCTCTGGGCTATCCCAGCATGGCGATGACCGTCGGCGAGTCTCGGCCTGTCTCCGCCATCGTCAGTCCGGAAGACGCCACAGACAAGACGGTGACGTGGAGCGTATCGCCGGAAGAGTGCGCAAAGGTCGAGGGCGGTGCGCTGAAAGCTACAAAGTACGGCGAGTGCACCCTGACCGCCACAGCCGGAGAAAAAACGACCAGCTGCCCGGTCACGGTATCCGTCGGGCGCTACGCCATCATAACGGCTGCTACGGAAACCGGTGAGATCCCAGCGTGGAACGCCCCCCCCTCCCACGCCGAGTTCTTTGTGCCGCTGACCGCCAAAAAGTCCGGCCTGCTGCTCCACTCGATGTCCTTCCGCATCAAGGGCTTTGTGGCTGGAATAAGCCGGGCCATCCTGCGCAAGACGACGGATCAAACCCCACTGGTGGATCTCTCGCTGGTGCTTATCCGGGGCTACAATGACGTGACCCTTGACATGGGAGACTTTCTGCTCGAAAAGGGCGTGGAGTACCAGCTGTATATGTCCGCTGTCAACAACTTCTATCCGCCCTCGGTGAAACCCGAGTGGGTGGTGGAGAACGACTTTATCGACATCGCCAACGCCAGCACCTACTACGACGGGGAAACCACCCTCATCTTCGCCGGAACGGTCGAGTTGATTCAGGAGGAAGACAATGGCTAAAGTATCTAAGCCGATTTTACTCGAAGCGACATACCGCGAGCAGAGCGTGATCCAGAACGGCTACCTCAAGCAGATTGCCGACACCCTTACCGGCCAGTCCACGCAGGAAAGTACTGCGTCGCTCTCCGCTACTGCCGAGACTGACACCGCAAAAACCGCCTCACTGGTGGAGTATCTGTGTCTCCTTGATGGCGTACCCATCGAAAGCAGCGTCGCCCCCAAGGATGCATATGCAGCCGGTCATTGGAACAAAGACATGGTCAAGCTGCTGGTGGAGCGTCAGCGCTTGACTGCTGCGGAGTACGAAGACGTCACCGGCGAGCCTTATACCGCATAAGAGAGGAGCACGCTTATGATTGAACTCAGCGTATCTCTTGCCTCCAACGGCGCTGCAAAGCTGGCAGGCTATGAGCAGATGCTTCGCTTCGGCTACACCAAGAACCGGGGCGTGTACCAGCTGCGCATCGACGCCGCTGGCGAGTGGAAGGGGCTGGCCATCCGCTGCTTCTGGCACGTCCCGGACGGCAAAGACCCGGTATCCTCGCTGGTGGTGGACGGCTATGCGGACGTGCCTGCCAGCGTCACCGCACAGCCGGGCAGCGGCTGCATCACCTTTGAGGGCAGCGACGGCACCAAGACCGTGACCAGTGCAGACTTGCGCTACCGGGTGGCTGCAAACTCTGGCACGGAGGACGGCACAGAGCCGGAACCGGAAACTCCTGCATGGCAGCAGCTGGTGGATGCCGTGAAGGAATCGGCGGCATCGGCAGAGCAGTCCAAAACGGAAGCGCTGGACGCGGCAGAGCGGGCCGGGGCATCTGCCAAAAAGGCTGGGCAGGCTCTTTCTGATACCATCACCGCCAAAGAGGACGCACTGAAAGCCATCAGTGACAAGCAGACCGCCGCCACGCAGGCTGTGGACACGGCCCGGGACAAGGCTCTCCAGCAGGTGGAAGCCTCTACAGAAGCCGCCCAGACCGCCGCCAACGAAGCCGCCACCAGTGCAGACAACGCAGACAAGAGCGCTCAGGAAGCCGCTGACAGCCTGCAGGAGCTGAAGGACGGCATTGCCGCTGGCGACTTCAAAGGCGAGAAAGGTGACAAGGGCGACACTGGCCCCATCGGTCCGGTCGGCCCGCAGGGTGAGCAAGGCCCTCAAGGCCCCACAGGCGCTACGGGTGCCACTGGCCCACAGGGCGAAAAAGGTGATACCGGCCCGCAAGGTCCTAAAGGCGAGACCGGCCCTGCCGTAGCGCTGGACACCACCCTCACCCATGAGGGCGAGGCCGCTGACGCAAAAGCCACAGGTGACGCGATCCGGGGCGTAAGGGATGACCTTGTTGCAGAAACCACCCGGGCAAAGGAAGCGGAAAATCAGATAAAGGAAGATTTAGATGACTTAGTGCTAAAAACAAAACGAAATCCATTGCAGTTGTTCAATGTAAATAAGGCGACAGATGGTAAATTGAAAAACGATGGCACAGTTGACATTAAAAATAGCAATTATGTTACAAACAAATATGAAGATATAAGCGATTTTGTTGGTTATTATTTCGCGAGTATCGGCAATGACACTCCTTGTGCTTTCTATGACGAAGGCTACAAACTTTTACAGTATTTTGCCGATAGCAGATATTACAGGAATCAGATTGTGCCTGCAAATAGCAAATACTTTAAGGTTAGTACCGCTAAATCATCTGCTAATACTTTTTGCTTCTCAGTATCAAATAACAAATTCAATACCGTACCGACCTACAATGATTATATTGTTGAAAAAACCGAATTAAATCCAATAGTATCAGTTCCGACAAAACAGGACAAAAATGTTGGTGCTGATAATAAAGGAAAGATTTTAATGGTAGGCGATGATGGAAATATTGTCTACAAGGATTATTTAGAAAAAGAGAACAAAATTATAGAATACTGGGGAGATAGCTTGACGGAAGGGAATCAAGACAATAGTGGAGTAACTAGAGCAACAGTATTATCATCTCTTGTCGGTAGTGAATGGACTGTTATAAATAACAACGATGGTGGTGGTGAAAAATCAAACACTATATCTTGTAAGGCTTGCGGTACTGGGATTATTGCAGAACCTTTTACTATACCAAGTAGCACAGACAAAGTTGAAGTTGTATTGAAAGATGATATTGGATATGATTGCAATTTTAGAAGAAGTTCTAATATGGCAGAATCCACATTGAACCCGTGCATTATCAATGGAATCACTGGAATAATTTCCCCTGGTCCAGTATACGGACAAAATCCGTACAAATTTCAAAGAAATGAATCTGGCAACGAAGTTGTTTTGAAAAGACCAATAGGTGTTATATCTAGTAGTGCGAAAAAGCAAAAAGGTTCAGTTTTGATTATATGCATAGGTCAAAACACTGGTTGGAACAATGACGGAAGTTTACTCGTTAAACAAGTAAAGGGAATAATCGAGTATTACAAATCGACTAGGTTTCTTGTTATTGGCATTCCACATTCAAAAATGCATAATTGGCAGATTGCTGGAAATGATGCTTTGAAATTAGAATTTGGCAGACATTATATTGATGTTGAAGAATACATGAAAACGCCAATATATGACGCAGATGGAGCTACCATTATTTCGTCTTATGCTCTTGACGATTGTAATTTAACACCTACATCAGAAGATATTGTGAATATCGGTCAAAACAAATATCCTACACAGATTATGTCAGATTCTACCCATTTCAACAGGTACGGATATACTATTTGGGCTAATCTTGAATATCAAAGAGGCAAAGAACTAGGATACTGGAACTAATTAACTAAAGGAAGCTTTATCTAACCTTAAAAACAAAAAGGAGTCTCAAAATGCTGCGCACTATCATCAAATTCCTCGTTTCTCTCTTCTCCGCCTTTTCCCGGGCGGCAGATGCCTCTACCTCTGACCTGGTGCCCACAGTGGACACCAAAACCGCCGCTCCTCCCGGCTGGGAGGGAGAACCGCCCTACCGCTACCTCGACGTGAGCCGGTATCAGGGCAAAATCACCCTCGATGGCTGGCGCAAGGTCAAGGCGGCGGGCTACAAAGGTGTCATGCTCAAGACCGTGAGCACCAACCACAAGATCTCCAAGCGGGCAGACGGCCTGTATATCGACCCGACCTTTGAGACCAACTACCGCAACGCCAAAGCGGCGGGCTTAGACGTGGGCGTCTACTACTACACCTACGCCACCAGCGAGGCGATGGCCGATGCAGAGCTTGCCCTGCTGCGTCAGGCGGTGTACGGCAAGGAGTTTTCTCTCCCCGTTTGCGTGGACGTAGAGGAGAACAAGCTCAAGCAGCTGTCCACGCTTGACCTGTCCAACCTTACCGCTTACGCGCTGGAACAGGTGGAGAAGATGGGCTTTTATGCCCAGCTCTACACCTACACCGGTTACAAGTATGAGCTGGACATGGCTCGGCTGTCCTCTCGGTGGGACGTCTGGCTGGCCGATTACACCGGAAAGGCCCCCAAAGTGAGCTTTAAGTACAATGCGCACCAGCACACCAGCAAAGGCAGCGTGCCGGGCATCTCCGGCAACGTAGACCTCAACGTCACCACCCTCAACTATCCCCGTATCATCAGAAAGAAGGGGCTGACCCGTCTCCGGGAGGGCGCATGACTAAAGAACAGGCTCTTTTGTGGGTTCTGGGCGTTGTTGGCAGCGTGTGTGCAGGAGCGGTCACGCTGGACAAAGTCTTGGACATCATCCACAAGTACATCAAAAAGGCGCAGGCTCCCGACGCCGCGCAAAACCAGCGGCTTGACGCTATCGAGCAACGGCTGGGCGCAGTCGAAAGCATCTCGTCTCAGCACGCAGCGGCCCTGAAACGTGACCTCACCCGCTTCGACGCGATCGACGAGGAGATTTGCTTGGCCCTTGATGGTGTGCGGAATCTTTTGGACGCTCAGCTCTCCGGGGACAATCACGAAGGGATGCAAAAAAGCAAGGCCAGTATCGACAATTATCTTTTGAAAGGAGTTACCAATCATGGAAGCAATCAATGAAATTTTGAGCATCATTCCTGTTCCTGTGGCCGTCATCCTGATGCTGGGCGGACTCGTCTTCTACGCCATCGGCGGCATCCGTCTTGGCTATGGCGCGGCAGTCAAAAATCTGGTGCTCAACCTCATCACTCAGGCGGAGCGGGAGATTCAGGGCACCAAGCGCGGCGCAGAACGCAAGGCGTGGTGTGTCAAAATGCTGCGTCTCTATCTGGACAATAGCAAGCTGGGCAAGCTGATCAGCTGGGCCATCACCGAGGAGACCATGAGCAAAGTCATCCAGTTTTTCTTCGACCAGATGCGGAAGGCACTGCAAAAGCAGTAAGGAGGTTATCATGGCAAGCACTACATACGAGCAACCGTCGCGCTATTACTACGACCAGCGCGCATACCCGATTTTGTGGCCCGCAGTGCGTGACAATTTTGCCAACGGCGGCAAAATGGGGCATTACCGTGCCGTGACCGCTCGAGTGCGTAACTCTGGACAGTTGCCGCAGCCCTTCTGGCTCGGTGCTGTCCGTGGCGGCGGCTCGCGTAGTGCTGCCCGCTACGCTGCAAGGACTTGACCGACAGAGGATGATCGCCGCCATCAAAACCGCACCGCTTGGGAGGGTAGACCGTAAGATAGCCTTACTGCGGTACGTTGAGCGGCTCCCGCTGCCGGACATTGCAGCACAGGTCCACTACTGCCGCCAGTCGGTTTCGGCCCGGCTGGACGGCATTGCGAAAGTTTTTGAGTAAAGCAAACCCCCGGTGTTCCGTTTTTGGAGCATCGGGGGGTATTTTTTATGCGGGCTGTTCAGCGGGGACGGCAAGCACCTTGCGTTCCTTTGCTTTCTGCTCTGCCTGTTCCTTCACGGTCAAATAGCCATGGTCGTGCATCTGCTTGTAGATAAATGCCTGTCCGGTGCGGTTCCAGCGGGTGTTCTCTTTGGTCTCGCCGTTGCCTACCTCAACAGGAATACTCACTGTATAACCCTTGTCGATGTACTTTCGCTTTGGTATCCACTGTTTGTTGACCTTCTTCTGAATGCCCCATTCTTCCAGCAGTTTGTTGAGCTTGTTGGCGGTCATGCCAAAGTTGAGCGCAATCTGCGTCACGGTGAGCGTTTCATCACTCAAAAGCATATTGTGGGCGTACTCGGCGGCGGGCTTGAGCTTGGCATTTTCCTTTTCAAGCTGCTTGGAGCGCTCCTGTTCCCTTGCAATGATGCCCTGCGCCATCACCAACGCTTTAGAGAGCGCCAGCTCTGGCGGTTCCGGTTCAGGTGTGGTCAGCTTCTTCTCCATCTCGTTAAAGGCTTGGATGTACTTCAGCTTCCACTCCATAGCTTTTGCACTCTTGTTGAAGCCCATAACCAACAGGGTAAAGCCATCCCGGTTCATCAGGTACATGGGGTAAGTTTGTCCATTCTGCGGGTGGACATACTCTGTCTTGAAGAACATGGGGGTGTCCCCATTTTTGGGGAGACCCTTCATAATGTCTTCGATGTCACGCATCACATGGTCGTGACGTTTCTCAAACTTTTCCGCAATGTCCAGACTGGACACCACAGCCTGCCCGTTCTGAGCGGAAAGAATAATGTCACTCATGCTGCACTCTCCTTGTTAATCTCCGCTTCAATGACTTCATCGACTTCCTTTTCCAAACCCGTGAGGGATGCAAACAAGGCCGTAATCAAAGAGTTGTACATCGGGGCTTCGTTCCAAATCTGGCTCACAAGCTCGCTGGTGCGCTCCCGCTTGATCATATCGGTCTTGTGCGTTTCCTCAAACCAGTTGGCAAAGATGTTCAGTAGGTCGTGCATTGTGCGGAGTTCACCAGAAACAGCATCCAGTTCAAGCTCCACTTTCGTGATTTTGGGTGTTTCCATGATAAAATACCTTTACTTTCTCCGTGAAATAATATAAAATAAAGGTACAAGAGGGGCTTTTGCTAGGGTTGCTTCTTGTGCTTGGAGTGATTAGCTGTTACGAGCGGCTAACCACTCTTTTTTATATTGCTCAAACAATTTGCGCTGCTGTTCACGGTTCAGCCGTTGAAACTCTTTGAACTTCATGGGCGTCCTCCTTTCCGCCCCTCTTGACCATGAATATATTATAGCACGGTAAACCATGCCGTTCCATTGACAAAATGGACAATGTTTACTGTGCTGTTTTATGCACTTTTGGCATTGTAAACCGTGCTATCATTTGATATACTATGGGTGGTGGAATAGGAGGTGTTATTTAATGGGTATCTCGGAAAAAAAGAAAAAGAGTAATGCCAAATGGGACAAAGAGAACATGACGGTGCTGGCCTGCAAGGTGAGGAAGGAAGTTGCTGACAAGTTCAAAGCGGCTTGTGCGGCAGAAGATACGACCTCGAACGCCGTTTTACAGCAGGCGGTACGGGACTATATTGACGCCCACCCCGTGCCGGAAGAGCCAGAAGCGCCGCCGGGGGGATGCACAGACGGAAGTTCGGCGGGCTGCATTGCTAGAACAAATCAAGAATCTGTAAAATAGAATAGCTGAAAAATTAAGCGCTCACGCGGTGTAATGCCGTGTGGGCGCTTTTCTTTTTTGTCCTTCGTTTGACGTTCGTTTAACGCACGGATTCGGTAGAAAAGGTACTATGGGCGCAAAGGGAGGGAGAGCGCCATGTGGCACAGGTTCAACCCGAACCCCCAAGGAAACGGCGTGGGGGATTGCACCGTGCGGGCAGTGGCGGCAGCACAGGTCCACTACTGCCGCCAGTCGGTTTCGGCCCGGCTGGACGGCATTGCGAAAGTTTTTGAGTAAAGCAAACCCCCGGTGTTCCGTTTTTGGAGCATCGGGGGGTATTTTTTATGCGGGCTGTTCAGCGGGGACGGCAAGCACCTTGCGTTCCTTTGCTTTCTGCTCTGCCTGTTCCTTCACGGTCAAATAGCCATGGTCGTGCATCTGCTTGTAGATAAATGCCTGTCCGGTGCGGTTCCAGCGGGTGTTCTCTTTGGTCTCGCCGTTGCCTACCTCAACAGGAATACTCACTGTATAACCCTTGTCGATGTACTTTCGCTTTGGTATCCACTGTTTGTTGACCTTCTTCTGAATGCCCCATTCTTCCAGCAGTTTGTTGAGCTTGTTGGCGGTCATGCCAAAGTTGAGCGCGATCTGCGTCACGGTGAGCGTTTCATCACTCAAAAGCATATTATGGGCGTACTCGGCGGCGGGTTTGAGCTTGGCATTTTCCTTTTCGAGCTGCTTAGAGCGCTCCTGTTCCCTCGCAATGATGCCTTGCGCCATAACCAGCGCTTTGGAAAGAGTGAGTTCAGGAGTTTCGGGCTTGACAGAGTAGTTGCCAGTACGCAACACCTGCGGAAGCACTTCGTCAAACGCCCAACTTTCAAACTTCTCAGCGTTGGGGAGCTTACTGTGGGTGATAAGGCGAATAACATCGCCTTCTGGAATAAAATTCATTTCCTGCTCTCCGCCGTTGGTAAGGATGCCCCGTTTCAGGGCCCCCTTGCAGTGAGTGGCGATTGCGTTCTGAGGTTTTGCGTAGCCAAGCGCTTTTGCTACATCGGCGGCACAAAAGAGCACCTTTCCATTATCCTCAACCAGAGTACGGATGCTACCAAAGTCAGGGTTATTGAAAATCTGCAACTCGTTCATACAGTCACCGCCTTTTTGCCAGCTTCTACGCCGTCGTCGTAAGCGATGTTGATAAGGTCACACATTGCGTTGATGATGTCCTTCATGCTGTCTGGCAGGGAATCGGGTTCTTTCACCCCAGCCGAGGCACAAAAACTTTCAAAGGTTTCGGGATAACGATTCATATTATAGGCCTTCTTTCTCTTTCTTGCATTCTAACAGCTCGTCAATGGTGCATCCGTACAGCTCTGCCAGCTTTGGCAAACGCGATACGGCGGGAAAATTTCTGCCTTTTTCCCAATGCGTGACAGTGGACGGATTGACATCAAGCCTGTTTGCTACTTCTTGTTGCGTCAATCCTGCACGCATACGCAATAATAGAATCTTCAAAATTGTCACTTCCTCTTTGAAAATCTTAGATTTTGTTATTGACAAGCAAAGAAAATATACCTATAATAAAGGTGCGAGGATTATTATAGGATGACTTTTCTATTGACTTTTGTGTATAACTGCTTGCAACAATGTTATTATATGTCACAAAATCTTATTTGTAAATAAAAATAAGTAAAAAATAGAAAGAATGTCACCTTGTACAAAAAGAAGGGAGTGAATTTGTGTGTTTTGGGACAAATATCTTGATTTGTGCGCCAAAGTTGGAAAATCCCCAAGCGCAGTAGCTAAAGAACTCGGTCTTTCGTCGGGGGCGGTTTTTAACTGGAAAAACGGCTCCACCCCTAGAAATCATGTTCTTGTGAAAATCGCAGCTTATTTTGATGTTCCGGTTGAATCCCTTTTGGATGGAAAAAGCCAGAAAAGTGTTGAAGAGTACGCTACAATCGCTTCTTTGATGAAAGCATTTGAAGGTCTCACGGATGACGAAATAAAAGAGGTTCGCCATTATATTGAATTTCTCAAAACAAAAAGAGAGTAAAACACAGTAAAAAATTAAGCGCTCACGCGGTGTAATGCCGTGTGGGCGCTTTTCTTTTTTGTCTTTCGTTTGACGTTCGTTTAACGCACGGATTTGGTAGAAAAGGTACTATGGGCGCAAAGGGAGGGGGAGCGCCATGTGGCACAGGTTCAACCCAAACCCCCAAGGAAACGGCGTGGGGGATTGCACCGTGCGGGCAGTGGCGGCAGCTACAGGCCAAAACTGGGAGCGGGCGTATATCGGCCTTGCGCTTACTGGCTTTATCCTCGGCGATATGCCAAGCGCCAACCGCACATGGGGCGCATACCTCCAAAAACGCGGGTTCAAGCGCCGCATGGTGGAAGCAGACTGCACCACCTGTTACACCGTGGCAGATTTTGCCCGGGAGTATCCGCGCGGCGTGTATGTGCTGGGCTGCTCCGGGCACGTCCTGACCGTGATCGACGGCGCGTGGTGGGACAGCTGGGATAGTGGCGCGGAATGCCCAATCTATTACTGGTATAAGGAGGAAAACGATGCCGATTTATAACGGATACCCGCAAGTGTATTACCCGCAACAGCCGCAAGGACAGCTTGAACAGCTCAGGGCGGCACAGTACCAGCCCCAGCCCGTCATGATGCCAACGATGCAGGGGCAGGCCGCACCGACTGACAGCGGCTTTATCTGGGTACAGGGTGAAGCGGCAGCCCGCGGCTATCTGGTCGCCAACGGGAGCCGGGTGCTTTTACTGGATGCCGATTCCGATACCTTCTACATCAAAGAAGTTGGGCAGGACGGCAGGCCGTTCCCGCTCCGCATCTACGACTACAAGGAACGCACCAGCGGCCCCAAAGCGTCGATTGCAGCCGCGCAAGCCGCAAGCGGGGAGTATGTCACCCGCAAGGAGTTCGACGCGCTGGCGGCAAAGCTGGCGGCATTGGAGAAACAGGAAACACCAGAGCCGGAAAAGGAGAGCTAAACGATGAGCAGCAGCTTGTATAATTCGATGGGCCGACAGACCCAGAACCCCATTGGCGGGCAGTTCCAGCAGTTTATGGGCCAGATGCAGGGCAAAAACCCGCAGGAGATGATAAACCAGATGCTCACCTCCGGGCAGCTCTCACAACAGCAGCTCAACGCCATTCAGCAGCGGGCGCAGCAGATCGCGCCGATGCTCAACGGCATGAAAAATATGTTTGGATTCTGAAATGCGGCCGCATTTAGAATAAATTCCAAAATCTAACGTAAAGGAGTAAAACTATGTCTCTTTCTTCTGATAGCACGGTTCTGACCATGCCGGTACAGCCCGCCAACGGCTACAGCAACGGCCTCAACGGCTGGGGCGGTGACTGGATGGGCTGGATCGTTCTCTTCCTGATTTTTGGCATGTTCGGCTGGGGCGGCATGGGCGGCTTTGGCTGGGGCGGCGGCATGGGCGGTGCTTCGCCTTATATGACCAGCGCTGTCACACAGGCAGACCTGCAGCGTGGCTTCGACAACCAGAGCGTCATGAACAAGCTGAACGGGCTGGAAAGTGGCCTGTGCGACGGCTTCTATGCCATGAACACCGGGATGCTTCAGGGCTTCAACGGCGTGCAGCAGGGCCTGAACGGCGTTACCAACGCCATGCAGCAGGGCTTCAACAGCACCAACGTCGCGCTGATGCAGGGGCAGAATGCTCTGGCCACACAGCTGGCAGACTGCTGCTGCAAGACCCAGACCGCGATTCAGGGAGTCAACTACAATCTGGCCACTCAGGAGTGCGACACCCGGAACCAGATGCAGCAGGGCTTCTGCGCAACGCAGAACACCATGAACAACAACACCCGGGACATCATCGAGAATCAGAACAGCAACACCCGCGCGGTGCTCGACTTCCTGACCAATGATAAGATCGCCACCCTGCAGAGCGAGAACAACGAGCTGCGTCGGGCTGCTTCTCAGGAACGCCAGAGCGCGCTCCTGACCACCGCGATGAACGCGCAGACCAACCAGATCATCGGGACTCTGCAGCAGAAGGTTCCCGTGCCCGCCTATCAGGTGCCCAACCCCAACGCCATTTACTATGGCTGTGGAACCGGCTGCGGCAGCTGCGCATAACCGAATCACGACAGCTTTTTGAGTGGTTGTTTCCAAAATGGAAATGCCCACATCAAAATGTTCAGCCCCTGAGCTGATTTTGCAAACCAGAGCGCCGGGGCAGCAGTCCCGGCGTTTTTCTATGAAAGGAGCATTTGAATGACCGTAGCAGAGCTGAAACAGCAGTTTGTAGATTATCTGTACAGCATGGATAAGAACAAAATGAGCATGATGGAATTGAACACCTATGTTTTCATTTTGAAAACCCTGCTTGATACGGAAAAAGCAGATCCATCCAATTCTTGGATGGACATCTTAAAAACCGTTTATGCGGTAAATGCGCCTGTTTGTGCAGAAAAGGAGGTTTCGGATAATGGCTGAATTTAGCAACTCTAACACTGTCAGTGTGGCGGCGGGTGAAAACCTTCCCCTGACGGAGACCGCGGTGAAAGCCCCTGCCTGCATCATGCATCGTGAGGGCAGCGGCCTCGTGACCCTGCGGGGCCTGACCAATCAATGCAAAGCGCGCTTCAAGGTAAGCTTTGGCGGCAATATCGCCATTCCCACCGGCGGCACTGTTGGACCCATTTCCGTGGCGCTGGCTGTCGGCGGTGAGTCGCTGACCAGCGCGACAGCCATTGTTACTCCGGCGGCAGTCGAAAATTACTTCAATGTTTTCGCGGCCGCTTTCATCGAGGTGCCGCGCGGCTGCTGCGTGACCGTGGCGGTTAAAAACACCAGTACGCAGGCAATCAGCATTGCAAACAGCAATCTGATTGTTGAGCGGGTAGCATAAGAAAGGAGATAAAGTCATGCTGGATAAACTGAATCACCTGAAGGATGAGATGTGCGACGAGCTCATGGAGCTGACCGACAAAAAGAACCGATCTCCGGGCGATGTTGAGATGATCGGCGAGATCGTGGACATCATTTTGGACATTCACCGCATTGAGGATTACTGTGAGGGCGGCGAGTACAGCCGAACAGGTGAGTGGGAAGCTGACATGCGCGGGACTTTCGGCCGCGATGCCGGAAACGGTTACAACCGGGGTAACAGCTATGCCAACCGAGGCCGTCATTATGTTCGTGGGCATTACTCCCGCACGGATGGCCGTGAGCGCATGATCTCTGACATCGAGGACATGATGCAGGACGCCACCGGCGCAGAGCGTGAAGCCTACAAGCGGGCCGCCGACATCTTGCGCAACGCATAAGGGAGGAGGGTGGCAAGTATGGACATCGACGAGATCAATGACCACATCCACAAGCTTAAATTCGGCTCGACGGACTGGCAGAGCGTGGAAAAGCTTGCCGCCCTCTGCACTGTGAGAAATGAGCTGGAAGAAAAGCAGGCACCGGCAGAAATGCAGACTCAAGCGCTGCCTCCCACGTCTTACCCGGCGGCATACTCCACAAAAGAAAAGCTGCAAAGCGAGTTCGTGGAAGCGGCCAGCGCCGCGCCCTTTGGCGGCTTGATGGAAGTGCTTGATGAGCACATGAGCGCCATAAAGCTTGCATACCCGAAAGAGTATGAGCTGGTCATGCGGAAGATAACCGCATTGTAAAACGATACAAAATGTGTTATTTTTACATACAGCCAAATCTCGAAAAGCTGAATTTTTTAAGTTTGATAAGCTAACGCGTGACTAACAAATTTAATTTTATTATCGATAAAACGTAAAATTAAACTGATTTGTAATCAGTGGGTTGCAGGTTCAACTCCTGTCACCAGCTCCAAAAATAAACGCACGAACGATAAAAACAAATCGTCCGTGCGTTTTTTCTTTTGCTTGAAATACCTTAAAATCTCCTAAATGAACGTGACAATCTAACAAACAATCCAACAAATCAATACTTCATCTTTCGCATTTCCTGCAACAGATAATCCGGGTCATTGTGGGAGACGTACTTGTTGGCCGTGGTTGAGAAATTTTTGTGACCCAAGATGGCCTGCACGGCGGTCTTTTCCAGGCCGCACTCCACCATCTTGCTGCCGGCCGTGTGGCGCAGCGTATGCGGATGCACCCCCTCTATATGGCACTCCTGCATCAAGGCCCGAAACTTTGTAGCCACGTTGCGCTTGTCCAGCTTTGTACCGGCTTTGGACGGTATCAGCCACTCGCAGCCGCTGTCAAGCATCCAAAAGACAATGATTTTGTAAATGGGGTCCAAAATAGGGATAATGCGGTTTTTACCCGCCTCGGTCTTCTCGCCGCCCTGCATATAGCGCTCTTTTAGATGCACATCGTCGCAGCGCATGGAGAGCAGCTCATCGATACGCATACCGGTGTAGAGCAGCACCATTGCGATTTGCGCTGTCTGCCCAAGCTTCGGGTCGTCTTGTCGGCTGCTTATCTGCTCTATCTCTTGAGCGGTCAAGGTTCGCTCTGCCTTGCCTGTAGCCGCTGGGAGCTGCAAGAGCATGGCATAGTTTTTGTTTATGATGTCCTGAGCCATTGCCCACTCGCAGATCTGGCTGAAAAGTGTGCGCTGCTTTTCGCAGGAGCTGCGGGAGAGGCCCTTTTCCACCATCTGGTCAATCACCTGTTGATAGTCTGCAGCTTTTAAGTCCCGGAGCTGTCGGTCACACAGCGGCGCAGCCTTTGCATAGGCCAGCTCATAACCCTTTTTCATGTCAGTGCTGAGCTTGTCAAATTTGGGCTGCGCTTTCCATTGGGCATAGGCATCCGCAAAAGTGCATTTCAGGCGCGCTGCGGGGGTGTTCTGGGCGTTGTAAGCGTCCAGTGCTTGTACTGCTTCTCCCGGCGTCGCAAACGTCCCCAGAACGTCTCGTTTGGCTGTCAGAGCTACATACGGCTTTGACCTCGTCCCGCTCAACTTATATACACTGCCGCTGCCCTTTGGGCGGCGGCGCTTTTTTCTTTGCTGCGGGGCTGCTTCGGGTTGCTTCTTGCCGCAGTAGGGGCAAAAAGATGCATCGTCCGGTATTTCCCGACGGCAGCAGGCGCGAATGCACTTCAAAGCTCTTCACCTCGCTTTGCGGTATAGTCGGCCTCGCCGCTCTTCGCGGCCTCTTTGCCTGCCTGATACGCCGACCTCAGCAGATTCACTGGCGGCTGAACTTCCCACGGAATCGGGTCCGTCCCTGTAGCCACGGCGAACCCGTAGTTGTCCAGTATCTGGCCGCAGACAGACACTTTGTTTTGCAGGGGAGTATGCAGATTTGCGCACACCTCAGCAAACACCGCCGGTGGATAGCTGCCATGTCGCCCCAAAAGGATAAACAGCACCATCTCTTTTACAATTCGCGGCGCCGTGCGAAAGTATTCCGTAAGTGCTTCATCCAGATCTTCGTCTGATTTGCGCTGTATGGGCTCTTTGTAAAGCTCCGGGTGCAGCATTTCTTGCATGGCGGGGAGCGGAGAAGTCCCGCAAGCCTCGAACCAGTCCATTATCTTGTCAGCCGGTGGGCTGGACGCCCCACACTCCCAGCTCTGGACTGTAGCCTTTCCCTTGTTGATACGGCGGGCCATGTCGACTTGGCTCAAGCCTGCCGCAACTCTGGCCCGCGCCAGCGCGATACCAAGCTTTTCCGCAGTAAAGTAGCTCATCAATTACAACCTCACAAATTTCCATGCCATAAAAACAAAAAGTGACATGGGGAAAACCCATGCCACTCGACAGAGCAGAAGTCCTTCAAGTTTTCCCATAAAATGGTAAAATCTAAAACAAGTTGGACAAATTGAACAAAAACAGAGGTGAAACAAAATGGATTTCGAGCAAAGAAACGGTAAAGAAACCGAAATGACCATCATTGACGGGATGCCTGCCACCATTTTGACCGGCACGACCCGAACACCTGAACCTTGGGAGGACTAAAGATGGACAAGATGCAGCTGTTTTGCACCCAGATCCGCGCCGCGCTGGCCTGCTACGAAGATATGCCGCCCGAGGGGCAGGCCCGAGCTCGACTTTTTGTGATTCGCAAGGCCGGGAACATCCGGCGACTCAAGGCCGCAGCAGACGCACCCGGCGGGGAGCTTGCCACTGAACTATTGCAAAAATTGCAACAACCTTGCAACCACGGATAATAACGCGCATATTTTGCGCGGATTCAGCGCGAAACGCGCGTATTTAGTAAAAAGTCAGCGTAAATTTCAGCGATTCAGCGCAAATGCTAAATTTTTCGCGCATTTTTGCGCGATTAAATGCGCTTGACGCGATACAATCAACAGTTGTATAATGCGGTTGTGAACAGGGCCGCACATCAATATCCCACAGCAGTGGCTCCGTATTCCGCTTGGCCTTGGCTAAATCCCTCAAACACCAACTGTTCAATCAGACCGGAGCGAGAGAAAGACATGGAATTGATATAATTTTTTGCTCTTATTGCAGCCTGTTCGTTCCAGTCGGCGCCACAATGATCTACGGCATAAGTAGCATCTTCCGTGGAATATCCTTCAAACTCAAGCTGACTTTCAAGGCCGCTGTAAGAGAATCCCATACCAGCGCTCAGGTAGTTTTTAGCAGCCCGCAAAGCGTTTCTCTGCCCCATTGTAAGGCTATCATCGGCAGAAATTGACGATTTTACGGACGTGCTGCCCTTTGTTCCGTACGTTGAACTTGTCGTGCTGGAAGAAGGGGTAAGCATAAGGACGAACATGATCAGTGCAACACTAACAGCAACCGCGCATCCGCATCCGTGACCTTTTTTCTTCTTTTCAGGCTTTTCGTCTGATTCGATAGCCGCCGTCACGAAACCCGAAGCAACAGGTGCTCCACATTCAGGGCAAAATTTTACGTTCTCAATTTCAGCTCCGCATTTTGGACATTTCATAAAACGCACCTCACATATACAAAAATAGGCAGCCAACCAGCTGCCGAAAAGCTAAATTATCAAGGAAAATGCCAAAGGGGGAAAATAAAGTGCAAGAAACTAGCACAAGGTTTGCAAATTGTGGTACAATAGAAGAAAAAGAATCGCATGACAAGCTTGTGCATCTTGCCATCAGTGAGATTCTTTCGTTATCCGAAAACCAACTTCAAGAAGTCATTCGGAGGTTTTATGCTGTATTGTAGACTGAACATTTTGAAGCGGGACGAGAACGGAAACTGGTACAAGCCCAAAAACCAGCATCGAATCCGTCGCTTTTTCGTTGAGGACATCTTTTACCGCTTTATCTGGACGATTGAGTGGTTCTTATTTGAAAAGTATTGGTAATACATAATCTGAAATCAGATTCACCAGCACCGGAATCAAAATCAAGGTGACAATACCGCCGGCCACTTTCGTCGGGAGCGAGAACCTGTTTGCTTTTCTATCTCGCAAATACTGCCTGCCGTTTTCTGTGATCCATACCGCAGACTTGCGATAGCTCACCGATGCGGAATCCGCAAGGCCTAGTTCTTCAAGCGTCATAGCGTTCTGGAACAGTTCTTTTGTCCGCTCAACACCATCAGGGTATTTTTCATCAAGCTTTGTCAGCAGTTTGAGTTCTTTTCTATTAAGATGTACGCTCACTCTGGAAGCTCCTTTTTGACCGCCTGAGCGATCCGAACAATTTTCATAATGTTTTCGTCGTCCATGCCCTCCAGCGCTTCAAGCAGCGCCCGGCGGGCTGGTGACAATTTTTCAAGCTCAATGCCATCTAAGGCGTTGGGCTTTTCTTTTTGCTCTGGTTCTTCGCCAGTGAGTTCTTCAACTGTGACACCAAGAGCTTGTGCAATACTTGTCAATTTTTCATACGGCGGTGAACTAGGACGCTTTGCCCACTTTCCAATATATCCATTTGAAAAGTCTAGTTGCGCTTCCAACTTAGTGATTGAAGTCTTTTGTTCCTTGCACAAATCGCGTACGCGCTCTACGAATTTGGCATTATCCACAAAAAATCACCACCTATTTTTGCATAAAGATAGACGATAATCTATTGACTTGTAGACCATAGTCTAGTATAATACTAAGCACAGGGCAAGTAAAACCAAAGCCCCTGACAATATTATATCGGGCTGGCGCTAGATTTTATTCGCTGTGTACCTCGCAACTACATAGTAGCATATTTTCTAGTGATTTTCAAGCCCGGAAAGGAGAATTGCTAGTGAATGTTTCAAAAATCGACCAGTTTTGCAAGCTACACGGGCTGAGCCGCACCGATCTGGAGGCGGCGGCAGGCCTGAGCAACGGCGCAATCGGGAAGTGGGAACGCTCGATTTACGGCCCCAGCATTTCGCAGCTGCTCAAGGTTGCGAAGTATTTCCGGGTGCCGGTCACGGCGCTGCTGGCAGATGATGAAGGAGGTAAGACTGCATGAACAACCTTATACCCATCAACTACGACAACCCGGAGCGCCCCACCGTGAGCGGCCGGGAACTGCATGAATTCTTGGAAGTCAACACGCCTTATCGCATTTGGTTTCCTCGCATGGTCGAATATGGATTTACCGAGGGTGAAGATTTCAACCCGTACAAAAATGTACGAGTTCAGTCGGAAGGCACCCGAGAGGTGGAACGCACGATTGACGACCACCAGCTCCTTCACCATCCCGATGGCGAAGGAGCTGTGCATGATACAGCGCAACGAGCGCGGCAAGCAGGCCCGGCAGTATTTCTTGGCAGTGGAAGCCCAGTGGAACAGCCCGGAAGCGGTCATGCGCCGTGCAGTGCTCATTGCTGACCGCAAGGTGAAAGAGCTTCAAAGCGTGAACCGCAGCCTGCTGGCCGAGAACAACGACCTGAAGCCGGATGCAGAGTATGCCCGGGCGGTGTGCGTGGGCAAGAACTGCCGCACCACTACCACCCTTGCCAAGGATTACGGCCTGAGCGCCGAGAAACTCAACAGCATCCTTCACGGCCTGAAGATCCAGTACAAGACCAGCGACGGGCAGTGGGTGTTATACGCCAAGTATTGCGGCAAGGGTTACACCAAAAACCGCAAATCCACGCCGTTCCAGCACAAGAGCACCGGCGAGTGGGACACCAAGAACACCACCGTATGGACGGAAGCCGGACAGCGCTTTATCTATGAGCAACTCAAGGCCATTGGCCTGACGCCCAGCATCGAGCACAAGGAGGACACAAATGCCTGATTTTGAAACATTTCTGCTTGCACTTGCATCGATTTTGCTCATCATCATTGCTTTTGGCTTTTCGTGGGCTGTTATTTCCGGCCTTTGGTGGCTTATCTGCAAACTCATCGGTTGGCAGTTCTCTTTCGGTGTATCGACGGCAATCTGGATTGTCGCAATGCTGCTGAAGTGGGTAACGAGCCGCAAGTGACAAAGGAGGCAAAGTCGTGAACAACAACAAAGTCACGCTGGAACAGCTTGCCGCTCATCTGGGCTGGACGAAGAGCTATTGCTCGATGATCCTGAACGGACAGCGCAAGCCGCGCGGCATCCGCGAGAAAATGGAAGCCGCCGTGAGCGAACTGATTAAGGAAAAGGAGAATAAAACAGCATGAACGACATTATCTTATCCACGCAGAACGGCAAACCGGTGGCATCCAGCCGCCAGATCGCCGAGAGCTTTGGCAAAGAACACAAGCACGTTCTCCGCGACATTGAAAACCTGATCGGCGGAGAGTCCAAAATTGGGCTGTCCTCCATGTTCTTCAAATCGGAGTACATTTCCGCCCAGAACAAGAAGCTTCCTGAATACCTGATGAACCGGGACGGCTTTACGCTGCTGGCTATGGGCTTTACCGGCAAAGCGGCGCTGGAATGGAAGCTGAAGTACATCCAAGCCTTTAACGAGATGGAGAAGAAGCTGGCGCAGCGCCCGCAGCTCTCCCGCGCCGAGTTGATGGCACAGGCCCTGATTGCCGCCCACGATGAGCTGGAGCACAAGGACAGGCAGATTGCGGAGCTGACCCCGAAGGGCATCTTTGCGGATGCCGTGAGCGCCAGCAAGAAGAGCATCCTTGTGGGCGAGTTGGCAAAGCTGCTGTGCCAGAACGGTGTGCAGATCGGGCAGAACCGGTTGTTCAGCTGGATGCGTGAGCGCGGCTACCTTATCAAAGACCCCAAGCGCAGCGACTACAATATGCCCACCCAGCGGGCCGTGGAAATGGGGCTGTTTGAGATCAAGGAGACCACGGTGGTGCACTCCGATGGACACACCAGCATCAACAAGACACCCAAAGTGACCGGCAAAGGTCAGATCTACTTTGTGAACCAGTTCATGAAGCGGTAAAGCCACTGCGTGGCGTAAGCAATATATTTTGGAGGTTACAAAGATGAAAAAAGCTACTACCAACGAAACCACGTTTATCTGCGTCAAGCCTATCATTAAGGCCGAGTGCACTATCCGCATTGTGGGCGACAGCCCCCTGCTGGTGCACGCATGGAGCGAGAAGGCCAAGAAGGAGATGCTGCAGGCCCAGCAGGGCAAAAAGCTTTTGAAAAAAGACAAGGTTGCCAAGAACCCGGCTGGCGAGTGCGCCGAGGCGCTCTACTGGCTGGATGGCAAGCCGGACATTGATTACAGCGATTGGACGGACGAGATGCTCCACCAGTACGGCAAGACGGCACGCTTTGGCTTCCCGGCCTGTGCCGTCAAGGCTGCTGCCATTTCCGCAGCATACCGCATTGGCGCGATGAAGAATAGAGTCACCGGCAACGGTCTGTTTCATGTTTTTGGCACTGACAACCCGGAGCTTATTGAGATCAAGACCTTCAATGAAAGCAAGCCGAAGTTTGAGATGGCAGAGGACGAGGTGAAAATCGGCATGGGTACCTCTGACCTGCGCTACCGCCCGAAGTTTTATAACTGGTACGCAGACCTGCGCATTGAGTACAACAGCGGCAGCGGCATGATCGACCTGGACAGTATCCTGAACATGATCGAGCTTGGCGGCGACATGTGCGGCCTGGGCGAGTGGCGCATTGAGAAGGGCGGCAGCTGTGGCAAGTTCCACGTTAACAAGAGCTTTGATTGATCTGGCTGGCTAGGCGAGCCAAGGCGGGCATTGGCATGTTAAGCTTCGGCAGGGCCGGTTAGGCGAGCTACGGCGTTGTGTGGCTAGGCACGGCAGGCATGGTTAGGCAGTCCGGGTTTAGGTAGATTCCGGTATGGCTGTTAAGGCGTGTTACGGTATTTTGTGTCTAGGTACGGCTGGTAGGGCTAGGAATGCCGAGGATTGGAAAGTCAAGGCGTGGCTGTTATGGACAGGCTAGTTTCGGAAGGTTTTGACCGGGTTTGGATTGGCTGGTTAGGCTAGGTGAGGCGCTTTTTGGAGTGGCTTGCTGAGGCAAGGTAAGGCTGTCCAGGTAAGGCGAGGCGGTGTCCCTTCGGGTAGTGTTAGGTTTGGTTATGCAGGGCAGGCATGGTTAGGAACGGCGGAGTGAGGAGGGCTTCGGTTAGGTACGTTTCGGCTGGCATGGAATGCCAAAATCAAAAACAGGAGGTTACATATGAAAAGCATTAAAGGCTATGCGTGGAAAAATGAGCGCACCGCATCGTTCTACCACGCGACCGCAGAACAGGCGCATGAAGCGTTTGAAGAAATCCGCAGGCGGGACGGTAAACTGACCCCGGCGGCGGTGGTAGACAGCGCAAGGCCGGAGGAATCGGTGCTGCATGAGGACTTCGAGTGGCGGGACGATGTTGCCGCCGAGAAGTACCGGCAGGGGCAGGCACGCCAGATGGTCGGTGCGGTGCGCATTATCCGCGAGGAGCGCCCGCCGCTGCGGGCATACGTCAACGTCAAGGTGGTTTCTTCCCTGCCGCTGAAAGCCACTGATTGCATCCGGGAAGTGGATGAAGAGCCGGAGCAGACTACTGAGGAAGAGAACGAGGGCCGCTGCTATATGCCGCTGGAAGAGGTTTTGCAAAAGCCAGACCTCTGCAATCAGATGATGGCAGATGCCCGGCGGGATGCTCAGACCTACAAGCAGAAATACAGCACTTTGGCAAGCCTTGCAAGCATCATGCAGGCTATCGACCAGACGTTTGAGGAGGACACCCATGAGTGAGAAGATCATCGCATATAAGGCCATGGACAAAAACATGATGTGCCGTGGCAAGCAGTATGAGGTGGGCAAGACCTACCATGAGGACAAGGCCGACTGCTGCCACGCTGGTATGCACGCCTGCGAGAACCCGCTGGATGCGCTGCACTACTACCCGCTGAGGAATAGCCCGCGCTTTTTTGAGGTCGAGTGCGGCGGGAACGTGGATAAAAGCGGAGAGGACAGTAAACTGGCCTGCACTGAGCTGACGGTGAAAGGTGAGGTGAATTTTGCAGGGCTGGTAAAAGCTACGGTGAATGCCGTTTTTAATCGGGTGAAGGACAAAGAACCTTTTTCCAGCGGCGATTCCAGCACGGCGGGTTCCAGCGGACGTTACAGCACGGCGGGTTCCAGCGGCGATTCCAGCACGGCGGGTTCCAGCGGCGATTCCAGCACGGCGGGTTCCAGCGGACGTTACAGCACGGCGGGTTCCAGCGGCGATTCCAGCACGGCGGCAGCCACTGGGGCTTATTGCAGAGCAAAAGCAGATGGAAAAGACAATGTCGCCGTCGCAAACGGAGCACACAGTAAGGCACGCGGCATTCTGGGCTGCTATCTGGTGCTGACTGAGTACGACGATGACGGCAATATGCTGTGGGCAAAGATGGCAAAAGTAGACGGCGCTCACATCAAGGAGAACGTCTGGTACACGCTCAAAAATGGCGAGTTTGCGGAGGCAGAGCCGTGAAAAAGCACTGCAAAACTAAATCGAAAGAAAGGAGCAGGCCATGCAGAAGCCGAGTCTTACGATAGGCGAATGCGTCCAGATCCTGCGGGATAACAATATCTCAAAGACCGAAAAGGTCTTGGGAGCACAGATCCAGGCGGGGCTGTTTACCAGCTGGGCGATTCCGTCCGTAGGAACAAAAGAACCTTGTCCTGACATCTCACGCGCCGGTTTTATGGCGTGGATGAAGGACTTTTACAAGCTCGAAAAGGTTTACACAAAGGAGGAACCGAGAGAATGAGAAAGAAACCGATGAATTTTCGTCTCATCTTAGCGCTGGACGGGCTGGCTTTGCTGGCAATCATCGGCGCGGTGCAGGTGGCGCGCTGGGCCTGCTCTTTGATGGCCGTTGCACTGGCTTGCTGGGGCGGCTGGGACATCGCCGAGGCTGCGCATGCCGCACCTTGGATTATTGTTGCATCCGCTGCCGGGCTGGCAATGTCGCTTTATGGGATGCACGAGGACAATAAACGGTATAAGCGCACCGGCTACGGCAAAATCTTACGCAACCATGCCCGGAACCCGGAGTATCCGCAGGATGAGGAGAAGGGCGCATGAAGCTGGAAGAGTTGATTCGGCAGCAGGCCGAAGAGTACCTGAAAACAGCCACACGGCTTGCAACGGAGTCCGCACTCACGGGAGACATCTGGCTGCGGGTCATCTACCGGGAAAATCAGAGGTCTATAGCGCGGCAGCAGATGGGCTGCTCACAGCTCTCCACGATGCGGAGGATGTCGCACATGGCTGATTGCATCCACTATATCACATGGTACACCGTGTACAGCGCCAAGACCGGCGAGGTAGTGGCGGCGGGAACGTCCGCCATGTGCGCTGCGAAGCTTGGATACAAGACCGTCAACAGCTTTGTGTCTTCTGTTGGACACCGACGCCATGAAAAAAAGCGTCCACACAAGTACATTTTTGAGCAGGAGCGCATTGATCGCGCGGAGGTTGACTGCCTCCCTCCGCTTCGCCGTTACTGCAAAAAGACAAAAAAGGAACAGGAATATGAACGGTAGATATATGCGAGCCGCAGAGATTCGCTGGCATAATCGTCAGCCGGAGCGGCTGCGGCACATCCACCAGAAGAAGGAGAAGAAAAAGGTGAGCACGGTACAGATTTTTGACGCGGATTTGCGTTTTGTCAACGAAATCCCCATGCCGAACACGCTGGCGGGCATCCAGTACGCCGACCAGCTGGCAGCAGAAAAGCCGGGCCGTCTGTACGTTGTTATGGACGAGCACCGGCAGAAGGTTTACCAGAGGTGACATACATGACCCTAGAACAAAAGGAACGCCGCAAAGCGGTTCTGCGGTATGCAGTCAGCGTCCCCGAATGGAATCTTGCGCTCAAGCATCGGGCAGCAGCAGAGCTTACGAAATGCGCAAGCCTCTTGATGAGTGTAAGCCAGATGATGCTTGCGACCGACGCGGAAGACCGTTTTTATCCGGGCAGATTAGATTATGGGATGTCTCCGACGGGATATGCAAAAGCCATTTCGGATGCAGAGTACAGCCTCGGCACAGCCGCTTCGGCGCTGGAAACCGTAGTTGCTTTGGCAGATGAATCGAACGCCTTCCCACTTATCAGCTCCACCCAGACCGGCGGGTTAGATGGCGCGATGGGCAGCATTGAGGCGGCCTACAATTCGGGTCTTGGGTGGCTGGCAGATCTGTGCCGGGTACACGGGATGGATGAGGTGACATAAAATCATGGATAAAATGACCATTTACGAGCAGTGCCGGGAAGTCCCCAAAGACGCCCAGAAGCCTATCGCAGCGGGCCGCCTGAAGGGCAAGACCGATATTAACCCCATGTGGCGCATCAAGAAGCTGACTGAGCTTTTTGGGCCGGCTGGTATGGGCTGGAAGTTCGACCCGCCGGTGTTCGAGGAAAAGACCGGAGCAAAGGGTGAAGTTGTCGTGCAGTGCTTTACGAATCTGTACGTCAGGCAGGATGATGGGGAAGCGTGGAGCGCCCCCATCCCCGGAATCGGCGGTTCTATGCTGATCGCGATGGAATCCGGCGGGCTCCGAACGGATGATGACGCTTACAAAAAAGCGTATACGGATGCCCAGAGCGTGGCCTGCAAGGCGCTTGGAATCGGCGCGAACGTGTACTGGAAGGACGACTCCACCAAGTACATCCCGCTTCCGGACATTCCCGCCCCGGTGTGCGCCTGCTGCGGAAAGAAAATCATCGGCATCAAAACCAAGGACAGGGAAAAGATGACTGCTGAGCAGGCGGCGGAACGAAGCAAGGCAAAATATGGGCGTATACTCTGCGTAGAATGCGCGAAGAAACAGCCGAAAGAAGATGGAGGAATGTCTCGTGCTTAACATCGTAGCATTGATGGGCCGTCTGGTCTATGACCCGGAGCTCAAGACCACCCAGAACGGCACCAACGTGTGAAGCTTCCGCATTGCGGTTGCCCGCAGCTTTACCCGGCAGGGCGAAGAGCGCAAGGCCGATTTTATCGACGTCACCGCGTGGCGGCAGACCGCCGAGTTCGTCTCCAAGTATTTCCAGAAGGGCAGCATGATCGCCATCGAAGGCAGCTTGCAGACCCGTCAGTACCAGGACAAGAACGGCAACAACCGCACAGCTACCGAAGTTCTTGCGTCGCAGGTGAGCTTTTGCGGCGGAAAGGCCGCAGAGAAGCCCACTGTGCGCGATTTCGACCAGCAGACGGAAAATCATGTGCGCGAAGCAAACGCCGCTCACAGCGCCCCGCAGAAGCCTCAGAGCGTGCCGGAGTATTCGCAGGGCAGCGCAGACGACTTTTCGGTCATCGACGATTCGGAGGATTTGCCGTTCTAAACCGAGAGCTGCGCTATCTGGCTATACGGGCGCGCAAAGGAGGTGATTGAGTGGCACAGGACGATAAAAAGTCATTTGTGGCGTATCTGAGCTGGTTCGACGCGCTGGAAGAATACTCCGACGCAGAGGTTGGGCAGTTGATGCGAGCTCTTGCGCGGTATGCCAAAACCGGAGAAGAGCCCGAATTTTCAGACCGTGGGATGCGTGGCAACTGGAAATTTATGTGCAGCGACGTAAAACGGGCGTCTGAAAAATGGGATGAAACACGCAAGAAACGCAGCAACGCCGGAAAACGCGGCATGGCAAAGCGCTGGGGAAAGCCTGACGACATAACAAAAATAACAAACGATAACAATGTTAATAACGACATAACAAAAATAACTGTAGATGTAAATGGAGATGTAGATGTAAATGGAGATGTAGATGTAGATGTTGTAAAGCGCGATAACACCGCCGCCGTTGATATGGAGTTATCAAAAATCGTCCAGCATTACCAGCGGGCTATCGGCGACTTCCCGCGTTCGGCGCTGGAAAAACTGCAAAAATGGCGGCAGGAGTACAGCACGGAGATGATTTTGCTGGCGATCGACAAGGCCGCAGAGGCCGGGAAGCGCTCGTGGAGCTACATCAACGGCATCCTGTCTGGCTGGCAGCGGGACGGGATACGCACCCCGGGGGACGTGGCAGCGAATGAGCAGCGCCGACAAGAGCAGCCTCGCGGGAAACAGGCCACAGAAAGCACCGCAGAAGCATACGCAAATATTTTCAAGGGGGTGAAACCGTGACAGTGGAGATGATGACAAAGCTCCTTGCGGACGCTGAGGCCTATTTTGGACGGCCTCAGACCGCAGAGAACCGCGCAAGTATCGCGGAGATCTGGGCGAACTCATCGCTCAAGGATGTGCCGGATGAGATGGCCTATAAGACATTCCACGAGGTGATTTCGGAGTGCAGCTGGCAGAGCCAGCTTCTCCCGGCGTGGAAAAAGGCCATCGAAAAGGCCCGGGGCGAGCAGATTCTGGTAAAACGCTGCCTTGCTGCCCGCACCCGGATGCTCAAGTCCAGAGCAGAAAGAAAGCTTCTTGGGCAGGAAAACCAGAACGGAGGACGAAATGCCTAGATACAAAGTCATCGTAGAGTGCAGCGGCCCGCACGGGAACGCGGCACTTACATACCGCATCAACGCCGCGAGTCAGTTTGCGGCAGAGTTCCGAGCCTGCCAGCTGGCGGGCGACCATTACCCCGAGTATCGGGACATAAAGCCAGTGAGAACGGAGGTGTTGAAATGACAATGACGCCGTGTAAAGACTGCCCCACTCGGCACCCAATCTGCCACGACACCTGCCCCAAGTACGCCGAGTTTAAGCTCCAACGTGGCGCAGAAGCAGCTTACACCCGAGAGATGCTGGACACAGGCAAGGTCTACCACTACGACCACGAGGACCGCCACCGGGAGCGTGGCCGCAAGAAGTACATGGGAGCGAATGGAGGAGCGGACAGATGAAAGTACTTATCGCCTGTGAGGAATCGCAGGAAGTATGCAAGGCATTTCGGGCAAAAGGCCACGAAGCCTACTCCTGCGACATTCAGGAGCCGTCCGGTGGGCATCCTGAATGGCATATTCTCGGTGACTGCCTAAAGGCTATTGAGGGGGGGGGCAGGTCGTGACCATGGACGGAATCGCGCATTATGTGCCCCGCTGGGATATGATTATCGCATTTGTCCCCTGCACAAAGACGAGCAACGCAGGAGCAAGACACCTGTACAAGGGAGGAAAGCTCAATCTTTCCCGGTATTATGAGGGATTGTGCGGCAAGGCGCTTTTTCTTGCCGTGTGGGCGGCAGATTGCGAAAAAGTGGTGATTGAGAATCCTACCCCCAGCAAGATTTTTGATTACCCAAAGCCTACGCAGGCAATACAGCCCTATGAATATGGGCATCCCTACAGCAAGAAAACGCTGCTGTGGGAACGCGGTGTACCGCCGCTGCACCCGACAAACATCGTAGAACCTACCGCGACATGGTGCCCGTCCGGCTCCTACTCGCACAAGCACGGTGAGCAGCACAAGGGAATGTTTACCACTGACCGTGCAAAGAACCGTGCAAAAACTTTTCCGGGCGTTGCAAAGGCCATGTCCGAACAATGGGGGTAATACTTGATGAAAGCTATACTTTTGAGCATTCGGCCCAACTGGTGCAAGCTGATTTGGAGCGGGATGAAAACCGTGGAGGTACGCAAGACCCGCCCGAAGCTGGAAACGCCGTTCAAGGTGTACATCTACTGCACCGGCGCCGGGATCTGGTGGCAGAGATTTCCAAAGACCGGGTTACAGAAGATGGAAGAGTGCGTCATCGGTACATTTGTCTGCGATAAAATCGACAGATTGACACATATTGGAGCAACGGGCAGCAGAGAACCCGCCAAGCTGTATATCGAAACATCAGATTTGCAGTACGAATACGCCGACGAGCTGCTTCAGTCGGCTTGCTTGACCGAAGCGCAGGCCGAAAAGTATCTCAAGGGCGGTGATGGATACGGCTGGCACATTTCCAACTTGAAAATTTACGACCAGCCGCGCGAGCTGCGGGCGTTCATAGGCTTGCAGAGCACACGGTTCGGTATGCGGCCTGTGGAGATCACTCGTCCGCCCCAAAGCTGGCGCTATGTGGAGGACGAGAAGTGACAAAAAAATTATGCACTGTTCTTCCTTGCCCAAAGTGCGGGAGCGGATTTATTGCATGGGGAAAGAAAATCGAGTCAGTTAATCCGAAGCTCACAGTGCTGTCAGCCCCGGGAACTGAACTTTGCTGTTTGATGTGCGGACATTACGCACCAACACTCAAGCAGTGGAACAGCGAGGAAAGGAAGAAATGCACTTGACCCTCTACGGCGACCCGCGCACCAAGAAAAACTCTGCACGCATCCTCAAGAGCCGCTCTGGCGGGCGCTTCGTTGCCCCCAGCAAGGCCTACGTGGATTATGAGACGGACTGCCTGCGGCAAATCAAAAGGCCGCGCAGCCCTATTTCTGCCCGCGTGAACGTGAAGTGCATTTACTACATGAAGACCGCCCGCCGGGTCGATCTGGCAAACCTCATCGAGGCTACAACGGACATTCTGGTGAGAGCCGGAGTGCTGGAAGACGACAACAGCAAGATCGTTGCCGCCCACGATGGCAGCCGGGTGGAGCTTGATCGGAAGAACCCAAGGGTCGAAATTGAGATTGAAGAAATGGAGGGAAAATGATGAATCAAGTGTTTACCGTCATCGGCGCAACGCTTTGCTACGTCGGCGGATTCGGCATAATGATTTGTCTTTTGGGCGTCCTAACCGAACTGTGTATCGAAATCTGGGACAGTAATTTTAGACAGATTTGTGTTCGATTCCAAATCGCGCCGGGCGATGTTTCATACTTTGCCCAGAATAAAAAAGAAATTGAAGCGGCACTTGAGAAGCAACGCATTCGGTGGCCGAACACGGACGATGCATCTTTCGGGTGGTGGAACTGCCCAGAATGCAACGCGCCGAACCGATATGCCAGCGAAAGCAAACCGGTTGCATATTGCCGCTGCTGCGGACAAGCTGTCGATATGGATTACTACAGGAGGCATGCCAATGATTCGCACACCTGACACCAACACGCCAAAGCCTGACAGCGGCGTGGACTATCGCGCCGTCAAGGCGTGGTTCCAACAGTGCCGCGACCTTGCAGCAGCTATCGAAGTCCAGAAGCAAAAAATACAGCGCATCCGGGACGTGGCAGAAAAATGCACCCAGAGCCTGAGCGGGATGCCTGCGGGTGGTGGCAATGGGGACAAGGTGGGCTTCGCTGTAGAGCAGCTGGACACCGAGCGCCGACAGCTTCAGAGGATGGAGACGGACCTGTGCAACCTGCGCGTCGAGGCCACCCGGCGGGCATACTGCCTGATAGCCGAGCCGGAATGCGCCGAAGCGATTTGCGAGCACTATATCATGGGCAAGTCTCACAAGGAAATCGCAAAAGAAGTCAGCGTATGCGGGGCAGAGGTGGTCTACCGGCGAATTAAACGCGGATGCATGGCTCTGGCTGAAATATGGGAAGAGTTTTCTGACGTGCAAAGTGTACAATATGCACAAGAAAACACAGCGTGATTTTGGCAGGGGTCGGCTCTTTTCAAGTCTGTAAGCTTAGATGTAAAATTTTAATAAGCGGTTCAGCGCTAAGCGGTAGCCGCTTGCCACGCAGCTTCCAGAACGGTCCCTTCCTTGTGACAGGTTTTCATGCTTTCCTGTTCTCCTTCACCGTTTTGCGGGCTGCTTCTATGCGAGATTTTGGCACGGCTCCATTCAGGGCGGCGGCTCTGAGTGTCTGGGGAAGGGCGCGCACCTCCCTCTCCGTGTGGTTCGAATCCACGGTTTCGCACCATATGGCGCATGGACTCATCCCCCACAAAGCTGCACGCTTAACCTCCCGTGCCACGAGAGAAAGCTTTGAATCCCCGAGGGTGTGGGTAGGCTTCCCGACGGGATGTGCGTCAAACAACAGCCCCGGCGGAGAACCGGGGCTGTTTTATATGGCCGCCTGAGCGCAGTTTGGAGCGCGTGTCAGCTGAGATATTGCTGGCTGGTTCGAGTCCAAGGGCGGTGTTTTATACTCCGGTAGCTCAAGTGGTAGAGCAGCGGTCTCCAAAACCGCATGTTGCAGGTTCGAGTCCTGCCGGGAGTGCTTGCATGATCTGACGAGAGCGGGGAGTGCAATAGCGGGGCATCCAGCCGCGAAAGTTCTGGACGCAGAGGCTTTGCACCCGACAAGCAAAGCCTCTTATTATATGCCGTCATAGCTCAATAGGCAGAGCGCCGCCCATTTAAGGCGGGACAACATTGGTGATACCACGGGAACATCACTGCACAGCCAACCACTGCGCACATCCATTCCGTGGGTGCCGGTTCGAATCCGGCTGGCGGCACATTCGATATTTTGACCGTTCGGATTTTCCGGGCGGTTTTTCTTTTGCGTGAGTTTAGAGAGGTGGTGGCGGTGGCCTACAGCAAAAACAAAAGGATAGGCAGACCGCCCGTCTTTGAGAGCAAAGAAGAACTTGAGAAAAAAATCGAAGAGTTCTTCAAAAGCTGTGAAGGGACCGTCCTAGAAGACGAAGTCGGAAAGCCTGTTTTAGACAAATATGGGAACGTGATAAAAATCGACGAACGACCAGAAACAGTCACTGGCTTGGCTTTAGCATTGGGGTTTAAGTCTCGGCAATCTTTAATCGACTATCAAGGCAAGCCCGAGTTTTCTGACACGATAACGCGCGCGAAGCTTCGATGCGAGAGATACGCCGAAGAACGGCTCTATGATCGTGACGGAAACGGCGGCGCAAGATTCAGCCTGCAAGTTAATTTTGGTTGGAGCGATAAGCCGAAAGAAGCGGAGCAAGAAGAGCGTCACGATGATGGTTTGATAAAGGCATTGAATGCCGCCGCAGACCTCAGCCCGCCGGATGACGTGGAGATGCTGCCAGAGGAAGAGGACGACCATGCGGAAAAGTAACGGCTTTCGCTGGAAAGCCCTCAGCCAGCGGCAAAAGCAGGTCTTGAGCTGGTGGACACCGCAGAGCGCATACAGCGGTTACAACGGTATCATTGCCGATGGCGCTATCCGCTCGGGCAAGACCTTTGCCATGAGCTTCTCTTTCGTCCAGTGGGCTATGACCTGTTACAGCGGCCAGCAGTTTGCCATGTGCGGCAAGACCATCGCCAGTTTCCGGCGCAACGTGCTGGGGGCGCTCAAGCAGCAGCTTGCAGCCCGTGGCTACAACGTCAAGGAACACCGGGCCGAAAACTGCATGACCGTCAGCAAGGGTGGCAGAACCAACGAGTTTTACTTCTTTGGAGGCAAAGACGAGAGCAGTCAGGACTTGATTCAGGGCATCACCCTTGCGGGCGCGTTCTTCGACGAGGTGGCCCTGATGCCGCAAAGCTTCGTCAATCAGGCCACAGCCCGTTGCTCTGTCACCGGGTCAAAGTTCTGGTTCAACTGCAACCCGGGCAGCCCGCAGCACTGGTTTTATCTCGAGTGGGTGCGCAAGTGCCGTTCTCGCAAGATGATGTATCTCCATTTCACGATGGACGACAACTTGTCACTTTCCGAGGACATCAAGGCCAGATACCGCAGCCAGTACAGCGGCGTTTTCTACCAGCGCTACATTCTGGGCCTGTGGACGGTGGCCGAGGGCCTTGTATATGACATGTTCGACCGCAAGAAGCACGTTGTTGATGTGCTTCCGGCGCTGTCTCCAAAGAGCGCCTATGTGGCGTGCGACTTTGGAACCCAGAACGCAACGACCTTTCTACTGTTCCAGAAGCAGGCGGATGCAGACTGCTGGATCGTCACCCGGGAGTACTACTACAGCGGCCGCGAACAGAAGCGGCAAAAGACCGTGGGCGAGTACGTCGCAGATCTCAAGGCGTGGCTGAATGGCCTCAAGCCAGAGAGGATCATTGTTGACCCCTCTGCCCTGCCCCTGATTACAGAGCTGCGCAAGAACGGATTCACGCAGACCCCCGCAAACAACGACGTTCTGAGCGGCATTCTGGACGTGCAGACCATGCTGCAGACCGGGCGGCTGAAGATCTACAAAGACTGCAAGCACACGCTGGAAGAATTCGGCGTGTACGCTTGGGATCCAGATAAAGACGACACCGTGCTGAAGGTCAACGACCACTGCATGGACGCTATCCGCTATTTCGTGCGCACAAAGCGCCTTGTGAAACTGAGGGATTGATTTTGAGCACTGTATACACATTCCAGACCTTCCAGCAGGCGCAAGCCGCCGGGGAACAACCTGATTTCATCCGGCGATTCGTGCAGCAGCACTGCGCTTCCGGGCCGTACAAGATGGCGCTGGACGCCGACCTGTACGATGCCCAGAAAAACCCGGGGGCTGAACGCTTCGCACAGGCTTACGCTTTGATGCTGAAACGTCTGTCCAAAAACACCAAGCAGGACACCCCACACCCCGATATGGTCAAGAGCAATCTTTTCCGACGGCTCAACAAGCAGAGAGCCACATACTCCCTCGGCAACGGCGTGGTCTTTGCGGACGATGGCGTGGACAAGGGAAAGCTTGGGCAGAACTTTGACGAGCAGATCCAGAAGGCCGGATATTTCGCCCTGATCCACGGCGAGAGCTTCGGATTCTGGAACAACGACCATCTGGTGGTTTTCAAGCTGACCGAGTTCGCGCCCCTGTACGATGAGAAGACTGGCCTTTTGCAGGCGGGTGTGCGCTTCTGGCGGCTGAACCCGGAAACGGATATGCACTATATCCTGTACGAGCTGGACGGCTTCACTGAGTACACGGAAAGCAAAATCGGCAATGTGATGCAGGAGACAACGCCGAAGCAGGCATACAAGAGCGTGACCGTCACCACCCCCGGCGGCGGGCTGGAAAGCGTGGAGGGTGAAAACTACAGCGCCCTGCCCATTGTGCCGCTGTGGGGCTCCGACCTGCACCAGAGCACCCTTGTGGGGCTGAAAGCTTACATTGACAACACCGATCTGGTGATGTCCGGCTTCTGCAATGACTTGCAGGACTTTTCGCAGATCTACTGGCTGTGCGAGAACTTCAACGGCATGACCGATGACGAGCTGCAGGAGTTCCTTGTCAAGCTGAATCTGTACCACATTGCAGGCGCAGACACCAGCGAGGGCGGCAAGATCACCCCCTACACCACCGAGATTCCTGTGACGGCCCGGCAGGCTCTTTTGGAGCTGCTCCACACACGGGTGTATGAGGACTTCGGCGGTCTGGATGTGCACTGTGTCAGCGCGGACAGTACCAACGACCATCTGGATGCAGCCTATGAGCCGCTGAACCAGAACGCGGACGACTTCGAGACACAGATCAAGCCGTTCATCCGGCAGATCTGCGCACTGGCTGGCTTTGACAACGCTATGCCGACATTCAACCGCAGCAAGATCACCAACACAGCCGAGCAGGTCGCAATGGTGATTTCTGAGGCACCGATCATCGGTCAGGATATGGCCATTGACCTACTGCCAAACCTGACCCCGGAGCAAAAGGAGCAGGCCAAGGCCGCGCTGATGGCGGAGAGTGCGGCGAGAGAGACGATTGACGGCAACGAGGGAGAGGAGGGAAACGGAGATGGCGAACCTTAAAATCCCGATGGAGGGGAAAATTGAAATCGAGCTGTCAGAAGAAGCAGAAAATGTTATGCAACGGTTCATTTCCGCTGTTGAGCTGCTGCAGGGAACGACTATTGAAGTCACAAGGCCAAACGTGCGGATGATCGGCATTGATGCGTTTGGACAACCGCAGTTTGAAAAAGAGGAGGAAGACGCCGATGAAAAAAACCAGCAAAATTTATGATCCTCTGGGAAGATTGATCGATGTGATGCTTTTCGTCGCTGATTTTGCCATTGTGGCTGGGTGCTTTCTGGCCGTTGCACAGGCGATTGGCTTATGACTGACCGCGACCGCATTTCCACCCGCCAGCTGAACCGCCTGTGCCGCCGTATCCTGCGGGTGTACGGCACTGCCCGCCGAGAGATGCAGGAGCAGCTGACCGATTTTCTGGCCAAGTACAAAGCACTGGACGAGCGCAAGCGGGCGCAGCTGGATGCAGGCGAGATCACCGAGGAAGACTATCGCATCTGGCTGCAAAATCAGGTCTTTCAATCTGATTTGATGCGGGCCAAGCTGGACGGCATCACCCAGACTTGCACCACAGCCCAAGAGACGGCCTACAAGCTGGCCCGGGACGAGCAATACAACATCTTTTCCTTTGGCGCAAACTGGGCTTTCTACGAGCTGGAACAGGCCGCAGGCGTGACGTTCGGGCTGACCCTGTACAACACCGAAGCGGTCAAGCTGCTACTGAAGGAAAACCCCAAGCTGGTGCCAAACAAGCGCATCAAGAGCGAGAGCAACCGCACCTATGACGCCCGGGTGTTCAACCGCTACGTCATGCAGGGCATCGTGCAGGGCAAGAGCGTCCACGACATCGCCGTGCAGGCCGTCAACGGCATGGCTGATACAGAGATACACTGGGCTATGAACAACGCCATCACAGCCCTTACCAGCGCCCAGAACGCCGGGGCTTTGCAGCAGATGCGCAACGCTCAGGCTTTGGGCATCGAGGTCAAAAAGCGGTGGAACTCCACCCACGACTACCGCACCCGTGAAATGCACCGCTTGCTCGATCAGCAGACAGCAGAGCTTGACGAGCCTTTCAAGGTCATGGGTTACGAGATTCAGCGGCCCGGTGACCCCAACGCGGCCCCGGAGATGGTCTACCGCTGCCGCTGTGTGCTGTCCTCTGCGCTGGGCAGGTACCCCCGGCAGAACGCCATGCAGCGGGACAACGTGACAAAAGAGGTCACGCCTGTCATGGATTACATCGAGTGGTACAAAGCTAAGGGCGGATCGGAGGCCGAGCAAATGTGGTGGGCGGAAGAGCGCAAGAGAAAGAAGGAGGTCGCAAAGCATGGATGAGAAGAAGCCTTGCAAATTTTGCGAGAGTCTTGCGTGGTGGAAGAAAAATTCCCCCAAAGGGGAGAACGGCCTTTACACCACGTTTCAAGTCAGTCTTATCACAAAAACGCACAGG
>OOIG01000271.1_pt1 | contig 45292 bp, 32 predicted proteins | sample 1692091 | NCBI WGS metagenome assembly OOIG01 (sample SAMN06348188, study PRJEB24527) | human gut metagenome | biome: human gut; feature: ankylosing spondylitis patient; material: feces | host: Homo sapiens | place: China | collected 2015-10 | reverse complement strand
TTAGGACGCAAGATTTTCATTCTTGAAAGAGGAGTTCGATTCTCCTATGGGCTACTCATAAGCGTTGACCGTAATGGTCAATGCTTTTGTCGTTTACGGACATTTGTACTTCTGCAACCTTAAAGAACACCCATTCAACGGCATTGACACAGGGCAAACGCCAACTTCTCCACCGCATTATCCACATCCGTGGCCTTCAGTTTTACAACCACTACTCCGCACCACGAACATGCAGCACATCCGCACAAAATTTAACCGTCCTGTTATATTCATTCCAACTCTTATTCATTCTTTTGCACGAAAATTCAAACATACGAAATGAACACACTGAAGAAAAACTTGCTGGCAGCACTTCTGCTCTGTCAGATTCTCACCGTGTCAGCCGCCGACACGCTTGTAAAAGGATTCGTAAAAGACACCAATGGCAACCCCATTAGCGGAGTTCCTGTTTCTGACGGCAGAAACGTAACCGTTACAGACAGCAACGGCTGCTATAGCCTGACAACCGACCCGGAAAGAAATCCATTAGTCTACATTTCAACTCCGGCAGCCTACCATCTGCCGCAAACTGAAGGCATTGCCAACGGCTTTTACCAACCACTAAAAACAGAAACGACGGAAAACATCTGCAATTTCACACTGCAAAAGCGAAACCAGTCTTGCGACAACTTTATCTTTATCCCGATTTCCGACCCGCAAGTCATCAACGACCAACAGTTTGACCGTTTCCGCAGCGAAACCGTACCCGACCTGAAACAAACCGCCGACTCGCTGAAAGCCTATGAAATAGTGGGCATGGGACTTGGAGACATGGTTTGGGACAGAATGGACTACATGCAACCCTACATTGATGCCGTAAAGAATTTGGGAATGACCATGTTCCAAGTTCCCGGGAATCATGACCTCAACAAAAAATACGCCGACCTCGGACGCACCCAGAACACCGCCGACGGCTATGCCGAACAAGACTACCTTGCTTCGTTCGGCCCGACAAACTACTCGTTCAACATCGGCAAGGTACATATAATAGGAATGAAAAGTACGGACTATAAAGGCGGAAAGAAATATGTGGAATATCTCACCGACGAACAGTTGGAATGGCTGAAAAACGACTTAAGCTACGTGCCAAAAGGAACAACCGTGTTCCTCAATCTCCATGCACCCGTAGCCAACACTACGGTTTTTGCCGGAGGCAATGTCCGCAACGTCAACGCACTTTTCAACATTCTCCGTCCCTATGAAGTGCACATATTCTCCGGACACACGCATTACTACGAAAACACCCGCCCTCACCCGACTATCTACGAACACAACATCGGTGCCGCATGTGGCGCATGGTGGGCCGGCGACGTCAACCGCTGCGGCGCACCTAACGGCTATCTTATCGTCACCGTCAAAGGCAATGATATAAAATGGCGATACAAAGCCACCAAACAAGACCCGGACTATCAGTTCCGCCTTTATAAACCAGGGGAATTTGAAACACAAAAACAATATGTTGTTGCCAACATCTGGGACTGGGACAACGCCTATCTCGTCAACTGGTACGAAGACGGTGTGATGAAAGGTGCCATGCAGCAATTTGAAGACGAAGACCAGGCATACATCCAGCAAAACAAAGGAAAGCGAAGCGGCTACAAAACCCGCCACCTTTTCCGGGCAAAACCCTCACCCAAAGCAAAAGAAATAACCGTTGAAGTCACCAACCGCTTCGGCGAAACATTCACTCAAACCATAAAGCTTTAACACATTCGCCACAACTCATAAAAAGCCGTCTATAGGACGGCTTTTTTCATATATGATATTTATTTTATTTTGTTGCAGTTTTCGCAGATAAAATTGCAATTCACAAGCAAAAAGTTTATTTTTGCAACAACATAAAATCACAAAGCTATGAAAAAACATTTATTCCTTACGGCTGGAATTCTGTTGTCATTCTGCGGAACTCCAATGCTGGCACCAACAGCACAAAGTGCCACACTTCATGGAAATGTTGTCTCAAGTACCGACCCCACAACACAAATCGGTATTTACTCGTTTACTACCGAAAACCCAACGGTAATGACCCCGGTTTACACCAAAGACAATCTCACTGCAAACGGCGGAGGTGTATACATTGACGGGAAATTTTATATGATGAATTACAGCCAAATGGGTTCATTGCTTATGACCACCTATACGACCTATGATGCCACAACCTGGGAAACCCTTGCCAGCGGTTATCCTTCAATTGGCAAATGGAGCGATATAGCCATTTCAAGTGCTTACGACAAAACAACGGGAACAGTCTACTGCTGTACACAAAATGATACGCAGAGTGCATTCCTGCTCAGAACATGGAATGTAGAAGCATCTACGAAAACCACAATCGCTGAAGCCGGAACAGGCTATCCGGCTTTGGCTGTAAACTCAACCGGAGAACTGTTTGGCATCAATCCGGAAGGAAAACTTTACAAGCTCGACAAGACAAACGGCAATGCGACACTGATTGGTGACACCGGATTCAAACCCAAAGGCATGCAAAGCGCCGCTTTCGACGACAAAAACGGTAAGCTGTATTGGTTTGCCTACAACAACGATAGCAGCAATCTGTATGAGGTAAATACCTCAACAGCTGAACTGACGCTTGTTTCGGAATTGCCCGACATGGCAGAAGTTGTTTCAGCCTATGTTCCAAAGCCGGAAGCAGAAGACAAAGCACCAGCAAAAGTTGATAACCTGACAGTAAGTTTCCCCAATGGAAATTTGTCCGGAACCATCAATTTCACAATTCCATCAAAACATTTTGACGGAACTGATATGACAGAAAATGTCGGATATTCCATCAGCCTCAACGGCGAACAAATCATTAGTAAATCTGACATTCAACCCGGAGCGGAAATCAGCGAAGACATCACGGTAGAACAATCCGGAACTTATGAAATCCAAGTTACAGCCAACAACACTACCGGCAACAGCCCAGCTGCAAAAACCGAGCTATGGATTGGAAATGACACGCCAAATGCGATCAGCAACCTTAGTGTAAGCAAAGAAAGCGACACCAAAGTTGTTTTGACATGGGAAGCCCCGACTTCCGCAGTACATAACGGCTATATCAATCCGGAAAAAATCACCTACAAAATCATCCGTCAACCTGACAACACCGTTGTAGCGGAGAATCTGACCGAAACCACCTATTCGGAAGAAATCACAACGGAAGAAATGAAAGCCTACAGCTATGAAGTGTATGCTTCTTTCGAAGGACTCGAGAGTACGGCAGCCAAATCCGATTATATCATTTTCGGCTCATATGTGTCTGTTCCATTCTACGAAACCTTCGACACCAACAGCAATATGCCGCTCTTTACGATTATTGATGCAAACAAAGACAATGTGACATGGACATACGACAATGGCAACAAAAGTCTATACTGCCGTACAATGGGCTCCAACCCATCTGATGAATATGCCATCACACCACCTTTAAAGCTCAACAAAGACAATGCCTACAATCTATCGTTTGACATCCGTAAAATTGTCTCCGACAACGCAGCACAACGTATTGAAGTATTGATTGGCAACAAGCCTGAAATAGAATCATTACAAACCGTGCTTATCAAAGAACAGGACGTTACAGAAAACGAACGGTCATTTTTGACTGAATTTTCCGTTGAAAATGACGGGCTGTACTACATTGCTGTTCATCTCACAACTCCGGCACAAGGGCTATATGTATATCTTGACAACATTAAAGTTGAAGGTACCGCTCAAAATGCACCCGACCAAGCCACAGAGCTGAAAGTCACCCCTGCTCCGCTCGGAGAACTGAAAGCTGACATCAGCTTCCGTACTCCTGACAAACTCGTGAACGGAACAGCTGCCAACAGCCTGACAAAAGTAGAACTTTACCGCGAATCAGAACTTATCAACACATTTGAGAATCCGGCCCCGGCAACAGTCCTCACCTTCACTGACGAATCAGCTGCACAAGGCATCAATAAATACCGCGTATTTGCATACAATGAAAATGGCATCGGCAAAATGGCCGAATGTGAAGCATATATAGGTATTGACATTCCTGGACTCGTGCAAAATATTAAATTCTCCGACATGGGAGACGGTAACAACAAAATCACATGGGAAGCACCAAACACCGGTGAACACGACGGATATATCATTCCTGAAAATCTCACTTACAGTCTCTACCGTAATGTAAATTCACAGGAAACTCTGATTGTATCGGAACTGACAGAAACGGCCTATACAGACACAGAATGTCCAATAAGCGAAGACTCACAATCTATCGTTTACTATACGGTACGTGCAACCAACGAAATAGGAACAGGAACGGGCGCTTCCTCAAACGCACTGCAAGTCGGCACTCCATACCCGGCACCATTGGCAGAATCGTTTGCGAACGCCTCACTCAGCACATCTCCATGGATTGTCGACCGCCTGTCAGGCACCAGTGAGGACGTACTTTGGACACTGCTCAGACAAGGAGCTGACGGAGAAACGGCTCAAGACAATGACGGAGGATTTGCAGGTTTTGCAGGATACATCGATGGCGCTAAGGCTGCAATCGTATCTCCTAAAATCGACATTTCAACACTCGAAAAGCCAGGCGTATCATTCTACGCAAACATTCCTTATCCGGCCGTAGCCTTTACACCGGTTATCTCAGTTGACAATGGAGAATATCAACCTATCCACGAAGTTATTTTCAACGACAAGGACTTCCAAAGCGGATGGAAATACATGGTAATTCCTTTAACGGAATATACCAACGCCCAACAAGTCAGAATCGGTTTTATGGGAGAAATCGACGGTGACAATGGGGCCATGTACATCGACAATGTAATTGTCAGCAATTTCTTCGACAAGGATTTGTCAGTCGAAAGCATGTCCGCTCCAAATTCTGCAACATCCGGTGATATTTGCGCTCTGACGGCAACAATCGCCAACATCGGCCTGACTGCATCTGAACCGGCAACAGTAGCATTGAAGAAAAATGGAGAAATTGCAGAACAGCAGGAAATCAATGCACTCGAGCCCGGAGAAAAGACTACTGTCACATTCAAATACAGCGTAACTCAGAATGATCTCGGAAGCGAACTCCAATTCACAATTGAGCTTCTCTCCTCCGACGACAACGAGGACAATAATGCCCGTCAATGCAACATAGCCGTCAAGTCGAACAATTATCCTGTACCCGCCAATCTGGCAGCAGTAGCCGATAAAGCAAAAGTAAGCCTGACATGGGAAAAACCTGAATTCAGTGACGGCATACACGCTTCTACTACCGATGACTTTGAAAGTTACGACGCGTTTATTATCGACAACATCGGCGACTACACGCTGATTGACAATGATAAGTCAATGACCTACCGGCTCGGCAATACCGACTACGAAAACTCGACAGCACTGATGGCATTCCAAGTATTTAATCCGGAAGAAGCCAAAATAACCAACTCAGCGTTTACCCCACATTCGGGCAAACAAATGCTAATTGCCGTAGCAAGTATCGGAGGAACAAATGACGACTGGCTGATTTCACCTGAGTTGGCAAGTGACAACCATATCATTTCATTCTATGCCAAGAGCTTTACCGACAAATACGGTCTTGAAGAATTCGAAGTATGGTATTCAACCACTGGAACAAACCAATCCGATTTCCAGAAACTGACCGATAAGACTCAGTACGCACCGGCTGAATGGACAGAGTTCGTATTCATCATGCCGGAAGGCACAAAACATTTTGCCATCCGCTATATTTCTAAAGACAAATACGCTTTAGGAATTGACGACCTGTCATTTGCAACCGCAGATAGCGAAGTAACGAAACTGACCTTACAGGGATACAACGTATATCGTAATTCTGAACGGATTAATCAGGACGTTGTTACCACCGAGACTTACACCGATGAAGTAAAAGAAGCCGGAGAATACACTTATCAAGTAACCGCCGTTTACGATTTAGGAGAATCAAGACTCTCGGAAGGACAGACTGTCACTATCGACAGCAGCGTTGAAGAACTCAGTTCCAAGACATTGGTATTCGGTTGTGAAGAAGGTATCCGCATCATCAATGCAATAGGTTCCGCTGTTACAGTCAGCCGGCTGAATGGCATTTCGGTACTTTCGACTGTTGTAGAAAACTACCAGACAACATTGCCAATGGAAAGCGGTTTGTACATTGTAACCGTCAGCAACCGAAGCCATAAAGTCTTTGTAAAATAAACACACTATCAGCACATTGCTGACTACATCTTTTTAAAAGGACATTCCGGCCTAAACACAATGGTCGGGATGTCTTTTCTTTTTCCAATATTTTTTTCTAAAAATTTCCCTTGAAATTATTTGGTATTTTGAAAAACTGATCATACATTTGCAGTGTACTATTTAACTAATACACTAAGACAAATAAAAATCTACTATATGAACGAGAAATTAATCAACGTAAAAGGCATCACTTTCAGCTATGGCCGAAAGAAATCCAATGTTTTTGAGGACTTTTCCATGAGTCTTAACCGAGGTGCAGTCTATGGTCTGCTGGGCAAGAACGGTACCGGAAAATCGACTCTGCTCTATCTGATGTGCGGACTTTTGCGTCCGAAAGCCGGACAGGTTCTGATGAACGGCATCGATGTGAAACTCCGTTTGCCGCAAACGCTCCGCGACACATTCTTGGTTCCGGAAGAATTTTCGTTTCCCAATCTGCCATTGAAGCAGTTTGTAAAACTCAATGCCCCGTTCTATCCCAACTTCAGCGATGAAATTCTGCGCCGCTGTCTGGCCGACTTCGACATGGACACCGACATCCACCTCAACGAACTGTCGATGGGACAAAAGAAAAAGGCATACATGTGCTTTGCACTTGCCACCAACACGCCGCTGCTGATTATGGACGAACCGACCAACGGCTTCGACATTCCTTCAAAAAGCCAGATGCGCAAAGTGATAGCCTCCAGCATGACGGACGAGAAAACGATTGTCATATCCACCCACCAGGTACGCGATGTGGAAAATTTGCTTGACCACGTACTGATGATTGACAACAACCGCCTGATGCTTGATGCCGCATTCAGCACTCTTGCCGAACGGCTGTATTTCACTGAGCTTCCTCTCAACGAGCCGGCCGACGATGCCTTGTTCGTGCAGCCGTCACTGCAGGGCAAGAGTGCCATTTTCCGCAACCGTGCCGGTGAGGAAAGTACTATCAATCTGGAATTGCTGTTTAACGCCATGCTCGCCGAAGGCGACAAAATTAAAGAAGCATTAAAATGAGAAACGAAATATTTTCCTTCCCACGCTTTGCGCAACTGGCACGCTACGAAGTGCTGACCCGCCGTAAAAGCCTCGGCTACTTCGCACTCGGCAGCTATGCCGGTCTGCTTGCAGCCTATTTAGGTGTAAATGCCGCTTCCAACAACTTCGACATTTTCACCCGTGGCGCATATATGGCAACAATCATTGCCATTCTCATCTATCTCTGCATATACGGGGCAGGCATTCTAAGCCCTACCCGTCAGAAAGGCGATGTGACGAACCTGCTGATGTTGCCTGCCACACAACTGGAAAAATTCGTAGTACGTTTTTTAGCGGTTACCGTCGGACTGGTTGCCATTGCATGCGTCAACATCGTGCTTGCCGACCTGTCACGCGTTGTCATCATCCGGCTGTTCGACAATACGGAAGAATTCCGGCACATCGCTTTCGACCAGTTTTTCAGCAGTCTGCTGAGCACACATAGCGTAACCATCCAGGACAATGCAACGAATATCAACCTCACGCCGTTTACATTGCTGTGGTTTCAGTCGCTCTACATCATCGGCGGCTGCCTGTGGCAGACAAAAAAGGCGCAACGCACCACGGTCTCATGGGTTATCCTGCTTTGGGGCAGCATTTTACTGCTGACAATTATGGGCGCAGAGACATCCATCGACCTGCTGCTAAACGAAGTTAAGGACACCAACAGCATCGGCCAGCTGGCTGTCGGCACGGAAATCCTGTTGACATTGTTTATCCTGCTCAACTGGGGCGTAGCCTACCGCCTGTTCTGCACTATGCAGATAAAAGAACGCAGTTTTATCAAACTTCCAAAATTCTTCAGAAAATGAAAGAGTCACAATTCAATATGCACCGCTTCCTGCTCGTTGCCAAACGCGACATCATGGAAGACTGGAAAGGTAATCTGACCAAAGGAATTGGCAACTATGCCCTCTACACCATTATCATGATCAGCCTTTTCATCAATTCTCACGGCATGAAATTCCACGATTTCATTGCCAACATGGCTGAATGGATACTGCTGTTCACATCAATTGTGTTCATATTCGTATCATCCGACGTGTTGTCACCGCTGTCATCCAAGGCAAAACGAATCAGTTTCCTCAACCTACCGGCTACGAATCTCGAAAAATTCGTATGGCGTTTCCTTTATGTCAGCGTTGGTTTCCTTGCCATTAATCTGGCGGCCATCATCCTGCTTGACATCACCCACTATCTTCTCCTTCCGCTTTTCAGCCTCGGCGAAGGCTATGCCAACCTGCTCACGCCTTATCTGATTGCAGAAATTTACGACCGCATCACGAGCATCTACTTCAACGTTGACGGAACCCCCATCGACATCAGTGCCATTTCAGTAACCACATTTCTGGTGATGTCGCTTTGGGCGCACTCGCTCTACCTTGTAGGCGGCTGCATCTGGCAGAAACATCCGGTGCTCAGAACCGTCAGCGCACTGTTTTTCCTGTTCGTTCTGATGCTGATCGTTCTGAAAATGTTCTCACCCGTTCTTTTGGACATCAAGCCGTTCATGACCGAATTTTTCCGCAACAACGGAGTCAAGCCGTTTGTCATTATCGTCGATTGCGTAATCGGAGCATTCACGCTGCTGAACTGGTGGATTTCCTACCGCATTTTCCGCAATATGCAGATTGTCAACCCAAAACTGTTTAAACGATGAAAGAATATCAATTTAACATACACCGTTTCCTGCTTGTTGCCAAACGCGACATCATAGAGAACTGGAAAGACAATCTCTTGAAATGCATAGCCCTCTATGCGCTCTACGTGCTCTGTTATTTCACCTACGGGATAAAGGTAATCACCGCTATGCCGTTCCTTATTACCCTAATCTCCTTAGTAGCATTTCTTTTTGCATCGTCCACCATTTTTAAGCCGCTAAAGAGAAAAGAGGAAAAAACGTCATACCTGTCCCTGCCGGCAAGCCAAGTTGAGAAATTCCTGTGGCGCTTGTTTTATGTCACGATAGGATTCCTCTTTCTGAATTTCATAGCAGTCACCGCTATGGAAATCACCCATTGGATAACCGATTGGACAAAGGGAACCGTGCAAGAGGGAAAACATGTTTGCCTGTTTCCATTGATTGCGAAAGAAATCGCTATCAGCACCCCTCCCGACATCGCAGACTTTGCAATAGCAATATGGCTGTCGTCACTTTTCGCAATTGGCGGCAGTCTCTGGCAGAAACACCCTTTTCTGAAAACCCTGACAGCCCTGCTGATCATCTACCTGTTGCAGCTGTCTGCGCGGATTCTGCCAATAAACACCTCAGCATTATCCGACCCTGCCTACCTAATCATCGGTACATTCTTCGGACTGCTTTGCCTGCTGAACTGGTGGATTTCCTACTGGATTTTCTGCCGCACACAGATTGTTAAACCCAAACTGTTCTGACATTATGAATTTTAAAGAAAGCAAACCCATATATTTGCAAATAGCCGACCGTATCATGGACGAGATCCTGCAGGACATCTATCCGGAAGAGGCCCGCATCCCGTCGGTACGCGAATATGCGGCAACCGTGGAGGTGAACGCCAATACGGTGGTACGCTCCTACGACTACCTGCAAACCCAAGAAATCATCTTCAACCGCCGTGGCATCGGATACTTTGTCAGCAACGGAGCGAAAAATGCCATTCTGACCCTACGCCGCAAAGTGTTTCTCGACGAAGAATTGCCGGAAATGTTCCGAAAAATCCGCATGCTCGACATTCCAATAGAAGAAATCACCCGACTTTTCAACGATTTTAAAACTCACGATAAAGAATAGAGCTATAGAACTAACCACATAAAAATCATACCATTATGAAAAAATTATTTTTCACTGCAGTTGCAATTTTCATTGCAACCCTGAGCGGCTACGCCCAATTGACAAAAGCACAAATCGATTCCATCATTCTTGCTGCCGTACCCAAAGAGTATCATTCACAGCTATTTCGGGAGACAGGTACCGACAGGACAACCTTCAGAATCGAAGCCGCAGGAAGTATGAACCGTCTGGCGGCATCCAATCTCAGCCAGCCTGTAAAACCGGAAGGCAGCTTGGGACTATACGTCAATCGGAACCTACTTTGGTCATTATGGGAAACCGGATTGAAATGGAACTGGCGCCAGTATGACATGACCGGCTTCATCCCGCAATATGCCCCGGGCATGACAAAATTCACGGCATCTGCCAACACTCTTGAAATACCGTTGACATTCGGTTTCTTGATGGAAGAAAACAAAAACATCAAATATGTGGTAAAGGCCGGTATGTACTTTGAATTCGGACTTTTTGGAAACGGTACACAATATACCTCAAATGAAGACGGTACGGAAACGGCTGCGAAAATCAGCAATATCTACAAAAGCCAACTGAACTTCAATCCGTTCCAACGATTTGATGTCGGCGGACGTCTGGGCATTGACATCTATCTGCACAAATGGAAAGTCGGCTTCGAGTACACTCATGGATGGCGTGACATACAGACGAACTGGGACAGACATATCAAGAACAAGAACCTTACACTATCGGTGGGCTACTTCTTCAAGACGAGAGAACACAAGAAACGGCAACCCGATTTCTATCTCGTCTACTAATCATAAAAATATAAACGCATGTAGTTTTTTACAAGCCTCATGCGTCAAACAAAAAAACATATAAGAACATCATTCAACTTATATCTGACACACAATTATGAAGGATTTGATTGTTGCCGCCGTGCTGGCATTGCTGGCCGGCGGTTCGGGAAAAGCGGAAACCCTATGGGGGACAGTGTCCGACAACAACGGACAGCCGGTGGAGTTTGCCACGGTAGTGGCGCTCGCCGACAGCGTGCAACGCGGAGGGGCCGTCACCGACAGCATCGGCCATTATCGGATGACCTTGCCCGACGGCTCCTACACGCTGCATGCCTCTGCCGTAGGCTATGAAACGGCGGAACAACCGTTTACGCTGAAAGGCGACAGCCGTATCGACCTGACGCTCACCGCTTCGGGCATACTCATCAATGAAGTGAACGTGGAAGCTTCCGCTATCCGGCGCGAGGCCGACCGCTTCGTGATGAACGTGGAAGACATGCCGTCGACTGTCGGACAGGACGGAAAGGAACTGCTCCAACAGGCTCCGGGCGTATGGATAGACAACGAAAAGATTTCGCTCAACGGAAAAAGCGGCACTAAAATCTATGTCAACGACCGCGAGATCAAGCTCAGCAACGAGCAGTTGCTTGCCTTTCTGCAATCGCTGAAGGCGGAAAACGTGAGCCGCATCGAAATCGTTCCGCAAACGGGCGTGGAATACAGTGCCGACACCAATGCCGGCATCATCAAAATCACCCTGAAAAAGAACCGTGCCGACGGCGTCATGGGCAACGTGTCCATGTCGGGAAGCATGAGCAAAATCGAAAACTTTCTATCGCCGAGTGCTACGGTCAACGTGCAGGCCGGCAAATGGTCGTTCAACCTTAACGGCAACTACAACCATGCACTGAAACTCAAACGCAACGTGTTCGACAACATCAGCTACGACAGCGGCATGAGCTACAACGCCTCCACGCAGATGAACGCCCGAACGCTCCGCACGGGAAGCCTCATTGCCGGGATTTTCTACGATGCCGACCCGCGCAATTCGTTCGGACTGGAGCTGAACTATTCCCGCTTCTACCAACCGGTGATGCTGACCACCAACGGTACATTCGACCGCCTTACGCAACTGGAAAAGCTGAACGGCAACTACCAACAGCGGAACCTGAGCGACAACATCGACGCTACGTTCAACTACATACACCGACTTGACACGGTCGGTTCAACGCTGAAGGTGATAGCCAACTACACACGTGCGGACGAGAACCAGAAAATGAACAATCTGCGCCACACCGTCGTCGACGAGCAGCTGTCGGACTCCATTTCGCGAAGCGATGAAAACTCGCTGTTCGACGTGGCCAACCTCAGCCTCGACTGGGAAAAGATTGTCAACCCGAAATGGACCGTTGGCGCAGGTGCAAAATACACGTTCAACCAAATGAATTCCGGCGCATTCTATGAATATATGAAAGCCGACGCATGGCTGCCCGAAACGGCACGCAACTACAGCGAACGCTACCGCGAAAACATTGCCGCCGTCTATGTAAAGGCAGCCGCCAACTTCAGCCACGTTTCGGTTTCGGCCGGACTCCGCGGCGAATACACCGACGGCAGCAGCCACGGAAAGATTGTGGAGCAAAGCTATTTCGACCTATTCCCCAACGCATCGGTCACCTACCGTCTGGACGAACAGGGAAGCAACTCGCTGACAGCGAGCTACGCACGCCACATCACACGTCCGTCGTTCTGGGCGCTCAACCCGGTGCGTGCACAAAGTTCCGACTACACCTACCAGACCGGCAACCCTTACCTGCGTCCTTCGCATAACAACAATGTGAGCCTGACGGGTGTCTACAACTACCGCTACTCGCTGAACGTATGGGCCGACATTAATCAAGACCCCATCATGCAGGGAGCAATGACCGACCCGCAGAACCCCGACAATGCCCTGTTGGGACAGGTGAACGCCGACACGCAATACTCGTTCGGAGCCATGCTGACACTGCCCTTCCAGTTCACAAAATGGTGGTCGCTGAACACAAATCTGATGTATATGTACCTGTCCGACCGGATGACAGCCGAAGCACCCTTGCAACATTCCAACCTTGTCATGGTCAATGTCAACACCATTTTCAACCTGCCGCTCGACTTCTATCTGACGGCAAGCTACATGTACCAAAGCAAGACACGGTTCGGAAACATGGAACTGCAACCGCTGTCGTTCCTCAACGCCAGTCTGAAAAAGACGTTTGACGACCGACGCTGGACGGTGGCGTTCAACGCCAACAACCTGCTGAATGCCAGCTTTGATTTTACCACACGCACCGACGGCTACAGCAATGCGACCAGAATGCGCAATCCTGCCAGCTTCGTGCTGTCGGTAACCTATAACTTCAATTCCGGCAAGATGTTCCAGACCAAACGAATAGAGAACAACGCCGACGAATCGCGACTACAAAAAAGTTCCGGTGTCGGCAGCGGGAATTAGTGTCCGGCGTTTGCAGAATCCACACCGTTCAACTAACTTTGGCATGAATTAACCAAAACCAACACAATGAAACGCATACTTCTTTCAATTTTCGTACTTTGCCTGGCTGTACTTGGCATGCAGGCACAACTCCTGTGGAAAGTGGAATCGCCGTCGGGCAACGTAGGTCCGTCGTATATCGTAGGCACCTACCATCTTGCTCCCGGAACCATGACGGACAGCATAGCCGGACTGCGGCAGGCACTTGCCGAAACAGAACAACTGTACGGCGAACTGGAAATGGGAGCCATGAAGTCGCCCGAAGCCATGCAGGCCATGATAAAGGCCATGATGCTGCCTCAAGGCACCACACTTTCATCGCTTTTCGACGAAACAACCCGCCAGCAGCTTGATGCAATGCTCAAGGAATATTTAGGAGCAGGACTCGACAACCCCGGCCTCAACGCCATGTCGCCGATGGCGGTCATGTCGCAGCTCGTTATCAGCATTTCCTCAAAGGCACATCCGGAAAGTATGGGTGTGGAATCGTTCGACACCTACCTCCAGACAGAAGCGAAAGCACTTGGCAAGCCTGTCTACGGACTGGAAACGACAGCACAGCAGATTGACATTCTTTTCGGCATGCCGCTCCCGCGACAGACTGAACAGCTGGAATATTTCATCCTAAACGAACAGAGCATCCTGGAACAGGCACAAGCCACTGTAACCGCCTATTTCCGTCAGGACCTGCCGGCCATGTTTGAAGCCTCGATGAAGAAATTCGGAAACAAGTACGACAGCACTCCGGAAGAAGAGGACAAGCTGATTTACAACCGCAACAAGGACTGGGCTGAAAAGCTCACACCGATATTCCAACAGAAGCCGACACTGGTTGCCGTAGGTGCCGGCCACCTTCCCAGCGAACGCGGACTCCTCGAACTGCTGCGCAAAGCCGGATTCAAAGTAACTGAATATAAAGCTAACAAATAACCGAGATATGGAAAATTTCCTTGAAGCGAAAGGCATTGTCAAGCGATTTGCCAACCATGTGGCTCTCGACGGCGCCAACATAGCCGTGAAGCCCGGACGCATTTTCGGTCTGCTCGGCCCGAACGGTGCAGGCAAGACAACGCTTATCCGCATCATCAACCGCATCACGATGCCCGACGAAGGCGAAGTGATATTCAACGGCCGCCCGATGCAGGCCGACGACGTGTTCCGCATCGGCTATCTGCCGGAAGAACGCGGACTGTACAAAAAAATGAAAGTAGGCGAACAGGCCATTTTTCTCGCCCGTCTGAAAGGCCTTGACAAACAGACGGCCACACGCCGCCTGCACGAATGGTTCGACAAGTTCGGCATCATGCCGTGGTGGAACCGCAAGCTGGAAGAACTGTCTAAAGGCATGCAGCAGAAAGTGCAGTTTGTCATCACCGTGCTTCACGAGCCGGAACTGCTGATTTTCGACGAGCCGTTTTCGGGCTTCGACCCCGTCAACGCAGAACTGCTGAAAAAAGAGATACTCGAACTGAAGCAGAAAGGCCACACGATAGTGTTCTCCACCCACAACATGAACTCCGTCGAGGAAATTTGCGACGACATCGCCCTGATAAACCACTCGAAAGTGGTGCTCAACGGTAAGGTGAACGAGGTGCGCTCCCGCTTCAGCACCGGCATCTATCAACTGGTGACAACCGGCGAACGCCGCCTGCAACCGAGCGACGACATCGAGCTGATTGACGTGCACGACACCGACGGAACCACCGTCTACAGTATCCGCAAAAAAACCGGCATCGCCAACTCCGCACTGATTTCGCACATTGCCAATGAAGTGGAAATACGCTCGTTCACGGAAGTGCTTCCGTCGATGAACGACATTTTCCTGCACGTTGTGGGACAGAAACAAATCGTTGAACACACAAAACCCGAAACGTTATGAACAGCAAAATATGGTTAGTGGCACAACGCGAGTTCAACACCCGCGTCCGCAAGAAGTCGTTCATCATCATGACCGTACTTTCGCCGATTCTGATGGCGGCACTCATCTTCATTCCCCTGCTCCTTTCGATGATAAAGGACAGCGACACGAAGACCGTAGCCGTTATCGACAACACCGGCCTCTATGCCCCGGCTCTTGAAGGAAACGAATACTACAAGTTTGTCCCTACCGACAAGATGTCGGACAATTTCAAGGATAAGGAGAGCGACATTTTTGCCGTGGTGCAAATCACCGGCGACCTCGTCGACCACCCCGAAGCGGCTGCCATCTATTCGCAGCGCGAAGTGCCGAACGACCTGCGCCGGCTCGTGGAAAACGCCCTGACGGAAGCAGTCAGAAACGAAAAGCTGGAACGCTACAACATTCCCGAGCTGAACAGCATCGTGGACGACATGCAGAAAAAAGTGGAAGTCACCACCCTGCGCTGGACCGAGGACGGCAACGCACAGGAATCCATCACCGAGGTCTACTCCATCATCGGCGTTATCCTCACCATGCTCATCTACATGTTCGTGCTGACCTACGGCGCAACGGTGATGCAGAGCGTGATGGACGAAAAGAGCAACCGCATTGTCGAGCTGATTGTGTCAAGCATCCGCCCTATCGACCTGCTGCTCGGAAAAATCATCGGCATCGGCTTTGTGGGCATTTTCCAGATGCTCATCTGGGCTGTACTGCTGTCGGTATTCGTCACGTTAGGCAGTCTGATTATCGGCGTGTCGCTCGTCGGAAGCACACCGGAAATGATGATGGCAACCGGCTCCATGTCGGCTGTCGACTCGGAAATTCTTACCGGCATTTCACTGATTCTCAACATGCCGCTGCTTGAAATCGCCCTGCTGTTCATCGCCTACTTCATCGGCGGTTATCTGCTCTACGCCTCTTTCCTGGCAGCCTTCGGTTCCGCCATCAACGAGCCGCAGGATTCGCAGCAGTTCATGATGCCGGTCATCATCATCATTCTGATAGCATTCTACATCGGCATGTACAGCGCCGAAAACCCGGAAGGACCGCTGGCGTTCTGGTCGTCGTTCATTCCGTTCACGTCGTCCATCGTCATGATGGTGCGCATTCCGTTCGGCGTTCCCCTCTATCAGGAACTCATTTCGCTCGGACTGCTCTACGCCACCGCCTTCTTCGTGCTGTGGATTTCTGCAAAAATCTACCGCGTGGGCATCATGATGTACGGCAAGAAGCCGTCGTATGCCGACATAATCAAGTGGCTGAAATACTAAACAGCCACCACCGACAAAAAAATATTCTGCGGCTGAATTTTGCCGCAGAAACCGGACACTCAAGTTGGCCGCAAACCCTCCGGCAACTAATTGAGGTAGTTTTAATTAACCCAAATTCAGCAGGATTTGGGTTAATTTTTTTTATCCGAGTTTAAAAGTTGTTACCTTTAACAGGTTTTAGATTGGTGTAATCAACATTTATGATAATTATCATATAAATTATGAGCATTTACCCTTACCTTTGCCAATTGAATTTAAAGGAAACAGTGATTGCAGATATTATAGAACATTTTGAAATATATTATTTTATGAACAAACGAACATTTTCATTCTACGCGAAATGCGTAGCAGTATGTGGATTGTTATTTGGTTTGACCCTCGCATCATGCGGGAACAACAACGGCCAACAGCAGGCACAAGCTGCACCCGACATTGCAGTTACAACTCTGAAAAGAGAAAGTGTCCACCTCGAATCCGTTTATCCGACAATCATCAAGGGTAAGAAAGATGTAGAAATCCGTCCGCAGGTGACGGCATTCATTACACGCGTTTGTGTAGACGAAGGACAGCAGGTTGCTGCCGGACAGACATTGTTCATTCTTGACCAGGTTCAATACGAAGCGGCTGTTCGCCAGGCTGAAGCAGCAGTTGCAGTGGCTCAGGAATCAGTAAACTCAGCAAGCATTACAGCTGAAAACAAACAGAAACTTTTCAACAAGAACATTATCAGCGAATATGAAAACACGCTTGCCAAAAACGATTTGGCACAGGCAAAAGCCCAGCTTGCACAAGCACAGGCCAGCCTGGTTACTGCTCGCAAGAACTTGTCGTTCACAGTAGTAAAGGCTCCGTCAGCAGGCTATGTAGGTTCTATTCCTAACCGTGAAGGCTCGTTGGCAAGCCCGACATCACAGACTCCGCTGACAACGATTTCCGACATTTCTGAAGTATATGCCTACATTTCATTCAACGAAAAGCAGGTACTTGAAATGACCGACGGAGGCAAAAAATCGTTGAGCGAAGCCATCAACGCCCTGCCGGAAGTGAAACTGGTTCTTTCCGACGGAACAGCCTATCCGCTCCCGGGCAAGATTTCAACCCTTACCGGACTTCTTGACAACACTACAGGTTCGGCTTCGGCACGTATCCTCTTCAAGAACCAGAACGGCATGCTCCGCAGCGGTTCTACCGGTACAATTGTCATTCCTATTCAGGAAGACAGCGTATTGCTTGTTCCGCAAAAGGCTACTACCGAAATTCAGGACATCAAATACGCTTATGTGGTAAACGACTCCAACAAGGTTGTTTCTACAAAAATTGAAGTGCTTGCCAACAACGACGGTAAGAACTACGTTGTCACCAACGGTCTGAAGGAAGGCGACCGCATCGTAGTGGAAGGCGTAGGCGTTAAGGTCAAGAACGGAAGCGTCATCAACCCCGTTGAGCAGAAAGCACAACAATAAGAATTCTACATTCATAAAAACGACTGATTAAAACATAGTTATGAAATTAGATACATTTATTAACCGCCCTGTACTCTCGACGGTTATCTCAATATTTATAGTCATATTGGGCTGCGTGGGGCTATTGTGGCTGCCAATTACACAATATCCGGACATTGCGCCGCCTACAATCCAGGTGAGCACCACCTATACGGGTGCCAATGCCCAGACCGTGCTGAACTCCGTGATTGCGCCTATCGAAGAGCAAATCAACGGTGCTGAAGGTATGACCTACATGCAGTCAACAGCCACCAACACGGGTAACGCCACTATCACTGTCTATTTCCGCCAGGGATTTGACCCGGACATGGCAGCCGTCGACGTTCAGAACCGTGTGGCAAAGGCACAGAGCATGTTGCCGGCCGAAGTAACCAAAGTGGGTGTCATCACCAAGAAACGTCAGACATCCATGCTTCTCGTATTCTCCCTCTACTCACCCGACGGTTCATATGAAACGGAGTTCATCGAGAACTACATGAAAATCAACGTCATCCCGCAAATCCAACGTGTATCCGGTGTAGGTGATGCCATGGTGATGGGTGCCGACTATTCTATGCGTATCTGGCTGAAGCCGGACGTAATGGCTCAGTATCAACTGATGCCGACCGACATCACGGCAGCCCTTGCTGAACAGAACATCGAAGCGGCTCCGGGACAGTTCGGTGAACGCGGCGACCAGAGCTACCAGTACATCATGCGCTATAAAGGCCGTCTTGTCACTCCGGAAGAGTTTGAAAACATCGTCATCCGCACCAACCCGAACGGCGAAGTGCTTTATCTGAAAGACGTTGCAGAACTCGAACTCGGACGTGTTGACTACGGTTTCTCGAACAAGACAAACGGACAGCCTGCCGCATCTGCCATGATTTTCCAGACAGCGGGCTCCAATGCAACACAGGTTATCAACGGCGTATTGGCCGAAATCGACAAGGCAAGCGAAGAACTTCCTGACGGATTGGAATTCAACATTTCCATGAACACCAACGACTTCCTCTTTGCTTCTATCCATGAAGTAATCAAGACCCTTATCGAAGCGTTCATCCTCGTGTTCATCGTGGTTTACATCTTCCTGCAGGATATCCGCTCAACCATTATCCCGGCAATTGCCATCCCGGTAGCCCTTATCGGTACATTCTTCGGTCTGTACCTGATTGGATTCTCCATCAACTTGCTTACTTTGGCTGCATTGGTATTGGCTATCGCCATTGTGGTGGACGACGCCATTGTGGTGGTCGAGGCGGTTCACGCCAAGCTGGACGAAGGCTACACCTCCGCCCGTCTTGCCGCCATCGACGCTATGCGTGAAATCGGTGGAGCACTTGTCTCCATTACATTGGTCATGATGCTTGTGTTTGTGCCGGTATCATTCATTTCCGGTACGTCAGGTATCTTCTACCGCCAGTTCGGTCTGACAATGGCCATCGCCATTGGTCTTTCCGCATTGAACGCGCTTACCCTTTCACCAGCTCTTTGCGGTATCTTCCTGAAACCGCACAAAGAAGGCGAAAACAAGAAAAAGTCGGTCATCGACCGTTTCCACGACGGATTCAACCGCATGTACGACGGTATTCTTGAAAAATACAAAGGCTACACGAAATTCTTCATCAACCACAAGGTGACATCATTCGGCATCGTAGGTGCCAGCATCGTTGCACTTGTCATGCTCATGCTCAGCACTTCTACAGCCCTCGTTCCGAACGAAGACACCGGTGTGCTCTTCTGTATGGTGAACATGCCTCCTGCCACTTCACAGGAACGCACCATCGAAGTGATGGACGAAGTGGACAAGATTCTGGCCGACATTCCGGCAATCAACTACCGTACGCAAATCATTGGCTACAGCTTCCTTGCCGGGCAAGGTAACACCTACGGTACGTTCATCATCAAGCTGAAAGACTGGAGCGAACGTACGAAGGAAGAAAGCGCGGAAGCCATCCTCGGACAGCTTTACGCACGCACTGGCCAGCAAATCAAGGACGGTAACGTCATGATATTCCAGCCGCCTATGATTTCCGGTTACTCCGTGACGAGCGGTTTCGAATTCCAGTTGCAGGACAAGACCGGCGGCGACATCAACAACTTCTCGCAAATTGCCCAGGACTTCCTCGCCAAACTGAACCAACGTCCGGAAATCCAGATGGCATACACCACATTCAACCCTACATTCCCGCAATATATGGTTGACATCGACGTGGCCAAGGCAAAACAGGCCGGAACTAACCCAAGCACAATACTCTCTACATTACAGGGGTATTTCGGTGGTATGTACGTGTCCAACTTCAACCGTTTCGGTAAACTTTACCGTGTGATGATGCAGGCCGCTCCTGAATCCCGTGTTTCTCCGGAATCGTTGAACCAGATCAAAATTCGTGTCGGAAATGAAATGGCGCCGATTACCAACTTCGTGACACTGCAACGTGTCTATGGTCCTGACATCATTTCTCGTTTCAACATGTACACGTCAATCTCCGTCAACGGTACGCCGAATCCAGGTTACTCGTCAGGTGACGCCATCCGTGCTATTGAAGAAGTGGCCTCAGAATCGCTTCCGCAGGGATTCGGCTATGAATTCTCCGGTATGACCCGTGAGGAACAGTCGACATCTTCATCTTCAACAGCCGTTGTGTTCGGTCTGTGTCTGCTCTTCGTTTACCTGCTTCTTTCGGCACAATACGAAAGCTACATCCTGCCGTTGGCGGTTATCCTTTCTATTCCGTTCGGTTTGATGGGTTCGTTCATCTTCGCCAAAATTTTCGGCATCAACAACAACATCTACCTGCAAATCGGTTTGATTATGTTGATCGGTCTGTTGGCCAAGAACGCCATCCTTATCGTTGAGTTCGCCCTCGACCGCCGTCGTACGGGCATGAGCATCGTAGGTGCAGCCGTTGCCGGTGCAGCCGCCCGTCTGCGTCCTATCCTCATGACGTCATTGGCATTGATTATCGGTCTGCTCCCGCTGATGTTCGCTTCAGGCGTAGGTGCAAACGGTAACAACGCGTTGGGTACAGGTGCCGTAGGCGGTATGCTTATCGGTATGATTCTCCAGGTTCTCATCGTTCCGGCACTCTTCGTAGCGTTCGAAACACTGCAAGAGAAATTCGTACCTATCAAATGGAAAGATACCGACAACACGGAACTGCACGACCAAATCGAACAGTACAATCATTAATCTATTTTATTTGATTCGAAATGAAAATCAACAAAATATCAATGGCAGCCATCGTCTTAGCTTCAGCTATGACGATGGGCAGCTGCCACATCTACAAGAAATTCGAATTGCCGGAAGAGGGACTGTCGGCTGAAATTGCCGCCGCACAGAAGGAAGAAACCGACTCAACGGCATTCGGCAACATCGCCTGGGACGAAATGTTCACCGACCCGCAGCTGCAGGCGCTTATCCAGATTGCACTCGACAAGAACGTGGATTTGGAAAATGCCCGCCTGAATGTGGATATTGCCAATGCACAGCTGATGGGTGCAAAACTCAACTACGTTCCGTCGCTGACACTCTCGCCTAATGTGGGCGCAGCCTCCTACGACGGCTCGAAAATCACTTCCAACAGCTGGTCATATCAGGTTCCCGTTGCTGCAAGCTGGCAAATCGACCTCTTCGGCCGTCTGCTCAACACCAAACGCCAGGCAAAGGCCGCGTTGCTGCAAAGCGAAGCCTATCAGCAGGCCGTACGCTCGCAAATCATTGCCGGCGTAGCCAACTGCTACTACACTATCGTCATGCTCGAACGCCAGTTGGAAATCACCAACGAAACAGCCGTACTGTGGGAACGCAGCATCGAGACAATGAAGGCGTTGAAAGAAGCCGGACGCTACAACGAAGTGGCCGTTGTTCAAAGCAAGGCCAACTACAACAGCATCATGGCCTCTATCCCGCAAATCGAAATGCAGCTCCACGAAGCCTACAACTCCATGTCGCTGCTGCTCAATTCACCGGCACAACGCTGGACCATCGACAAGGACTACGTACCGACATTCCCGGAATACATGGCCGAAGGCATACCGATGCAGTACATTGCCGCCCGTCCTGACGTGAAAGCGGCAGAACAGTCGTTCGCAATGGCCTACTATTCTACAAATGTGGCACGTTCGGCCTTCTATCCGAACATCGTCATTTCGGCTAACGGCGGATTCACCAACCTGTTGGGAAGCATCATCCAAAATCCGGGCGTATGGTTCTACCAGCTCGCCGCATCATTGACACAACCTCTTTTCCAGAACGGAAAGAACATTGCCAACTTGAAAGCAGCCAAGGCGCAACAGGAACAGGCACTCAACACATTCGAATACACGGTATTGAGCGCAAGTTCGGAAGTGTCCGACGCACTGGTGGCCTACAACAAGAACCGCCAGCGTGTTAAAATGCTTCAGGAGCAAGTAAATAATTTGGAAAAAGCTGTGGAATATAACAATGATTTGCTAACTTTAGGGACAGCAACGTATCTGGAAGTCCTGACTGCACAACAGTCACTGCTGAGCGCACAGCTCTCGGAACTCCAGTGCGAACTGCAAATCAGCCAGTCGGCCATCAACCTCTACCAGGCTCTTGGCGGCGGCCGATAATAGCGTTTGTCAAACCATAAATACTTATAACCATGATTAGTCCATTAGCTTATGTTGACCCGGGAGCCAAACTCGGTAACAACGTGACAGTACATCCTTTCGCCTACATCGACAACAATGTCGAAATCGGCGACAACTGTGAAATCATGCCTTATGCAAGCATTATGCACGGTTCACGGTTGGGAAACAACATAAAGGTGTTCAACGGTGCCATTATCGGAGCCGACCCGCAGGACTTTCGCTGGAAAGGCGAACAGACTTACTGCCACATCGGCGACAACACCGTCGTAAGAGAGCAGGTAATCATCAACCGCAGTATCCGCGAAGGAAAATCTACTGAGATTGGTGCCAACTGCTTCCTGATGGCAGAAACGCATATCGGACACGACTCCGTGATTTCCGACAAATGCGTTTTGGGCAACGGAGTGCAAATCGCCGGTGACGTGTTCATCGACACCTGCTCCATCCTTTCAACCGGAGCAAAGGTGAACAACGGCAGCCGCATTTCCTGCTGGGTATTCATCAAAGGCGGTTGTCGAATTTCAGGAAACGTACCGCCGTTTGTAATCATGGCCCACAATCCGGCCACCTATTACGGAGTAAACGCCATGGTCATGCGGGAAAAGAAGAACCTCTTCACAGAGGATATCATCGACGACATTGCAAAGGCCTACCGCCACATCTATCAATGCAACACAACCATCTACAACGCGTTGAAACGCATTGAAAACGATGTGCCGCCCAGCAAGGAGCGCGACAAGATTGTAGAGTTCATCCGCAACAACAACTGCAAGATTATCGCACTGCCACACATCGACATGTATCAGTAAGCAATACATACCGACAAACAAAACGAACGGAACATTCCTCACCGGATGTTCCGTTCGCTGTTTTTTTAGACTGGCGACAGGCTTAGTCCATCGGATATTTTACGCCCCATTCGGCACGCAGACTGTCGAGCAGGTGCATGATGCGGAGCGTTTCGGCATGCGGCATAAACTCAGTTTCCACAGCACCGCGGCGCATAGCCTTGAGCGACTCGATAACTTCATACTCATAACCGGTAATCTGCGGTTCACATTCAAAGCGTTCTACAAGGATATGGTCGGCGGAATACACCTCAGCCGTCTGCGGGTTGTTGATATTGTCGACAATGATATAGCCTTCCGTACCGCTGATGACTCCCTGACGGTCGTTCGCACAAAAGGCCGTTGTCTGCATCACCGCCATCCGTCCGTCGGGATAGGTGAACGTCATGCTGTTCTGCAAGTCAACGCCTGTCTCACCTTTAAAACAAGTGGAAGTGACACGGCTGTAACCATTTCCAAACAGCATCATCATGAAATTAATCGGATAGACACCGATGTCGAGTAAAGCACCGCCACAAAGTTCCGGACGAATAATGCGCTCCTTATCCGCCATCGGATAGCCCAGCGAAGCAGTTATCATCATCGGTTTACCAATCATGCCGCTGTGTGCCAACTCTGCAATCTTTTTGGAGAAAGGCATAAAACGTGTCCAGATAGCTTCGGAAAGAAACACGCCCTTTTCCCGCGCAAGCGCTATCAGTTCCTCCGCTTCGCGCGCATTGGCGGTGAAAGCCTTTTCACACAATACGGCCTTCCCGCGCTCCAGACACATTTTTACTTGACCATAATGATGGGAATGGGGCGTTGCAACATAAATCAAATCCACCTCCGCATCATCGGCCAACGCCTCGTACGAACCGTAGCTTTTCGTAAAGCCCCACTTTTCTGCAAATGCGGCTGCTCGCGAAGCATCGCGGGCGGCTATGGCATAAAGTTCCACACCTTCCATACCCAACAGCGTCATGGCCATTTTCTCGGCAATATGTCCGGCACCGATAATTCCAATTTTTGCAATCTTGTCCATATAAGTTTGAATCGATTTTCTACAAATAAAAAAGCTGTGTCACGGACCAATATCCGGACACAGCCTCTGTGGAGATGGAGAGATTCGAACTCTCGTCCAAACGTGGAACTAATATGCTTTCTACACGCTTAGTTTCGACTTGATTGTCGGTAGCAGGCAGGATCGAAACTACCAACCTGAAACGTATCTCCTAAAATCTCGGAACGCCACCGGAGAACAGGCATTCCCAGCCTCGATTTTCTCAGCACCACCTTATCGAAACGTCTCGAAGCAGGGCAATCGGGTGATGTCTCGTTTCTACCACTGTGGCAGAAATAAAGCTAACTTACTATACTTCGGTTAGGCAGCGAGAGCGTAGTTATTTTCGCCAGTTAAATTTTTGATGTCTGAGATTATAGAGCATAGCCATCATCGCTCTGCGTGCTTACATACCACCTCTACACGCTGTCAAAACCGGTCATCCCCAATCTTGCGCAGTCACCTCGAAGGGTATAGCGAATTACAAAGATATACATTTCACAACAGAAATGCAAATTTCAGCCCCTTTTTCGACATTTTTTCGACAAAAAGAGATTTTGTAATTTTAGGATAGGAGGCGGCTCGGCATAGCCAAATTTGAAAACAGTGTTTTCATTTGCCTCTGCTCTCGCCTTTACGTATCTTTGCATAAGATAGGATGCGTCTCAGCAGAAAACTCAAACAAGTTTGGTTTTCTGCCTTCGACTTTCGCTATCTTTGTAAGTATATTTGGATTTCGGCGAACAAACAAGCGTTTATGTTTAAAGCAACAAAATATATCATAGCAATCGTGGCGATATTATTTTCGTCATGCAATTCATCGAAGGACAAGACTCTGGCATTAAGTGACAAAATGCTTCAAACGAATCCTGAGAAAGTGTTGTTCGTTTTGGATTCTTTGGAAAATGCCGGTGGACTGAATGAGGAAGAACAGCTGCATCTGACCTGGAACCGCGCCATGGCGCATCAGATGTTGGGAATGTCATTGGCAGAGGATGAAGAGCTGCCTAAAGCAATTGCATACTACCGGACAGAAGCCGACAAACAGGCTGACAGCTATCTCCTTGAGGCATCATACCTCAAATGGACAGGCAAGGGAACGGAGGCAATAAACATCCTCGACAAGGGGATTACCGAAATTACGGACTCAACAAAACGAGTAAAACTGATGGCCGCACAAGCCGGACTATTTGAGCATCAGCAAGAATATGAAAAGGCAACTACTGTGCTGAAAAAGGCCTTGGCATACAATTTACCCAAACGCGAGGAAGCCATATTGAACTATAAAATTGGATTGAACCTTTCATTGATGGGCGACCCGCAGTCCGAACACTTTTACGGACAAAGCGTCCGGCTGGCTACGGAGAATGGCGATACTGCCATTGCCTGTGAGTTTCTGCGCAACTATGCCGACTATCTGTCGAACAACGGGCAATATCGCCGTTCTAACGACGTATACCATCAAATCGGCAGAATGATGCCACAAACGGCCGAACTGTCGGCAATTCAAATGGCTATGGCCGGCAACTACATCAATCTGCACATGCTTGACTCCGCCCGTATCTGCAACGATAAGGCCATTGAAAACGAAGCGAAACTGGAAGCTAAAGGCTTTGCCGACATCACACGCAGAGTTGTGATAGAGCTGGAGCGTTGCTTATTGGATTATGAGAACGGGGAACCTGTATCCTATGTGGACTTCTCCCGCTATTGCGATTCCATTACTGCCGACATGCAGGCAAAAGAGAACACCCTGGCAAGACGACAGGAAACGAAGGAACGCCTGCAATGGGCCAACCACGAATTGGAACTCGACAGACAACGGATGGGATGGATGCTGTCGGCAGCAATCCTGTTGTTGCTTTTCGGCGTGATAGCCGGTTATCTATACTACAAAAACAGGGTTCAGCGGCTAGCAGAGGCTGAAGACAGGATTGATGCGCTGACACGGATGTTGGCAAAAGCTCAAACGGCAACAGAAGAAACGCCGGGCGAAAAACAGCAAAAGACGGAAGACGATGCCTTTTTCAAGAAAATACTCTTGCAGCAATTGGGAATCATCCGTGTGGTAGCAAGCACTCCTACCAATCAAAATCAAGCTCTGCTGAAACGGATAGCAGGCATCGGCGAAGGAAAAATTCCAACTGACAGCCTCCTCGTGTGGTCGGACCTTTATCTCACCATTGACCGCCTCTACGACAATTTCCATAACCGCCTTATGGAACAATATGGACACACACTTACGGAAAAAGAAATACAAATCGCCTGTCTCCTGTGTGCCGGTTTCTCCACAAAAGAAATAGGCGTTATCACCCAACAGTCAGATGCCACAATTTATGTTCGCAAGACCTCCATACGGAAGAAAATCGGAGCGGCTGAAGGGCAGGATATTGTAGCCTACCTCAACGGCATTAAAGGCAATTAAGATTCAACAGAGCCATATTTAGATTTACAAAAAGCGTAACCATTGGAATTCAATCGGTTACGCTTTTTGTATTTAGACTATTTATTTGGTGATTTAGTCGCCATAAGGCTACTCCCCACCCTAATTTTGCGTCATCAATAAGTCCACGGCATACCCAACGCCGGACCACAAATATCGACATTAACCAAATAAAAAATATAGAATGAAACGACTGACATTTATTGTTGCGACACTGACGCTTGCCTTATCCGCACTCGGCAAGGATATAAAAGGCCGCGTTATCGACATGAGCGGAATGCCTTTGGAATTTGTAAATGTAGTACTCCTTCAGGATTCTGCATTTGTCGACGGTGTAATCACTGACAAAAACGGCAATTTCACTTTGCCATGCGATGTAACGGACAGACTGAAACTCCGGCTGTCATTCGTTGGTTTCGACTCAAAATATGTGGATATCACTTCCGATGGGGAATTGGGAGACATTCAAATGACCGCTTCCGGCAGTACACTGCTAAAGGACATAGAAGTCAAAGGACATACCACTTATTTGAAAGGAAATGCTCTGGTTACGAATGTAGAAAACAGCATTCTGGCCAATGCCGGAACGGCAAAAGATGTACTCCGACAAATACCGATGGTCGTCGACAACAACGGCAATCTGGAGATATTTGGAAAGGGAACACCGACCGTTTATATCAATGGGCACAAAATTACCGACTTGCAGGAATTATCCACCTTGCTGTCCGGCAATATCCGTAATGTGGAGATGATAAGCAATCCCGGCTCTTCTTATGCCGCAGACACAAAGGCAGTTATCCGCATTTGCACAAAGAAGCCGCAAGGCGACGGCTGGAGCGGCACATTCAGGTCGACTGACGGATTCCAGCATTATTTTCAAAGCGCAAATTTGATGAATCTAAAATACCGGACGGGAAATTTTGAAATATTCTCCAACTTCACCTACAACACCGGCAAGAGTTGGGAGAAAAAGTCGACGGATATGGCAACTCTTACAAAATCGGAGTGGAATCAGCAACTCTCCACGGTCAACACCAAACATTACAACGGCTTTTCAGGCAAATTAGGCTTTTCATGGATAATCAACAACAAGCACTCCATAGGTGCCTTTTATCAAAACGAATTTGCTAAAAATGAGAACAAGTCAGTCCTTGAAAGCGAGGTGTTTGAGAACGATGCATTTTACGACAGTTGGAAAACGGATGCCGACAACCTGTCCAAAAACGTACCCAGACATGCGGCAAACATATATTACAACGGACAGACAGGCAAACTCAATATCGACTTCAACGCCGACTATATTTGGAACAAAGGAGTGCAGCACACCACGAATGAAGAAACAAGCCAAATACAGGAAGACCGGCACATAACGACATACAGCCAACGGAAAAGCAGCATGGCTGCCGAAAAACTGGTTTTAAGCTATCCCATTGGGAAAGGCATTTTGAGATTGGGTGAGGAATATACCAACTCCATCACCCGCAACCGCTTCCAAACAGAATATGCCGACCTTGAAAACACAAAGTCGACGATAAAAGAAAACAATATAGCCTGTTTTGTCGAGCTTATGCAGCAATTCGGCAAGTTCAATATCGGAGCGGGACTAAGATTTGAGCATGTGAACTATGATTATTTCGAGCACACTCATTCTAAAAACAACCTCAGCCGCAACTATAACAACGTCTTCCCTACGTTTAATGCAGCTACCAGCTTGGGGAAAGCACAAATGTCACTTTCATATAGCAGCAGAGTAGAAAGGCCCGGCTATTCAGCACTAAATGCCAATGTTTCCTATCTTAACCGAATGACATACGAGTCAGGCAATCCGCGTCTCCAGCCGACGAAACTGCATAACTTGGAATACAGGATAGCATGGATGAACTATTTTGCACAAGTGGCATACACCTATTTCGACAAACCTATTGTAAATACCACCAAACCGTACAGCAATGACGGCGAAATAACCATTCTTACCTATGAGAACTTCGACAAAAGGCATTTCCTCCAAGCATTTATGGGTGGACAGTTCAAGTTGGGGATATGGCAGCCACGAATAAATGTGGGGATGTTTACACAGTGGTTTGACATTGAAGTCAACGGAAACAACAAAAGTATGAATAAGCCTATCGGCATTGTTCAATGGCAAAATGCGATACATTTGCCTCTGGACATCTGGCTGAATGTTGACGGCCAGTTCACAACCGCAGGAAATGACAGAAACATTTATGCAACCCGTTCGTCCAGCATAAATGCCAAACTATACAAGGAATTCTGCAAGAAAAGACTCAGTCTGACGTTCGAGGCACGTGATATCTTCAATGGCTCCCGACAGAATCTCACTTTATACAACAATGCCGTTACCCTCAATCAGCAGAATTTCAGCGATATGCGCTATTTCATGCTCACACTGCAGTACAATTTCAACGTAACGCGCGATCGTTATCGGGGAACAGGTGCCGGCAACATGGAGAAAAAACGACTGTAAACCTCACGAATCCGATTACGGGTGAATATACACCAAAACAAGAAAAAAGCATCCCCATTTTCATTTTTTCGTCAAAAAATTTGCACAATTAAAAATCTATGCATACCTTTGCACCCGTAATCAAAACGCCTCTTTAGCTCAGTTGGCCAGAGCACGTGATTTGTAATCTCGGGGTCGTTGGTTCGAATCCGACAAGAGGCTCAAGAAAGCAACCAGAAACGGTTGCTTTTATTTTTTTAAATCCTGTCCTCATGCATTTCTCTCGACGCGTAATTTTCACGATATTAACACTCTTCATTATATGCTTAATAAGCTATACTGCCATCACCTATTGTCAGCAAGGAAACTATCCTGACAAGCTATGGCTACACAGGTGCAATTCCATTGAAAAATTCTTGGAAGCCAGTTCTAAAGTTAAGAATATAGAAGTAGATGTCATCTATCGAAATCAAATATTTGACATCACACACGATGAGGACACAACCTTTCATCTATCACTTGAAGATTATTTTAAAATTATCAACAAAAGTGACAGAAAAATATGGATTGACATAAAGAATCTAACAGAAGACAACGCAGACAGCGTATTTAACCACTTAAACAGATTAACAGAAAAATACAACATCCACCCACAAAGATTAGTTGTTGAAAGCCCTAACGCAAAGCAACTGAAAAGATTTACGGATATGGGGTATTATACCTCCATTTACGTTACCGCTCCAAATCCAGAAGAATTAACGGAAAAAGAAATAGACATAGCTATCAAACAGTTGCAACAAGACATTGACGCCAAATATGCTTGCGCCATTTCTTTTCCTTATTGGTGGTATAATACAATTAAACAAAAATTGGACCGCAATGTTGACCTGTTGACGTGGAGACATTTCAGTACTGAATTTGAATTCCTGTTTTCCGTCTCAGGCAGAATTATGCTTAATGACCCACAATTAAAAATCATTTTAATCAAAGGCAAAAGTAAATACAACCGATAGCCATTAACTTCTATATATCGATGAAGATTTTCGCAGCACCTTTGCAAGGCTATACGGAAACAGCCTGGCGCAATGCCCACCACAATGCTTTCGGTGGCATCGACGCCTATTATACGCCTTTCGTCCGTTTGGAAAAAGGAGAAATCCGCAACAAGGACCGCCGCGAAACCCAACCGGAATCCGACACTACCGACTGCCTTGTTCCGCAAATACTGGCATCGGAGCCGGAAGAATTCCGACGACTCACTGACTACCTTGTCGCCCTGGGTTACCGCGAGATTGACATCAATTGGGGCTGTCCGTTTCCCCCTGTCGCACTGAAAGGCAAAGGTTCCGGCATCCTGCCACATCCCGACAAGATTGAAGCACTTGTAAATGAAATGCGAAATTATGCAGAAATCCGTTTTACGGCAAAAATGCGGTTGGGTTGGCAATCGGCCGACGAATGGCAGCAGCTCTTACCCATTTTGAACGACTCTCCCCTGCAACACATCACGTTGCACCCGCGCATCGGAAAACAACAATATAAAGGTAACGTCGATTTGGGTATGTTCCAACAATTCTACGACGAATGCCGCCTGCCGCTTGTCTACAACGGCGACCTTTGCACACTTGAAGACATACGCCAACTTCACATCCGTTTTCCAAAACTGAAAGGCATCATGCTCGGGCGCGGACTGCTTGCCAATCCGGCTTTGGCACTCGAATACCGTAATGGCCAAGCAATAGACAACCGGGAACTGCAGAACCGCACAGCCGACATGCTCCGACAAATCCGCGATCAGTACAGCAAAACCATCGAAGGCGGTGATGCCCAGCTACTACAAAAACTGATAACCGCATGGGAATACCTCCTTCCCGACCTCGACAAAAAGCTCCGCAAGGCCATCCTCAAAGCCTCTACCCTCACCGCCTACGACACCGCCGTCGCAACGGCACTAAGATAAAAAACAACGCTCCCGACGATGATTCCTCGGGAGCGTTTCTTATGTTATCAAAAACAATTGTTACAATATCACTTTAAACACTTCGGCTCCTAATTTAACAATATACAAACCTCTTGTTGTCAGCTCGAGTGTTTGAACGCCACTATTCAGTTCTGCCGAATAAACAAGCTGACCGCCCAACGAATACACAGCAACCGGCACAGGCTGTCGAACATCAAACACCAATGACATTCCGCTCGCATATACCTTATTACCAGTAGTAAGAGCATCTATGCTTGAATTCATCTGCACATCTACCAATTCTGAATATTCGGAATAAACAGTAGGTCCCCAAATACCTTCTTCATCCAACGACCACGACCAAGCAGCAACAGCATATTGATATACATTTCCTTCAGTCAGTTGCAGATCGTCAAAACGATAGCTTGTAAGGCCTTCGTCCTCCAATTCCAGACTTGCCACAGATGTTGTGCATACATCACCCGCCTTCAATTGTTGAGCAACAAAAATATCATCAATCAGCAATTGACTGTCTCCAGAGAAAGTGATGACAAAATGAGTAGCATCCGAACCGTTCTCGAACGATACAACACCCGATTGCGCACCATCCGCTTCCAACACAAAGGATTGGCGCACAGATTCCTCGCCTTTATAACTGTCAACATACACCTCATCGCCTTTCTTTCCATACACATTCAATTTGACAGAATAACGTCCATCTCCAAGTGACAAATCCATATCAGGAGAAGTCAGCATACCAAAATCCCCATAATCTTTCCAGAAATTATCCAAACCAATCATACCCTTTACCGTACAGCCCTGATTGATAAGCCAACCCGGCATTTTAGCATAATCGTTCAAATCTGTATCATAAAACATTTGCGGCCAATCAAGTGTGCCGTCCTCTATTTTCTCAAAATCCTCATGCAGCATTTCAAAATCCTCATCGCCCTGAGCCGTATGTTTCAAGAAAAGACGGACACAATAACCTTGGGCACGATATACCGGATTCCAGTTAGCGGTAAACCCAGTTGCCGTCACGTCTGTTGCAGGAAGCACCTCCGGTGTTTCCATAGATGTAATAGGAACAAACACCTCAATCGGATCCGATTCCACAGACACATACTTTTCATTCTTTGCTTTCACGCAATAAAAATATTTACCGCCTTTCACCGTACCCTCTACTGTCAGGAAATTGTCAGTGGTTTCTTTGTCCTCAAACAAATAAACCCGATTTTCACCCTCCATACTATATACAGAAACCAGATAGCTTGTTGCCGTAAAGACCTTATCCCATTGTGCTGTAAAATGCGTAAAGTCTACATCACGGGGAGCATGAACAATCGGAGCGGAAATTCCATATACATCCTGATCAATAGAACAGTCATCAAAGAACCATTCTTCCGATTCTGACGCAAACTGTACGCAAGCCACATGGTTGCCGAATGCGCTGTGCTGAAAGTTCATTTCATATTCCGCCCACTCGTCTGTAATCGTCACAGTCTGACGCATATAATAGTTTGAACTCCATTTATCATACAAAAAACCATGCACAACAGCCGTTGCACCCGAAACGGCTTTAGCCTTAAAACGTACCACAAAATTTCCATCATCCAAGCGAACATCCGTCAAAGGAGTCATAATGTAACCCGAACCCTCATAGGTTTCACCATAATCATCCTCAAACATACACGGACGCAAAGCAATTGAGCCTCCCGCCTGATGCACGCCACGGCCATACCATTGTATTCCATTTGTGTATTCCACAGGAATTTTTCCATCCATCGAAGAAATCTCCTCGGCCTCAGGTTCTGCCTCACTTCCCGCTGCCATTAAAGAAAAATCCTCACTGACCAAAGTCATCAACTCACCCTTAACAGTTGCCTTCAACTGAAACAGCCCCATACAAACAAGGACAATCAAAACAAGTGTTTTTCTCATCATATCCATATTTTTTTCAAGTTTCCCAAATGTATAAATTACATATAAATATTCCAAATTTTCAACAATAAAATGCGACATTCTCATAACAATTCTTAAAGACATCACAAGCATACACCACTTAATCAAAATAAAAAAGCCGGAGCAACACTCCGGCTTGGTACCTCCGCCGAGAATCGAACTCGGATCTAAAGTTTAGGAAACTTCTATTCTATCCGTTGAACTACAGAGGCATGATTATGTTTCTTCGGCTTCTTTCCATGCGGCATTTCGCATGAGAATCGGCTTTTGGAGTCACAAAGATAGTGTTTTCTGTCTGCTACACAAAATTTGGCGGACTATTTCTCGTGCGGTTCTTCCTCCTGATTTTCGGGTTCAATCACAAAAATCGAGAAATTAACACTGCCGTAAACGCGGTGTTCGGAAAAATGAGGAAGCGACGAGAAATCGTAATTCTTCGAATGTTCGATGATGAACATGGAACCTTCTTTCAACATCCCAGAATTCAACACCAGTTCGGGAATCTCGCCGAATCGGGGCAAATCGTAGGGAGGGTCGGCAAAAATGATGTCATACTGCGCACGCGAAGCCTCGATGAATTTGAACACGTCGCCCTTGATAAGGGTCAGGTTCTTTTCATTCAGCTCCTGCGCCACTTTGCGGATAAAATTGTACTGCGTTGAACTTTTCTCCACAGCAGTCACCGCCGCACATCCGCGTGACAGGAACTCAAAACTGATAGCTCCCGTTCCGGCAAAGAGGTCGAGCGCATGCAGGCCTTCGAAATCCCACATGTTTTCGAGTACGTTGAAAATGTTCTCGCGCGCAAAATCGGTTGTCGGACGCGCTGTTATATTTTTCGGCACATCGAAACGGCGACGGCCGTATTTTCCTCGGATTATTCGCATAACGGCAATACAATTAAATCAAACGGAGCCACCATCGCATCCTTGCCCAAGCGCAACAATTGCGCCGGGAAAATGAGCTGAATGACATTGGCTATGTATTCACGCAACTTCGGAAGCAACTGCTTGCGCACTTCCTTGTCTCCCACAATGTGAAGCTCGTGTTTCAGCGGGTCAAGGCCATTCTGCTTCCAGGCGTTCATCAGGAAATAGAACGCATCGTCGACAGTCTTATAGGCAAAATAGTTGGCACACACCACCTGACGGTTTTTCATCACCACCACTTCCGCTTTTCCTTCGTTCAGAAAGACATACATTTTCGAGCCTCCGTAATTATCCTTGCGGCGGAAATACTTTACTATCGGTGTAAGGAAATGATTGACAGGGGGATTATAGAACGTGCGGCGCAAAAATGCCTCTACTGCCGAATCTACACCATAGACAACCGACAGACCGGCATCGGCAATACGGTCGACCAACACAGTTTCGTCGCTTTCCGGATACAGGAAACGGAAATAACGCTCGCATTCCTGCTGATTTCCCTGGCAAGAAAATTCATCGGGAACCAGAACAAAATGCGACGACTCCACCAAAAACTGTACCCGTTCATACTGCAACAGAAAAAAGTTGTTGTCGTAGACGGCTGCTTCCAGTTCCTTCAAGTAGTTGTTCGTCGTATTCGGATAGTCGATAGTGCCATGAATCAACGAATTGTCCTCCAATCGGCTGTAAAGCGCATATTGCAGACGCTTGTCGGACAGGCGCACGGAAAGCGACCACACCTCGGGGTGCAGTATTTCTATTTTTCTTTCTTCATTTCCGTCTGCCATTGTGTCGACTCTTTTTGGTTGTAAGCACAAAGTTACGAATAATTTTGCAATCTGCGGCTATGGCAAATTCATTTTGAACGACAGCATCAGTCCGCGCGGAATGTTGAGCGTCAACGGGAAACGGTCGGAAATATAGTCGGCATAGTCATGGGGAATAAAGCAGTACTCATGCAGTTCCACACCGAAATCCACGAGATTATAGCCGTAAAGCTGTACTTCAAACGGATATTTGCGGGCTATCTTGCCACGATAAGTGGCTTTCACATCAACATTATAGAACGCATCTTCCCGACAGCCAAAATCACCAGTCATCGGATTAATGCCTCGGGTGTCGCGCCGCCACATGGCCAACTGCGTATTGCCGTCGGCATCAGTCAAGGTACGTGTTTCGAAATGAGAGAACGGTTGGCCGTCCTTGAATTTCACAAAGGCACTGACACTGAAATTGTCCGTTATATTGTAGGAGACCACCATTTTCGACACATAGGCACGGTCCTGGTCGTAACGTCCGATAAGTTTCGGCATGTTGTTCGGAGTTGCTGCCATTTCCGTCAGTACGCCAATATCGTTGTGCATCGGTCCATGGGCAAGCGACGATGCACCGGCTGCCATGAACGACTGCCACGAAATCGAAAAATAGAATTTCCGGTTTTCGTACTCATACTTTATCAGCGACGACATATAATAAGGTGAATTTGTCAGGAAATTAAGCGGACTGTCGGTATCCATCAGTGCCGTAGGGAAATTGCCCACTTCATACTGCAACGGGCTTCCGCCATTGAGAAAATAGGCAGCATCGGCATCAGGAGTGTCGCCACCAACGTAATGTCCTACCGCTTCGCTGTTTTTTAACGATGTCCACCATACGTTGACGTATTTTTTAAACGTATTCTGGAACGAAATTTTATGTCCTCCAAAACGGAAATACAGCGGAATGTCGATAGTATAGAAAGCCTGCTGGCGAAGACCGTCGGCGGCTGAATGCGAACTGCCTCCAGTAGATGCCAGATAGCCGGTACGTTCATTTTCCTGATAAGCATGGTCGCCGTTAAAGTCCTGCCAGTAGCTGATGTTGCCCGACAGATAGTCGTCGGAGAAGAAAGTGATGTTTTCCCACGTGTATGCCACACGGTTTCGTGCCGCATTTACCTGCATCTGGAACCACGGACAAGGACGGATGTCGAAACCGGCGCGGAACTGCCAGTTAGGACGCACCATCGTCTCGCCTTTCACCAGCATACCGTCGAGCGTAAAGTCAAGTCCGGCTCGGAAATTAACCGCCTTGCCCAACCGCTTTTCAGCACTCAGTCCGGCAGTATTTTCCAACAACCCGCTCCAGAAAGAACGGCTCTTCCAGTCATATACATAAAGCGAACGGAACGGCTCGTCAATCATCTTCATATAAACAGGATTGCAGAATTCGCGCGATGCCGTGGAGAATCGGAGTGCCGAATTGTAGCCGTCGAAACGGAAGTCGAGCCAGTCGGTCAGTTTGCGTTCATAGTTGACGGCATATGACAGTTCCGACATGTTGCCGTCGGGATACCACGGTTCGTAGCCTTCACCGTCCTGGTCTATCAGATTACGCGAAAAATCGAGGTCATTGTGGCGGATACGGTTAGTGGCAAACGTCAATCCCGAAGTATAGCGGTGGCGTTCTGTCTGCTTCTTGCCATAAACCGAAAGCGAATAGGAATTGTTGCGCGCCGTCTCGCCGTAGTCGTAGTAGTTTTCTGAATAAAGATTGTCGCGCTGTGCAATGTTCAGCATATAGTTCCAGCCGTCGAACAGGCGGTTCGAACGTATTGGCAGCTCACCCCGCAGGTTCATGCGGAAATAACTTTCCGGATATTCGCTGTCGATGCCCTCCTCGTTAAAATTCACATGAGTACGGCTTCCGTAGTCGAGATAGAGTTGCTGCATATATTTACGGTCGCCGGAAGAAATGCCGTAGTTCAGTTTCACTATGCCTGCAGCCTGCGTATGGTCGCGATATTCAATCGGCACATAAAGCCGTTGCGTAGCAGTTTCCGATACCAGTTGCAAAAACGACTCGGCAAAGGGCGTGATTCCGCCGAGATTGCCGACGTTGAACGTAGCCGACACCGAATTGTCGACCACCGTGTCGCGGGTAAAATTAATGCGTGAACCAAAGTAGTCGATATCCAGACTATATTCCGTCATATCAGGCTGCACCAGCGACGAGCCTACAAAGAAGCGGCTGTCAGTGCGGAAACCGTCCAGATAATATTTGTTCCAACGGAAGGAATTGCCGTCCACGGAGAACATCAGACGGTCGGGCTGATTGTAGTTTCCGGCTGTTTCCAGCTGATAGGTCACACGGTCGTCGATATTGTCGAGATAATGCACAAAATCACCGCCATGATAAAACTTGCGGAACATTTCACTGCTTTTATGCCCCACGCCATAATCAGGCAGAGAATCTACCGCCTCCTGCGCCTGCGAAACCGACAAGCCCAAAAGACAAGCCAAGAAAAGGATGCTTTTCTTCATACACAAAGTACAACTGATAAAAAATACTACGTCATAACAAATCGGCCGTAAAGGTACAGCATTTTTATGACACTTCAGGCATCCTTTTCTGAAGTTTAACTATATGGACATGCAACCGTTTGCCGACAGGAATCTTTTCACGCGCTCGGCATGGTTGCCGCAAAGCAATACATGATGATTTCCCAACGGACTGTGAAGGAAATATCCGGTCGGAGCATTCAACCGTACCCTCACCTGCGTGCGGCACATATTCACAAAATCCGTATTTTCCACCAGTTCGCCGGAGGCTACGAAATATTCGTCCAGCCTGTCGCCTCCGCATTTCATCACAGTCACCTCTCCCAAAGGCAAATATCCCTGAATACCGACACTTATCCCCGATTCAAAATGGCTGCGTAGCGTAAAACGCTCCGTTTGCCGCACACCGATAGTACAGTGTGCAAACACAATTTCGTTCTTCTGCGAGTCAATCATTGAAGGGTTGGTCATAAACGAAGCCTGACCGGTAACGGCTTTCGCCACGCACATTGTAAACAACGTACGCAAATCGCCTTCACATCCTGCCACGATGCCCTCATCGTTGAGCAGTGCCAACGCCAGACAGCCGGTCGTAGCCGTTGCACCAATCAAATCGAAACAGCTCAAAGTTAAGGCATTCAGATGCTCTTCTTCCACTATCCTCCGCAACGCCAAATACATACGTGCCGCTTTCAGCACATCGTCGTCGGTCGCTTCCTGTCGCGCACAAGCGTCGCTCAAAATCCGCTCGGCAATAGAACGGGCTTCGCTGTCGGCAGTCTGCTCAAAATTTTCACACAACCGGGACAAAGGCACATCGACCATTTCCATACCCCAACGCGTTTTTGCCACAGCATAATCCACGCCACTGGCTATCAACCACGAAGAAGGTTTTCCGACAACTCCGACACGCATAGCCGCCAATCGTCTCAATGCCTGAAAATCGTCATAAAGCGTTTCCAGCCGTGCCACCATTTCCGCCACCGGACCATGGACAATTTCCGACTGACGCCCCTGCGAACGCAACCAAGCAGAAATTTCGAGTGAGGCTGCCAATGAGTTTTGCAAACCGTCGGCAACAAGCACTGCCTTCTGCGGCAAAACGCCTCCCATACGCGTCACCGCCTGTTCCACACCTCCGGTAGCAACAAACAGCACGCTGAAATCGTCAGCCGTCAGTTCTCCCATGTTATCAGGAGTCACCCAACGCACCTCAAACGCCCGTTTCAGTTCCGCAATAAAACCCGCATGCGCCTGCTCCACCACCGCACTGTCGTGCAGCACCGAAGCCAATGTAATCAAATGGATAGTCTTCATATTTTTCATGATTCAGAAAAGTTTCCGCAATGCGAAAAAGGACTCACTGCGAAGTAAAAATGAATTATTCAGGAAATGCAGCTTTCAAGAAAGCCGTATCTTTATTTCTTTTTATTGTCAAGTTTGAACATACGCCGCAAACGGGGCATCTGCGTAATAACCAATACTGGACCAATGCAATAGTAGTAAGAATAGAACGGCGTATCAGGATCCAAGGTATTTATCACAATCCAATCGGCAACAATCGCCGCCACAAACATAAGCAGCAGCACAACCAGGTAGTAAAGTACTATTTTTTTCATCTGCGACAAAGTTTATACACCGACTCGCCGATTAATAGCTGTAACGGAAACCGAGCGAAAGCTGGAAGTTGACATTGCGGTCAGTTCTTGCATTCGCCAACTCGCCATTGTCGAAAAAGCAAGCGGCTGTCGGTTCAGCAAAGATACCATAATTTTTTGTAATATTGAACTGTACACCGGCACCGGCCATCACCGAGAACTGCCACGGATGGGCAACCGGCGTCGTTTCGTCGCTCACATCGGGTTCATCTTTACCTGCAAACAAGGTTGTCATTTTCTCGCCTGCCACACATTTCTCGACACTGCCGCCGGCTAAAGCATACAACGTCAGATAACGGGAATCATAAAACGTATAGCTGGCACTGACCGGCACTCCCACATAGTGCAGTTTCTGCTGCGTAGTATAAAAATGAGTGTCAGAACCTGAACGCCACTCGGAATTCAACTGCGTGTAGCTGATTCCGGCATTCAACGCCCAACGTTTGTTAAAACGATAACGGAATGCTGCCGTATAGGTCACCGGAAAATCGTATTTGACAGTTGTCTGCTGTTCCTGCTCAATGTTTTTCGAAAGCATATTCATATAAGCCTCTTGAAACTGTGCCTTTTGCGCCGACTCGGCAACAGAGACCGTCTGCATTCCATACAGGTTTGCCCTACGCATCAGCGGAGAAAAACCGCTGCGTGAAGATGACTGGGATGCAAAATTATTACAATAGGCCAAAGAAAAATCCCATCCCCTTCCGGAATTCTTCGTTGCTTTTTTACCGGCTGCCGACGAAACATTATCGTCAAAACTCATATCGGGGTCAACCAACCGCAAACGCTCCTTTCCGCTCATTTCCTTTTGCGAAGCTGTTTCAACGGCTGTCTTCTCGCTCTTTTCCGTTTGAGACTTATCAGCGTCTGCATCCGAATTTTCAACCGGCTCGCTTACAGGCACAACTGCTTCTTCAATATGCCTTGCCATTGCCACCTTTTCGCTATTCCGCTCTCGCACATGCTCTCGGATATCCTGTGCAGACAAGCTGACTGATTGGTCGACAGATGTTTCTGCCGCCGGTACCGCAGAATTGTCGGCCACCACCTGCAACGGCGGAACGACAGGAACGGTCTGTTGGTCAGTAGAAAGGAAACGGAATCCGACAATTCCCACCAAACAAGCAGCGGCAGCTGCCAAACCGACATAAAGATAGCGGCGGAAACGTCCGGCGGCCTTTACATCGGGCAAGTCATTTTCAATGCGTGCCCACAAATCATCGCCGGCAGGCACTTCGTAATTCTGCAACTTGTGCTTGATTTGACTTGTCAGTTTATCATTCTTATCTCTCATTGTTCTTCACTCAGTCTGTTTTAAATATTCATTGATACGCTTTGCCAGCAAGCTCCTCGCACGAAAATACTGCGACGACGAAGAGCGCTCATTTATTCCCAGCAACTGTGCGATTTCCTTATGGCTTTTATCTTCAAACGTATAAAGGTTAAATACCGTCCAGTAGCCGTCGGGCAACTCCTGAATGAAACGCATCAGCACTTCTTCCGGAATCAAGTCCACGCTATCGGCATCGACAATATCATCCTGCAGAGTGTCAATCGAAACCATCTCGTCGGAAATCTTAGCTTTCCGCAAATGTTCCAATGACGTATTGACCATTATGCGTGACAACCACGCCAACAAAGAGCCCTTACCGCGATAGGAGAATTTGTCAAATGAACCGAAAACCTGAATAAACACATCGTGCAGCACGTCTTCGGCTGTCTCGCGGTCGCCCAAATAGCGAAGTCCGATGGCGAGGAGCTTTCCCGCATACTGATTATAAAGCTCTTTACGTGACCTGTTGTCGCCACGCAAGCATCCTCTATATATCTCCTCTTCCTGTTCCATTTTCACTTCACTATAATTAAAATGCAAATTAGCACAAAATACTGCACACAAAAAAATTTTTTTATCATCCATGCAGTATTTGATGCAAACTGCAATTTAGAAAATAGAAACCGATAAAAATTTAGCATATGAACAGAACATTCTTAAACAACCTGTTATGTATGATAGCAGTCATGCTCGTGTTCTCTTCCTGCGACAAAAACGAAGAGTACCCGACCAGCTATTCTACACTTGGTGACATTGAAAATGCCAACGGCAGTGAATATTTTGTCAATTCCGACAAGGGTAACAAATTACTCATCAGCAACTATTCCAGCCTCAAGCAATTAGGAATAGAAGAAGGTGACCGCATCTTTGCCGAATTCTTCATGAATGCGACGCCGAATGAAGCATACGACGAAGTGATTGATGTGTATTACGTCTACAAAGTGCTCGTTAAGGACCCGGTAGCATTGACTACTGAAAACTCTGAGGAAGTGGCCGACGACAAAATTGACATCTACAACATGACCTGCACCGACAAATACCTGAATCTTTGGTATACATTCTTTGTAGGTGGCAGCGAAACTCATATATTGAATCTTGTGACAGTCGACGAGCCGAAAAAGAACGAAGAAGGATATGTTTACGTAGAATTCCGTCACAACTCAAAAGACGATCCAAGCCTGCATCCATACAATGGTATCGTGTCGTTCAAGCTTGACAAGCTGAAAGCCGACAACCCTGATGCTAAAGGTTTGATTGTCAGAGTGCGCACATTTGACAACGGCGAACGCTTCTACAAGATTGGCTTTGACGGCAAAACTGAAGTACAGGAAGTTGCTGCCGCAAAAGCAAAACTTTCAGAAGTTTTCGACTTGGCTGAATAACGAAAAAAGACAAAAGAACGATATTAATAGTAGCTTTACTTAAATTCTGTAAATGGAAGCAGACGTCGTGTTTGAGGTAAGTACGACGTCTTTTTTTGTGTTCTGACAAGAGGTTATCTCGTGACAATATACCCCATCCCGGAAGCAATGACCCGCAGCTGAAGCATTCCGTAGCGGCGTTCGAGTGCCGGACCGGAAACAGGAGCACCGGCGGCATCAAACACATTGAACCGTGAACCGCACTTGCTGCATACAGCCTCCAGATTGTCGCTGTCGATTGACACAACTGCGTCCTTGCTCACCTCATAAGGACAAGCCGCATCATAAGCCATCGGACCGTTAATGCCGTCAAGCAGCAATACGCCTCCATAACCGGTATAGGTAGAAGCCGTATAATTGAAATTCGCAGGAACACGTTTCTCCCGATTGAAGTAGCGGTACTGACCGTAGCCGCTCACCCCATAAGTATTCCACAGACCGGGATTACCAAGGTCAATATTGACAGGCATCGCAGGAATACGGTCGTTATCAACCGTTTCACAGGCCGAAAAACAACCGACAAGACATCCTGCCAGCAGATTTGTCACCAATGTTTTCAGCTTCATATTCAATATTAATTAGAAAAAAGACAGACAGCCGCAAACAGCGACTGCCTGCCATATACCAGACATTATTTCAAGATTTCATCAATCATGCGGCGTTCCTCGTCGGAAAAACACGTGTTCTTCAACGCGCCGAGATTGTCTTTCAACTGTTCCATCGTACGCGGTCCGATAATGACCGAAGTGGTTGCCTCGTTGGCAAGAATCCAAGCCACAGCCATCTGTGCAAGTGTCTGTCCGCGTTGCAATGCCATGTCGTTGAGACGGGCCACCTTGTCCAGCACCTCCGGGCGGATATCTTTTTCCGTCAGGTAATGGCCTTTACCGATACGTGAATCGGCAGGAATGCCATTCAAATATTTATTGGTAAGGATACCCTGTGCCACCGGACAGAAAGCCGTAAAGCCTATACCGGACGACATGAGCGTTTTCAACATGTTCTGCTCTACATCGCGGAACATCATATTGTACTTTCCCTGATAAATCAGACAATGCACATTATTATCCTGCAAATATTTCGTTGCATAAAGCAATTTGTCCACCGGATAATTCGACAGTCCGACATACAGCGCCTTGCCCTGACGGACAATATCGACAAGCGCCTGCATTGTTTCGTCGAGCGGCGTGTTTTCATCGTAACGGTGAGAATAGAATATGTCGACATAGTCAAGGTTCATGCGGCGCAGCGAATCATCGAGACTTGCCATCAGCATCTTGCGTGACGAACCGAATCCGTAAGGACCTTCCCACATATTGTAGCCGGCCTTGGTAGTCACGATAATTTCATTACGGTAAGGACGCAAATTGTCTTTATACACGCGTCCGAAAGTCTGCTCTGCCGTGCCGAAAGGAGGACCGTAATTGTTGGCAAGGTCAAAACAGGTGATGCCCTGGTCAAAGGCATACAGAATTTTCTCGCGGGACTCTTCCAATGGATTGACACCGCCGAAATTCCACCAGAAACCCAGCGACAACGCAGGCAACTTTATGCCGGAATTGCCGCATTTGCGGTATTCCATACGGCCGTCATAGCGGTTGCTGTCAGCTTTATAGTCAAGGGAAAAAGGAATTGCTGCCATAAATTTATTTTTGTACGGTTAATAGTCGGTCGATAGCTTTATGATAGTCTTGGAAACGGAAACTGTCCATTGTCTGACGGAAAAGTTCCTCGATGCGGTCATTGCACAAGTTGCCGATGGAACCGGCATGAGTATGATGAACTTCCTTCACCGGTTCAAATTTACCAGCTTCAATGTCGAGCCCCACCTTTTTATAAGCGTCGCGGAACGGCATACCCTCACGCGTCAGGCGATTGACTTCTTCCACAGAGAACATGAACTTATAACGCTCGTCGTCGACAATATTTTCGTTCACTTTGATTTCACGCAACATAGCGTTGACCATGGAAAGAATGGACTTCAACTCGTCGAACGCAGGAAGGAATGCTTCTTTAATCAATTGCATGTCACGGAAATATCCGGACGGAAGATTGTTGAGAATCATCGTAATCTGATACGGAAGCGACTGCAACCGGTTGCATTTCGCACGTGTCAGCTCGAACACATCGGGATTTTTCTTATGCGGCATAATCGAAGAGCCTGTCGTATATTCATCAGGCAACTTTATAAAGCCAAAATTCTGAGAGTTGAACAGGCAGGCATCAAAAGCCAGACGTGATACCGTAGAAGCGATACCGGCCAGGGCATTTGCAACCGTGCGCTCCGTTTTTCCACGTCCCATTTGGGCATACACCACATTATAGTTCATGGACTCAAATCCCAACAGACGGGTTGTCATTTCACGGTCGAGCGGGAACGACGAACCGTAGCCGGCAGCAGAGCCCAGCGGGTTACGGTTAGTCACACGATAAGCAGCCTGAAGCACGGTCAAATCGTCGGCAAGGCTTTCGGAATACGCTCCAAACCACAATCCGAACGACGACGGCATTGCTACCTGCAAATGTGTATATCCGGGCATCAACACATCCTTATAACGGTTGCTTTGGGCAATCAGCGTGCGGAACAGCGTTTCCGTATGACGCGCCACCGCTTCGATTTCCGAACGCATGAACAGTTTCAGGTCAACCATCACCTGGTCGTTACGCGAACGGCCGGAATGGATTTTCTTGCCCATATCGCCCAAACGGCGCGTCAGCAACAGTTCTACCTGAGAATGCACGTCCTCAACGCCCTCTTCGATGACAAACATGCCACTTTCCGCTTCATGATAGATATTGACAAGCTCTTTCGACAACGCTTTCAGTTCATCGGATTCAAGTAATCCGATACTTTCAAGCATCGTTATATGTGCCAACGAACCCAACACGTCATACGGCGCAAGGTAAAGATCCATTTCACGGTCGAGCCCTACAGTATAGGTTTCGACATTGTGGTCAACTTCCACTGATTTCTCCCAAAGTTTTGATGCCATAATATATTCTTTAGTTTCAGCTACAAATTTAGCACAAAAGACGGATTATAGACATTAAACCACACATAAAACAAAAAACACACACCTAATTCTTTCATTTCTAAAAAACCGTCTAAGTTTGCCTATTACAACCTATAAGCATTTATAATCATATAAATATTGCAGACATCCGAACAAAAATAAATACCATTTGCATTTTTTAACTAAAATAAATCATCTCGCTAAACTTTTTCCATTTCTATTTGTTATTATTTTATAAAAGTTTA
>OOIG01000268.1_pt1 | contig 45418 bp, 32 predicted proteins | sample 1692091 | NCBI WGS metagenome assembly OOIG01 (sample SAMN06348188, study PRJEB24527) | human gut metagenome | biome: human gut; feature: ankylosing spondylitis patient; material: feces | host: Homo sapiens | place: China | collected 2015-10 | reverse complement strand
GACATTTTTTTTATGCGTCTTTCTGTCGCATCGGTCGTTTTCGTTTCGGGTGCTTAAAAAGGTAGGGATTAGGGAATGCAAGGTTTTTCGGGAAAAATACTACCCGCAGGGCTGGAGATTTTTCCCGAAAACAGGAGGCTTGACCTTGCTTTCCCGTCAAATCCCGGAGTTACCTTTGCGCCCAGAACGGAAATGACTGCCTGATGCGACCCACTGAAAGGCGCGAAAATGGAGGTAAACGGAAGTAGAGGCAGATTAGACAGAAAACTTCAAAAGAGAAATCCGTGAAAAAAGGAAGTCCCCCCAAAAAAGGACATAGTCGGTAGCGTGAAACCGGGCAAACCACCTGCAAGGAAGTATGGTTTTATCTGTCTGGCCGGACGTGTCGGGGCGGGCAGATAAAATCATTCTTCCCGGTTTGCCTGCTGTGGGTGACGGCTTGTTCCATTTATGGACAAGCGGTCATACACGGCTTTCCGCTTCCGGCTCAAAAGAACAGCGAAAAAGAAAAATCATCTGAAAAACCGTAAAAGCACCTCTCTGGCATAAGCACAAAAGAAATGGGTCTTGCCTCATCAGTCTAAACTGTTGCTTAGGCGTGAGGCAAAGCCCTTTTCTCCGCTTATGCAGTAGTCGGCACACGTTCGTTCAAAATCCTTTTGGGCGATGGTGTGCCGACGAATAAAGCCGCTTTTACGGAAAAACTTGTATGAGATAGAAAAAAATCAGGGAGATTCATATCAAAATCTCCCGTTTTATTGTTACTTTTGCATACGAAGAGTTCTTTGAAGGTTACGCAACGCGCAGAAGAATAATGCAGCAGATAACTAACTAAATCGTAACCTATTACTATCATGAGCGATTAACATATGCTCATTTCCAATAAAATACACTATTTTCGTAACTTCTTTATACAAAAATACAAACATCCGTCCATTAAAACAAAAAAATGTGCCATTCCTCGCGGAGTGACACATTGTGGTGATAAATCACCCTATCTAATTATAAGAAAGCATCATGCTATTGTTCGTTACCCCACAGTTTAGGGTCATTGCCATGGTTCTTTCTCCATTCATGACGCCATTTCATAATGTCGACATTGTTTATCAACGGCTTGATGGCGCGTTCTTCTTTTGTCGGCGCTGCCGGTAAAGCACAAGCTTCCGACTGATACCAGTAAGCAACTGTGGCCATATCAAGAGTCAAACAATTGTTATGACCATGTTCTATTGTCGCACGCAAGGATTTTTCAAAATAAATCGGGTCGTCGATAAAGAAACGATAAACATGAGTGCGACCTAACCAACCGATATCATTATTCACGCGAGGATAACCAAAATACGGATGAGAGAATGGATCTTTCGGACACCAGGCGGTGTTGAAAAAATCTTCCGTACCGGTTCCAATTAAAGAAGGAGTCTCCTCTCCATCGATAAACCACATGTCGTCACCCTCACCATACCACATCGGCGAAGGATTCTGAACATAATAATTGATACCAACGAAATGGCCTTTTCCCTTGATATCAGCAAACACATAATTGTCTTTACCTGTTTTGTTTTCCGCTTGCGGTCCAACAACGCCCCACTCTGTTTCTCCCTCCGGAAGAGCTTCTGTCAACTCATGGTTATACCATGCATGAAAGCGTCCGGCATCTTTTGGAAGCATGTCAACCGAAACATAGTCAATATAATAATAAAAGCAGTCGATTGTTCTTTCTGTCTGGTTCTCAATTTCTATTCTCGCCCCCTTGGCAAAAGGCATGGCAAAGTAGCAGGAAAGTCCGGTTCCGGTATTAGGACCTGCTGAGAGAGGAAGCGAAGCGTAATTGTACTGCTCGTTCCAGCCTTGTCCGAAAAACGGACCGATTGGCGACTCTACCGACGGATAGTCATTACCATCCCAATACATCCGCAGAATGATGTCATTGCGACTTAGTTCACCCGGGCCCGGTGCGATTGTCACCCAAATATGGTTGATAATGCCGGCCCCTTCGATTTCCGCTAAAACTCGCGTGTCACCCGGCTTGATTTCTTTCAGGTGGTCACGATTGTTGCCTGAACGGTCATAGCTGCTGACGCGATGATTTCTGACACCAGAGCGAATCTTAGTCAGATTATACATATCACCGGTCAGGTTTTCTTGGGCATTAATGCCAAATACTAAAGACAACAACGCCACTAAAACAAAATTCAGTTTCTTCATAATGATTAAACACTTAACAAATTTGGTCTCTATTTAAATTTTACCGAATCGGACGGTCGAGGTAGAAATAGGCTGTTGAGGTTACATGGTCCTGACGATAGAAATTAACGAAGCCTTGGGGAAAATCGGCATCGGTAATGCGGAGGTCGGCATTTTCATCCAGCAGACGATAGAATTCAAGATTATAGTCAATCGTGGTCGGTATCAGTGGCACGTTTTCGCGATAAAGTTCCAATACATCACGATACGGTGCTCCGCCAATCTGCTGCAAGGTAACACGGATATCTTTGTAGAAATAAATCGGGTCAGGAACGTGGAAACGGTACATGCTCCACGAACTGTTGTCGGCATCAGCAATCGGACAGCCCTGATAACGATGAGAATATTCCCCCTGTCCCCACGCCGTACCGATATAGTCCTCTATACCCGTACCACATAATGTAGGAAATGCAGAATCACCATCAATATAAAATTTCATCTCGCCTTCGCCCCACCATGTCTGACGATAAGCTTTGTTGGCAAGTACCCCCAAACTTACTCCCAAAAATCGTCCTTTACCAGAAATCTTAGGCAGCACCTCATAGTCAACTCCCAATTTGGTTGGATTTTCTTCTCGCCAAACGGCATGAAAATAGTTCATATCGGATTTCCATTCGGAGAGTTTCGTAAAGTTGATATCATAAAAAAGATGTGTCAGCACTGTGTCCGAGGTGTTCACGAAAACCACACGGGCAGCTGTACGGTAAGGCATCGGAACACAACAATTGAACGAACGGCCTTCAGGATCGGAGAAAAACACATTTTCAAAACGAGCCATACGGGAAAGCGGATTACCGAAAAAGTCACCCAATGGAACATCGACCGCCGGAGTCGCGGCATTGTCCCAATAGAACTTAATCCGCAAGGCACGCAACATTTTTGGACTTCTGTCGCTCACCGTCAACCAAATTCGATTAATCACACCCGTACCTTCCTGTGCAAGCAACACACAGCTGTCGCCGGGCATAATTCTACCAAACGGACTGCCTTTAGCGCCCTTGTTACGCTGAGCTGCTTTTCCTTTCTCTCCCGTCGGGTTCTCAAAACTTGTCCAACGGGTTTCACTGCCTTCCGGCACATTCCAAAGCTGCGCCTGCATCGGCAAAACAATCAAGGAAAACACTACTGACAACAAGAAATTTATAACTTTCATTTCCGTCGTTTTGTGGTTCATTTTTAGAAGAAAAAGATTGTTCATTCACCTTCAGAAGAAGATGAGGGAACAATCTTTTTCACCTAAAAACCTACTCTATAATAACGCTTAATTACTTCAAAGTGAACTTCTTTGTCTGAACGTCACGGCTGTTAGGACCAACCATCACTTCAAATTCACCCGGTTCGCAAACGAAATCAAGGTTTGAATTGTAGAATTTCAAGAGTTCTGCATTGATTGTGAAGTTCACAGTCTTGCTTTCACCCTTCTTCAAGCTGATACGTTCGAAACCTTTCAGCTCTTTCACCGGACGAGAAACGCTACCTACAAGGTCGCGGATATAAAGTTGAACAACTTCGTCGGCATCATAGTTACCTGTATTCTTCACAGTCACAGAAGCTGTCAATGTTCCGTTTTCTGTCATTGAATCAGCACTCAAAGTGAAGTTTGAATATTCGAATGTAGTATATGACAAACCGAAACCGAACGGATACAACGGAGTGTTAGGTGAATCCAGATAACCTGTCTGGAACTTAGTGAACCAACCGCCAGTCAAAGGACGACCTGTGTTGAATTCGTTGTAGAAGATAGGTACCTGACCTACGTTACGCGGGAATGAAGTTGTAAGTTTTCCGCTTGGAGCATAGTCACCGAACAATACATCAGCAATTGCATCAGCAGCTTCACTACCGCCAAACCATACGTTCAGGATAGCCGGAACGTTTTCGCTTTCCCAAGTCAACACTGTAGGACGGCCAGAGAAGTGCACCAATACTACCGGTTTGCCAGTTGCCAAAAGTGCTTCGAGCAAATCGCGCTGAGCATCCGGCATTTCAAGATTTGTACGGCTGCTTGATTCACCGCTCATTTCTGAAGATTCACCGAGAGCAGCAACAATTACATCCGACTTCTTGGCAATTTCCAATGCTTCTTTCAGCATTTCTTCATTTGAACGGTTGTCGCGCATTTCACGGCCGAACATAGTTGCATCGGCTTCCATCTTGGCATCGTACATCAAGTTGCTACCCTTTGCATAAAGGATTTCAGCCTTTTTGCCAACAGCATTCTGCAAACCTTCCAACAACGTAGAATATTTAGAAGAAACAGCAGCAACGCTCCAAGTACCCGGCATGTTGGCACGAGTATTTGCCAACGGGCCAATCAAAGCAATCTTACCTTTGCGTTTCAACGGAAGAAGATTACCTTCGTTTTTCAAAAGAACGAATGATTCACGGGCAATTTCACGGGCAATCGCACGGTTTTCAGCAGTATAAATCTGTTTGGCCGGACGTTTTACATCCAAGAACTTGTAAGGATCCTCGAAAAGGCCAAGACGATATTTTGCTTCCAACATACGGCGGCAAGCCACGTTGATTTCTTCTTCGCTAACCTTACCTTCTTTTACTGATTTTTCAAGTGTTCCAACAAAAGCATCAGAAACCATATCCATATCGACACCGGCTTTCAATGCCATGGCAGCAACCTGCTGCAAGTCACCCATACCGTGAGCAATCATTTCAAAAATACCGGTGTAGTCAGTTACAACGAAACCGTCAAACTTCCACTGGTTGCGAAGCACTTCAGTCATCAACCAACGGTTACCGGTTGCAGGGATACCGTCAACTGTGTTGAACGAAGCCATTACACTGGCAGCACCTGCTTCGATAGCAGCCTTATAAGGCGGGAAATATTCATTATACATGCGGAGGTGGCTCATGTCTACTGTATTGTAGTCACGGCCGGCATCAGGTGCACCATACAGAGCAAAGTGCTTAACGCAGGCAAGGATTTCGTCGTTGCGTGTCAAATCACCCTGATAACCTTTTACCATAGCTTCTGCAATGCGAGAACCCAAGAACGGGTCTTCACCGCTACCTTCAGAGATACGTCCCCAACGAGCATCACGACAGATGTCGACCATCGGGCTGAATGTCCAGCAGATACCGTCGGCACTTGATTCAATAGCTGCAATACGAGCTGATTTTTCAACAGCTTCCATATCCCATGTACAGGACAAACCGAGAGGAATTGGGAACACAGTTTCATAACCGTGGATAACATCCATACCGAAGAGCAATGGAATGTGCAGACGGCTTTCCTCAACAGCGATACGCTGTACGTCTTTAATTTTTTCTACACCTTTAAGGTTGAACAAGCCACCGACTTGTCCTTGACGAATTCTTTCCGCCACGTTGCTGCTTTTTGCAGCACCTGTAACGATATCACCCGTAACAGGCAAATTCAACTGACCGATTTTTTCCTGCAAGGTCATCTTGCCCATCAAATCGTCAATGAATTTGTTCATTTCTGCATCATCCGCTGCAGGTGCGGCAAATGCGCCTGCAGATGCAGTAAACATCATTGCTGATGCGAAAAGGATTTTAGAAATTTTCATTTGAATCAATAGTTTATTTAGTGATTGTAAAACCTAATTTAGCCAAACCTGCCTGAATTTCCGGACAGCTCATGAACAAGTTCCAAAGCAAACCTGTACGGTAATTTTCAATCATCGGAGCAATTGTGAGCTGGTCGATAGCCAAATAGCGAGGCACTGTCCAATTATCAGTTTCAGAGAATGCATCATAGAAACCATATTTGCCCCAAATCCATTCGCCCTTGCTGTAGAAATATTTCAATGCACGCATGGATTCTTCCGGAGTATAAGGGAAGCTTGACAAGGCTGCTGTCGGAGTGATTACGCCGCAGTCGTTGTCATCCGGACAGTGAGCTGCATAGCCTTTTGTTGAATAGCTGGCAGTAAGACCCCAGCAGTTTTCACCGTAGCCAACAAAGTTTTTCGGATTTTCAACGCAGTATTTGTAGTCAACCATAGCATGGTTGCGTGTTACGTTCCAATAGTCAACATACTGGTCCTTCAAACCACGTGGATCAAGACCGATGTAAGAATAGTGAGCCCAGAAAAGCGGTCCACCCATTGCTTCCGCACCGTTGTGCTTAGCGTCGAGAGGCAATCCGTAAGGCTTAACGTCAGTTTTGATGCCGCCGCTGCGAGCCCAACCTTCGTGGAAACATTCAGCCGGGATTCCGTGTGTCGGTGATGATGCACCAAGAATGTAAGCCATCAGACATTCGTTGTAGCCTTCCAACGGGAAATTCATTTCCCATTCGTATTCCGGTGACCAGTGCCAATACAATACATTCTTACCGCCATTGCGATACCAGTCAAATTCCATTTCATTCCATAGTTTGTTGATTTTGTCGATCAACGCCTTTTCTGTTTCAACATTGGCATCCATATACTGACGCACGCACAAAAGTGTCTGCATCAAAAACGCACTTTCTACCAAGTCACCGCCATTGTCCTTTTTACCGAACGGTTTAACCTTACCTGTCGGTCCGTCCAACCAGTGCGGCCATACTCCGTGGAAACGGTCAGCCTTGGTCAAATAATCAGCAATCTTGTGAAGGCGTTCCACACCGGCTTCACGAGTGATGAAGCCACGGTCCATAGCCACAATCAAACCGGCAACACCGAAACCGCTACCGCCGATAGTGATTGTATTCTGGTCGTTTTCCGGATAATGGTTATCCAAGTGGATTCGTTCCTTTGCCAAACCCGAAGTAGAGTCGGCACCTTCCCACATATAATTAAAGTGAACTTTCTGGATAAAGTCAAGAAACACACTGTCATTTTCAAATTGCTCAGGACGCTGTTCGGCCTGTTGCGCAATTGTCAGTTCCGCAGCTTTTTCTGTTTTTGCACTACAGCCAACAAATACCACTGCAAGTGCAAGAGCAGCCGATTTTAAGATAGTTTTTTTCATCGTTTAGTAATTCTTTAATAGTTGTAATTATTGCTTTATTATCTTTGATTTGACAGAAACACCCGATTCATTCAACGCCTCGATTGCGAAATAATAGTCAGTCGCAAGGTCAAGACCTCTCATATCATAAAATGTATCACCGTAAACCGTTATCGCATTATACATTTTGTCAGGAGCAATGCCATAATAGATATTATAGCCGTACGCGTCAGCCGACTTGTTCCAACTAATCATTGCGTTGCGTCGGTCGTTTTTGTCGCGTACCACCTTCAAGCCTTTTACAGCTTTCGGAGCGTCACCGTCGGCAGTTCCGAACACACGGAATTCTGAAAGACAGAAATGGCCGGAAGGCACATGAATATTTTCAAGTTTCAGATAGCGGGTCGACAAGTCAGCCTGCAACTCAATATAGTCGTACGGGCAATCGCGGTCGTTGTCGCTCTTGTCGATAATCAGCTCCCATGATTTTCCGTCGTTTGAAGCATAGATGCGGTACTGGTAGTACACATCATTCGCACGGTTATGCTGCACTGTCTTATAATCGTAGTAGTTCAGCTGTATCGCCTTTACCTGCTTCATGCCGCCGAGGTCAATTTCCAACCATTCACCCGGCTTGCCGCTTTTGGCAGCCCAGTAGGTACGCATGCTTTCGTCCGTCAAGTTCTTGGCTTCAAAAATACTGTCAGTGCTTGAAACCGTCACATTCTTGCCAAGCGAAAGCAACATCCAGCCGGTAAAGCGTTCTGACGGATTCTTGATGTCATAATCGGCATTCCAGTTCGGATAGTCGCCAAAAGCAGAAGAGCTGTACATCACTCCGTCCGCATCAAATGCAGTTGGATAAAGTCCGATTCGGCGTTCAAACTTATACTTCAACGAAAGCATACAGGTTGACACATGCCAATAGTTTCCTTTTACATCCTTGAATGTACCGCCATGGCCACTACCCTGCACAAAGCCACCCGGCTTATAGCTCATCGGATTGTGTTTTTGGTAAGTGAACGGGCCAAGTGGAGAGTCACTCACATAAACACCGTCGGCATACACTTTAAATTCCGTACCCGGAGCACCATACTGCAAATAATATTTGCCATTATGCTTTGTCATTGACATTCCTTCCGTGAAAGGTGCCAATGTCACTTCATCGTCATTGTTCATTCCAAAACGTTCCCAACCGTGTTCTTTCGGATGAAGCACCAAAAGGTCGTGAATTTTAGAAAGCGGATGGAAATCGTCGCGGCTTACCTGTACACCCTTCATAGGATACTCATTGCTTGAGCCATAATAGAGATACAATTTGCCGTCATCATCCAAGAAAAAGTAAGGGTCCCACCAAGGCAACACACCACATTCGATTGCCTTCTTGAAACGGCCGCCTTTTGGCTGCGTTGCATACCATACGGGCAAACCGTAGTAAGTAGAACCTGTATAGAAAAGCGTGTCACCGCTCACATAAGCGGCAGGTGCACACTGGTCGTCATCTGTCGGGTGACGCTGAAAACTTGCCGGCGCAAATTCCCAGTCCGTCAAATTTTTCGAATAATGGAAACCACCCTGATTTGTTGAGAACAAGAAATATTCGTCCTTGTAGGTCAACGCCATCGGATCGGCTGAAGAACGGAACGATCCGTTCGGCTTCACATTATTGTTATACGGTTCGTAGTTGTAACTGATGTTCATCGGGTTACAATACGTATGTGATTTATAGGTAGCCGGATTATACCAGCGCGTAGCAACTGCCGGACGACGTTGGGCAATATTATTACGACTGTCAGGCTTCAAGGTAACATCGACGTTCAATTCGTCCAGTTCCAATGGCATGTCCACTATCTCCTTTCCGGGATAGTACACATACAATCGGCGGTCACCCTCCGAACCTTTAATCGCATAACGTCCGTCCTTGTCTGTAGTACAGTGCATCGGACTGGCAAAAAACATAACAGTAGCGCCTTCAAGCGGTTTACCGTTTTCATCGCGTACCACACCTTCAATTGTACGCGTTTTTGTCACAGTAATAAAATAATCACTGATCTGACCTTTTACAACCTTTATAGAATCGCCGGGAGCGGCGCTTGCCGAAAATCCGGCAAGCGCAATTCCACAGCTGATTACAATATTTTTTACCTTCATAATTCTTAGGAATACCTACTACTAATAATCAATGGAAGGATTAGACAAACTTGGAGCATTATTCAACTGCTCGTAAGGAATAGGATAATAAGTCTTGTCAGCAGTCCAACCCTTAGAGCCAAGAACTTCTGCAGCTTTTCCTGTACGTACGAGGTCCATATAACGTTCACCCCATTCGCAAGCCAATTCCATACGACGTTCGTCCAAAATCTGGTCTACAGTAGGTTGAGCACCAGAATCTTCAAATCCAGCACGTTTACGGATCTGATAGTAACCATAGCTACCATCTTTACCCAGACGAGCTTTAGCTTCGGCATTCATCAACAATACGTCGGCATAACGGAATACACGGATATTGTTACCTGAACCATATCCACGACCTTCCGGAGTTTCGTTCTTCGGAAGATAAGCCTTACCGTTCCATACATTTGTTGCAGTCGGGTTAGTTGCGCCGACAATGAAGTCTCCGCTCGGAGTAGTTTCGCCACCCTTCAAGAATGTTGTAGTAGCACGAACTGTTTCACCACGGTCTTCAGCCCACTGAATGAATTCCGGCTCGAAACCGATGAATCCCCAACCAGAGATTGTACCAGTGTTAACCGGGCCTTGGAATACGTAGAATTCACCCGGACGAACTTCGTCACCTGAACCGACACCGAAGTTTGTTACCTGAACTTCAAACATAGATTCTTCGCAAAGCATACCGGCAGTCTTGAACAAGTTGTAGTAGTCAGGATACAAATCAAACTTACCGCTTGAAATGATATCGTCTGTCAAACGTTCAACTTCGCTATAATTGCCCATCTGCAAATTAACCTTAGCAGCAAGCATTTCAGCAGTAAATGCCGTTACAGCTCCAACATGTTCCATTTCTTTCGGATGAACACGTGGCAACTTATTGATAGCATAGTCCAAATCTTCTTCCAACATATAGCGGTAAACACCGTCACGTTTCGTACGAGTCATGTCTGTCTGATTGTTGTCTGTGTAAAGAACAACATCACCGAAACATTGGGTCAAACGATAATAAGCGTAAGCACGCAAGAAACGGATTTCACCACAATATGTTTCATACTTCTTCATGTCCTCTTCAGTAGTGATATTGGCTTTGAAGTTTTCCAAATCTTGCAAAGCTGAATTTGCAAAACGGATAATCTTGTAATGCTGGTTCCAAGTTTCGTTAAATCCCCACCATGCATTGTTGTAGATAAAACTTTCACCTATATCTACCAAATCTGCCTGGTCGTCATGACGGCCTGACCAAACATCATCGTCACGAACGATGAATGCAGCCCAGGAAATCCAGTGAGTACCACCGGTACGAACTTGTGCATATACACCGGATACCGGTTGGTACATGTTTGCCAAGTTAGTGTAGTCGATACTTGCTTCCGGCACTTTATTTTCCGGTGCCTTATTAAGAAAATCGCTACAAGATGTGCCACCGAGCAACATCATCGCCGGCAACATATATGCTAATGTTTTCTTTAAAAATTTCATTGTTTTTCGTTTTAAGTAGGTTATGGATTAGAAATCAAGTTGAACACCGAAAGTATAAGTTGCTGTCAAAGGATAAACTTCTGTATCCCATCCTTCCGGATCTGAAACTTCCGGAGTGAAGCTGTTAGCCTTGAATGTTGTGAACGGACGGTCAGCTGTCAAGCTCAAGCGGATGCCCGGCATTGTGTAGCTACCCATTTTCACATTCTTGAAGCTGTAGCCCAAAGTGATGTTCTGAATACGGAAATAGTCGGATTTTTCAACAAAATAAGAGCTAATCATCTGGTCGCTCACGTTCCAACCCTTAGTCAAACCTTTAGCTGACGGGTGTGTGTTGGAAGTACCTTCACCGTGCCAACGGTTTTCATATGTATCCATATCGAAGTTGTAGTGTGAGTCAGCATAACGCAAAGAACGTTTGCGGTTCCACAATTCGCCACCTACCTGACCGTATGTAGTCATTGAGAAGTCGAAGTTCTTATAGCTGAAACCAAGGTTGAAACCATAAGTGAAGTCAGGAACATAAGAACCAAGAATCTGACGGTCAGAGCCATCAAGTTTGTTATCACCGTTTACGTCTTCATAACGAAGGTCACCCGGTTCCAAGCCGTTTGCTACAGCGATCGGATCTGCTTCAATTTCTGCCTGGTTCTGATAAACACCGATTACTTTGTAACCGAAGTAAGAGTTCATCTTTTCACCTACCATGTTAGTAGTCTTACCACCCTTGATATATTCCAAGTTACCGTCAAGTGACTTCACTTCATTGTGCAAGTAAGCCAAGTTAGCGCCTACATAATAGCTGAAATCACCGATATTGTCGTGCCAGTTCAAAGACAAGTCAACACCTGTATTGAGAATCTTACCAGTGTTCTTGGCAATACCATAGTTAGTCATCGGGATTGTCGGAGAAACAACTGCATTGTCAGTCATACGATAGTACCAGTCAACATCCACATCAAAGCGGTTGTTCAAAGTTGTAAAGTTGAAACCAACGTTTGTTTCGTCAACAACTTCCCAACGCAACCAGCTGTAATATGTTGCATTCTGCCAACCCGGAACAACAACACCTGCATTAGAGCCATAATTTCCAAAAATACCAGAAGCATCGTTACCAGTTGTAATAGATGCGAAACCGTCGCTTGCAGCTACCTTGTCGTTACCAAGACGACCCCAGCTTGCACGAAGTTTAAAGTAGTCGAATACGTTCTGAGAGCTCATGAAATCTTCCTGAGTCAATACCCAAGCTGCACCAACTGATGGGAAATAACCCCATTTTTCCTGATACTTGGAAGAACCATCAGCACGCATTGTGAACATCAACAGATATTTACCAGCAAAGTCGTAGTTCAAACGAGTGAAGAAAGACAAACCATTGTAAGTCCAACCACCATCACCGAGCGTACGGCCTTCAGTATTACCATTTACCAAATACATGTATTCATCTGCACCTTCAGGAATGTTAGTTACATTACCCCACAGGTTACGATAGTTTTCCTGACGCATAGAGTGACCGACCATTGCACCAAACTTGTGCTGTCCCCATTGATCATTATAAGTCAAGGTATTATCCCAAATTGACTTGTAGTAATTTGAATTTTCTTTTTTCAATGAGTTGGTTTCATTCTTTTGCCAAGAGCTGATGTTATAAGTCGGAGTAAATGTGCGACCTTTCACCAAAGAGAAGTCATAGCTGTAGCTTGTCTTGAAGCTCAATTTGTCAGGAATGAAATTCAACTGAGCATAGAAGTTGGAAAGTACCTGATAAGTCTCGTTGCGAGAATCATAATAATTGGCAGTTGCAACCGGATTGTACAAGTTTGCAGAAACACCAAGATCTTGCGGTGTAGCATAATCGTCACCATCCATTACCGGAATAATACCCGGCATGTTGTAAGCCTGCTGCCAAGCTGCATTGTTAGGCAACTGTTGGTTTGAGTTGCTGAAAACTCCATTGAAGCCGACTTTCAACCAGTTTGTTGCGTCATAATCCAACGCAGCACGGAAGTTAGTACGACGGTAGTAGTTTTCAACATCCATGATACCGTCTTGTGACAAATAGCTCAGACCTACAGAATAAGTAGCGTTTTCGCTACCGCCGCTGATGCTCAAGCTGTGGTTGGTAATCATGGCTGTGCGGAGCAATTCGTCATACCAGTCAGTGTCAGCGTTGTACTGGTTAGCTTCATAGTTGCCGCCCCACTTTTCAATTGACTTCTTCAAGTAATCGCTGTAGATATCTTCACCTGCTTCGCGAAGCATTTCTGCATACTGGCTTGAATTTGTCATTTCCAACACGTTAGTAGCTTGTTGGATACCAACGTAACCGTTGTAAGTGATTTGAGCTTTTTGGTTGCGGCGACCCTTCTTGGTAGTGATGATAACAACACCGTTTGCTGCACGCACACCATAGATAGCAGCTGCAGAAGCATCCTTCAGGATAGACATTTCCTGAATATCAGCATTGTTCAAGAAGTTGATGTTGTCATAGAACATGCCGTCAACAACATACAAAGGAGTTGAATCAGAGAAAGAGCCGACACCACGAATCTTAACTGTAGGACCAGCACCCGGTGTACCAGAGTTAACGATGTTCACACCCGGAACTTTACCTTGCAATGCTGACATCGGAGAAGATGTAGGTTGCGCAATCAAGTCGTCACCCTTTACAACAGCAATAGGAGCTGTCAAGTCTTTAGCTTTTGCTGCACCGTAACCGATAACAACAATTTCTTCAAGATTCTGGGAATCTTCCTTCAACGTAATGTTAATTTCAGATTTTCCCGACACTTTCACTTCCTGTGTCTGCATACCTATATAAGTATAGGTGATAACTGCATTTGCAGGAACATTTGTTAACACATAGTTACCGTCGAAATCGGTAGCTGTTACAATTGAAGAGCCATTTACTTTTACTGTGGCTCCAATCACCGGTGTGTTGGTTTCGTCAACCACCGTACCTTTCACTGTCTGTGTCTGCTGCGCAAGCATTGCCAACGGAGAGAACAGCACTAACAGCAAAAAAGTCAAAATTTGCTTTCTCATTTTAAATTAATGGTTAGGTTATAAGGTAAATTTTGTTTGCACTGCAAAGTAACACACTAATATCTTCTTTAAAATTTTTTCATACACTACGCGACTACTTTTATGTTGTATAACACTACGTTTTTACTACGTTTTTATGAACTATAGTGCTTTCGTTTAACATTTTAGCTTATTACGTTTTCACTACGGCCAACATTTTTGACAAAAAATCTCCTTTTCTTCCGATTTTTACAAAATTAAATATTACGGGCAATTTCTTGGTATTAAAAAAAGAATGCATATCTTTGTAGAATATAGGATACGCCCCGGCATAAACCATTTGAAGCAACAAGTTTTTCATAGGTTCTGCCCTAGTCTACTCCTCAATGCTAAAATCTTAAAATCTCAACATACAATGGCAAAACGAACCTTTGTTATTTTCATACTTTCACTACTTATTTTCTGCACAAACGCTCCGGTTTATGCAGCACGTTTCAAACCCATTGTCACAAACTTCACAACTGCGGATTATGGAGACAATGCCGGAAACCAGAACTGGTGCGGCACACAGGGGGCAAACGGTGAAATGTATTTTGCCAATAACAGAGGTGTGCTCATATATGACGGAGACCGATGGAGACAAGAAAAAATACCCAGCAACGCTCTGGTCAGAAGCGTATTTTATGACAACAACCGCATTTATGTCGGTTCATATGAAGAATTCGGATACTTCATTTATGACGAATACGGATATCTACACTACCATTCACTAAGCGAAGGCATTAAGGCTATCAATGGCTCTCATAATGAAATATGGAATATCGTAAAAGTCGGAAATTTAATCTATTTCCAGGCGTTTTTCAAATATTATGTTTATGACGGAGAGAAAGTGTATGAAGGAAAGCGTGACATTCTCCCCCTTTATTTTCACAACATACATAATAGCCTATATACACAAATCACCGACGACGGCTACTATCGCTTTGACAACAACAAGCTGACCACCATCCTGACGGCCGAAGAGCTGCAAGGCGACAGAATTGCTGCTGCCATTCCGTTGTCAGGCAATGAAGCTATCTTATGCGGCGAGAAAAACGGGCTTTACAAAATGACTGGCAACAAAGCTGTACCATTCCAAACTGAAATCGACGGCGAACTTAGAGCAAGCGGGATAAACCGTGCCACTATCACCCAGGATTCACTATTGATTATTGGAACAATTCTGAACGGCATATTTGCCTTGGACTTGAACGGGAAAGTAAAATGGCACTACAACATAGAATCCGGCATTGTCAATGAATCGGTATTGGGACTATACTGCGACCGCGACAACAATATTTGGGCAATGCTCGACACAGGAATTGCACTTATCCACTCCGGAGCACCATTCCGAATCATGGTGCCCGAACGGGGTGAAAAGCAAATCGGCATGATTTACGATATTGAGTATAATGCCAACTCCCTGCTGCTTGCATCCAACCAGGGCGTATTCAAATACAATATCGGCAGCGGAAAAATTCAGATGCTCCCGCAGTTCAGCGGACAGAACTGGCATATCACAACCGTTGACGACCAGACTTTCATCGGTAACAATGCCAGAACCTACATATTGGGCAAGAACGACAACGCGGAAGCCATCCCGGGAACGACAAGCAGCAGCACGCGGCTCATCCGCTGTAACATACACGGGCAGGACATTCTACTCGAATCATCCTACTCCGAACTCCGCATTTACAAAAAGCGTAACGGCAGATGGGAAATGAGCAACAAAGTGGCTAACTTTTCAGCCCCGATACGCCACATTGAAGTAGACCAAAGCGGCACAATATGGGCATCCAACATGATACACGGCATATACCGCATAGAACTGGACAGCAACCTGAAGAAAGCCAAATCGTCCACCTATTTCAAACAGTTGGATGACTCCATCTGCTCAATAGACCATATTATGAAGATTCGGGGAAGAATTGTATTTTCCGACAACGAACGCCTCTACACCTACGACGACATCACGCAGAAAATAATTCCATACGATCTACTGAATTCCGCCCTGCTTTCATCGAAAAACATCCATTCGGCAACAAGGATAACTAACGACAGTTTCTGGCTGTCGGGCAAGGACGGCTATTCCCTGCTCAAGTACGAAGGCAACAAATTCATTGTTCAGCAATACATATCGTTGAATCTCTTCACCATGCAGAACAATGAAAACAACGACATGATTTGCGTGCACGGCGATGTAGCATACTTCAATATGAACAATGCCGTTGCCAAATACCAAATGAATGACAGCAGCGAAACTGACTGGAAAATACCGAACTTGACCTTCTCGAAAGTCTCATTTACGACCCAAGACGGTGTCATTACCAAACTGCCAATCAGCAGCGACAAGTCAAACCCGACTGTTACTAACGGAAATGTAGAGTTCATACTTTCATTCCCTAACTACAACAAAGAACTTGTTCTTTTCAAATTCCATCTGACAGGAGAAACAGATATATATACAGTTAAGAATACACCGGAAATCACATACTCGGACTTGGATTTCGGCACATACCAGCTGGAAGTGACAGCCTGTAATTCCCTTGAGGAAACTGTTGGAAAAACTGTCTACTACTTCACCGTACCCCGTCCGTTCTACATTTCTACACTGGCCATCATCCTCTATATAATAATCCTTGCCACAGCCATATTCTTCATATCAAAATGGAGAACTGAAAAGGCTTTGACCAAGAAACGGAAGGAATACGAGGCAGAACGCAACATTCAGAACATAAAAATGCTGGAACAGGAAAAACTGATTGCCGAACAGCAGCAGCAGATTCTGAAAACAGAATTGTCAACCAAAAGCAAGGAACTGGCAAGCATGGCTCTTGACGTGTATTCAAAGGAGAAAGTAATCGAAAGTCTCAAAGATTCCATGCTGACACAGAAAGCCAAAGGCGGCATTTCACAAAAAGACATGGACGTTTTGCTAAAAAAGATAGAATCAAATGTGAGCAATCTGGAATTCTGGAATATCTATCAAAAGAATTTCGACCTCATCCACGACCATTTCTTCCGCAATCTGCGAGACCGCTACCCTGCCCTAACGGCGAGTGACCTGAAATTCTGCGCACTGTTGCGGCTGAATCTGTCGACAAAAGACATCGCAAAATTTACAAACCTGACCATACGGGGAGTGGAAGCCGCACGCTATAGGCTTCGCAAAAAATTCGGACTTAACGAAAAGGATTCCCTCATTGAATTTTTAATTGATTTTAAATAATATTTCTATGAAAACCATCTCAATCATTTCTTTTGCATGTGCCATCACTCTGATGGCCTGCAGCAACGGTAACAAAGCGGTAACAACAGACGGCCACAACGCCGAGAACTCACTTGATTACGAAGGAACCTACTACGGGGTGCTTCCCGCAGCCGACTGTCCGGGAATCAACGTGACACTTACATTGAACAAAGACAAATCGTACACAATTGTCAACGACTATATCGAACGGTCGTCATATACAGAAAAAGGAACATACGAAGTTAACGAAAACACCCTCACACTTGTCACGGAGAAGAACGACAGTTCTTTCTATCGAATTGGAGAAAACACGCTGCAAATGCTTGACCGGGAAAAGAAGGTAATTGAATCGCCGTTCAGCGACATGTATTTTCTCCGCAAGCCGACTACAGTCAAAACTCTGACTTCCGGAAAATACAGCTTCGATATCCAACAGGCCGGCGATATGCTGTGCATCGTTCCTTCGGGACTGGAAATCGACAATACGCCAATGACACAAAACATCATGGGCTACACACTCACCGGCATGGAAATAGCCGACCTCAATTCCGACACATATCCAGAAGTACTGCTGTTCCTTACCTCAGACGGTAGCGGAAGCTATGTCAACATTATCGGATATTCCGTAAACAACGGCAAATCAATCAGCCAAATTCATGTGCCGGAACTCAGCGGGAAAGCATCGGAAGGATATATGGGACACGACTCCATTGCCGTTGAGAACAATGTCCTGTACAGAATTTTCCCAATCTACAAGGAAAAGGACTCCAATGCCAATCCTACAGGCGGAACTCGCAAATTGAGCTATAAGCTGACTGACGGCGAAAGCTGCCGCATTTTAGAGATTGCTGAAATTTCGAACAATAAATAAGAACTATCATGACTTTTAAAATCAGGACCTTATTCATTGCCCTTCTTCTGGCAATGATTGCACCTTCGGCTTTTGCTACGGACTTGATACCGCTTGTCCCGGCAAAAAAGAACGATGGAATCATCCGTATTCTGGCCATTGGCAACAGCTTTTCGGAAGACGCTATCGAACAATATTTTTATGAATTGGCAGCAGCCGACGGACAAAAAATCATTGTAGGCAACCTCTATTATCCGGGATGTTCGCTGGAACGCCACGCCAACAATGTCAAGAACAACATTCCAGACTACAAATACCGCAAAATCGTGGATGGCGTAAAAACAGAGACACCTGAAACGACTATTGCCACTGCTCTTGCCGATGAAAGCTGGGACTACGTGAGCGTACAGCAGGCCAGCCATTTTTCAGGAAAGACTGCGACCTACGAGCCCTATATGTCGGAGGTGCTCGACTTTGTGCGCAAACATGTCAGAACCGACACTAAAATAATGTTCCACATGACTTGGGCATACTCCAAAGATTCGAACCACGGAGCATTTCCCGACTATGGAAAAGACCAGATGAGAATGTACAACGAAATCATTGCCGCCACACAAGCAGCTGACAAGATAGCAAAATTCGACATTATCATCCCGTCGGGAACCGCTATTCAGAATGCCCGCACATCAAAGTTGGGCGACACACTCAACCGCGACGGCTACCACCTGCAACTCACTTACGGCCGATATACAGCAGCCTGTACATGGTATGAAGCCATTTTCGGCAAAAGTGTCGTCGGCAACAGCTATGCCCCGTCGACAATGAGCGAACTGGAAAAACACATCGCTCAGGAAGCGGCACATGCGGCTGTGCTGAAACCTTATTCAATAACTGACCTCAGCCAAATTTCACAAATATGTGTTCCGGCACTGGAATGGTCAGGTATCCTTGCCGAATACTAAAATAACGACTTATATCAAAATGTAGGCGAGACAGCCCGGTTGGGTTGTCTCGTTTCTTTTTTCAATTGACAGATTGCCACTTTTTAAATCCGTTTTCATTGTTTTTACCGTATATTTTTTTAACTTTGTAAGGGCTACCCAAAGCCCCCTGACATTAAATTGAAATAATCATTTTTCCGAATAATCAACTACAATGAAAAAACAATTAGTGGAATGCGTTCCGAATTTCAGCGAAGGACGCGACATGACAATCATCAACCAGATTACCGACACTATCAAATCAGTTGAAGGAGTATCCCTTCTGGACGTTGACCCCGGCTATGCAACCAACCGCACCGTAGTCACCTTCATCGGTGAACCGCAACAGGTATGCGAAGCTGCATTTGCCGCCATACAAAAAGCCAAAGAACTGATTGACATGCGAGGACACCACGGCGAGCACCCGCGCATGGGAGCAACCGATGTTTGTCCGCTCGTTCCCGTTGCCAACATTACCATGGAGGAAACGGTAAAATATGCGAGAGCACTTGCACAGCGTGTCGGAGAAGAACTCGAAATTCCAGTATATTGTTACGAAGCTGCCGCTTTTACTCCGGAAAGAAAGAATCTGGCAGTAGTCCGCGAAGGTGAATACGAAGGCCTCGCAAACAAACTTGCCAATCCGAACATGAAGCCGGATTTCGGACCGGACCAATGGAACGAATCGGTAGCAAAAAGCGGTGCATCCGTCATTGGTGCTCGTGATTTTCTTTTAGCAGTAAACTTCAATCTGAATACGACTTCCACACGTCGCGCCAACGCGATTGCCTTCGACGTTCGAGAAAAAGGACGGGTAAAACGCGAAGGCAACCCGATCACCGGTAAAAAAGTGCTTGACGAAAACGGACACGAGGTAATGATTCCCGGAACACTGAAGGGAACAAAAGCCATCGGCTGGTTCATCAAGGAGTACGGTATTGCTCAAGTATCAATGAACATTACCGACATGAATGCCACCCCACTCCATGTGGCCTTCGAAGAAGTCTGCGCTAAGGCTGCAGCCCGCGGTGTTCGTGTCACTGGAACGGAAATCGTAGGTCTGGTTCCGAAAGTGGTACTGGTGAATGCCGGCAAATATTTCCTTGCCAAGCAAAACCGTTCTGCCGGTATTGCCGAAAGCGAAATCATTAAAATTGCCGTACGTTCCATGGGACTCGACAATTTGGGCGCATTCAATCCACAGGAAAAAGTAATTGAATATCTCATCGCCGACAAGACGGAAAAACTTGTCGACATGACCTGCGACGGATTTGCAGAAGAAACGGCGAGCGAATCTCCGGCTCCGGGCGGCGGTTCCATTTCCGCATACATGGGAGCATTGGGAGCTGCCCTCGGCACAATGGTGGCCAACCTTTCTGCCCACAAACCGGGATGGGACGACCGTTGGGAATTCTTTGCCGACTACGCCGCCGAAGGCCACGAAATCATGTCTGAACTGCTTCATCTGGTAGATGAAGACACAGCAGCTTTCAATGGCATAATGGCTGTATTTGGAATGCCGAAGTCAACACCGGAAGAAAAGGCAGCAAGAGCAGAAGCAATGGAAAAAGCGACACTCTACGCAACGGAAGTGCCGTTACACACAATGCAATGCGCATTCCGCGCCTTCCCGGTCATCAAAGCCATGGCTGAACACGGCAATCCGAATTCTGTGTCGGATGCAGGAGTAGGTGCTCTGGCAACCCGCTCGGCTATTTTGGGGGCATTTTTAAATGTAAAAATCAATGCAGCCGGCCTCAAAGACCGGAAAAAAGCAGAGAGACTCATCAACGAAGCCCAACTTATTGCCGACCAGGCTATGGTTCTCGAGACAGAAATTCTCAAAACGGCAAACAGCATTATTGACAAAAACTAACGAAACACCATAGATATGGAACAACTCACTGATTTTCAAAAAGAGATTCTGGCAGGAATCCCCGATATTCTGCCACCCGCCAAACCATACGACCCGACAGTCAACCACGCTCCAAAAAGAAAAGACATTCTGACTCCGGAACAGAAAAAGCTGGCACTCCGCAACGCACTGCGCTATTTCCGTCCGGAACAGCATGCAGAACTTATTCCAGAGTTTCTTCATGAACTGAAAACATACGGACGCATCTATATGTATCGCCTACGTCCGGACTACAAGATGTATGCCCGCCCAATTGACGAGTATCCTTACAAATCTCGTCAGGCGGCTGCCATAATGCTGATGATCAACAATAATCTTGACACGGCCGTAGCACAACATCCGCACGAACTTATCACCTACGGAGGCAATGGTGCCGTGTTCCAGAATTGGGCGCAATACCGGCTTACGATGAAATATCTCGCCACCATGACCGACCGTCAAACGTTGGTAATGTATTCCGGCCATCCGCTCGGCCTGTTCCCGTCACACGAGAACGCTCCGCGCGTTGTTGTCACCAACGGTATGGTAATTCCCAACTACTCAAAACCAGACGACTGGGAACGCTTCAATGCTTTGGGCGTATCGCAATACGGACAAATGACAGCAGGTTCCTATATGTATATCGGCCCACAGGGAATTGTACACGGTACAACTATCACCGTACTGAATGCGGCACGCAAACAGGAAGGCAGTTATAACGCACCAATTGCCGGCAAACTTTTCGTTTCTGCCGGATTGGGCGGTATGTCGGGAGCACAGCCGAAAGCAGCAGTCATAGCCGGTGTTGTAGGCGTTGTGGCTGAAATCAACCCGAAAGCCGTGGAAAAACGCTACGCACAAGGTTGGGTAGACGAAGTATTTACTTCGCTCGACGAACTGATGCCACGTATCCGCAAAGCCGTTGCCGACAAGGAGACCGTATCAATAGCCTACCAGGGAAATGTCGTTGACCTGTGGGAACGTTTGGTAGAAGAAGACATTAAAGTGGACTTGGGCTCCGACCAAACATCGCTCCACAATCCATGGGCTGGCGGATACTACCCCGCAGGCTATTCTTTGGAGGAATCCAACGAACTGATGGTCAGCAATCCGGAAAAATTCAAAGAAGAAGTACAGGCATCGTTGCGCCGCCAGGTTGACGCCATCAACAAACTGACTGCAAAAGGCATGTATTTCTTCGACTATGGAAATGCCTTCCTTCTGGAATCATCACGCGCCGGTGCCGACATCATGAATCCGGACGGCACTTTCCGCTATCCATCGTACGTGCAGGACATCATGGGGCCGATGTTCTTCGACTACGGCTTCGGACCGTTCCGCTGGGTCTGCACATCGTGCAACCCCGACGACCTTGCCATGACCGACAAGATTGCCACAGAAGTGTTGGAAGAAATCGCCACACATGCCCCTCACGACATTTTAGGACAGTTGAACGACAATATCCACTGGATAAAGGAAGCCGGACGCAACCACCTCGTTGTTGGCTCGCAAGCACGCATCCTTTATGCTGACTGTGAAGGACGAACCAAGATTGCACTGGCTTTCAATCAGGCAATCCGCGACGGACGTATTTCCGCACCCGTTGTTCTTGGTCGTGACCACCACGACGTTTCTGGAACTGACTCACCGTACAGAGAAACGTCGAACATCTATGACGGCTCTGCATTTACTGCCGACATGGCCGTACAAAACGTGATTGGCGACTCGTTCCGCGGCGCAACGTGGGTTTCACTCCACAACGGCGGCGGCTGCGGTTGGGGTGAAGTCATCAACGGAGGATTCGGCATGGTTATCGACGGTTCGGAACAAGCAGAACGCAACATCCGCATGATGCTCCATTGGGACGTGAACAACGGTATCACCCGCAGAAGCTGGGCACGCAACAAAGGTGCTATGGATGCCATCAAACTGGAAATGGAACGCACACCCGATCTCAAGGTGACACTACCGAACCTTGTAGACGACAAACTGTTTGAAAATCTCGATATTGAATAATTCGCTGACTTTGAATCATTATGGAAATCCATTATATATCTCCTGAAAAAATCACAATTGAGCAAGTGGCTCACGTCATTGAAAGCGGAATGAAAATTGCGCTGAGCGACAAGGCAAAAGAATTGGTTGTCAATTGCCGCACGTTTTTGGACAAAAAAATTGAAACATCAGAAGAACCTATTTACGGCATTACCACCGGTTTCGGCTCGTTGTGCAACGTTTCCATCGACAAGGATTCATTGAGCGATCTGCAAAAGAATCTGGTAATGTCACACGCCTGCGGCATGGGTAATGAAGTGCCGAAGGAAATCGTGAAATACATGATTTTCCTCAAAATACAATCACTGTGCTACGGTTACTCCGGTGCTTGTCTGCCGACTATCGAACGGTTAGTCGATTTCTTCAACAACGACATCATTCCGGTAGTCTACACACAAGGTTCATTGGGCGCATCCGGCGACCTTGCACCGCTGGCTAACATGTGTCTTCCGCTGCTGGGTCTGGGAGAAGTGACAGTCGGCAACGAACGGATGAGCGGAGAAGAACTCAACCGACGGATGAACTGGGAACCTATCAAACTTGCATCCAAAGAAGGACTCGCCCTGCTTAACGGCACACAGTTCATGTCGGCGTATTCGGTATGGAATGTTATCCGAGCAAAACGTCTGATTGCCTGGGCCGACTATATTGCAGCCATGAGCATCGATGCCTTCGACGGACGCATCAGTCCGTTCCTGCACTCTGCACACAAAATGCGTGCACACAAAGGACAGGTCGACACCGCCGACAACATTTTCCACATTCTGCAAGGCTCTGAACTGATTGAACGCCACAAAGAGCATGTGCAGGACCCCTACTCTTTCCGCTGCGTTCCTCAAGTGCACGGAGCTGTGAAAGACACTATCGACCATGTTGTTAATGTGGTGACAACAGAAATCAACAGTGCAACGGACAACCCGATTGTTGTACCGGAAGACGACCTTGTCATTTCTGCCGGAAACTTCCACGGAGAACCATTGGCTCTTGTCAACGACTTTCTTGCCATTGCTGTAGCTGAAATTGCAAGTATCTCCAACCAACGCACATATCAGCTTATTTCAGGCAAACGCGGACTCCCTGCATTTTTGGTGGCAAAACCGGGCCTGAACAGCGGTTTCATGATTCCGCAATATGCGGTTGCATCAGTTGTCAGCCAGAACAAGCAATTGGCAACACCGGCTTCGGTTGACTCCATTGAATCGTCACTCGGACAGGAAGACCATGTCAGCATGGGTGCCAATGCAGCAACCAAATGTGCGGCAGTTGTTGAAAATGTATATAAGGTACTGGCTGTGGAACTGATGAATGCGGCACAGGCTCTCGATTTCCGCCGTCCGGCCAAGAGTTCACCGGTCATCGAACGCATTTTCGAAGAATACCGACAAGTTGTGCCATTCGTGGAAGTGGACAAAGTGCTGTACACCGAAATTGCAAAATCCATCGATTTCCTGAAACAGAACTACCATCTGCATGAATATGAAAGTCTATAAGAATATCAAGGCACTGATGGGGGCATACGAAGCCCCCGTCAGCTGTTTAAAGGGAAAGGAAATGGACAATGTCCCGACTATACGGGATGCCTATCTCATCGTTGATGAAAACGGTGTAATAGCAGATTTTGGTGCAATGTCTGACCTTCCAGAAATTCCCAACACTGCTGAAGTCAGCGATATGTCCGGCAGATTTATATTTCCGGCTTTTGCCGACTCGCACACGCACATCGTGTATGCAGGTAGCCGCGAACTTGAATTTGTCGACAAAATCAAAGGGCTTTCCTATGTAGAAATAGCCAAACGTGGCGGAGGTATTTTGAATTCTGCCGATTTGCTACACCGTACATCGGAAGACGAACTCTATGACACAGCAATGGAACGATTGTTGCGCTGTGTAGAAGGCGGAACAGCAGCAATCGAAATCAAAAGCGGATACGGATTGTCGACTGAGGACGAACTGAAAATGCTGCGCGTCATTCGCCGTATGAAAGAAACTGCACCGATTACGGTACGCAGCAACTTTTTGGCAGCCCATGCCTTTCCGCGTAACTATACAGACAATCACGACGGCTATGTAGATTTGATTGTCAACGAAATGCTGCCATTAGTGGCCAAAGAAAACCTTGCTGATTTCGTGGACGTTTTCTGCGATGAGGGATTTTTCACCGTTACCCATACGGAACGCATACTGGAAGCCGCTGCAAAATACGGCATCCGGCCGAAAATACATGCTAACGAACTGGCACGCTCGGGCGGCATACAGGTAGGTGTGAAATACGACGCACTTTCTGTCGACCACCTCGAACACACGGGCGAAGAGGAATGCGAAGCGTTGCTCCACAGCCGGACAATGCCGACAGTATTGCCGGGTGCAGCCTTCTTCCTGGGAATGCCCTATGCACCTGCCCGAAAAATGATTGACTACGGACTTCCTGTAGCTGTAGCTTCCGACTATAACCCCGGCTCTTCACCTTCGGCAAGCATGAAATTCATTCTTTCGCTGGCATCCATCAAAATGAAGATGACACCGAACGAAGCTCTCAATGCAGCGACAGTAAACGGAGCCTACGCCCTCGGACTTGACGGCAGATACGGACAAATCCTCAAAGGCGAAAAGGCAAACTTCATCATCACGAAGCCAATGCCGTCATTTGAATACTTTGCTTATTCCTATACAGAAAATTTGATAGAAAAAGTCATTGTAAACAAATAACTGATTTTTTCGTGCAATCATACAGAAACTCGGGGAAGACATTTCTTTCCCGAGTTTTTTATTAAACCCCAATAGGTCATTAAACTTTATGGTTGATTTCGCACTGCTGTCAGGCAGAAAGCAAGGTGTCGACAGCAGTACGGAAAGCAACTAAAGAGCCAACTAAAACGCACAGTCAACAGCCTAACTTTGTTTGGAGGTCGACCGTTTTGGGCTAAAAAAATTCTCATTTTGTAAAGTAATTCAGATTCTATTCAGAATTGCATTACAACTTTGCACCAGAAACATAAAATGAAACAACAATGAGAAACAAAACATTCTACTTCAGCAACATTCTTATTCTATTCGTATTCTCTTTGCTCTTTGCAAGCTGTGATGATGAAAAACGTGTTGATATTGACAAGCTGCCAACTAAAGCACAGCAGTTCATATCTAGTAATTTCCCGGGAATATCCATCACCCTAATCATCCAGGATAAAGATGATGGACGAAAAGAATACGATGTCATTCTATCGGACGGTTCAACTGTGCAATTTGATGAAAACGGCGACTGGAAAGAAATTACCTGTCCGTTCTCCACATTCCCTCCAAACGTATTGCCAGAGAATATAACGGCAGATCTAAACAGCCGTTACCCGCAAGCACATATCCTCAAGGCTGAAAAAGAAATCGGCGGCTATGTTCTTGAAATCAACACTGCCGAGGGGGCACACTATGAACTGCGCTACTCTGCGAACGGCGAATTCATCAGCCAAAGCATCGACTGACCAAATCACTAAAGCAGTATTACAGCAATAATAAAACTAACAATGTCAGCAAGGCTCAACTAAATCTTGCTGACATTGTTTTTATTCACAAAAGCCTTCCGTTATCATTCCATTCTCCATAGAGAATGCCTTTTCTTGTATTTTCGATAAACTTATCCAAACGGCTTCTAAAAATTTCAGGCTGCTTCTTTTTAATCTGAATAGTATCTATCCGTATTCGCTTATACAACTCCGGTTGACGACAGAAATTTTCCCATACGACATTATCTGCCTTCAATTCCTGAAGAATATCTTCATCTATAGAGAAACCATTTTCCGACATATCCGGCAAAACAGCCCTTCCGGCATCCGTCATCAACCCTAGCCTTTCCATTCTTCGGCATCTCTCTTTATTCAATTCCGACCAATTACTCCGTGGTCGTCTCGGACATAATCTTTGAGCTGTTACATCTTCGGATATCTTTTTAGTCGTACTGTCAATCCAACCAAAACATAAAGCCTCTTCCACGGCATCTATGTACCAGAAAGTCCCATCATCTACAGGTCTGCCACGTTTAACCACAATCCAACATTCCGATTCCTTATCATGATTCCGCAACAACCAATCACGTAACTCTTTTCTCGACTTAACATCCAACAAATTTTGAATAGTCATACTCTCATTTTTTTGTATACCGAAAAATTCCTATAATAGACAAAGATAAATAATAGCAAGTACCAAAACAAATCAAAATACCGTTTTCCAATAATTATTGAGTACATCCAGAAAACGATTCAAGTGCATTGTAAAAATATTCCTACCGCATACTTTTCTTTCGATATATCCTCTTCTAAGGGGGCAGAGACCTGAGCCTTCCCTATTTCGCAGTAGCAGCGGTGCCACGGGCTTAGGGTCCTGTGCAGGCAAGAAGGAGTGAAACCCTCATGCAGCGGTCGCCTTGGAATTTCGGACGTACCTGAGGTACAGTGCTGTCCCAAGGATTTGTTAACATTTGAATATAACTAATTATATTACTGCTTGTTATATTGCAATAAGTGCTGCGGTGCATTTTGAAACGAGGTTAGAGATTACTATTTTGCATAGTTGGAAAAATGAAAGCGAAATGGCACAAATCCCTTACATCTTCAATCAGCTGCACAACTTCCTTGCAAAAGACCATTTTGACAGATTGGTCAGAAAATATAATGGTAATGCTTATGTCATCAACTATACCTGTTGGAATCATCTTTTGGTGATGATATGGTCTCAATTGACTTCAAGACGTAGTCTTCGGGATATCGAAACATCTATCCGTGCTCATTCCGATAAGGCTTATCGGCTTGGTTTTGGCAATTCCATTAGCCGTAATAATATCGCTTATGCAAATTCGAAGCGCAATGTGGCAATCTATCGCGAGTTTGCCCAGGAGATGATGAAAAGGGCTTCAAAAACTACTATAAAGGACAAGACGCTTAGAGAAATTGCCGACGTATTCGGGGTAAGTGGATTTTTTGCAATCGATTCGAGCAGGATATCGTTGGATCTGAACAAATTCAATTGGTCTGTTCCTCAGGAAGAAACCGGAGGAATCAAACTTCACACGCTGTATGATTTATTGAGAAATGTTCCCAAAATATGTCTTATCACAGGCCATGAAGAACGGGACCAGACATTTATGGAAAGCTATCCCTTTGAGCGGAATTGCTTCTATGTATTTGATAAAATGTACTTTAAGACAAGAGGCTTTGCTGCTATTAATTTTCAGAGTGCTTATTTTGTCACCCGGATGAAACGTAATGTCGTTTTTGAGACAATAGACAGGCGTTCTGTAAACGGCAAGCGTGTTTTAGGCGATGATATCATACTTTTCATCAGCAGATGGGCCAAGATGGGCTATCCGTATAAATTGAGAAGAATCCAATTCTATAGTGTCGAGAAAAACGAAGTGTTGGATTTTGTCACCAACAACTTTGATATCGATGCTGAAAACATAGCATTGATATATCGATACCGTTGGCAAATAGAGCTGTTCTTTAAATGGATCAAACAGCACCTCCGTGTAACATCGTTTTACGGGACATCCGCAAACGCTGTGATGATACAGATTTACGTTGCCTTTACGACATTCTGTATGCTTGCCATGGCAGCAAGCTCTTTAAATTATCAAGGTTCATTGTATGAGTTCGCAAATATCATGAGTGTGTCCCTTACAGAGAAAGTATATCTTCGCGATTTACTTGACAGATACAGCAACAACATCGATAAGGTGAGTGCAGATAGCTGCCAACTCTCTCTGTTCGAATTTTGACATTTTGCTACTTTGCCACATCAGAAAATGAGGAAAAATAGTGTGTTAAATTTTCCTTGGGACAGCACTGCATTAATCACCTCTTCGATACAAACATATCATTCTTAGCGATAACGAATCACCCAAAAGGAGGTCTCATGTCGCAACTATCTGACTATGTTTTAAAAGTTCTGACAATCCCAATCAGTTAAGATGCATCAGCCGTGAACAAATTCGGTCTATTGTTTGGGAAAACCTTTAATTTAGAGTAACTTTGCAGAATATTTCAAGTCACACGCAAACGGACCGATGAACAAGACGTACAGACACGAAGACAAACTGAAGCAGACAGTTGCACAATTGGCTGACGAAGCATCACTTTGCAACATGTGCCACATGCGCTGGAGCGGCGAACCGCTTCCCTCGCAGGCAACGATAAAAAAGATTGTCGACCTTTGCCGTGCCATCCTTTTTCCGGGATTCTTTGGCAACGACGATGTAAACACCTACAACATGGAATACATCATCGGCATCAAGTGCGAACAGCTCAACGCCGCACTTATATCGCAGGTGGTAGCCGGTCTGGCAATCGGAAAGAACTGCAATGAAAATCCCGACATCGCCGCTTTGGAGCTCCAGGCGACGGAAATCGCGGCACAGTTCATACAGCAGCTTCCGGAAATGCGGAGAATCCTGCACACGGACGTTTGTGCCCTTTACCACGGTGACCCGGCAGCCGAAAGCCAGGAGGAAGTTATCTACTGCTATCCGGCTATCCGCGCCATTACCAACTACCGCATCGCTCATGCCCTGCTTCTGCTGGGAGTGCCCATCATTCCACGCATGATATGCGAAATGGCACACTCAGAAACCGGCATCGACATTCATCCGGGAGCCACCATCGGCGAATATTTCTCGATTGACCACGGTACGGGCGTCGTTATCGGAGCGACCGCCATCATCGGCAACAATGTGAAACTCTATCAGGGTGTCACGCTGGGTGCAAAAAGTTTCTCCTACGACGAGAACAACAACCCAATCAAGGGCATACCGCGCCACCCGATTATCGGCGACAACGTGATTATCTACTCCAACACTTCCGTGCTGGGACGCATCACTATCGGCAAAAATGCCATTATCGGAGGTAACATCTGGGTGACAGAGGATGTGGCTGAAAACGAAAAACTCGTACAAGCTAAAGCAAACAACATTTTACGACTAAAGCAAGATACAGAATGAAAGAGGAGATGGACCTTGTAGCCAAAACATTCCAAGGACTGGAAGACGTTTTGGCCGAAGAATTGAAACAACTGGGAGCAACCGACGTAAAACCGGGAAGACGAATGGTAGCATTCCGCGGGGATAAGGAAATGCTCTACAGAGCCAATTTCTGCTGCCGTTCGGCACTGCGCATCCTGAAGCCGATCTACACGTTCAAGGCATGCGACACCGACGAACTTTATGAAGCCGTCAAAAAATACGACTGGGAACAACTGCTCTCGGCCGACGACACTTTTGCCATCGACTCTGTGGTCAACAGCGACGGATTCCGCCACTCGAAATTTGTGACCTACCGCGTGAAGGATGCCATCGCCGACTTCTTCAACGAAAAATACGGCAAACGTCCGTCTATCCGACTGACAAACGCGGATGTGCTGCTGAACGTGCATATCCTCAACGATGAGGTGACCATATCGCTCGACAGCTCCGGTGAGTCACTCCACAAGCGCGGCTACCGCGTTGAACAGACGGAAGCGCCCATCAACGAGGTGCTGGCCGCCGGCCTTATTCTGAAAACCGGCTGGAAAGGCGAAAGCAACTTCATCGACCCGATGTGCGGTTCGGGTACATTCCTCATCGAAGCGGCACTGATAGCCCGCAATATCAACCCGGGTGTGTTCCGCCAGAGCTTTGCATTCGAACGTTGGCGCGATTTCGACCAGGAACTGTTCGACAGCATCTACAACGACGACTCGCAGGAACGCGAATTCAACTATAAAATCTACGGCTCCGACATTTCGCCGAAAGCCATCGCCATTGCCGAACGCAACATCAAGAGTGCCGGCGTGGGCAAATACATCGACTTGCAGGTTCTTCCTTTCCAACGCTATACGGAAGCGCCGGAAAAGGGTATCCTTGTGACAAACCCGCCTTACGGTGAACGTATCTCGGCCGACGACATGGACGCGCTCTACGATTCTATCGGCGAACGCCTGAAGCACGTGTTCCGCGGCTATAAGGCATGGATTATCGGCTACAAGTCGGAATATTTCGACAAAATCGGCTTGAAACCGACGTCAAAGACTCCGATTCTCAACGGCGCACTGGAATGTGAATTCCGCGAATTCGACATCTTTGAAGGTACTTATGCCGAATTCCGCAAACAGAGCCGCGAACTGGGACTGATGGAGAAACACGAACGTCCCGTGCGCTGGAAAAACCAGGGCGACAAGTTCGGCAAACCTGAATTCAAGAAAAAAGACCGCGAAGAAAAGGGCAGAGGCCGCCGCTTCGACCGTCGCGAAAAGCCGAAAAACGCACTGGAAGAAAAATACCGCAAACCCTACAGCGAGCGCATGCGCGACAGCAAGCCGAAAGACAAGGAAGAAACAGGCGTATTTGCCGACAAGAAAGTCAGCAAGGCCGTACAGTTCCGCAAGCCTCGTCTGCACGACGACCTTCCACAGGGCGAAGTGACGATGCGCCACCGTCGCAAAAAGGAGAACGGCGAAAACAACACCAACGAATAAAACAGAAAAACCCATCATAAAAACTATTACAGACAATGAAAAATCATACAGTACTATTGCTCGGCTCCGGCGGACGCGAATCGGCGCTTGCCTGGAAACTCAGCCAAAGCCAACACCTCGACAAACTGTTCATCGCCCCAGGAAACGGCGGCACTGAACAATATGGAGAAAACGTGGCTCTTTCGCCGCTCGATTTCCCTGCCATCAAGGACTTTGCCCTCGCCAACGGCGTGACAATGGTTGTGGTGGGAAACGAAGACCCGCTTGTTGCCGGCATCTATGATTATTTCGTTGCCGACAGTGAAATCTGCCAGGTCCCGGTAATCGGACCGTCGAAAGCAGGCGCACAGCTCGAAGGCAGCAAGGATTTTGCGAAAGGCTTCATGATGCGCAACAATATCCCGACGGCACGCTACATGAGCGTGACAGCCGAAAATCTGGAAGAAGGCATCGGCTTCCTCAAGCAACTGGAAGCTCCCTACGTGCTGAAAGCCGACGGACTGGCAGCCGGAAAGGGCGTATTGATTCTCCCGACACTGGAAGAAGCAGAAAAGATGCTGAAGGAAATGCTCGACGGCATGTTCGGCAAATCATCGGCCACTGTCGTAATCGAAGAGTTCCTGTCGGGTATTGAATGTTCGGTTTTCGTGCTTACCGACGGCGAAAGCTACAAGGTATTGCCGGTAGCCAAGGACTACAAGCGTATCGGTGAAGGCGATACCGGCCTGAACACAGGCGGTATGGGTGCCGTTTCTCCGGTCAGCTTTGCCGACGAAACATTCATGCAGAAGGTGACAGAACGTATCATCGAGCCGACATTGAAAGGCCTGAAGGACGAAAAGCTCACCTACAAGGGCTTTATCTTCCTCGGACTTATCAACGTGAAGAACGAACCGATGGTAATCGAATACAACGTGCGTATGGGTGACCCGGAAACGGAAGCCGTAATGCTCCGCATCGACGGCGACCTGCTCGACCTGCTCGACGGCGTGGCTACCACTACTTTGGCTGAACGCCGCCTTGCCATCGACCCGCGCTATGCCGTAACCGTCATGATGGTGTCGGAAGGCTATCCCGGCAGCTACGAAAAGGGCAAGCTCATCAGCGGACTCGACACGGTGACCGACAGCATCCTGTTCCACGCAGGAACGAAGAAAACAGCCGACGGCATCGTTACCAACGGCGGACGCGTCATCGCAGCCAGCTCCTACGGTGCAACCAAAGACGAAGCCCTCGCCAAATCATTCGCTTCGATTGAAAAAGTGACATTCGAAGGCAAATACTTCCGCCGCGACATCGGCTTCGATTTGAAATAAAAATAACAAGATTCAACTACAGCCAAAGGCAGGGAAACGCCATCCCTGCCTTTTTATTTTATCAACACTTTTTCAGTTTCATTAATTTGCAAATTAAAGATAATTCCCTAATTTTGGACAACATAGCAGGTGGCCAAGAATAAAAGTTGACAGAAGTAATTTGCTGTATTTTATCCTCCACTGCCTTACATTTTTAATGGCCTTAAACGAAAGAAACTATTTTACAACCTTAACATAAACCTTAAAATTTAACTTCTATGCTTAAATCTAAAACTTACCGGGCGGCTGCCTTGAGCCTGTGTTTGTCCTTGTCAGGCTTATGGACGGCAAATGCCCAAAATCCGGGTCCGGGTGTTGACCCGAACGCTGTGATGATGGAAGATTTCGAAAGTGGAACTTTCGGCAAATGGTCGGCACGACCGGGCTCCCGCGGCGAAAAAATGACCCTTGAACTCATGGATGCTTCACAAGGCGACATCGTTCGCTTCGGCAACTACGCCATGAAAGTGAACATCGACTTCACCAACGCGCAGGAACAACAAACTCTTACCGCACAAATCAGTCCGGGAACATCGGGCAGCCTGCTCCAGATTCCGGGAAATGATGTAGGCGGAAAACGGCTTGGCGTATGGGTATATGCCACACCGGGCGTACAGGGAATGTGGGTCAGAGTGTCAACCCGTCCTATCGGCTCGGGGTCGGGCGTAACCAACACCGACCTCGCTTCAGCCATCAACTGGACCGGATGGAAATACCTGGAATGCAACCTGCCCAAAGGCCACGAATTCCACCCCGACGGCATCCGTTTTCTGGTGCTGAAAAGCTATGAAAACTATTTCGTAAACGGCTACGTGATTGTCGACAATATCCGCGTCACGAACCAGTCGTTCAGCGAGGATAAGGAAGCTCCGACTATCTCCGGGCTGACAGGCAACGGCCAACCGCTCACCGGTACATTCAACACAACAAAGATTGACCTCGGTGCAGCATTTGCCGAAGTGGGAGCAAGCGGCATCAATTACAACAGCATCCGCATGCTTGTCGACGGAGCGGAATTCAAAGCCGGCGATACAGGCTTCAGCGTCGACCAGACCGCCAATACAGTTTCGCTCACAGGCCTGACACTGTCAAACGGTGCGCACACGGCTGAAGTGATTGTTGAGGACAACTTCGGTAACATTGCCACCAACTCGGCATCGTTCACCGTTGAGGCTTCCGACGGAAAAACAACGCTCGTCAACATCGCCAATTCCGAGAATGCCTATGTAGGCACGCCTTATGAAATCAAAATCAACACCAATAATGCAGCCGACATCAAGGAACTGGAACTGGTGATGGAGATAAACAACATCGGTTCAGTCGATGCTGAAAATGGCGTATCGTTCGCACCTTCTGCTGCAGGCAGTACTTTCAGCTATGACGAACGCAACGGCTATCTGACCATAAATCTTAAAAACGACGTTGAGAAAGCAGAAGGCGAAACGCTTGCCACCGTAAACGTCAGCATTTCGAAAAACAGCAATCCTACCGACATTCTCCGCTGTTCTCCGGTATCGGCAAAGGCCACTTACGCCGACAACTCTCTGTCGCTGTTCTCGCTGTTTGACGCTTTCGAAAAGCATATCCAATCGTCCTACGACTTGGAAATCACCAAACGCATTGTAGGCCTTCCGGGAGCCGTACTCGTTACTGACAAAGAAGGTAATCCTATTGCCGGAGCCAATGTCTATGCGCTTTCCGGTGATATGGCAACCACCTACGACTCGGGAGTTACAGGAGCCGACGGAACCGTCAGCGACCTCGACTTTACCGGTGCGGCACAGGAAGTGAATCTGTATGCGGAAAAGGACGGAAAATACTCCTACACGATGTTTACCCGCACGCTCAAACCGCTGTTGACCGAAGTTCCCGAATATATTCGTGCCGGCGTGACACCCGACCCGATGACATCGAAAACCATCACATGGATGACAAATCCGGTTTCCTCACAAGGTGAAGCCATTCTGAAAATAGCCAAGAAGGCAGACGGCGAAGAAGCCTTCACGGAACATACGGGCAAAACAAAAATCATCGAATACAACGCCCTTGTCAGCAACGGAACGGTGAAAGGAAGTTCTGTCACCGTCAGCGGACTCGAACCGGGCACTGACTACATTTACCAAGTGGGCGACGGCACCAACTGGTCGGAAACCCGTGAATTCAAGACAGCTTACGAAACAGACAAATTCTCATTCAGCGCATTCGGCGACCTGCAGGCTTCTTCCATCGCTGAAATGGGCCGATTCCTGGCTGCAGCCAAGACAATCGGAGAAATGCCCGAACGTCCGCTGTTCAGCCTGAATGTAGGCGACATCATCGACTCTGACGACCGCTACGACTGCTACATGTACTACGGCTATCTGCTGAACCAACGACCGGAATTTGCCAATATTGACTGCGTGGCAAGCTACGGTAACCACGAATACATGGGTAACCCGGATGCCGACAACATCAAATTTGCCAACGGACACCACTCGGCCGTAGCTGCTCCCGATTTCAACCCGGAATTGTTGGGAACAGGCACTTATGCCGTTGAATACGGAAACATGATTGTCATTTCTCTCGACTGGGAACACCGCGGACCGGCTTCTCCGTCTGAAATCACTCAGGAATATGCAAAATGGATGGACAAAGTGCTGACTGAACATGCCGACAAGACATGGAAGGTAGTCACTCTCCACTATCCGATTTTCCCGAACGCTTCAACTCCGGGCACACAGGAAACAATCGGAGCCGTACTCGACAAGCACAACGTACAGATGGTGTTCTGCGGCCACGGACATACTTATGAACGTGTACAGGTGAAAAACGGCGAATATCTTGTACCGACCAGCGACCGCCGCACTTTCACTCCGGTAATCGGCGGAACTATCCACATGCAGTTGGGCGATATGCGCGGCACCGGCTCCAACGGACGTTGGTTCCACTGCGCTGTCAACGGCAAGGAAATGGTAGTGACCATCCGCGATGCCAACAACGAAATCAAGACCGACGAAAGCTTCACGCTCTATGCAGCCGAACTGAACGACTATACCGTTAATTTCAATACCATCGGCAACGGTACAATCGAAGCAAACAGCAACAACGAAGCTGTCAGCGACGGACAGGCACTGAAAGAATGTAGCGATATCGTGTTTACTGCAACTCCTGACGAAGGACATGCTATCAAGAACTGGATTGTCAACGGAGAAACTGTTGAAAGCAAGGAAACGACCTACACTATCGACGGACTGAAAGAGAATACAACCGTAACCGTTGAATTCGAATCTTTGTCAGGCGTTGACAATGTGTTGGATGCCACATTGCGCGTATTCCCGAATCCGGCCGGCGAAGCAACAGTCATTTCCGGCGCTGCCAACAGCGTACTGACCATCATGAACATCACCGGCTCAACGGTTGCAACGATGAATATCGAATCCGACAGCGAACGTATCTCGCTCGCATCACTTGCCCGTGGCGTTTATCTGTTCAACATTGCCAAGGACAACGCAACAAAGACCGTAAAGGTTATCAAGAAATAACAACTAAAACCTTTCCGACCATCATTTCCCAGGGCTGTGCCAACCGGCACGGCCCTGAGTTGTATAAAACGCCCTTTAAAGTTGTTTTTCCCTGTAATTATTCCTAACTTTAAGGCGCTATATATCAACAAGAACCTTTGATAAGACACATCATTATGAAACGTCCTGCCATTTTACTGATTGCCATTTTCATCTCGCTTGCCTCCATGGCCGAAAAACGCTTTCAAATCGGCGACTTTTGCTATCAGGTCATATCGGAAACAGACAAAACTGTGGCAGTGTTTTCCTGCGCAACGACAGCAACCGACATTACGATTCCAGAGAAAGTGTCCGACAACGGTTCAGAGTACAGCGTTACGACAATCGGCATCCCGGACTTCAGCACTGCAAACGGAGAATCCGGATTTGACAAATGCGGGAATTTGCAATCTGTCAGCATTCCTCCTTCTGTCACCAAGATAGAAGAGGGCGCATTTTGGGGATGCAAAACTCTAAAATCTGTCCATATTCCCCATTCTGTCATTTCTCTCAGAGTGGGTGCATTCTCGGATTGCACGGCAATACAGGACATTATTGTTGACAGCAACAACATGCACTACCAGTCCATCGACGGAGTGCTTTTTGATAAAAAGGCGACAACCCTATTATTCTATCCACGAGGGAAAAAACAGAACAGCTATTCTATCCCCAATTCCGTCACCACGGTGGGGGAATACGCTTTTTGGCAATGCAAAACCTTGCAATCCATCAGCATACCCAATTCCGTGACGACAATCAGCCCATGGGCATTCTGCCATTGTTCCGCATTGGTTTCCATCGACATTCCAAACTCCGTCAAAACCATTGGAAAACAGGCATTCGATTGGTGTTCAAGCCTGCAATCGGTCAGTATACCGAATTCTGTCACGACCATTGAGGATTGTGCATTTTCCTGCTGTTCAACGTTAAAGTCAATCACTATACCCGGTTCTGTCACCGCCATAGGCAGGACAGTTTTTCTGAATTGTTCAGCATTGGAAAATATAATGGTCGACGACAATAACCAACACTATAAATCAATTGACGGGGTACTCTTCAATAAAGATGCCACAACTCTCGTTTCGTATCCACACGGGAAACCACAAAGCAGTTATTCCATACCCCGTTCTGTCACGACAATCGGCAAAGAAGCCTTTTGGCAATGTGAAAGGCTACACACTGTCAACATACCCAATTCTGTCACACTCATAGAAGAAGGGGCATTTACCCGTTGTTTCAACCTGCAATCAATCGCCATACCCAATTCCGTTACGGCAATCCAACCGTATACGTTCTCCTTGTGTATTTAGAATCGTAGAACAACCAAAAACAATCAGAAATATCCAAGCATAAACCTTTAATTATCAATACATTCTAAAAATTAACACTTTTCGGCTGCTTTTTGATGCTTCCCAAATTTCCACATATTTTTGAGACGTATTTCTGACGTGGAGAATTTGCGGGGCTTGTTTTTTGTCACACCGTGCAGACAGTTGACAAGGGTTTACAACCGTTTACGACAAGCGACAATATCCGCCCCAACATTCAGTGACGGTCACATCGTGTAGAAAGGCGACAACCGTTGACTGCCGTTTACATCCGTTCACCACTTCAGGAATACAGGATTGAAGGAATGAACCAGTAAACGATAAAGCAGTATGAAAGCAACCCGAAAATGCAGTTTTTGCGGCAAATCCTTTGTAACCCGCAGCGGAATGCAAAGGTATTGCAGCGAGGCTTGTCAGGCGGAAGCCCGGCGAGCCAGAATGACACAGAAGAACAACCTCTTCAAGGCCGTCCGGCCAATCATGGAAATACAGCATCAGGAGTATCTCACCTTTTCCAAAGCAGCCATACTCATGGGCTGTTCCCGACAGTACATCTATAAACTTGTAGCCATGGGCAAGCTGAAAGCCTCACGCATCAGCAACCGCATGGCATTCATCCGCAGAGCCGACATCGAGCAGATGTTGGAGGGCAATCCCTATCACCGCATCCTGCCCGGCAACACCTCCACACCAAGGAAATCATCTTCATCTTCCTTACCTGCCAAAAGAGAAAAAAGGGAAAAGGAAAGCGAAGAAGTGTTGGACTTCTATTCGGGCGAGGAGGTGATGTCCCTTTTTAAGGTAAAGCAGTCATGGCTTTACACTTCCGCCAAGCGTAACCATATCCCCATCTGCCGTATCGCAGGAAAGAACTATTACAGCAAGAAGCATATTGACGAGTTTTTCGGTGTGGCAGTTGATATTAGCGAAATTACCGACTGGCTACTGACCGAGGAGGTGGAGGAACTGTTCGGCATGAAGCCGACCGCACTCCGTGCCTACACCTATCGCCATAAGATACCCACTAAAAGAGAGTACGGGCGTACCTATTACTCCAAATCACATTTGAACGAACTCCGCAGAACTGACCTTGTGAACGATGAACGCTACTATACCGTTGAGCAGGTGCAGCAAATCTATGGTCTTTCGTCAGCCAACATCTGCCATATCGTCAAGGTGAAGCACATCGAAAAGATAAAGGTGGGTGTGAAAAACCTGCTTTTGCGCTCAGATGTGGAGCGTGTCATGGCTGAAAGGAACAAATAACCGTGAAAAATCGGGATTATCGAAAATTATTTCAAAATGATGTATCGTGGAGGTATTCACGGATATTTCACGTTGTTCCTTTGCCATCGGAAACATGGATACAACTCCAAAATGTATACAACCAATTAAAACATAATTATTATGAGTAAATGCAAAACAGTTACCTTGCGTAAGCGCAAGATTAAGAACGGGACACAGTATTCACTATGCCTTGACTACTATCCCGGCTACCGTGACAATGTCACCATGAGAGTGATTACACGTGAAGCCTTAGGAATTTACATCTTCGCCAAACCTGCAAACCAGCAGGAACGGGACTTCAACGCACGCATGATGAAGAAAGCGGTCATCCTGCGCAACCAGCGCTACGAAGCCATTTTCAATGAAAACAACGGCTTTTTTGACAAGACCAAGATGAAGGGCGATTTCCTTGCCTATTTCAAAGGACTGGCTGACCGCAAGAATATCAAGTGGCAGCACGTATACAAGCATTTCCAGCGGTTCGTGAACGGCAAATGCACCTTTGAGGAGGTGGATGTGGATTTGTGCCGCAAGTTCATGGAATACCTGCTTGATGCACCCCAATCCATCCACACCAACCAAAAGCTGCACATCAACTCCGCAGCAGGCTATTGGTCAACTTTCCGTGCCGTGCTGCACACCGCTTACCGTGACAGGAAGATAAAGGAGAACCCAAACGGCTTCTTAGACCGCATCGAGTGCATTCCCACCATCAGGGAGCATTTGAGCCAAGAGGAACTGATACGGCTTGCCGAAACACCCTGTGAGGAGGAGGTCTTGAAAAAAGCTTTTCTTTTCGCCTGTCTTACGGGACTGAGAAAGAGCGACATCAGACAGCTCACGTGGCAGCAGATACAACCATACACCAACGGCAGGATGTTCGTTACCACCCGTATGCAGAAAACCAAAGAAATAGTGCATAACCCCATCAGTGATGAAGCCTATGGACTGCTGGGAGAACGGGGCGAGGGACTTATCTTTGAGGATTTCAAGGACAAGATGCTGCAAGGACCACTCCAACGGTGGCTCACGGCAGCAGGGATAACCAAGAAAATCACCTTTCACTGTACCCGCCACAGCTTCGGAAGCCTGCACGTGGAAATGGGTACGGACATGGCTGTCATCCAAGCCTATCTCGGACATAAGAACATTACCACCACACAAATCTATTCCAAGATAGCAGCGCAGCAGATGTGTCAGGTGGTGGACAAGATAACCTTGAAGCGCAAGGAGGCATAAATGTCTCACATTGACAGGTATTCAGAGGGGCGGTTATGGCTACAAGGCTATAATCGCCCCTCTATGTTTTTGGCTTGATGCCACCATTTATAAGCCCCTCAGAGTATGAAACAGAGTATGATATGATGACATTTCGTGAAATACATTGAAAAAGACCGTTCTAACCGCAAATAACGGGCAGTAATTGGGAAAAATAGCATTAACTTTGCACAAAATAATACAGGAACATTCAATCTCTCAACGAAATATGGAATCATCAATCAAGGACAAATACATCATCTTGGGCTTTGTCGGCTTCGCCATCGTCCTAATATCTTCCATTGCCACGCTGGTAATAGCGGACAGCTTCAACCAAGACAACTTTGTCAGGTGGATAGTATTCGTATGCTGTAACCTGTTGGGATGGTTGCTCTATCTCTCCTTTCAGACACTTATCTTTGATACATACGAAATCTACAAAATCAAGTTCGGCAAGAAAGAAACGATTGCCGAAGCCATAGAGGTGCAGGAAGAACTGTCACAAAATACACTTGAAGAAGCCACATCTGTGCCTGGACCTACATCAGTCCCTGAGCCTGTACCCGAATCATCCCCGACAAAAGAAGAGACACTTATCCAAACACAACCGATAGAGCTTACTATCGCCCCGGATCTTCACGAAAAGAACCGTGCCAATTACGCAAGCAGAGAGCAACGGGAAAAGGAAGAGCGCATCCGCATGGTCATGGAGTATTGCCATTATTACCTGCCTCGCATTGCCGACCAAGAAACCGTGAACCACATCTGTACTGAGGTGGACAAATGGATGAATCTTAACACTTATACCCCGAAGCCCATACAAAGACCGTTTACCAAAGACATCAACAACATTCCACTCCGTCACTTCGTATGGAATATCTCTGAGCGTTTCCTGTACAAGAGATACTACAATGGGGATAACCGTGCCAAGTTCATCAAAGCCCTTTTCCCGAAATCGTTTGCTGATACAGACTTATCAACCATCAAGAATTTCAAGGTAGAGCCGTTAAAGACGGAAATTCCCATTGATGAACCCGAAAACGGCAAACTTGATTTCCACTATCCCGAGGATTATGTGCGGAATTAGGATAATCACGACACCAACGACAACCATCCGGTAACTCATAACCGCCTGTTTTACATCGTTTCCCGAGTAATTTTACCCGTCATTTATGGCTGGGCTTAATTATTCGGGAATTATTTTGCAATGACGTGTCGTGGAGATATTCACGGATATATCATTTCAGTCCTTTGCGCCAAGTCTTACAAAAGAGACGAGTACGCGAATGGAAAAATCAATTCTTACCTTCAACGACCTCCCCGAGGTTGTCGCTCAGCTTCGAGACGAAGTGATGAGCCTGAAAAGCCTGCTCGCCGAGCAGTGCAGTGTGAACAATGCCAAAACGGTGGACACCCACGTGCCCATGTCTGTGGACGAGGCAGCAGAGTATTTAGGTATCCCTAAGGGTACGCTCTACATGAAACTGTCAGAAGGGACAATCCCTGCCACCAAGCCCGGCAAACGCTATTGCCTTTACCGTGACGAACTGGACAAGTGGCTGGAAACCGCCCGAAAGAATCCCATACCGTTGTCAGACGAGGAACTGAACAAGTCCTTATCCTCTTCCCACCGTCGCAAGCCCAACCCACGTAACTGGTGAATGATATGGAAGAGGATAAGAACTATATCAACCTGATACGTGGCGACCTCACAAAAGCATCCCAAGCGCATAACGGTATGCCCGACAGTGTAGGCATGATGAATATCAAGACGGCAAACCAAACCATTCTTGAAGCATCGTTATTGCCTACGCCCTGTGCGCTGTGGGACAGCTTTTGGTACGAGGGGGAACTCTCCTGCTTGTTTGCCGATTCCAACGTGGGCAAGTCCATCCTTGCCGTGCAGATAGCCGACCGCATCGCCCGAACCGACAATGTGCTGTATCTGGACTTTGAACTGTCCGAAAAGCAGTTCCAGCTCCGCTATACCAACGAGCATGGAGAGCTCTACACCTTTCCCGACAAACTCTATCGGGTGTCTATTGACTGCAACCAGCTTTTGGATGCCAACTTTGAGGAAGCTATCATAGGCGGCATTGAACAGATGGCTGTGCAGACCGACTGCAAGATTTTCATCATTGACAATCTTACCTACCTGTGTTGCGCCATGGAGAAAGGCGATGCCGCAGGACGGCTGATGATTCAGCTGAACAATCTCAAAAAGAGATATGCGCTCTCTATCCTTGTCCTAGCACATACGCCCAAACGCTCTTTGGATTGTCCCATCACATCCAACGACCTTGCCGGAAGCAAACGGCTCTACAATTTCTTTGACAGCGTGTTCACCATTGGAAAAAGTGCCCAAGACGGAGGGCTTCGCTATGTGAAGCAGCTTAAAGTGCGCTATGGCACGTTCTCTCATGATGCGGATAATGTAATCGTTTACGAGATTGACAAGGTGGATGCTTTCTTGCAGTTCGTGTTCAGGGGCTATTCCACGGAAAAGGAACACTTGAAAAAATTGGGCGACAATGAATCAAGCCAAAGGGATTGCCAAATTCTGCAACTCTCCCAATCGGGCAAGTCCGTCAGGGAGATAGCCTCACAGGTGAATTGTGGCAAGTCCACCGTAAACCGTATCATCCAGCGCAGCAAAGAGAGTAAAAACGCAGGTGTCCCAAGTGTCCCACTGTCCCAACCCTTAGAGTGTGGGACAATGGGACAGGATGGGACAGCCGACAATCAACCATCAAAAACGGACTAAGCTATGGGCAATTATTCATTACAGAAGTATAAAGGAACGGCAACACGGCATACCTGCCCCAAATGCGGAGACAGGCATTCTTTCGTCTATTACGTGGACGAAAATAATGTGCCGTTGCATCCATCGGTCGGCAGATGTAACCACGAAAGCGGTTGTGGGTATCACTACACTCCGAAAGAGTATTTTCAAGAGCATCCTGAACACAGAACTACCAATGATTTCTCTTTTGACAGGCAAAGAGCAGAGCAGAAGAAAGTGAAGCAGCAAAGTAAGCCGACAGCCATCGGCTATATTCCCCCTCACTATGTGGAGAAGTCGCAAAGCGAGCGTAGCAATTTCTTCCGTTTCCTCTTCACACTCCTTACTTCCTACTATGGCGACAAGGCGAAAGAGGTGTTGAAGCGGTTGTTGGAGGAATACCGTTTGGGGGCTACCCGTGACGGCTCTGTTATCTTTTGGCAGATAGACAGGACGGGCAAGGTACGCACGGGAAAGGTGATGCAGTACAATCCCGAAGACGGACACCGTATCAAGGGAGGACAGACATCGGCAGTGAACTGGATACACAGCATATTGAAAAAGCAGCGTGTGTTGGCAGAGGATTGGCAACTATCCCAATGCCTTTTCGGGGAACACTTGTTGAAAACGCATCCCGACAAGGTGGTGGTCTTGGTGGAATCCGAGAAGAGTGCCGTTATCGGTTCTGCTATCTTCCCCGATTATGTATGGCTGGCTACGGGTGGTAAGAGTCAGATGAGAGAAGAGAAACTCCGTGTACTGTCAGGGCGAACCGTGCTTCTCTTTCCCGATGCCGATGCTTATGCCGAGTGGAAACAGCGAGCCGAGAGCATGTACTTTTGTAAGGTGGTGGTTTCGGACATCATCGAAAGGAATGCCACCCCGAAACAAAAAGAAGCCCATATCGACATAGCCGATTGGATTATCTTTCAGATACGGGAGGGCAAGGTGATGAGTACAGCCAACCACTTGGTCGAGGCTGAGAGAATCCTCCAGCGGATGATAGAGAAGAATCCCGTCCTGCAAAAACTGATAGACGATTTAGACCTTGTGCTGGTCGGTGCATCTCCAATCGGCAACGATGATGAAAAACCTCCCTGACGGAGGAGAGCGGAAGCCGTAGGCTGGAGTTTGCAGACAATGGCTTGCCATTGATATAGCCCACTATAACTACACGCTCCGCTTACGTAGTTGTGGGCTCTCCCGAGGGGATTAGGGTTTTACCCTAATGACCCACTCAGGGCGTTTCTCCCCTGAGAACCCAGAGCAAAGAGTGACCCTCTCTTTGCAATCTCCGCTTATGGGTTGCACCCCTAAGAACCCCATGCGTTTACGGACAGCGGAAAAGCAAACAATAAAGTACAAACCAAAAAACAAGTATCTATGGCAACAAAATCAAGCATACATATCAAGCCCTGCAACATCGCATCGAGCGAGGCTCACAACAGGAGGACTGCCGAATACATGCGCCACATCGGAGAGTCCAGAATCTATGTCGTTCCTGAACTATCCACCGATAACGAACAGTGGATAAATCCCGACTTCGGCAGTCCGGATTTGCGGATGCATTATGACAATATCAGACAGATGGTAAAGGAAAAGACCGGACGTGCCATGCAGGAAAAGGAGCGTGAACGCAAAGGCAAGAACGGTAAAATAGTCAAGATTGCGGGATGCTCCCCCATACGTGAAGGAGTGCTGCTTGTCAGGTCGGACACCACACTGGCAGACGTGCGTAAATTCGGTGAGGAGTGTCAAAGACGCTGGGGAATCACACCGCTGCAAATCTTCCTGCACAAGGATGAAGGGCATTGGCTGAACGGTCAGCCGGAAGCGGAAGACAGGGAAAGCTTCAAAGTCGGGGACAGATGGTTCAAGCCGAACTATCATGCCCATATCGTTTTCGACTGGATGAACCACGAAACAGGAAAGAGCCGAAAGCTCAATGACGATGACATGATGCAGATGCAGACCCTTGCATCCGACATCCTGCTGATGGAACGCGGGCAGTCAAAGGCTGTCACTGGTAAGGAGCATCTGGAACGGAACGACTTTATCATTGAGAAGCAGAAAGCTGAACTGCAACGCATGGATGCAGCCAAACGGCACAAAGAAGAACAGATAAATCTTGCCGAGCAGGAACTGAAACAGGTGAAATCAGAAATACGCACTGACAAGTTAAAGAAGACAGCCACCACGGCAGCGACAGCCATAACTAGTGGAGTTGCTTCTCTTTTCGGGAGTGGAAAACTGAAAGAACTGGAACGTGCCAACGAAAAACTGCAAGACGAGGTTTCAAAACGGAACACCAATATTGAAAAATTGCAGAGCCAAGTACAGCAGATGCAGAAACAGCATGATACGCAAATCCACAATCTCAGAGAAATGCACAGGCAGGAACTTGACATGAAAGAAAAAGAACTGTCACGGCTCGCCAGAATCATAGACAAGGCTTTCAGGTGGTTTCCGATGTTCA
>OOIG01000267.1_pt1 | contig 45475 bp, 56 predicted proteins | sample 1692091 | NCBI WGS metagenome assembly OOIG01 (sample SAMN06348188, study PRJEB24527) | human gut metagenome | biome: human gut; feature: ankylosing spondylitis patient; material: feces | host: Homo sapiens | place: China | collected 2015-10 | reverse complement strand
CATATTTTATTTAGAACAAAAAAAGTTAAGTACTTTTTTAAGGAGCGATTATTTTGTCTAAAAAAGATGGCAAATACATCCCTCAATTTGATTTTGATAATATCAAAGAAACTGAGCACGAATTGCAGACCTGTAAAAAATGCGGAAAACAAGGCAAATATTTAGGTCTTGACAAAAACGGCTTGTGTTTTGATTGTAGGGAAGAAAGCAAAAATAAGCAAGAACGCAATATGAGGTTATACCCGGATTGGGATAAATTTAATGAATATCAAAGAAACAAAAGACCTCGCGATAATGACGGCAACACGTACGATTCAGCTAAATCCAATATGCTTTTTTTCGCATTTGGCGCCTTCTATTCATTTGAATTATGGATTTACTGTCTTATTTGGAGTGCAATAGTGCTTATTTTGTTGACCTTAATGTTCGCCGCTTCGTATTTTTTTAAATCCACAATACCCGCAATAGTAATATTCATTATATTTATCATCTCGATTGTGGCGTTTTATTCAACGGGCGAAAGCCGGAGGAGAAAGCGTTTCGATAAATATAACAATATGAAAATTGAAATTTCGGACGATGAATGGATTTGTCCTTGCTGTAAAAAATCAAATATCGGCAAAAAGCATTGTGAATGTTGCGGCGTTCTGCCGCATTTTAAATAACATGGAGGCTGTCGGTTAAGGCAGCCTCTTTTTTTTGTTGTTTGTACGTCATTTGTTTGTCATTTGCGCGACACTGTTATTTCATCGTCCTGCTTATGTAGTAATACACTGCCGATGTGCCGTTTCTTTCGAGGTTTGTTACCGTCTTATAGCTTTTCATAAGGTCATAATCCGAAACCGTTGTTTTTGCCTTTGCGTTCGAATATTCGTAAAGACCGGTGATAACTTTTACGCGCTGTTCGTCGGTCATTTTTTTATAAGCGGGCATTTCTGTAAACTCCTGAACATAGTCAAATGCGTACTGACCGCGCGTCGTTGCAAAGGTTACATATTCGCCGCCGGTAAGATATTTTTGCTTATCACCTACCTTAAAAGATTTCGGAGCGCTTCCCGGAAGAACGGCACCTTCTCCGGTCTCCTTATAAATGCGTTTCAATTCAGCGTTAACATCATCGTATTCCACCGCAGAATAATATCCCGGTGAAATAAAGTTTTCAGCAAGCCGTTCGCCTAAATTACCTCGCGTTACTATTCGGCCCCATTCGTCGATTTTAGGCACTTGAGTGAATGAAAGCCCCGGCACTTTCGATTGGATGTTGTTTATAATTTCCTGCCCGAATTTACTTATGCCGGAATTCTTATCGGTATACCACATACGCTGTTTTTTATCAATTGTTCTCGAAACGCTTCCGAGTATTGACGGTACGCCCTGCATTGCATAGGACAGCGCAATGTCCTCGCCTATAGTCGCAATCACCTCGCTCGGTTTTGAATACTTAGCCGCCGAAATGGTGCTTTGTATTCCGCTGAGCATCGAGAGGTTTGTTATAGGTTCAAGAGCATTCCATAAGGAACCGGTGAAATCCGAAAGCTTAACATCGCCGTCATTGCTCATAGCTCCGGCAGTTTCAACACCGATGAAAAACGGAATACACGCAGGCGCCGCCCAATCGACCGTATATGATTTGCCGAAAATATTAACCGAATACTCCTGTTCTCTGTTAAGCTTTTTGAATTTATCCTCTTTGTCGTCGTCAAAACTCCCGGTAACAAAGCCTAACGACCCGAGAAGCATACCGACCGCGAATATTCCCGAACCGGTAAGCCCTGCCGCAAGACCGTCTGCAAACTGCGAAACCGTTATTTCACCTTTTTTAACATCATACAGTCCTTTGGTAAGCGCCTTTGTTAAACCTATAGGACTGTATTCGACACCTCGCCTTATGATATTTACCGGTGTTCTTTTAAACGGTATCACACTGTCAAAAGCGAACTTTGCAACTTTGACTGCTGCCGGGTCGTTTTTATCGATTCGCGAAATTTCTTTTAAATAATTTGCTACTGCGCTCGCGTCGTTAAAGGTTGCTTTAAGCGCCTCGCTTGTGGCATAATCACGCGCCTTATCCAGCACAACATCGCTGATATTGTTAAGGTCAACCTTCTGTGCTTGCAAATAACTTCCGAGCGCGTGTATGTAGTGCTTATTCTTGAAAAATGTATCTTCAAGTTCAAGCAAATCCCCGTTTTTGGTTGTGACCGTTTCCAAAGCATCGTTTTTAAAGGTGCGCCGCTTTTGGTATAATTCGGTTTTTTCATCATACTTTGAGCCTGACAGCATTTTTTGCACTTCGGAATTTTTTAAATCATTTTTTGCGAATTCCCTGTATTCACTTTTAACCGCAACAACCTTTGTCCTGTCCTCTTTTGTCATAACTCTTTCAAGACCCGTAGCGATAACATCTTTCGTTCTCACTGCCGGAATAAATATGGTGTTACCTACAATATTGCGTATGTGCGTCCTTGGATTTGCAAGCATAGCAAAATACCGCCACGCGTTCCATTTATCGAGAGCCGTTGACGGTAATTGGTCTGCTATATCCTGCATTGCGTCCTGATAAGCGTCTTCTATTTCCGTTTCGGTTTCCGAATCTGCCATTATCTGTGCTACATTTCCGTCGAGCTCTATCATCGGTGCGTCGTCTCCGAAGCGGCTCACAAGGTCGGCATTAAGTGTTTTCACCGTTCTTTGCAGTGCTACCAGCCGCCCCACGCCTGTCATCTGCTTTAAAAGTCGTGCAGATTGTACCACTTGTCCGGCGCGCGTCAGAACATCCGATAACTCGGCAGATAGTTCAAGAACTCTTGCATTATCTTTGCTCTTTATAGCGTCTGCAAGCAGTTGTTCGCCGAGCGCCACAGTTTTCTTGCTTATCTTCCCACCTTCAATCGCCGTCTGCCATTTGGTATCGGCATTTCCCTTTTTAATCGCTTTTTTTGCATACCCGGTTGCCGATTCGTCCGAAACAGGGGTATAGGAAAAGCCTCCCTGCAATATTTCCGCTCCTATTTGGTCTTTCATACTGTCGGTAAGCTTTCCGGTTTCAAGAATTGTGCGTACATACCTGCGTGTGGGCTTGCCGCTTTCGTCGGCTTTCGGAACGGCATAATCGCTTTCGGCGTTTTCACCCTCCGGAATTGTGCCGTATTTTTCCCCGGCTTTCCGCCAATTCTCACGCATTTTGCCGTAATATTCCTCTTTTGATATTTCGCCGTTATCGTATTTCCTTACCAACTCGGCTATATTATCAAGCTCGGAATTATCGCCGCTGTTTTCGTTCGGAATAGAATATTTTTCACCGTTTTCGGTATCATTTTGCGTGTTTTCGGATATATTAGTATTGACAGACTGTTCGTTTTGTGGTACAGTAGTGTCAGAACCGATATGTTCTTGGGTGACCGGCAATTGGAGCCTAGTAATCCTCGACCATTCATCGGTTCTTTTTTTGTTTTCATCAATGTATAAAACTTCGCTGCTGTCAATAAAATGTTGTGCATTGTCCTTCCCGTAGGCGCTGGCAATTTTAATTTCATCCAATTCGACAGTTCCTTTAGTCGGGTGCAATTCCAATACAGCTAAAATAGGCTTACCTTCGGCAGCATAAACCTCGCCGAACATTGTCATTCTGTCTGAATTTGTTTTCGAGCGCATAACAATTATAGGATCTTCCAAAATATTCGGAACTTGCTTTATGATGCTGTCAGTCATTTCGGGATGCTTTGCCTTAATTTTTACTATCTTACTTGAGTCCCAAATTATATCTTGCTTTTTAACTCCTAAATCCTGCAAAACCTTTGATGTTTCTCCGACTTTGAAGTGATATAGTGGGTCTTTCTTATCCCAATTATCGTATTCCTGCTCAAAACTTTCGCTGATACTGTACTTCTCCGTCTGATTGCCGCTATCGGTTGCAGTAACATCTTTTAATATACGCTCAAAACGGTCTTCTAGCCTCGAAAGCTCAAAGGTCAAATTTTTAACACCGGCAAGCTTTTTCTTAATATAGCTTATAAATTCGTGTAAAAACTGTCCTATCGCCCCACGCTCCTTTGTATCGGCGTTTTTTATTATGCTTTCAATTCCTCTGCCGTCTTCGCTGAAAAGCGTGTCACCGACAAAATCGGCTATCATTTCCGCACGCGCTTCCCCGGTGCCGATAGGCGCGCCTGCCGCCCTGCGGTTCTCCGTAATGTCGCGCAAAAGCTGTGCTTTAAGTCTGCTCACGCTTTCTTCCTTACCGGTTTTCTCCTTAAGCCAGCTTTCAAACACCTTTGATTTTTCAACAGCGGAAACAAAGGCATTATAATTTTCCGATTTTTCGCCGATATGCGTCAACTCGTGCTTAAAAATGAAGTTTATCGGGCGTTGGTTTTCGTAATCGATTGTAATACGGTTGTTTTTCATATCTGCGCGACCGTCTGCTCTTTTCGGTGCGCCTTTTTCGTTGCGAACGGTTTTACCGTTTTTGTCCTTGATATGAATTGCGTCGAAATCTACGGTTATTCCGAGCGCTTTGCCGATTTTTACAATTTCCCTCTGTTCGTCGGTTAGTCTGACTTGTCCCTTGCTTGTATATGCCCAATCCTTTAACATATCGTATTCGGGCTTTTGTGCGGAAACTTCATTGAATATACTTCCCTCGGCGCGCGGCTGTGCCTTGGTTTCGGTTGTGTTTACTGTCGTATTGGTCAATTCTCTCATCATAACGGCGCGCGGAGAATAGGTCTGCACTTGTAGTGCGAACTCACCGAGAATTTCGTTTGATATTTCGGAACCGCTCTCAAGCGTGGCACTTATATCACTGTAAAGACTTTCGGTTTTTTCCGGGAATATAAGCCCGTTTTCGGTAAGCAGTTTATAACAATCTAAAATGCCGTTTATCCCGTCTTCCGAATTGCGGATATTTTCACCGATTTTGCTGTAAATCTGTTCGGTGCTGTTTTTGGAATAATTAACGCCGAGACTCATCATATTTCCGACCGAGAAGTCCGATGTGTCTCCTTTCAGAACCGTTTCGGCAGCTTTGTGTAAAGCACTTTTCTTTTCAGACACTTCGGCAAAGTACTGTGCAATTTCCTTTATGTCAGTACCGCTTTGCTTTAAATCTGATTTATACTGTTTTCCGTACTCCTGTATGTTTTGCTCGGTTGCCGCGCTTTGCGGCTGTGTTCCCGCGCCCATAAATACAGAAGACATAAAACCTATAAGACCGTCGTAAGCGGCCTGCGACAACTGACCGAGAGGATCGTCTGCCACAGTTTTGACATCAGCTCCCAATATCCATTTCTGAAGCAGCGGCGCAAGTATTGTTTGCGTGCCCTCTTCTACAAACTCCCCCGCGCCGTTTCCGACGGTTTTAACAATCGCTTTCATAAACACATCCGAAAATTGTTTTGAAATATCGGATATTAAATTGCCCGAAAGCACGCCGCCCACGCCCGGAATACCGCCTATAAGATATTCAAGACCGCATTCAAGCGCCGTATCCGCCAAAGCGTAAGCAATCAATTTGCCTTGATTATCGGTAGCCCCGAGCTGCACCGCTTCTTTGTAAGCGTTTCCGAACACGGTTACGGCAAAGGATGATGTGCCTACGGCGCTTGCGGCTGCAGCAGGCAGACCCGCCAGTCCAGCAGCGCTGCCGATTATCATTGCAGGCGCATTGTTTGCCATATTGGTAACAATATCCTGCACCGCAGAAGAAAATTTATCACCGCGCTGCACAAAATGTTCTTTCAGCAAAGCACTTGCCATTGCATACGCACTGTCCGGTTCTGCGGCAATTTCCTTCGGGCTTTTTCCTGTCAACACACCGATTGTCGTGTCAATGCCCTTTACATATTGCTCCGCACCTGTATCTGCATAAAGCTTTATTCTGTTTTTGGTTTGCTGCATATTGCCGAGAGCGACCTGCGCGGAATCCTTTTCGTTTACGGTAAATTCCTTTGAGCCGACTTTAAAATGCTTATTGCCGTATGCGGTGTCGTTATAAAGCTTTCCGGCAAGCCCTTCGTTCATTTTCCGCGCATTTTCATTATAATCGCCCGTCATGACCGAATTTTCCGAAGCGCTCATTTTTTTGTAATTGTTAAGCAATTTAAAGGTCTCAAGCGTATCGTTTTCGTTCTCGGTTATTTCTTTGCCGGCTTTTTGCTTTGCGATTATGGCTTTTACACGCGATAAACGCGCTCTGTTGTTCGGGCTGTCGGCTGCGTTCAAATCAAATGTCCCGTCAGCTTTCCCGCTCATAATGCTGTCGAGCCCTACCCGCGATACCGTCTCACGCTCGGTTTTGTTTAAATCAATACCTGCCCGAAGCTTCTCCGAAATATTCCCGATGTTAAGCTTGTCGGTAAGAGTTAATTCGCCGCTTACAGGGCTGTTTTTTGCAGGCTTTGTCGGATTCACATGTGGTATGGGATTGCCGCCCACATTTTGTCTGAACGCTTCGGTAGGATTGGTTACGGTTTTATCGACAAGCTGCTGCATATCATAGAGGTTTCCGCCGCCGCCCTCATAAACCTTTCCTTTTTGAAAAACGCCGATACGGTCGGAGGATTTGTTGCTGCCGCTCGCATAAACTTTCCCTTTTTCAAACATGTTTTCAGCTCCTTAAATGAATACCCAGCCCGAGCCGCTCCTTTTGAGCTGCGCGTACTTATTTTCACTGCCGTTCCAAGTCCAGCATTTTCCGTCGGGTGTTTTAAATACATTTTGCGTGCGACCGACCTCCGGCAAATCTATCGTGTCAACCTTCACAAGTTTTTTGCCGCCTATATTATTAGGCTGATAACCGTTGCTGAAGGCCTTTTTGACATCATAATTGCCATCATTATCCAGTAAATCTTTGTTGATTTCCCCTGTGAAATACGGATTTACACCCCTTGCCATGGTTGTGGATTTGCCCGAATTGCGGTCGACATATCGGGTTACGGGATTGCCTTTGCTGTCGGTTTCGTAATAAACCGCAACACCGTTATCCTTAAGCGTTCCCTTATAACCGTAAGAGAGCAAGCCGCCGTTTGCTTTAATGATATAATTATTTTCCTTTTCGGTCCGCAGTTGCTTCTCATAAGCCTGTTGCTGCTTGTCGTACAACTTAAGGCTGTAATTGTATGCGTCCTTTTGCCTTTGCGTCTGCTCCTCCAGCTCCTTAGCATATGTACTCTGCGCGGCGGAGTTCCAGCTGCTCTCATATGAGCTGCGTATCTTCTCGGCAGCGGCAAGCTTGTTCGCGTCAATGCTGCTTATGGCATCGGCGAGCGAGGCGGTAAGGGTATCTACCGCCTTTTGCCTGTTCACGTCTATTTTATTCTTGCCGTTCGCATAAGAAAGCTGCACCGCCGTCTGCTGCGTTCTGTTAAGCCCCGAATCGGTAAGACCTAAACCCGCCATATCCTCGGCAATCTCCCGCTCGTTTATGAGCTTCTGCACGGCGTTTTCGCGGTACATATCCTCGTAGGAGTTATTCGTGTCCTGTATCTGCCGGTTGTACGTATTCTGCGCTTGCTGCCGCTGGGTATCGTACATTTTATCCGAGGCAGCTACATCAGCCTTCTGCCGTGCCGTTCCCTGTTTTTTGTAAATATCGTAAAGCTCTGTAAGTCTGCTCATTATCTCGCACCCCCTAAAAGTCTGTAATTGAGTGATATTGCGTCAACCGACATGATACCGTTACATTCAAGCCTTACACCGAACCTTGTCACCGTGTGGGCTACCGGTCTTAACTGCCTGTTGTGAACAAATTCGGGCGAATATTCATCTTCCGCGCTTTCCGAAAGCGTTACCTCCTCGTCACCGCAGCTTCCGCTCTCGCTTACAAAGCTTACCGTCACCGGCTCACCGCCGTTGTTTCCGAAAGCTATGTTTACCAGCGGAACATTCTTTGTGTACGCAGGCGCGCCGAAGTCGAATATTTTTGTTTGCAGCGCTGAAACAATCGCGCTGCCGTCCCCGTCGGTTCCTCTGCCGTCTTCAAATCGATAAACCGGGTAATCATTTGTGTAATATTCGTTGCTTTTCTCTGTGAGCATTATAAGCTCCGTGCCGTCTGTAAAGGCGCACACGGCGGTTTCGGGCAGTTCCCAATACCACCACGGTATACGTAGCTGCGCATCCTCTGCCTTGCTGTACGAAGCAACATAGGTATAGCCGTAGCTTTCATACTCCATAACATAAACGTGCTTATCCGCAAAAAGAAAATATCTGCCGTCAATATCCGCCGACATAGCGCGGCGCAGGCTTTCGTTTTTAAGCCTGCGGCTTATCATATCCGATACCTTGAATATCGTTCTTTCGCTGTATTGATTTTCATTGCAAAGCGTGTAAACATTTCCGTCTGTACATGCCCATACAAGGCGGTTGCGGCAAAGCTCTATGCTGTCGGGGCAGTCGCAGCCTATGCCGGAATGTAACAGTATTATCGGGAAATAAACACTTGAAGCGGTATAATCCACAACATTTTGATTTATAAGGTCCGAGGCGGTTATATTGCTGTTCCTTACATACTGCGTGAGGTAGGTCTCGCGCTCTTTAAAAATAACAAGCATATCCGATTGCCTGCCGAACGCCGTAACGCTCTGCGAGTTATTCCCGACATAAGCATAGCAGTTTTCCGGGAAGTAAAGCGGATTATTAAGTCCCGACCATATAACAAGGCTTTTTTCTTTTTCGTCGGTATTGGCACCCAAAAACACTCGTGAGCCGCCGCTTATGCCCGCTGCGTCGCCGCCGAACCACATCTGCCGCGTCATAGCAAAAACCTTTTTAAGGTTTTCCTTTGTATTGGGGCAAGGCGCAATTATTGTCATATTATTTTCAACATATTCCGAACTTGTTATTGACGCGACCTCTCCGGAATCATCTTTTGACTTCTTAAATTGAATTTGTCTGTGCGTGTAAAACATATACAAGCCGTCGCCCGGAGAAACCGTTTCTTTAGACCAACCGTCTCCCCCCACGGTAATCTGATGAGTGTATGTTTTTCCGCTTACATTCGTTATTTCGACCTTCACCATTTTGCCTATTATCTCGTCATCATCGGGTGTAGAAGTCAGTAGCGCATATGTCATAATATGAGCGTCTCCGCCCTTTTCTCCGCAGTATGTCGAACCCACTATTTTGTAATATGAACCGAGCAAATTATATCCCTCAAAAAGAACTCCGCCGGAGCTGAAAATATCGTCTTCACGAACCGATACAAAACCGCCTGCCTTGCAATTGGTAACAACAACGGGAATATATATATCTTTGTCGGTAAGCTTTACCCAACTCTCGTTTCCCTCTTCAAGCTTGTAAATCTCACCGCCGCCGGAAAGTTCTGCAAAGCAGTAAAGCGTTTTCTTATTCTGTATCACAAAGTGATTTTCAAACACAGCGCCGTATTCGGTCGAAATTGAGGGCAGACGGTCGTGCGTTATACCGCTTGCCGTTTTGCCTACCCAAAAGAACTGTATATGCGAATTTGAAGGAAGCAAATCCCCGCCCGATTCCATCAACCTGTAATAATCCGTGCGCTGCGATATAAGGGTGTATCTGCTGCCGCCTGCAACCCTTACCGCATTCTCCTTCTGCGGATCTCTCACATAGACCTGTCCGCCGCTTGACGGCTGAAATCCGTCAAATTCAAGCGTTGTGCCCCGCACCGTTCCCGGGCGCGTTTTTAAAATAGCGTCCTTGAACCAAATATTTTTGCAGTCGGTCAGTTGATTATCGTTTACGGCAGATATGCCGTCCCGCAAATTAAGTCCGCCCGAAAGCTCGGGTATGTTTATCGACCTCATAAGTTGTTTGTTTATGCTCGGATACTTCATTTCAACCACCGTTTCGTATTTTTATAGTTAAAGAACCGCTCTGCACTTAACTGCAAAAACGGTTTTTAGGTATAAGAAAAGCGCCCCCGAAGGAACGCTTGACAAATCGTATTCTTGTTGTTATAATAAGGGTGGATAAGGCGAACCGATAGACGGTTAGCCCCCAATGTTCAGTTTAAAGATTTAAACCGCACTTGTTGGAGAGAGGGCGGTTTATTTCTTTTTTATTGCAATGATTGAATATAAAACTATAATCAAAATTATAATTATGTACTCCATCGGCAACACCCCCTTGCGGGGGCAAGACTTAACCGCCTATCCGTTATTGGCTCACCTTATCACATAGCCTATTATAACAGCCCTCGACAGATTTTGCAATATTTATCTGCCGGGGGTTCTTTTTTTATTCCGGCGTGGGCATACTGTCTTCTACGCTTTCGCTCCGCGTAAGCGCCGCCCTTTTCTGATTATAAAGCATTATATAATATTGCTGCCGGTCTCCGTCGTTCTCGCTCTGTGCCAAAAACGCCGCCGCGCCGTAGGGCATAACATCATTCAGTACACGCTCAGGCAAATCTATTGCGTCCTCGGGCGACAGCACGGGTGAAAATTCAGTCCGTCCGAGGGCATAGAACAAATCTGCATACACGGCGTTGATTGCCGTAAGCGTTCTTTGCCTTAAGTGTGAATTCGGCGCTATGTTTCCGCTCCCGTCAGTGTAACCGAGAAGATTTATTATCTTCTTTTCCATATCTGCCGCCGTCATATATCGCCGACCTCCTGTGTTTCGAATTCTCCGCCTTGCCCGCCTGCCTGACCGCGTATCTGTGCAAGGGTCGCCGCTCGCTGCTGCTCAGGCATATTCATAAGCGCGTTATATTGCTCGGGGTACTGCTGCTGCAGTGTTGTCAAAAGCTCTTCGTCGGTTATATCCCCGCCGCCCGTCTGTGCCTGCTGCGCTGTCTTTATATCTTCACGCAGCCCTGTGACATCGGGTATAAGCCCGCTTGGTATACGCTCTAAGAACTGGTCGAAGCTTATAAACCCTGCCGAAAGCAAATTGCTAAGTGTTTCAACCACTACTGCCTCGCTGTACATTGTGGCGGCGCCTACGTCTACGCGTGCCGTTATAAGCAGGCTGCGGTAGCGCTCGGCTTTGAACGGTATGTATTGCGTTCCGTTTCTGTCCTCAAGCCGCAGCTGCCTGTCGCCGTAAAGGTTAAGCCAAAAATCCGCCCAAATCCGTGCTACATCCTCTATAAAGTCATAAAAGCGGTTCATATACATCTGCATAGGTGCCGTTGCCGCCTCGCGCATCTGTATTATTGCCGCTGCGTTGTCGGGCCGCAGATTACCGAGCGCCGCGTCATTCGCTCCCGAATCCGAAAGCGTGTTGCTGCACAAATCGTTTACCACGCTCTGATACTGCGGTATAGCCGTAGGCGGTTGGATGTATTTCACCGCGTTTGCTACATCGGCGCTTTCACCGTAAACTCTTATTATCTGCCCGGGGTCGTTTGTTACCGGGTCGGTCACAACATCGCCGTTTACGAGCATTATCGGCATACCGTTAGCCATAAGCCCCCACACCGCAGCTGTAAGCGCGCGGTTTATTGCTATCTGATTAGGAATAAGATATGTTATCTCGCTTTCACCGTAAGCGCTTGACCTGCGCCGCTCCCAGCAGAATTTTGCCATAGGGTAACACTTAAGCTTTAAATCCCACGGCTTGCGGACATATGTTTTTTCGGTCGCTCGCACCGCCATAACGTGAAACGATTTATCGTCCTTATCCCATTCCTTATAGATTTTGGTATATACCGTGACTCTGCGGCTTTCCTCGGGCTCGTTTTCGCCCATATCCCCCGAATTATATCCGTCCTCCTCTGCTTTGTCCGATTTTATATCCGTATCGGTCAGCCCGTTTTTGCGCGCTTCCCGCTTTACTTCCTCATAATCGCGGCGCTGCGCTATTATTATATACGGCTGACTTTGTATATCGTCGCTGTTCGGGTCGCCGAATACCACGTTTTCAACATCCAACACCTCGCAGGCTATATCGCCCTTAATAGCTTTGGTGCGGCTGTTATCGGCGTACAGTCCCGTTTCAATACTGTCGTCCCAATATGTGAAAAGTATGCCGGTGCCGGATATATATGCGTTCCTCAGCACCTGCTCCTTTTTATTATCAAATTTAAGCCTTTCGGCTGTTACTCTGAAATAATCCGACATTGCCGCCGTTATTGCGGATATTTCAGGCGCTTCGGGTGCGCCGTTCGGAACATCCCCGCCCAGCATATCCCGCTTTACCGCCGTTATATCATCCTGCATATCTACCGTGTTCGGTATGCCGTCGGCTGAGTAATTAACGGTTATCGGCGCTGCCGCCACGACCGACATTTTGTATTCGCCTATTCGCTTTATTATATTCCGCCTTACAAGCGGTCTTTCGTTTCCTGCCTTTGCTCCGTGCCACTGGTCGCCGATGTAAAAGCGCTCATTGCGTTTTGTCTGGTCGAAAATGCCCTTATCACCTATACTCGCTTTAAATTCGGTGCCTTTCTTGTATTCGTTTTTTATTTCTGCCGGAGCTGTTGTCGGTTTGACCGTCATTTTCATTTCACCTCAAAATCGAGCCGGAGCATAATGGGCCCCGGCTCTTGAATATTTTGTTACGAACTAGCTGTGCCTGCCGTAACAATGGTTTCAATGCTGTTAAGGTTCGATTTCTTAATAAGCACGTCATAATAAAGCCTGTAGTTAAAGGCATAAGCGTCCGCGTTTATATTCTGCTCGGGCGTGAATATACGCAGGGTTTCGGTTTTCTTAACAAGACTTGCGCCCTTCTTCGGAATAACCAGCGCTCTCGTGTAGCCTGTGTTTGCTTTAGGCGCAAAACCGCCCGTAGCTGCCGCCGAGGATGTCGCCGCCGTGCCTGCTTTAAACTCATATTCCTCGCGCATACAGTCATCCGTTACCGGAATAAGCGCAACGCCGTTAAAGAATTTGACGCGAATGTTTATTCCGCCCTTCTCAAAGTCCGAAACAACTATATTGCGGCTGAACTCGGTTGAGTTCATAAGCTGCGAAAAGAATGCGGGGTCACAGAAAGCAACCAGTTCCTCGTCATAACCTATGCGGCTCTGCACGTTGTTAATAGCGGTCGCAAGCTGACTTGCAGCCTTTGTCGCGGTGTATGTGGTCTTATGGCCCTTGTCGCTTGCCACCTTTGCAAGCTTTGAAAGCACATATGCGTCCATCTCGGGCGCAACCTTTGTGCGGATATATTCCTTGAGTATCTGCCCGGCAAGGTTTGCAACGCCTGTTTCGTCCATATCCTCGCGGTCAATCTGCAGCTTTCTTCCTCTGTCTTTTGTAAGGGTGTAAGAGGTGTTGCTGATTGTAGTGCCCGCAAGTGAAAATCCACCGTCACGGTCATAATCCGCAAGCCCTACGAACTCGATATCCGGTATTATTACCGTTTTAGCTCCTACAAACTTTGCCCTGAATACATTGTCCGCAAAAAAGCCGGTAACAGCCTTCTGAACAATAGCCTTATCCAGCTCGCCTGTATATCTTTTTGCGGTTTCCAAACTGTTTATTGCCATTATAATTTAACTCCTTTTTTTATGAGCCGCTGAAACCGCGCAAAAAGGCTGAAACAACGCTGTCCTCGGTCTCTGCCGGCGGAGTTGCCGCCTGTCCCGTGCTCGCCTTTGCTGCTGCCTTTTCCGCCTGCTCTGCTGCGGCTGCTTTTTTATTTTCTTTGTGCGTATAACGCAAATAAGCGCTCAATAAATCGCGCCCTTCTGCCGCTTCCGCTTTTACTTCTTTCGGAAGTGCGGAAAACTCGGCTATTTCGGGGAACTCGGCTTTTAATTCCGCAAATTCCTCGGCAAGTCTTTTTTCAAGACTTATCTGTTTTTCTTTTTCGGCGTTTTCCTCCGCCGATTTACGATCGGATAATACTTTCTCGTATTTTTCCTTTTGCTCGTTGCGGTAAACCTTCATAAGCTCCTCAATAACCGGGTTATCCGCCCCCAAGGTTTCGGCAAGCTCCTTGCGGTGGTTATCTTCATCCCCCGCAAGCAGACCATCCACAAGCTCGGGTATAGTGCAGCCGCGCTGCGCTGCTATGTAATCAAGCTTGTTGTAAAGCGGTTTTACGGTGTCATTGTAGAAAATGCCCTGTTCGGCAAAGTCTACCGCTTCGTCACGGCTTAATGACCGTGTTGCCTTATTGTATTTAACATCAAGGCTGAACTCGGGCTCTGCTGCGCCTTCGTTATCGCTCGGCTCGGCTTCTGATATGGCTGTCTCTGCCGTGCCCTCTTGTGTAGCGTCAGCGGTTGTCTCGGCATTTTCTGCCGTTTCTTCCGTTGCAGTAACGCTCTGCTCATCCGTTGATATGGCTGTCTCGGGATTTACAATTTCATTTTCCATTTGTTAGGTCTCCTTTCCCTTGCGGGATGTTATATATCAATCACGGTCTGTCCGTGCCGATATCGGGTTGCTCGTCGCCGTCATAGGTCAACATATTGCGCCATTCGGCGCGCGTTTTTTCTGCCATTCGCTGCTGCAGTTCGGTTGCTTCGGGGCGCTCTCTCGCCCTCGGCTTATATTCAAGCTTCTTTGAAATAATCGCACCGACAATGCACGATAAAATGCACGTCAGCGCCCACAGAATAACAAGTATTAAAATTTCAATCATTTTTTTTGCTCTCCCTTCGGTTAATAATTCCGTATTAAATATCAGCTCCAGCCGCCGCGCATGTCCTCTGCTCCCACATTGAGTCTTTTTGTTTCAAGCTCCGCAGCGGTAGGTCTTGCCCTCGGCGCTTTCGGGTCTGTAGGTTTAAAGAACCGCACATCGTAAAACCCGTATCTGAAAGCGTCCATTAGGTGGTTGTTTGTATCTATCGGCATTTTGTGCCCGTTAAACAAGTGCTTTTCGTCATAAATATAAGTCGAAAGCTCGGCGGCGGTATTCTTGCAGCGCGGGTCGACCGTTATTTTGTAGTCGTTTATTCGGTCAATTCCGTTGAGTATGCTGTCCCGCCCCTTTTCGCTCGGCAATATTCTTGATATACCTAAGCGCCTTAAATCGTCGTTAGATTTAGGCTCTGCGCAGTCGGCGCGTATCCGCTCCTTTGAATAGCCTTTGCGTCTTATTTCCGCCGCAATATCGCTGTTCAGCATTCCCGTGGAGTAAAATTCGTCATAAATGTAAACAAGCCTATCAACCGGGTTTGCTTTAAAGGCTATAAAGGCTGTCGGGTCGTTTGTGTAGCCGTAATCAAGCCCGAAAAAGCTCCGCCATTTCCATTTGTTGCTATCCGGTATATCCGGTATTCCTATGCGCCAGTTATCAAACACAAGCCCCTCTGCTATTCCCCAGTTTCCAAGCCCCGCAACATCATATTTTCGCGGGTTCTCCTGCTTCATTCTCTCAAATACCGAGCGGTCGGTTTCGTCAAGCCATTCGTTTACAAGGTAATTCGTAGAGTATGTCGATACATTTTCGTCCGGCTTATCGAAAAAACGCTTTTTCAACCAGTGCTCCGCGCTCCAAGGATTGAAGGTCAGCGTAGTTTGCTTGAAAAGCGTATCGGGTATAGCGCCTCTCGGCACCGACATATCCAATTTGTCAAAATCGTTCTCATCCGCTATTTCAAAAGCTTCCTCAATCCATACCCAGCACAGAAAACCGGTTGATACGGTAGTAGAGGCAAGCTTTAAAACATCGTCAAAGCCGCGGAATAGTATTTTCTGACCCGTAGGTATGTAGGTCATTTCCATAGGTGATACATTGTTTCGCCACAAATGCGAGACCCCGAGCTTTGCCTGCGCCCATTTAAGCTGTGCAAAGGTTGAATCTCTGTGCGTATTCATAACCTGCCGCACCACAAGCAAATTGCTGCCCGGGTATTTCATAATTCGGTAAATTAAATTAAGCGCCGTCGTGGTAGATTTTTTAGAGCCTTTGCCGCCCTTCAATACACGGTATCGGCTTTTATTGTGCCAAAAGTCGCCGTATCCCGCTCCCACAACCTCATTAAGGCTTTTCTTTTTCGCCGACATTGTTATCGTCCTTTAAATCGTCCACAAAGGTTATTGCAAGCTTTAATTTATCCGTATCGTCTGCACCAAGCCCCAGCATTGTCCGCAAAAATTCAAGCGCCTTCATAGCACCCTTGCTGTCAAAAACATACTCCCCCGTTTCTACCATCTCGTGGCTGTCATAATCCCATTTCATAACCGGCTCTGCCTGCATACAGCGATTGTAAACATCTATGGCTTTAAGCACCGCCCAGTTATCGTCTATATTCAGCTCCTCGCGTGCGCGTTTTTGTATCGCGCGTATGTACGCAAGGCACTCCTCTTTTTTCATCAGCCTTGTCGCCGCGTTCCGCGCGCTGTTTTCGGCGTACCCTGCCGCAATCGCTGCGGCTTCTTTTTTACCGAGCCTTAAATATTCCTCGCAGAATTTCCGCTCCCGCGGCTTTAAATCTATGTTTGTCTCATTCTCCATTTATCTCCTCTCCGTTCGGGTATAATAAAAGCGCCTCGAAGAGACGCTTTGCTTTTCGCAATATTTTACAATACCAGTATAACAAGAAAAAAGTAACAATGGTAACAACTTTCATTTTCCGCCGATATAGCGGTACAAAATCATCTTAGCTGCGCCTATGGTTATCCCCACACTCGCCGCCACCTGATTCCAGGAAAGACCGTTCACAAAACGGTAGGTGAGTATCTGCCGCGTAAGGCTGTCGGGGCAAGCGGATATGTAATCGTTTAAGCGCACAAGCTCTATGCGGCATTGCTCCAAACGGTTGGTGAGCTTCGCCTTGTAATAATCCAGCTCCGCCACAGCCCGCCCTATTTTATCCTCGGCACCCGCGCCGTGCGGCATACCCGTTATTTTAACCGAGGTGTCGGTTGCCTTTGCCTCCAGCTCGGATATTTTAAGCTTTAAATCTTCAATCTCTCGGTTGAGGTAGTAAAGCTGTGAAAGCTCTTTAAGTGTCATACCGGTATTGCTCCTTTCAGTGCTTTAAAAATTCTTTGCGGGATATACGCCCGCTGTCTATTGCATAGGTCATCTGCCCGTAAGAGTAGCAGGTGCCGTGCTTCTCGTTATACCTATCCAATGCCCGGCAAAACTCTTCAAGTGAAATATTGTATGTCGGTGCAGGCTTTGATTTATTCGCCATTATTTACCCCTCCCTCTTTGTTTAAAGAAATTATCCCGTGTCCGTTCTATGTCCTGATTTACCTGTGAATTTTTATGCTGTTCAGCTAAGAGCCTGTCCCGCTCTATTTTATATTCGCGGTATCTTTTACATTCCCCGTGGCAGCCGATATGTCGGTCGGAGCAGTTATTGCAGGGTGGGGTCGTTTCATCCCCTCCAATGCTTTTTCTGCTTCTTCACGGGTAAGGAATATGCTGTCGCCGATTGCTCTCTTATCAAACGCTATATTGTCTGTGAAATAGACTGTCCTTGCAGAACTTATTTCAATTGTTCTGATAGTGCTTTCATATATTCTGATTCCGTCTGTTTGATATACCTTGTCTCCAACCTTACACGGCAAATGTACCCATCCGGAACGGGAAATAAAATCTTTACATTGATTACCTGTGGGAAGCATTTCTCGCCCACGGCGATATTGGCACACACTATAATGCAAACAATCAATACATTTACTCATTCTGTATCACTCCTACTAACATCAACAGCTTTTCTGCAAGCTTCTTCAACCATTTTGAACAACGACCTACTATCAGTTTCAAATTGAATTGAATATGTCTCATTCTCGTTGTTAATCTGTGTATTAAAGTTTGTCATTTTGTCTCACTCCTTTTACTATTTATAGCTTTATTATATGTTTCTTTGTTTCCAATCACACATAAAGTACAGGCGCTTTCTGTATATTCACAATAAGGTATTTCTCCTTTGTATGTTTGAAATTCACACATTATTATTCACCAACCATTTCTTTTAAGAGATTTTCAACTGTTTCAATAGCAACTGTATGAAGTAACCAATCCATTTGTTCTTTCAGTTCTTCAATTTTGACGTTTTTTCTATCTGTCTTTGCATTGTACTGAAGATTAAAAAAATTTTCTTTCAACCTCTCCGCAAACTCTTTGTATGCTTCGGCTTTGATGGTGTTATCATATTCCGTAGCATATTTTTCAAGTTCAATATTTAGGTTTTCTTTCAACCTCTCAATTTCTGCTTTATATTTTGGCTCGCAAATATTTCTGCAATGTCGGTTTGAAAGATTTTCTTGATACTTCAACGCATCATAGTTGCGTTTTAATTGCTCAATCTCAGCCTTTTGACGGTTGATAAGGTCAAGAACAATATCGGTGTCATAATTACGGTTACCACGCTTTACACACCGCTCTAAGCGCTTTATAATTTCCTCGTCAGTAAATTTCTTATCGGTCATTCCTCATCTTTCCTTTCGTCGGCTCTTGTCGGCCTTCTTCCAAACTTGATATAACGCCCACGCTAACGGTTTTTTAACATATGGTAATTGTTTTGCTTTTTCGTACTGCTTCTGCAAGAGGAGTACAGCTTCTTCAAAGGTCATTCCTCATCTTTCCTTTCTCCGTCCATTTTAGCACCACAATTAGGGCAGTAATTATATATTTTTTCTTCGTCTAAAAATATCGCTTCGCCGCATTTTGAACATCGATAAACATTATATCCTACATCACCATCTGCATAAATCCATTCACCGCGTTTAACTTCTTGCATGTCGCAAACAGTAGCGGCGTTTGGGATACTGTCATCAACTTCCAATATTCGTTTCACATTTAGTGCGTTTTGCCTTGAATTGAAATAAATAGTTATTTTGCCACCATTAAAATTATTTATATCCAGCGCCCAATTGCCGCATATTTCACGAACTTCGCACTTCATTCTTCTACTTCCTCCACATAACACCAACTTTGCGGCGGTCTTTTGATTTCGCAATCCCAGCACCCGTTACAGTTGTCTTTCTGTATGCCTCGGTGACAAATTACAGGCTTTCCGAACTCACTTAATTCTTTCGGCTTATCGTAAATCACAAAGTTGGAGATATGCCAACCGTACAGTCCGCCGCCGTTTGAGTATTTTTTAAGGTTGTCAAACGATAGTTGGCATTTATTCATATAATCATAATTCAAATTGCAAAACGCCAAATTATCATCTACACGCCGTAATTCCGTATTACGATTGTCATAACCGCAAACTGCCAGTCGGTCTATTTTGTTACATATAAACTCGCCTATGACCTTGCCATTGCCGTTTACTGCACTGCAAAATGGTGAACTTGCATCGGGCTGTTTGCAAAAAACAGGTTTTTCGGGTCGTATATCCTCAGGGTAGTCTTCGGGTTTAAACACATATTTCGTAATCATCTTCGGCTTTGTGCAGTAAATATAACACTTGAACGGTGTATCGCATTTCGGTCTTGTTTTTCTGACCTCTATTGTTTTCTTGCCGCTTGCTATCAGCTCGCACCATTTTGGTTTAATACTAATCAAAACACTTTTCATATCTTTACACCATCCATTTCCGCCCGCAAACTTTCTTTGATGTAATAGTCAACGCCGATTTTTTTGCAAATCGCTTCGGCATTTCTCCCGAATTCCGCCCAATTTATATCCGACTTGTGGTAGTTCAGTTTTCCGATTTTTACCTTGTCTGCCCATACCGCCGCAGACAATTCGATTAAAAACATCGTTTCATCTGTCACAGGCTCAAATGAAATCCAAGTCTTTATCCCTCGCTCATGCGCTTTCATAAGAGAATCGATTCTCTCTTCCCACAGTCGGAATTGACCGTCGCAGATGCCGTCAAGTGTAATGCCGTACCAATCGTTCTCGTCGAGCAAATCAAAATCTCTGCTCCCGTCGCCTTTGGTGAGTATCTGCACATTGTTTCCACTTTCCTTAATAGCCTTGATTATTTCCCTCGTAGGCGTTGTATCGTAGCCGGTCGGATAAGGGTCGCAGGTAAAGCAGAGATGGATAAGTTTCCCGGTTATCTTCTCTTTTTCAAGCTGTTGCTTTGTTGCTTTAACTATATCGGTCCTCGGCTCTACATTTGTGTAAAATGCCTCACGGTCTTTATGCAGAACATTCGGGGCGAAACAGTAAAAACAGCGGTGCGGGCAGCCCGTGTAAATATTCAGCGCATAGTCGCCGTATTCTTTTGCTTTGCCTTTCGGCTCATATATTGGTTTCATATTCAATCCCTCCCGTTAGCGCTCAGTATTGCGCATATCGCAAAGCCTATCGGTGCGCCGATTATTAGTCCGATTATAAAATTTATCATAGTACATCCCTCATAAATAAAATTTTCTTGACAAATTAGGTCTGTTAGTCCCGGCACCGCCCAGTTCGACAGTAAACATATGTAATGCAGATTTTTCCTTACTTGGTCTTTCTCTGAGCAATGCGGAAACAAATGTATCCGTTTTGCACTCCATCGTAGGTTTATAACAATCTGGATAAGGACAGTTCATACAATCTTCATCGCAACCGCCACGGCGCTTAAATGCTTTTGTTTTCATATTTTCGGTCATAGCCGTTTCGCCTCTGAAATTAAATTTTCAATTCTTTAGCTTTCGCCTTTAATTTCCGCTCGTATTCCTTATCCGAGAGTGGCTGCATACGCAGATAATTTTTGTACAATTCGTATTCCCGCCATTTTTGCTGTTCTGTCAATGTCATTTCCTCCTAAAGTTACAAAATTCGTTAAAAATTACATTCGGTTACACTTAAATGTAACCGTTCAAACCCGCATAGTTAAAGGCTTTTCGGGTATCGGTTACAAAGTTACACGATTTTCGCGCGCACATATAAGGGGTGTTTTCGTTTTACAAAAAAAATATTTTCGTATATATAAGTACCCTTTTTGCGTGTAACCGATGTAACTTTGCAACTTTTTTCACTCCTCCGCAGTCTCTTCCGGGCGTACCAAAACATAACATCGCGAGCTTGAAAGACCGAATTTAACAACTTTTGTCGGTGAATTATTCGCTCCACCTATCAAAAATCCTTTTTTCAGCGCCCAAGAAATAAACGCTTCGGGGTTGAAATTACCCGTCTTGCAAATCCTTTTGAAAACATTGGTGTAAATTGCGTAGCAATTCTTACCGGCAACCTTGTCAAAATATTCCCTGCCCCAGGCTTCGTTATATATTTCTTCCAGCTCTCCTTTATAGAATTTTGAGGTATTTGCGTCGCACTCGCTTATTATGTAAGCATAGCACCGCGCCGTTTCCGATAGCGTGCGCTTGTCTGTGAGGGCTTTTTTAAGCTCCTTGAAGGCAAGTGCCCTGTTGTCCTTAAAAATGTATTCCGTGGCAATTGAATCGGCCGTTAAGAGAGCCGACAGCGATAGTAGTTGTTTGTCCTCGTATTCGTCGCTTTTAATAGCCTTAAAACAATCCCGTTGAAACTCCGCTGTCTTTTCAGCACCGAGCTTGCAAATGATATCCACAAACTCCCTGCCCAAAAAGCCGTAATTGTTTCTTAAAAGTGCAGCCGCCGCCTGACCGTCGGGGAATATATCTCCCTCGTCAACCTCGTATTCAATCAAGCGGTTTATTGCGCCGCCCTGCAATTGGTCCGTTATAATCGGATTTTCGCCGGAGCATATCGTTATGTTTTTCCAGGTCTTTTTGGGTTCAAGCCCGAGCTTTGTATTACTGCGTCCTCTGCCTTCGCCGCTTGCAAGCTGATATATAAGCTGTGAAAAATCGTCTTTGTAATTCTTTTTCAGCCTTGCGGTATCATCTATGATAAATGGCAGATTATTGAGAAAATTTGCCTTTCCCTCGAATGAGGCTAATGTATCGTCAAAATTAGATATGAATTTTCCCATTTCGGGGTCTGCCCATACGCTTGCCGCCAGCATTCCGCATATAGACTTACCGCCGCCGGTTCTGCCCCATAGATCAACCCAAAAAGGATTTAATCCGCACGGCTTTAAAAGTATGCTCGCAAAGCTTGCCGCCATTGCAAGGCGCGGCTCAACCCTGCCCGAAGCTCTGACCGACAAAACAAAATCCATATATTTTTGGCGGCTGCCGGAGCTTGTTATTGTGCCGAAAATTGCGTCAAATCTGCCGTCTTTATCGAAAGCAAGCTCGGATGTATACGGCATAAAGCCGTCTTCACACCACCCCATTTTTGCGGTTGCTCTGACCTCCGGCACGGTGTCTATGTTTAAATTCTCAACATCCGAAAGAAACTTTACAAGAGCCTTTGCCGTTTCGCTTGTGACCGCAACCCCGAACGCCGCAAGGTTGGGAATTTGGTTCTTCTGTGCAATAACGGTTTTCGGAACAATCTGCTCGCGCCAGCGCCCTTGTCTGTAAAACGCAAGTCTGACCTTCTGCATACCGTCCTCAACATTGGTGATAATCTCTGCGGGAAGTATCGGGTGCGGGCAAGCAACGCGGCTTTCCGGCATAGCGTCGGGGTTATATATTCCGTCCATATTCGCTATCCAGTTTCCGCATCGCATTTCCGGGTACTTATCGCCGAATTCTGTTGTTCGCTCAAAAGCCTTTTGTTTCTCGCTTTTTTTGCGTTCATCGGCTCTCGCCGCCATATCTCTTTCAGCGATTTTTAACATTCGTTCCACGCGTTTTTTTATCTCGCTGCCGAACTCCGCCGCACGGTCAATTAAATCAAAGCCGAGCTGTTCACGAATAAGAGGGTCGGGCTCGTCCATTATTCTGCAAATGATGTCCTCGCCGTACAGCTCCTTCGCGGTCAAGCCGGAGAAATCTATTTTTCCCAATTGTTTCACCCTCTCATCGCATATTCGGCTTCCGCAACGCTTAATTTGTGGTTAAGCATGCCTCTGACAGCCAGCGCCGACAAAAACATTGCGTTCGGTTTTTCATACACATTCGAAGGCTTGTATGACGAGATAATATCCTCGTTAAGCTTCCAATCATCAAATGCGCTCCAAAAATCCACACGGGCTTTTTCGCGTTTGTCGGCGGCGCTGTCCTTTTTCCGTTTTATGCGGTCGATTCTGCGCTGCTCCGAATATGATATATCCCTGTCTAAAAAGGCACAGGCGTCCTCAAACGGCACATTCTGCACAGCCATTACAAAACTTATTACATCACCGTGAGCGCCGCAGCCAAAGCAATGGTATGTACTATCCGCATAAACTCTGAACGATGCTGTTTTTTCACTGTGAAACGGGCATTTCGCAAAGCCCTTGCGATTAATTTCTATTCCGTACCTTTCAAGCCATTCCTTAAGCGGATTTGCCAAACGGATTTTTTCGGTATCATATTTCATAAAGCACCGCCCAGCAGTTCAATTATTTTTTTGCCGGTGGTTCGCTTATCGCAAAAAACAAAATCTACGCCGTAGGCTATATGTACGCGGTATATTTCCTCCATGAGCGCACGCCCCGATACAGGGGAATATTTGCTGTGCCATTTTGCAACATCGGGTATGGATTTTATCTGCCCACCGTGCTCACACAATATGATGAGCTTTATACCGTTTTCATTTGCTTTGCGTACTTCTTTCCAAAAGCGGGAATGGTCGGAACGGTTCATCAGATTACGGCTTAATTCTTCCAAATCTTGTTTCGTATCTACAGAAACATTCATTTCGGAAAGCAGCAGGGTGCTTACTTCCTTCCGAAGCCTCGGCTTTGGACTAAACCCCATACCGTACTGATACGATAATTCGGTCACTTTTTCCTTTGCCGCGTCCGACAGCCTATCAAATGAGCAATAGTCACCGCACGGCATGCAGCAAGTCATAATATGAACGCCGCACCCGGCAATTTGCGCATGCTTTTTATCGTGTTTACCGGCTTGCTGTCTCGTGTCGCATATAATAAACTTCATGTTCACACCCCATTAAAACGGTAAATCATCATCGGACATATTCATCTGTTCAAATCCGGCGTTCTGTAAGTTTTCAGAAATAGCCTTGAGCGGGTCCTCCGAATCGTTAGCAATATTGATATCGGTATTGCTCCGTTTGGATTCGACAAATTGCACATTACCTGCCAACACCTCAAATGCAACACGGCTATTCCCGTCTTTATCGGTATATTTTCGGGTCTGAATACTCCCCTCAATCCCTATCATATTGCCTTTTTTAAAGTATTTGGCAACAAACTCAGCCGTGTTTCGCCAAGCCACGATGTTAATAAAATCGGTTATCGGCTCCTCGCCCGATTTATACCGCCTTTGCACCGCAATACAAAAGGAGGTGACGGAAACATTGCTCTGTGTGGTTTTAAGCTCCGGGTCGGAGGTAAGCCGCCCGGTCAGCACAACAAGATTAAACAAAGCTTATTCCACCTCTTTTATTTCATAATTTTCCGAGGCATATTCCATGCACATCTCTATAATTCGTGTCGCCGAAAAGCCTGTTTCTCTCCGTAATTGATTTACGATTTTTCGGGTTTTATCATTTATCCGCACCACATTGCCCACAGGCTCTGTGCGATGCACTTCAAATATAAGGTTTTCCTTTGGCATTTACTGCTCCTCCTTTAGGGCGGCGGTAAGCTCCTCGGCTACCGTACGTCTTTCAGCCACATCAAGTATTTCCTCTGCGGTCTGTACTCCCATTAAGGCTTCCGGACAATGGACTCTGGCAAAAAAAGCGCTCGCGCGGTATGCAAGCATAAGTTCCGGCATATTCTTCCACTTGCTGTTTGAAGTCCAGCCCTCCGCCTTTGCCATACTCATAGTAACCTCGGTTCCGCAGACTTCCTCGCCGTCCTCGATTCGAATTGCTTTTACGTAGCACCCGCGGCTGTCGGTTCCCTTTTCCCCGGTATATATATGTCTTATATCTCTGAATCTGCCGCAAGCGTTTATAAGCGCAGTACAAGCCTGTCCAGACCACGAAGGTTTTCCCTTAACGACATACATATTCTGCATTACCATCATAGGACTAACGCCGATACGACTCGCCATTTCAATCGCCACAAAGCAATCTTGTGGCTTGCCTTGATAAGACTGCGGAATTATACTTGTCTGTGACAACATTTGTGCCGAACGGAGCATTTGATTAAACTGCTCTTTATTTGTCCATACATTATCTGATACAAGCGCGGTTTCTTTTTCCGCGTTTACAACCGTCATTTCATTGTTATCCATTATTCAATCTCCTTAAAAAGGTAATTCGGAATTTATAAATAATTCCTTTATTTGTAATAAAATCCTCTCGCGCTCATTTCGCTCCACATATTCTTTAAGCCTCTGATTTAAAACGGCTTTAACCTTTTTGAGCGGCAAATATGCGCCGAATTTCAATGCGATTTCATCAAGGTTTTCGCCCTCAATAATTGTGCTTGTCGCTATTGCAATTTCTTCGCCTTTTTTCGTATCAACAAGAAGAATGTCGCCCTTATTTATGTTGTATAAATCATTAGGAACCGCAAACAAGTATTCTTTGGACGAATTTTCGTGTTTTGCGAACACAGCAATATGTGTGATATTCATATTATTCAATCTCCTTTGCAAGCCAAGCCGGAAGGCTCAGGCTGTTTATTACCGTGTATTTACCGAGATAACCGTACCAATCGCCCGTTGTTTTGCAATCGTGATATATCCCGATAAGCTCTCTGAATATGTCCTTGCCTCTTTTGACAAAAATATCATCCGCCTGTAAAACATTAACCGCATACGGCGGATCCTTTTCGATGACTATAAACACAAAGGCGTATTTCTTACCGGTGCATTTCTCCACACCCTCGGTATACATAGCCGCCTGAAAGTCATAGCCGTAATTGATTGCATCCCTTGTAAAGTGTTCTAAATCTGCCTTTGACGCGCTTTTAAGGTCGACGATTATATTTACCGTACCAAGCTCCGAAACGCAGTCAGCGCGGCACTTACATTCCTCCCCGCTTAAATCGTCACGCCAAAAGAACTCCTTTTCTCTTTCGCCGGACAGAAGCTTGTTTACAAACGACGCTTTATACAAAGAATCAACCATATCCTTTGCCTTTGTGTAATCATCATTGGTTATAACGGTCTTTCCCTCCGACTGCTCGCAAAACTCCGCCCATATTGCTTTTCCGTCCTTTGTGCGGCGGTCAACCTGCGGCATTACGGCAAATTCATCCGAAAAGGTTTCGGGCTGCAGCGCCAGTTTGTGAAATGCCTGTCCGAATATAAGGGCGGGCGTGGGTTCTGTCGGATTTTCTTTTAAATACTTGAACTTTTCAGGGCTTTCCCTTATCTTCCAAAGCTCCGAGCGGCTTATTGCCGGATGTGAACGATATTCTTTCTCGGTCATACCTGTGTCCCCCGTTTTTTTTCTTCTTCCAAAAAGTCGGCAAACCAGCCCCTGTCATCCTTAATAAACGCGCTGCAATCAACATTGTTTCTTTCTATGTATTGAAACAAAGCGGTTTTAATTTCTTCGTCCGACAATACGCTTGCCGCTAATTCGGGTATACGCCTATCATCGCCGCCGCACTTATTACTCGCCTTTTCAAGCGCCTCGTAGTCGGTAGCGTAATGATTAAGGCACACATCGCATATTCCGTTATCGGCATCCGCGTCACCGCAAACAACGCAAAGTCTTTCAAAGTAATCGCTCCCGCACCTCGGGCAGTAATCTCCGTCGAAGACCTCCCCGCACTCATAACATTTATACATAAGGCTCCTCCTTCGCGTGCCTCGCCGGGTCGGCGGTGTTGCGCTTCATGTTCCGTTCAAATGCTGCGCGGTATGTTTCACGTCGGGCTGCTCTTGCTGCGGTAATTGCCTCGTCGACCGCGTGAAGAATTTCGTTCTTTTCTTGCAGCAGCTTGCGATTTTCCCGGCGCAACTCCTTGCACTCCTTGTTTGTTTCATAAAGAAAGGCAAGCTCTGCAAAAATTATCATTATTAAAGCTACCGCAAGAAATACCAGCAGCTTTGTCGTTGTTTCGTCTAAATACATATTTCATTTCTCCTTATAAATTTGCTTTAACAAGCGCCGCAGGTACTTGTGGAGTGACCGCATTGCCACACCGTGCGACCTGCTTTGTTTTGGGATACGGGTGTCCGTCCGCGTCGCAGTCGATTATGTAATCCTTCGGGAAACCTTGCGCATTGAACAGTTCTCGCGGCTGCAGCATTCGCATTTTTATATCCGTGATTATGTACTCCTCGCCGTGAATGGTTACCAGCGCAAAGCGATCCTTTGTAGTAATCGTATCGAGCGGTTCATTGACCGATTTTGCCGCACCTGTGGAGAAGTATTTCACGAGGAATGCTTGAACCTCCGCGTGGTGCGCTCCGCTGCATGATACCGTAGATAAAGGCTCGTCGACAGGCTGACCGTCCATGTTCTTACGCATAGTCATAATGTGCGCGGTCACAAGTGAATTGTGGTCTATTCCCGTAACTGTCCCGAGAGGGGCATCTGCCGCGCTCCCTGCGCCTTTGTATCCTCCGCCATAGTTTTTCATTATGTGTGCAACAGAAAGAGCGTAGCGGGGCGCTGCATCCACCGTCATAAGCGGTTCGCCCAATTCCTGCCCTCTTACTTCATCCTTGCTTGTCTCACTGTGGTATTGGATTAGCGTCGGAGCTACGAGATAGTTGCGGTTTCCTGTTGTGATGGTAGGGAGGGGTATCTCGACGCTCGCGCCGACGTTGTTTGTGTTGTTGCGCATGATCGTCGGCGTGACCACGCCGTATCCGTTCTTTGCCGTAATAGTTCCGAGCGGCTCATCCGTACTCTGTCCTCTGAAGCCTTCACCGGAATGGTTGACGGTCACGATGAACGGTTCGGGATTGTCTATTACAAATTTCTGAATACCCCTTGCTATCCTCCGCATCGTGTTTTCTGCCAGCGGCTTTTTGCGCTCGAAGATGCTTTGCGCGGGTATCGACCAGTCGATGCACTCGGCGGCAGTGTGGTACGGCAGTTTAAGTCCCTGCTTCACCGCTTCACTATCCCTCGGAGCATGTGTCGGCTCCGCCCAAACTATGCGCTTACCGTCACAGCGGGCGATTAGATAAAAGCGTTTCCGTGTTGTCGGTGCACCGTAATCGCAGGATTTCAGCGTTCTGTACTGCACCTTGTAGCCAAGCCCTTTTTGAAGCCTCTTCGCTTCCTCCGAATTCGGCTCGATTGACAGCGCCTCGCACATTTCTTTATACGCAGGATGCCATTCGGGCAAGCCTGTGCTTAATGCCAGGATAAAACCCCTAAAGGTTTCCCCTGTGCGCTCTTTAATAGGCTTGTTGTCTGCACCCAAGGGACACCATGTCCTAATTTCGGGCACATTTTCAAGCATTAAAATTCTCGGTCGCACCGCAAGTGCCCATTTGACCGCTACCCACGCAAGCCCTCTTATATTCTTATCTACGGGCTTACCGCCCTTGGCGCGGGAAAAGTGCTTACAGTCGGGCGAGAACCACGCCAGTGCCACGGGATTGCCCTCGCACGCTTCCACAGGGTCTACCTGCCATACATCCTCGCAGTAGTGCTTTGTATGAGGATGGTTTGCCTTGTGCATCGCTATGGCATCGGGGTCATGGTTAATAGCAATATCCACACTGCGACCGATAGCCATTTCTATGCCTGTACTCGCTCCGCCGCCTCCGGCGAAATTGTCTACAAATAACTCTTTCATTATTTCCTCTCTTTACTTGACAATTCGGATTCGCCGTGCTATAATTTAAGCAAATCCTTTCTTGATTTTGTGTGCCGCTCCCGTTTGTGACGTTTCGGGGGCGGCGGTTTTTATTTGCTGTATATATCATCGGACAAAAGACGAACGCCCAGCTTGTCCGAGATATATAAGATGTCTCCGAGGTCGCGTTTCAGCGGCTCATTCATAAGCCTACTGATATATCTTTGGTCGTGACCCGTAAGCTTTGCTAAATGTTCCTGCGTCCAGCCTTTTTCAAGCAGTGCTATTTTCAACCGTTTTGTTATAGCCTCCGAGCGTTCCTGCTCGGGGCGCTTTTTTATTGCCGGCATATTCTCACCGTCCTTTCTTGTCTTGTTTTTTCTTGACCTCTCCCACTCAATGATTTATAATCAATGCGGAGGGGAAGATAATGTTAAATAAAAACGCTGAAAAAGTATTAAAGTGCATCATCAAAAAATCCGGAGGAAACCTAAATGAAATAATTGAAATTTCACGCCGAGATTTTAAAGACAAAGAAATCAGCAAAGGTTTATTAACTTCAATATGCTTTCAGCTCAATAAAGAGGGCTACATATCCAGATTTTCTCCAAACTATGATGAAGAAGATTACGGCAGATTACTACTCAGTCACAACGGCTATTCATACTTTGATAATAAAAGGACTAAGAATTTCAGAACTTGGACGCCGATAATAATTTCTCTTATTGCCCTTATTAAATCATTTCTTCCAGAATTGACTTACCTAATGAAATCAATAGCGCAATTATTGAAAGCGCTAAAGGGAAATTAGGATACCTTAATCTAAAACATAATCGCTTTCCCGGGTGGTCTTTTGCAAAGGACCGCCTTTCTTTTTTTGTAAGCTCCCGTTCAACAGATACAATAACTTCTTTTCTCACTCCCTCACCTCCGTTTATTGCTTTTGCTTCCCGATTTTGCTATAATCGCCTTGAAAGGTGGTGATTACTTTGAATAACTTCTGTCCTCTTATAAACGGACAATGCAACCCGAACTGCGTACTTATCAAAAAAGGCGGCAGCATATACGGATTATCAAACTATTGCTCATTTGCCGGAGCAATTAAAAAGTCGGAAACAGCCGTCATTGACGAATTAAAGAAGTTAGTTAAAGAAAAACGGTAGTTTTCCATGCCGTGCAGTTTGCCCTCGCTCATCTGCACGGTGCTTTTATTCACCAGTTTAATTTTTTTACGTCCGCGGTCGCTCCTATGCAGCGCTCCGCCTTTCGTAAAATTTCGCACGCTTCGGCTACCGTACATCCTTTTTCTGCAAGCAGATTTACAACATCCTTTGAAATTAAAGCCATTTCCTCATCACTTATATTCACTCCCTCACCTCCACAAAATTATTTTTAAACTTAGTCACATAGTGCGTGACTTACGGAGCAAAAAAAATTTCTGCGGGGTTGTCAATATCAAGAAGTGAAATCATTTCTGAAATTTCGTCGCTATCAAAAACACCTTTTTTCATCTTTGTATAAAAGGTTTTTTCCGTCATTCCTAACTGTTTTGCAACTTTGCGTTGTGACGTATTCTTTTGAGCAATTACGCCTCTCAATAAATCCGTTCTTATCATTTTTTCACCACCTGTCACTCATTGCGTGACTTTATGATAACACAACATCAGTTACTTGTCAAGTGATTTTTTTTAAAAAAATATAAAAAATTGTTGCATATTGCGTTATTTATGTTATAATGAATTTAAAAGAGGTGATAACATATGAATATAGGGCATAATTTAAAAAAACGCCGTCTCACGTTAGGCTATACATTAGAAGAAGTGGCAAAAAAGGTCGGAACCAGCAAGCAAACTATTCACAGATACGAGACGGGAATTATTGCTAATATTCCATCTGATAAAATAGAAGCTCTCGCAAAAGTATTGCAAACAACACCAGCTTACCTTATGGGTTGGGAAGATAATCTCCCCACACCTAATATAACGGATGATTTTACTACATTCCCCGTAATCGGAGAAGTCGCTGCCGGTTTTGAACATCAAGCCCTTGAGGATTGGGAAGGCGATACGGTAAACATATCTAACGATTACTTAAAGGGAAGAAATAAAAACGATTTCTTTGTTTTGAGAGTAAAGGGCGACAGTATGTACCCGGAATATCAAGACGGCGACCGTGTACTCATTTTAAAGCAACCCACCGTAAATTACAGCGGTCAGGTCGGTGTTGTTATTTATAACGATGAATTGGGCACACTTAAAAAAATCGAATATAAGCCCGGAGAAAATTGGATACGTCTTGTGGCTATTAACCCGTCTTATTCCCCAAAGAAAATTGAAAATGAAGAATTAGAGCATTGTCGTATACTCGGTATTCCCAAACTTATAATCCGAGAAGTAGAAGAATAAAAGATAATTTTAAGGGGTTGGTTAAAATGAAAAGACCGGTAATTTTATCAGACAATAATTTAGGTATGAAATGGTTTCATTTCTATGTTGATTTTTTGTTGGTGGTGGGTTCTTTTTTTACTGTTCTAATGCTCATAGCAACAATTATTTCTATCGTTCTTGATAATAACGATTTATACGGTTTAAGTTTAGCTACATCTCTCGTACATCAAGCTATATGCGTAATTTTATACATTCCCACATGCGTATTTATGAAAAAACGCATTATCATCGGATATTACTTAAATATTGTTTTAATGGTTGTTTTATTAGTAACGGCAAGTTTAACCCAATTAGACTATAACACATATTTCGTCACTATTCCGATTTATATTGCATTTTTTGTTTTGAATTTTCTTTATTTTAAAAAAAGAAAATCATTATTTAAAGACAAATAACAAGCCTAAAAAAATTCTATTGTCGGTGAAATAAATGAAAGAAGAATACACTCCCCAATTTGATTTTGATAACATTCCAGAGCAAGAACATAAAATAAAAACCTGCAAGCAGTGCGGAAAATCCGGAGAGTATTTAGGGTTATATGACGATGGCGTTTGCTTCGAATGCAAACAAAAAAACAAAAGAAATGCCGAAACTCAAAGGAGAGTGTCGTTTTCCGAAAATACCACTGCGACAAATTCTGCCACAGAGAATTATTTGCGGAAACACGAAAGAATGTTTCTAATCTCCCGAATATTTTCGCTGTTGACTACAATAATTTCGATTATAGGAATTATCTTTTACTTTGTAAATCCGACCGTTACAACAGTATGTGCGTGCTTTAGCGTTATTAACAGTTTTATTCAAATCATCTACGGCGATCAAAAGAATTTCTCAACCGAAATTTTAACCGTGATTATTGCTGTAATTGTATCCGGAATAAGAGACTTATCCTATTGGAACACAATTTGTTTTTCGTTGTGTATAGCGGATGTGCTTTTGGCAGTTTTAGGCTGGATTTCGTTATTGATTTTAATGTTTAGGCGGTGAAATTCATGCGCAGCAGAAGCAATATCCTTGAAAAAGTACTTTCAATTTTTCTTGCGTTATCTCTGCTTTTATTATCGTCTTGCACCAAAAAGCCCAAAAAGTATTCATCTTCCAAAGCGGATAGTGTTACCGTATATGTCACTGACACGGGACATAAATATCATAAAAAGAATTGCTCATATTTAAAGTATTCAAAGAACGAAATCACTTTATCTGAGGCGATTGATGAAAACTATTCGCCTTGCTTGGTGTGCGTTCCGCCGGAAATAGAATAACCAATTTATATCAAAGGAGTAATCACAATGTACAACGGAGATGAAGAAGACCCATATTTTATTGTAACCCACAAGGAGCAGGAAATGCTAATGCAGCTTCGTGAGTTTTCCGACGAGGACCGCGCAGAGGTAACGAGAAGATTTCTCGATATTGCATTGAAATACGCCGAGTGGGGAGTATAAAGATTAACAATAGCAAAAGGGATATATTAAAGCGGTGATATTATGGCAAAAGCAAAAAAGCTCCCCAGCGGCAGCTGGAGAGTGCAAGCAAAGGCAAACGGTCAGGTTAAGTCTTTCACCGGCTCCGACCGCAAAACGGTCGAGGCAGAGGCTAAAGCGTGGCAAGCGGGAATGGCAGCCTTTGACGACAACATTGATATAACCGTTTCCGAGGCATATAACAGATATATTTCTTCGAAAGAAAAGGTTCTTTCACCGTCGACAATACGCAATTATAAAAAAATGCAGTGTAATAATTTTCAAAGCATTATGGGCATACGCGTTGACAGGCTTACCGAAGAACAAATACAACGAGCGGTTAATGAGCTTTCGGCGCGGCGTTCCCCGAAAACAGTAAGAAATAATTATGGTTTGCTTACAGCTGTTCTCGGAATGTTTAGACCTAAATTTTCGCCGAACATACAGTTACCGCAAAGAGAAAAGAAAGACATATACATTCCGACCAAAACCGAGCTTAAAATGCTTCTTGAAAAATCCAAAGGCACAGGTTACTATTTGCCGATACTCCTCGCCGCGACCTGCGGAATGAGGGCGGGCGAAATATGTGCCCTCACCTCAGACGATATCCACGGCGGTAAAATCAATGTTAATAAATCACTCGTTTGCAACGATAAAGGTCAATGGCTGATAAAACAGCCTAAAAGCTATGCGGGGTATCGGAGCATCGACATGCCCGACATTGTTAAAAGTGAAACGGAAAATTTGCACGGCAAAATCGTAAAATACAATCCACACTCTTTATCTACGGGTTTTCGCAAGCTTCTGATAAATAACGGGTTAACTCCGTTTAACTTCCATGCATTGCGGCATTTTTATGTTTCGGAATTGTTTGATATGGGTTTGCCGGAAAAATATATTATAGCGCAGGTCGGGCATAGCTCGGCTTCTATTACAAAATCCGTATATGACCATTTAACAGCAGAAAAACAAGGAGCATACGCTTCGGAGATAGCTCGGCATTTCTCGATTTTAGAATAAAAAGTCACACGAAAAGTCACACGATTTTTCAAAAACCGCTTAATTAAAGGACTTTTGGGCTTTTGTGACAGGGTTCGAGTCCCTTTCAGCGCGCCATCTATAGCAGTAAGCTGTAACCCGGCTTACTGCTCTTTTTATACTTTGTATATATCACCCCAATCGGACAGCGCCGCGGGCTTGTCCTCTTGGAAGGGACTCTCACTATTAAAACAGTCCGCAGGACTGTTTTAAACAACGCTCGTCTTTCAGCGCGCCATAATTGTGCGACTATAAAGCACAAAGCCTGAAAACCCTTGATATGTCAAGGGTTTTCAAGCATTTATGAGGCAAAAATCAAAAAGCAGTTTTAGGGCACAAAATTCAATAATATGTTCGACCAAAGGGACTTGAACTGGGGATATGAAATTTTCCGGATTTAAAGTCCCTTTTTTCTTTTCCGCAGCTTAACTATCTGCGCAATATGGAGGAAACACGCCAAAAAATCAAAACCGCCATAGACGAACAGGATGCTTTAACCGATGAGCTTTCCACCGCGATAGACGGAGCGAAAACTCTGACCGAGCTTGACGATTTATACCGTCCCTACAAGAAAAACCGCAAAAGAAAAAGGTCTTGAGCCGTTAGCGGAGGAAATTTACAGACAGGCGCCCGACTGCAAACCTCCTATGATGCTTGCGGCAGAATATATAAACCCCGAAAAAGGGGTTGAAACAGCAGAAGAAGCGCTTACGGGAGCTATGGATATAATTGCCGAAAAAATTTCCGACGACGCCGACATACGCAAACGTATGAGATTTGTTTGCCTTGCGCACGGTATGCTTACCGTCAAGGCAATCACGGAGGATATCGGCGTTTACGAAATGTATAAGGATTACAGCGAACCGCTCTCCAAAATACCCGACCACAGAATACTTGCCGTGAACAGAGGCGAAAAGGAAGGCATACTTAAGGTCTCGGTTGATAATGTCAAGGTTTTTGAAAAAAAGTTCTTGACAAAATCAAATTTGCGTGTATAATGAAATAGTAATCATTACTGATTTAGGTGATTCAATGAAAAATTATTCACGGCAGCGTGAAACAATTTTACAGGTTTTGCATTCAACCGATACACACCCCACGGCATCTGCCGTTTATAACGAGGTACGCAAGGTTATTCCGAATATAAGTCTCGGAACGGTCTACCGTAACCTTGCGGCTCTAAGCGAAGAAGGCGTTATACTTTCTTTATCTGTCGGCGACGGATATGAACACTTTGACGGAAACAGCGCTCCGCACGCGCATCTGCATTGCAAACGCTGCGGAAAAATTTATGACGCTCCGTTAAAGCAGGATATTCTGTCGGAAACGGCAAAGGAAAACGGCTTCTCAAGCGAAACAACGGTATATATCGTGTACGGTGTGTGCAGTAAATGCAGAGCTGATTAAAATCAATTTACGGAGGAATTAAAAATGAAAAAATTTGTATGTCTTGTTTGCGGTTATGTTTATGAAGGCGAATCTGCGCCGGAGGAATGTCCTATATGCCACGCTCCGGCATCTAAATTCGCTGAACAGTCTGCGGAAAAAACATGGGCTGCCGAGCATGTTGTGGGTATAGCCAAGGGCGCCGATCAGAGAATAATCGACGGTCTTCGTGAAAACTTCAACGGCGAATGTACGGAAGTGGGTATGTATCTTGCAATGGCAAGAGTAGCTCATAGAGAGGGCTATCCCGAAATCGGTATGTACTGGGAAAAAGCAGCTTTTGAAGAGGCCGAACATGCCGCTAAGTTTGCGGAGCTTTTGGGCGAGGTCGTAACCGACAGCACCAAGAAAAACCTTGAAATGCGTGCAGACGCCGAAAACGGTGCTACAAAGGGCAAGTTTGAACTTGCGAAGCTTGCTAAGGAACTTAATCTTGACGCTATCCATGATACCGTTCATGAAATGGCAAAGGATGAAGCCCGCCACGGCAGAGCTTTTGAGGGTCTTTTAAAGAGATATTTCGGTTAATGTACAGGGTAATATATGATGGAAAACTATACAATATGTAATTGTAAAAAAGTAACCTATGCAGATGTTGAAAATGTACTTCACCGTGAAGTAAAATTTGAGAATGTGGAAAAAGCTTTTGAAGATGTTCAAAGGATCACAAAATGTTCGACCGGATGCGGTGGTTGCCATGACAAAATTATGGATACAATATCTAAGATAATGAGCAAGTAATCAAAAATAAAAGAGGGTTTTTACTATGAAAAAATACGAATGTCCCTGCGGATATGTTTATGACCCTGTTGTCGGTGATCCTGATAACGGAATCGCACCCGGAACATCATGGGAAGCTGTTCCTGAAGATTGGGTATGTCCGATATGTGGTTTAAGTAAAGACGCATTTACAGAAGAATAATCAAACTATAAGAAACGGCTTTTACCGCGTAAACCGCGGCAAAAGCCATTTTTTATTGCACATAATCCCGCTTTATGGTAAACTTAGGCAAGGTGATAAAATGGATATTATAAAAACGCTTACGGAAGAATTTTCCTTAAAACCGTTTCAGGTTGAAAATACCGTAAAGCTTATAGACGACGGCAATACCATACCGTTTATTGCGCGTTACCGCAAGGAGGCTACCGGCTCGCTTGACGATCGGGTTTTGCGCTCCCTTTACGAGCGGCTTATCCTGCTCCTCCACAGGGATTCGAACTCACGACATATATTCAGACCGTAGTTTCTTTATTACATATAAAGATTTTACGGTCTTTTTTTATGCCTATTTTTCCTCCTTGCAGACGAATACATAACCGAGTTAAACATCGGTAAAAAAAGAACAAGGAGGTTACAAAGTGAACTGTAAAGTAATTGCAATCGAAAATCAAAAAGGAGGCACGGGTAAATCCACTACGGCATTGAATCTCGGAGTCGGTATTAAAATGAAAGGCAAAAAGGTTTTGCTTATTGACGCCGATCCGCAGGGGTGCGGGTGTCCGGTGGACACCTCTGCCGTAGGCAGAAGCACCGACCGAGCCGGCAGGCGAGACTCGCTTTCCATCAGTCTCGGAATCAAAAGACCGGACGAGTTGGATATTTCCCTTGCAACCTTAATGAGTAAGGTAATCGACAACAAACCGTTTGATGATGATTACGGTATCATTCATTGCAGCGAGGGTATCGACCTGATGCCCTGTAATGTGGAGCTGTCCGGTATCGAAAGCTATCTCTTTACGGTAATGAGCCGCGAGTGCATTATGAGAAGCTATGTCAATCAGGTTAAAAAGAATTATGATTACATTCTTATTGACTGCACCCCGTCGCTCGGACTCCTGCCGATTAACGCTTTTGTTGCGGCGGACAGTATTATCGTACCGAGTCAGCCGAGAATTTTGTCTACCAAAGGTCTTGACCTGTTATTGCGTACTTATTCGCAGGTAAAGCGCGGTATCAATCCCGACCTTAAAATCGACGGTATCCTCTTTACAATGGTGGACGCACGAACCGTAAATGATAGGTCTGTTATTGAATCAATGCGGGAGAGCTTCGGTATGAAAATCAATGTGTTTGACACCTTTAGTAAAGCGCGGGTATACCCCACAGCCCGCTTGCCTTTTCAAGCGCCTCGCGGTAGTCGCTTACCGCCTTTATATGCAGCTTTACTCTTTTCTCTGCTCTTGTCTGTCTTCCGTAAGCCCTATCGAATTGAGAGAGAAACTGCATGCCCATAATATAGTGCCCGCAAAGGAAATCCGAATAATTTATTCTGTAGCCGTCCGTTTCGTTCTCTGCAATGCAAACCAGATTTTTACCGTCGGGTCGAACAAGATAAAACATAAGGTGCTTGCCGTCCGCCGTGCGGTAAGGGCTTGAAGCGGTAAACTGGCGCTCCCATGAATTGTTCTTTTGCCCCATAAAGCTGAACGGTAGGGAAATTCCGCATGCGCTCACATCTTCATTTGTGAAATTTATTTCCAATACAATTCCGCCGTCTGTTTCCTCCGCCGTTAGGGAAACCCCGAAATCTTTATTTAGCAGTATTCCGTTTTCCGTTTCCGTATAGGGGACGGAATAATCGTTATACGGTGTAAATTCGGGCTTTTTCTCTTTGGTTATATCCTGCGATTTAAGGGTATACACGGGTTTCCCGAAATTTCCGCTGCCGTCGGTTATTTCAACAGGCGTTTCATACCGCATATCATAAACGGCGGCAATTCGGCAATTTTCTGTTTTTAATTTCAGCATTTATGTTCTCTTAAAATAATCTGTGCCGTTCAGTCGGCGAAGTATATATCTCTGCCATTGTTTAATTTATCGAGGGTATATTCGTTATCGGCAATGTCCGAGCGCTCTGTCCATCTGCCACCCGTAAAATCAGGGAAAGCGACGGGCGCTCCGCCCTTGGCGACTGATTCCTCGCTCAAGGCGGTTATGCACATATAGGTTGCTGCGTCATATACATCTATCGGCGCGTGCGCTCCCGTTTTAACCGCGTTTACAAACGCCGCGAAAACCAGGTGGTCTATGCCGCCGTGCATATCCTGCCCCACTCCGCCGTTTTGCCAGAGCGGGTGGTCGTATTCCTTTTCATACTGCGCGGCGTTTCCCCACATCGGTTTCCATTCCCACTCGTTTTTTGTGTGTTCGGCGACACCGTCCAAAAATACGCTGTCGTTATCCTCCATATACATACCCTTTGTACCGTGCACCTCAAATTTCCGCGAGTATGCGTGCGGCAGGGTTGTGTTAAGGGTAAGGCAAACGGTCTGCCCGCCCGCGCATTTAATAACCGTAGTTACAACATCGCCCTGCGCGTAATTTATATTTGAAAGCGGGTGCTCCGCGCCCTTTTTTTGTATGGCGTATTCGTGCAGGCCCATTGCAGCTGACGAAACAGAACAAAGCGTTAAAAAGCGGTTGCCGTTGTTTATATCAAGAATTTTTGCAATAGGTCCTATTTCGTGAGTAGGGTAGTTTTCGCAGTTGCGGTGAATATAGTTGCGCAGCCTGTAATGCCGTATTTCCTTGCCGCTTGTAATTTCTTCCCTTAAATCGTGGCAGTATGCGCCCGAGCAGTGCATAATATTGCCCAAAACGCCCTTGCGCGCCATATTAAGCGCCATAAGCTCACGCCTGCCGTAGCAGCAGTTTTCCATAAGCATAAGCTCCGTGCCTGTTTCCTCATAAGTGCGCACAAGCTTGAAGCAGTCGTCAATCGAATATGCTCCGCCCGCTTCAAGTCCTACGTATTTTCCCGCGTGCATTGCCGCCACGGCAACCTCGGCGTGCGCCTCCCACGATACGGCTATATACACCGCGTCAAGCTCTTTATTTTTAAGCAGCTCTTTATAATCCGTAAGCTCGGCTGGGCGTGAAAAGCCTGCCTTTTCCAGTTTTTCCGCCGCTGCGGTCACCCTATCGGGCAAAAGGTCGCAAACCGCGGCTATTTCTATGCCCGCGCCGTTCTTCATCATCGGTATTATAGGGTTTTCCAGCATTATGTCCCCGCGCTGACCGAGCCCTATTATGCCTATTTTTATGTTTTCCTTCATAGCACTTCTCCTTAATAGCTTTGCGTGCTGCCCGAAAGTAATTCCGGGTAAGAATTTTCCACAAAATCGTATTCTCTTTTTTCGCCGTTTATAAGCCACACCTGCGGCTGATTGTTATAAAGCCAGTCAAGCGGCTCGGCTTTATCCTTTTGCCCGGAATTGCGGAAAAACGCCTTTTTTATATCCTCTTTCATGCTGTCGGTAATATCATCGGGCTTGACCGATATAAAAAGCGGACTGCCGCTCACAGAAAGAATATCCAGCCACTGCCTATTAAGGCTCCAATCAATCTTACCGGGGATTATTCCCACACAGTCGGCGTCAATCTTATAAAATGCGTCGTTCTGGCAAAGCCTGAAAGCAAGGGTATTGACGCCGTAAGCGCGGGTGCGGCTCCAAAGCCTGCCGCTTGTGTCGTCGCCCGTTCTGTATACCTCAAAAATCCCTGCGGACAGATGCGATACCGCATTGCAGGCGATAACAACCGCGTCGCCCGCGGCTTCCCTTATTACTCCGTAAAGCTCCGAAACTATTTCGGCGCTCGTTTTGCTTTCGTCATGAAAGCTCCAGCCGTCCTTTGCGGTTATTTTGCCGTTAAGCATACAGCCAAACGAGCCGAAAAGGTCGTAGGTGGTATAATCGTGCTTTATAAGCTCATAGCCCCATTCGGTCATTTTGCGAACGGTAGACCTTACATACTCCCGAACCTCGGGAACGGTGGGGTCAAGGCAGTATGACGGCTCGTTATTTGTATCACCGTCATTTATTCGTGATAAGCACCATTCCGGGTGCAGCTTTTCAAGCTCCTTATCGCAAAGCGGTCTTATCCATATTCCGGGTCTTACCCCGATTTTTTTAAATTCTTCGGCAATTTTCGCCATATCGCCGAACTTTTCATTCGGTTCCCACGGTCCCGCGCAGGGATTAACCGACCAGCCGTCGTCTATTACCGTAAACGGTTTGTTCTCGTTTCCCGCTGATAGCTCGGCGGTTATTTCCGCATCCCTTATAACCTCGGCGCGGCTGCTTTTACCGTAAGCGTAGTACCAATTATTACTGCCGTATACGGGCTTTTCGGGCAATCGGGGATTTTCGCACATAACGCGGCAAAACGCTTTTGCCGCAGTGAAAGCTGAAATTCCGCTGTATTCACGGCATACAATAACACCCGCAAGCAGCCGTCTGCCGTTAAGCCTTACGCCTGTGCCGCCGCAGCGAACATCAAACCACGCCGTGCAGCCCGAAGCGTCGCACTGAAAGCTTACAAAGCTGCTGGCCCCCATCATAACTCCGCAGCCCACGGTTTTATCGCCGCTGTTTGCAAGAAAATACCACGGCATAAATATTTCCCCGTTTAGCGAGTGCCATTCCATATCCCCGTAGGAGCGCTCCCATTTATCCCCCATTATGCGGGTAGGCTCGGTAACGCGGTAATTCCAGCGCAGACAGATAAAGCGCGGTCGGGCAACAGCCGCCGTTACATATATGTAAAGCCTTTCGTCCTTTATTTCGGTTTTGACCGTGCAGTCGGCGTTATCCTCTTCACATTCGATTTTTATATCGTCGGGCTCTCTTAAAATGTTTATCATATTACGCCTTTCCCTTTCGTATAAGATACGAGGGCGTGCAGCTCCATGCGTGGCAGGCGCTGTTTAGCACGGGATTTGAGTAGGGCGTTACCCTGTCGTTTGTAATATCGAAACATTCGGGGCAGCAGTCAAACCCGGCGTTTATAATCGCGCCCCAATAGCTCTTTATATATTCGTTTGCCGTTTCCGCCATCCCGCAGGAATAAAGCGCCTCTAAATAATAGTGGGTCATAAAGGGCGAGGACATATGTATTCCCGGGTTATACTCGGCGGTTTTTTTAAGCAAACCTTTCGTTTCTTCGCAGCTCAACGCGCCCGAGAGCGCCGCCCACACCTGCGATTGCCACGATATCTCGCCGTTTTTCGCGGTAAAAAGCCCTGTTTTTCCGTCCCTTTTTGAGAGTAGAGCAGCATTTACATCATTAAGAATAGCTTTGAATTTATCCGCGGGCTTGCCGAGCTTTTCCGATAATCCTACCATACTGCGCAGCACATAGGCAAAATACCCAAGCGCCGCCGTGCCGCGGTCGTAATTGCCGTGGTCTATAAAAAAGCCCTCGTTAATAATTCCCTTCGTTCTGTCAAAAACACTGTCGGTATATTCTATTTGGTGCAGCGCAATTCCGTAAAGCTCCTCGGGCAGTGTTTTATCGCCTGTATTTTCCAAATAATCGACAAGGCAAAGCACAAAGCAAAGTGAATAATCAAGGTAAAACCATTGGTCGGCATAGGGCGGAGTATCGGGAAATACGCAGGGCGGCACAAGTCCCTTTTTGTTTAAATGCTCGGCAAATAAGTAAATGCACCGCTTTATAAGGTCGGTATTGCGAAAGGTCACATAGTCAACCAGCGCCTGCAGTCGTAAATCGCCGATCCACAGCCTGCGGTCGCGTTTCGGTCCGTCCTCAAAAACATCCTGCTCGCACTCTTTAAGGGTATTAACGCATATTTTGTCTATTGCGGCAAGTGTGCTGTCCGCCGTATTAAGGGGCAGCGCATCATCTATATCCACCGCCGACACTGCGTCGATATACAGCGCGGTTATATCAACCGCAAAACGCACCGAATCAGTACGCTTCAGCTTTAAATATCTGAACGAATAGCGGCGTTCAAGGCTGCCCTTATATGGCATAAAGGCTATTGTTTTAAAATCGTTTTGCAGCCAGCTGACCGACAGTGAATTTTCGCTGTCCTCTGCCGTTTCTGCAAGCTCAATAGGCATTTCGGCAAAGGAAAAGGCTATATTTGTGGGGGAATCGGGTATATGCTCGGGTCTGCCCGCAAGCTCGATATTAAGATAACCCGTAAAGTGACCCCCGAAATCTATTATTATTTCTTCCTTTTCAAGTGTTAAGGGGAAAGAAATATCCGAAAGCTTTTTAACTTTCCACCCCTGAAAGGCGGATTTATCCGCGCATACCTCTGCTAAAGCCTGCGGCTCGATTCTTTTGTGCTTCAGCGGTCTTTTATATGTATCCGATTTATTTTGCATTTTCTCACCTGTTACACAAAAGCCCGATGCACCCTTTGCACCGGGCTTTTATTATTTAATTATTTTCCGTATTCGCTTGATACGCCTATAAGATATTTACGCATACAAACCATTTCGTTTGTAATTGATGGGCTTTCGTTGTAGCCTATATCCGAAAGCCAGGTTCCGCGCGTCATATCTGTAAACTTAACGGTGCCTGCGGCGTATTTCTTCATATGAACAAGGTCGCGAATATCAATATCGCCGTCCCCGTTTGAGTCGCCCGGAGCATATTTTGAAATAATTTCGAATTTAACGTCATCAAAAAGCGCCTCGCCGAAATATTTCTTTTTATTTTCGGAGTCGTATCCGTCCACGCCGCACATAAATCTTATGCGCTCCGCCTCGGCAAGTGAGGTTTTAAGCTCGGAGGACGCGAGCATATCATCGGTTAAGGACATTTCAAATTTTACCCAACCGTTATCCATAGCTTCGTATTTTTCAGTATCCAGACGATCCGACTCACTGTTATAATGCGAGCCGATTGAACTGATGGTCTTAGAAACCAAAAATTTCTTTACGGTATACTCTTTTCCGAAACCGAACCATACCTTAGGCTCAGCGCCTGCATCGCTTGTATCAAGTTTCTTGAAATATCCGCTTGCCTTAACGGCGGTATCGCCCTTAACAAAGGCAATTTTACCTCTCTTTACAGCATCGGGGAAATCGGTTTCCGATTCATTGCCGTAGGTCTGGAAATAGCCCTCAAGTCCGTCGGCTGTGACTTTCAGAGCGGTTGAACCGTCGTAAGAGCCGCCGGGAACAGCCGCGGCGCTTGCGCCGTCTTTTCTGAGCATACCCATATCAATGCCGGGTATATCGGTAAGCTTAACCTCATCGTTTTTAATTAAGTTTTCATTTATTAAAACCTTTTCGGTTTTGCAGAAATCGCTGTTTGCAATTAAGTTTGTTGTGCCGCCTTTTTCGCAAACTGAAATATCATCGATAAGGCAATCGATCTGTCCGTACTGACTGGTGTTGAACCGTATCTGCGTTGAATCGTTATTTGCAGTGAAATCGTAGCTCAGCTCTTGCCAATCGGAATAATTATCCGTTATTGTCAATACATTGCTGTTGGTTTCCGCCCATATTGAATTATTACTGTAAGCCAATTCAATATTCATAGCAACTGCCCAATCGATTTTTCTTGTGTCGCCCTTAACTGCCATTTTCAACGTATACATTTTTCCTACCGTTAATCCGCCGAGGGTGTAATAAATATTACGGTCGGCACGGTCGCTGCTGCCGTACTGATAGAAATGCAATGAACCGGGATTGCTGTAACCATCTGTAGAAGCTTCTATATAGCTGTTAGCAAGCGGGCTTTCGGTCTTATAAGATCCGTCCCAACCGTTTAATGTGGTTGCGGGAACATAAAAACCGCCGTTGGCTATAAGATTAACATTGCCGTCCTTCTCGCAAACCGAAATATCGTCGATAAGGCAATCAATCTGCCCATACTTACTGGTATTAAAACGTATCTGCATTGAGTCATTATTTGCAGTGAAATTATAGCTCAGCTCTTGCCAAGCAGAGTAATTGTCGGTTGGTTTTAAAACAGTACTGCCCGTACTGACCCATGTTGAATTATTACTGTGAGCCAACTCAATATTCATGGCATTATTAGGATCGTTTTTACCGGTATCGCCTTTAACCGCCATTTTCAGCGTATACGTTTTTCCTACTGTTAATCCGCCGAGGGTGTAATAAATATTACGGTCATCGCGTTCACTGCTGCCATACTGATAGAAATGCAATGAACCGGGATTGCTGTAACCCTCTGTAGAAGCTTCTATATAGCTGTTAGCAAGCGGGCTTTCGGTCTTATAAGTTCCGTCCCAACCGTTTAATGTGGTTGCAGGAACATAAAAACCGCCGTTGGCTATAAGATTAACATTGCTGTCCTTCTCGCAAACCGAAATATCATCGATAAGGCAATCGATCTGTCCGTACTGACTGGTGTTGAACCGTATCTGCGTTGAATCGTTATTTGCAGTGAAATCGTAGCTCAGCTCTTGCCAATCGGAATAATTATCCGTTATTGTCAATACATTGCTGTTGGTTTCCGCCCATATTGAATTATTACTGTAAGCCAATTCAATATTCATAGCAACTGCCCAATCGATTTTTCTTGTGTCGCCCTTAACTGCCATTTTCAACGTATACATTTTTCCTACCGTTAATCCGCCGAGGGTGTAATAAATATTACGGTCGGCACGGTCGCTGCTGCCGTACTGGTAAAAGTGCAATGAACCGGGTTCCTTGTAGCCCTCTGATGAAGTCTCTATATAGCTGTTAGCAAGCGGGCTTTCAGTCTTATAAGTTCCGTCCCAACCTGCAGAAGAGGGTACACAGGCATATTCCTGTTTCTCTTCAAACGCCTTGGTCTCTAACTTATCAACCGTTATCTGTGTGCCGGCAGCACCGCGAAGAATTATACGAAATTCAACCGAGGTATAGCTGCCGTTTACGGTAAAGTTTGCCGTAACATCGGTCCATTCCGTGCCGACGCTGCCCTCTGCGGTCTTTTCGTATTTCAGCGCCTCTGCATTGCCTGCAGAGTCAAATCCGTATCCGCTTACTATGTAATATGCCTGTGACGAAGCTTTAAGCGAAAATGATAACTGATAATCGCCCGCCGCAAGCGTTACCCTGCGGTAGCTCAGTGCCGTAGCTTCGCTTCCCGTAGACTTAGAACCCTTTGTAACGACCGGCTGCTTTTCGGCGTTAAAGCTCAACGTGTCTTCGCTGCTGTTATCGCTGAAATGCCAAAGAGTGCCTTCAAAATTGCCGTAATCACCGATCACGCTATACGCGTAGGTTCCATCCTGTGCGCTTGCCGGTGCTGTTCCCGCTGCGGCGGCTACTGCCAAAACAGCCGCCAACACTGCGGAAAGCCTTTTTTTAAATGGAAACGCTTTTTTCATAAAAATTTAAGGGATATGGATGAAAATAACCTGACAATACTATTACAACAAGGAGACCGGAATGCTTACAAGCAGCTGTTTATCAAGTATTACTCCCCCCTTTGCGAATATGCGTCACAATATATTTCTGATGATGATTCTGAAGAGCTTGTGCAGGAGTTAATGCTTTTTCTTTGGGAGACACGGGAAAATCTTGTAATTGAGACGTCTTTGAAATCCTATCTGTTTATCTCCACCAAGCATCGTTGCCTCAATGCGATCAGGAAAAACCAGTACCACGAACGTATCCATAACCAGATATATGAGAAAATAAAAGACCAGTTTGAAGACCCGGACTACTATTTCGTGAATGAACTGACAGAAAACATACAGAAAGCGATCGAGAACCTACCCGAAACCTATCGGGAAACATTTGCCATGAGCCGATTCGGGGAAAAGACGAATGTGCAGATTGCCGAGAAACTCGGAATATCGGTAAAAACCGTCGAATACAGAATATCGCAAGCACTTAAGATACTTCGT
>OOIG01000255.1_pt1 | contig 47079 bp, 36 predicted proteins | sample 1692091 | NCBI WGS metagenome assembly OOIG01 (sample SAMN06348188, study PRJEB24527) | human gut metagenome | biome: human gut; feature: ankylosing spondylitis patient; material: feces | host: Homo sapiens | place: China | collected 2015-10 | reverse complement strand
CCATGACGGGTACTGTCCCGTCCTTTTTCACTACCTGACGTTTGAGGTAGTAGATTACTGAAAATGTACTCTTCATCGTCCTTATTTTTTTAGGTTCAAAATTAGTTGGTGAAGAGTCCGTCGCCGGTACGCAAAACGGGGAGGAACGGCGCAATCTTTTTCCGTAACCGGATTTGTTGCGTGAGTTGTCAGTAACTCACTAATCCTTAACGCCTTGTTTCGTTATCCGTGTCCGTTTGTCGCCATTCCGTGCATGGTTACGGACAAGTAACGTAGCGGCGTCCTGATTTGGCTTCAGCGGTGATTGCGATGGCTTCACGAATAATCGGAAGCACGACTGAAACCCTTGTAACTCAATTCTATCACTATATCTTTCCGCATTTCTCTTTTTTGTAGTAACTTTGTTCATGAAATCATATATTTGCTTGTGAAAGTCTAATATTCTTTTTAATATTGCAATAATTTTGAATATAAAAGTAACTACAATTAATTCTACTTGTTTAATTATGCGAATGTCATTTGTTAGTGTTCTTTTGTTGTCCACTCTTTGCTGCATGACAACAAATGGGCAAGCCCAGCCCAAAGTGAAGCTTAAAACGATGGTGCCGGCTGCCCCGATTGAAACCAATCATAGACCGCAGTCTAAGTTGAAAGGTTCCGTAAAAGTGTACTCATTGCCTACCGTAATGGCGGAAGGTGATAAAATTTGGGAAGATTTTGCCAAGTTTACTGTCGGTTCAGAGGAAACTCCGAGTATTAGAGAAGTCAACGATGAAAAAGGCAATATTGCAGAGAAATATACGCAAATGCCCGGATGGTCGGGTGGCGGTGTGTTTCAGGCCGGTGGTGTTGCCTATATCGGATTGATGGATACTCCGTTCGGTGAGGAAACCGGATTTATCAACACTCCTGTTGCCGACTTGTCTGCCAATAGCGGAACATATACCATCAGATTCCGTGCAAAATCAACGATGGCCGACGGCGACCATGTGCTTATCAGCTGTATAGCTCCTGACGCAGAAGAGCCGCTACAGGCATCCGGAGCGATTGACATTACGAACGAGTGGCAAGAGTATTCCATTGAAATGAACCAGGGCTGTGAAAAAACAATGTTCCAGTTCTCAACCGTCTATACCGGCTGGTATTTTGATGATCTTTCCATTACGAGTGAAGGTATTCCTTCGCCTTCCGACATCCGTGTTGTCAGCTATAAAGGAAATGAAGCGACGATTCAATGGAACGAAGTAGAGGGAGCGGAAGCATATCAGTACAATCTCTATTACTTTGACAGTGATTTGTATAGCAACAAATATGTGAAGAAGAATGAACGTGTAGAGGGTACTACGCTTCATCTTGCCGACCTTGATCCGGAAAAATTGTATTACTTCGAAATTGGAACGCTTAAGGACGGCAAACAGTCAGCCTATAGCAAAACGTATGAAATCAAGCCGATTATCGGAACTCCGAAAGCCATTGATCCGGAGGACTACGACGGCACATCGTTTACAGCCCGTTGGGATGCAGTGGGCAATGCTGACAAGTATGTCTTGAGAGTTTATTCCTATATCAACGGAGGAATGAGAGATGCTGAAGTCGTTCCGTTCCTGACAGAAAGCAATTTGACTGAAACCTCATATAAGGTTACAGGTTTGAGCGACAGCGTGATTTATTATTTTACTGTTCAGGCTATGAACAATGAGGGTGATATTTCAAGCGAATCGAATGAAGTGCAGATTCTGCCTGTAGTAAAAGCTCCTAAAGCGCTTGCTGCAACACACATCCAGACAAATTCGTTCGTTGCCCACTGGGAAAAAGTTCCGTTGGCAAACTATTACGAAGCAACCATGTATCGTGAGTATACTGCCCTTAACGATGAAAAGCACATCGTTCAGGAAACAGATATGGAATACATCGTTTCAGACGGAACAATGGATTCTCCGGAATACTCATCAAGCTCATACGTGTTCCCGCGCAATTCCGGTGCATTCAACTGGGTTGTTTCAAGTCCTGTATTCATCGCAGGTGCTGTAGGTTTGGATAATTCCTTGGCAGTATTGTCAATGCCTGCCTATATGTATTCTCCGGCGTTCAACTTGTCGCCGTTCGGTGGTAAGGCTTCGTTCGACATCAAACTTGCAAGTAAGAATACCACTACGGCCGTTGTTGCATTGGCAGTGATTAACAAAAACAAGGAATTCGAAGAAGTGGAATCGTTTGAAGTTCCTGTAACAGCTCAAATGACAAGTCACCACATCGAATTTACAAAAGGAACCGATGAGGTTTATATCTTGATTTATCCTAAAGACGGTGTTTATTTGTTCTTCGACGAATTCTCACTTGCTGTAGATATGCCTAAGGGAACTTCGGTTGAAGCTCCTATCGATGCCATGATGGTTGAAGACGGAACTGCATGCCGATTTGAGGAAGTTGTGCGTCAAAGCAATGAACGTATTTCCTACGATGTCGTAGCTGCAAGCATTTCTGCTGAAGCTCAAATATTGTCAGAACCGTCTAACCGTGTATATGTCGACATCCAAAGTTCAGTTGAAAGCAATGCGGTAGCAGAAGCGAAGGCATGGATTTCAGGAAATGAATTGGTAATCGACAATCCTAACGCAGAAACAGTTGAAGTATATGACCTGTGTGGTGTTCTCCACTTTATGTCGGACAAAGGTGATTCCCACCTTGAAGTAGCACTGGATTCTCCGGGTGTGTACGTAGTTAAGGTCGGCAGACAGGTTATCAAAGTTATGCGTTAATTTAATGATTTAAAGAAACTAAAACAATTTACAGTATGAAACAAATATTATTTTTAGGAGTAGCTTCACTGCTCGCAGTCGGCAGTACGGGTGTGGCGGAAGCACAAGGTATCACTGTTAATAACTATAAATACCTTCAACCGCAGACCGTTGCGTCGGAACAGATACAAAAAGAAGGCGAAACACCTGCCGGAGCTTTGATTTGGGAAGATTTTTCCAAATTTACAGCCGGAAGTGAAGAACAGCCGGACAGCGAAATCTTTGGTGAAGAAGATTGGGTAGATATTCCAGCTGAATATACTCTGACTCCAGGTTGGCAGGCAAGAGGTGTGCACCAGAGCGGTGGTGTTGCTATGGTCGGAGAGTACTATATGTTCGGTATCGGATTTACTGGTGGTATAAGAACGAATGTTGCTGACCTTAGTGCCAACAATGGTGCCGTAACCGTAAGTTTCCGTGCCAAATCGGCCAATGCTGGCGGTGATGAAGTTGCAGCAGTGTTGAATTCTTCTGCTACAGGATACATCAACCAACAGCGTGTTAAAATTACCAATGAATGGCAGGAGTATAAACTCAAACTCAGTGGTGGTGTGAGTGATTCGTTTTTCGAATTCTTTTCTGTGAATTACGACTGGTATTTGGATGATGTGAAAGTAGTGAGTGAAGGTATTGCTTCTCCTACAGGCCTTAAGGTGACAAGCTATAAGGGTACTGAATCTACTTTCCAATGGAATGCAGTGGACGGTGCTGAAAAATACAAAGTTCAGGTATATTATTGGGACATTGACCAAAAAGACTATGTCTATGTTGTCAATGAGGAAGAAACCACAGAAACAAGCTACACTGTGACTGGCCTTGATATGCGTGACACGTATTTTGCAAAGGTTGCTGCAGTAAGTGGTGAAATGTCATCTGCATACTGCGACAGCTATACGCTTGCTCCGACTCTTGCAGGTCCGGTAGGAATCGCTCCAACCGACTATGACGGCAAATCGTTTACCGCTGCTTGGGAACCTTATGAAGATGCTGATCATTATCTGCTTAATGTCTATACTTACACTAAAGAAGGTGATTTCCCATTGCCAATCTATTATATTGTAGACCGTGAGTTAAAAGAAACATCTTTCTTTGTTAGCAATCTGCCATACGACGGATATATCTATTACTTCTCGGTTGTTGCCGTTCGAAAAGACGGTGAAATAACCAAGGCTTCAAAAGAAATTCCGGCACTTCCGATTCTTGAACGTCCGACAGCAAAACCGGCAACGCGAGTAACATCCAACTCTTTTGTTGCAAACTGGGAAGGTGTTGAATATGCAAACACATATCAAGTGAATGTATATCGCAAACACACAGCTAAAGCTGACGAAACTTACACATTGGCCGACACTGATTGCGACGTATTCAGCTCAACTGGAACAATCGAAAATCCGGAACGCTTGTCGGGCGCATTCGTGTTCGGTTCAGCTTCAGGTGCTTTTGACTGGTACATATCTATGGCAGCTGCAATCGACGGAGGTATCGGTATGGACAACATCTATTCCGACATCATGGGCAACAGCTATATGTATTCACAGATGTACGACCTTACAGGTAGCAATGGAAAGGCTACTTTCGAGTTCACACTTGCCAGCCCGGATGCAACTACTGCTGTAGTGTCAATCGCCAAATTGTTGGATAACAACCGTCTCCAACCGATTGAAAGCTTCGATATCGAAGTGACTAAGGAAATGACAAAACACACTGTTGAATTCACTAAGGGTACAGACTACTGTTGTGTACTTGTTGAGATGAGAAACGGTTCATTCCTTATCTTTGACGACTTCAAGTTGACAATGGATCTTCAGGCAGAAAAATCTATCGAAATCGGTATTACAAATGCGTTGCTTCAGGATCCTAATGCGACAAGTGCTGAATTTACTCGCATAGATTTCAACAACGACCGCATTTCGTATGACGTGCTTGCTGCAATGGTTTATCCGACACTTTCTTCTCCATTGGTGAGCGAACTTTCAAACAGAATTGAAGTGGAAGATATCAGTTCTGTAGAAAATACAGAAAATGTTTCAGCTTCAGCTTATGTTGAAGGCGGTGTTCTCTATGTGGAAAATCCGAATGCTGAAAAGGTAGAAGTCTATAACCTTTCAGGTGTAAGAATCTTTGCCGACAATTCAGGTGCATATAAAGTGAATATTAATCTGGATGCAAACGGTGTGTACATCGTTCGTGTCGGTGACAAGGCTATCAAAGTAGTTCGCTAAGACGCTTTTCAATAAAGAAAGATACAATGGGGCAGGTTGCTGCTTCATTGTATCTTTTTTTATGCCCTGACCGAAACGGCTTTTGTCAATGTAGACAATGACAAAAAATAGTGAAAAGGACGAAACAAAAGTGTGGAAAATCCAAACTTTCGGATGTTTTTTGCTGTTCATGCAAAAGATATTATATTTGCATATTAATAAAGACGTAAAAAACAATGCAAGAAAAGTCCAAGGCTAATCAGACAGAATTGTTTATTCCGTGGAAAGAGGCGCCTGTTAAAGCAACTCAGGAAAATCCCTATCGTGAAGGTCCGGCGTTGGACCGGAAAGGAAGGGTGACAGGAAAGGCTCCGGAATATGACGGAGACGACGAAACGAAAAAGCGGGCGGTGCTTGACTACTATGACTTGTGCCGAATGGCTCCTGTAGCACGGAAGCATCCGAAAATTGTACGGTGGCTGATGAAGGTTCTGAAGTTGGACGATGTCAACTATTTTCATCATAGAAATCTGAATACTCCCGGCGCGCCTTTCGTCAGAGGCATACTTGATGATTTCCGCATTTCCGTCAGAGTAGACAATGCACAGGTGCTGGAGCATCTTCCGGAAGGAGCGTTCATCACCGTGTCCAATCATCCGTTCGGTGCGGTCGACGGCATTATGCTGATTGACCTGTTCGCATCGAGGCGTGAGGACTATAAAGTGATGGTAAATCTGATTCTGAATCATATCCGGGGTATGCGTCCCAATTTTATTGCCGTTGACCCTCTTGCTTCCGACAATCCGGAAAAACGTGCCATCACGATGCGCGGCATCAAGGAGGCAATGCTGCACGTCAAGCGCGGACATCCGCTGGGCTTTTTCCCTGCCGGAGCCATGTCGAAACTGAACGGCAGGCTGCAATTGGAGGATCGTCAGTGGCAGCCGTCGGTCATGAGGCTGATACAGCAGTTGAACGTGCCGGTGATTCCCGTGTTTTTCCACGGACGGAACAGTTGGCTGTTCAATATCCTGGGTGTAGTTTGCTGGCAGCTCCGCACGGTGCGTCTTCCGAGCGAGGTGTTCAGCCATCACGATACGACTTACCATATTTCCGTGGGCGACATCATCACTCCGGAAGAACAGAAAAAATATACGGATTTGGAATCGTTTACCCAAATGCTGCGCTCGCGTACCTATTCGCTGCGTTCGCGCAAATAAGGCGGATTTGCGTTTCTGAACAGATTGCATAAAACCAACGTTATAATTAGCATAGAATAACGAGATAGACAAATGAAGAAATACCATTATGCGCTATTGTGTCTGGCTTCGGCGATGGCCGTTCCCGGGCAGGCTCAGCTGAACAATGCTGATGCGGAAGGGTATGTTGCCCGAGGCGTACAGATGTACAACAATCAGAACTATACGGGCTGCATCGACCAGCTGAAGGAGGCGAAACGCCAGTCCATTCCCGAACTGACAATTGAGGATGTGGACTACTATATCGCCATGGCAAAGTACAAACGCGGCGACAAGGACAGTGTGGAGGCATTGCGGGCCTATTTGGAAGCCTATCCGGCTTCTGTCCATCGTTTCCAAGTGCGGATGACGATAGGCGACTATTATTTCTTCAAGGGTGACTATGAAAAGGCGTATGCCGAGTACGACCGTCTGTCGGCAAAGGTGTTCGGCAAGGAAGAGGCCGCCGACCTGATTTACCGCAGTTCGTTCTGCTGTTTGAAAAACGGTGACTACGAACGGGCGGAAATGGGCTTTGAACGTCTCCGCGGCAACAGTAAGTACCGCAACGAGGTTGATTTCTACACGGCCTATATCCTTTATGCCAAAGGTGACTACAAGAAAGCGGAAGAAGGTTTCCGCAAGGTTTCTCCCCGCAGCAAGATGGGCGAGAGCGCTCAATACTATATTTGTCAGATTCGTTACAGCGAAAGCGACTATGCAAATGTAGTGGCCATCGGCAAGAAGCTGCAAGGCGCGGAACTGTCGCCGGAAATGGAGGCGGAACTGCTGCGCATTGTGGGTGAGAGCGAATACTATCTGGGCAATAATGCACGGGCCATTGACCTGCTTACGAAATATCTTGACAGTATCGACGAGCCGCAACGTTCCTCGCTCTATATTTTGGGTGTGGCCGAATATCGCGAAGGCGACAATGCTTCGGCGGTGGAACATCTGGACGGTGTAGTAGGGGAAAGCGATGCACTGGCTCAAAGCGCATATCTCTATATCGGTCAGGCTTACCTTCGCAACGGCAACATGACAGCCGCTTCCATGGCTTTTGAAAAGGCCTACAAAATGGATTACGACCGCGACGTGCAGGAAACGGCATTCTACAACTACGCCATCTCGCAAAGCCGTGGCGGAAATGCTCCGTTTGCCAATTCCATCAAGGTGTTCCGCGATTTTCTGAACAAATTTCCTCAGTCGAAATATGCTTCCAATGTGGAGGACTATATCATCAGCTCTTACCTCTCAAACAAGGACTACGACAACGCGCTGGCAACAATCAACGCCATTCAGAAGCCGTCGGGCAAGATGCTGAAAGCGAAGCTCAATGTGCTTTACCGTCTGGGTGTCCGCGAAATGAAGAACGGCAATGCCGAGAACGCGAGAACTTATCTTGAAAAGGCTGAGCAGTTGGGCGGTTATGACCGGGAAATTGGCAATGAGGTGGATTTGTGGTTGGGTGAAGCCAACTATTCCGTCGGTAATATGGCAAAAGCCAAGAACTATTACCAGAGTTATCTGCGTAATGCCGGAACTTCCGGTGAAAACTATGCCACAGCCAACTACAGCCTCGGTTATGTATGCATTGCTGAAAAGAATTACGGAATGGCGGAAGACGCGTTCCGCAAGGTGGTGGGCGTGAAGTCGCTGGACAAGGAACTGCTTGCCGACTCCTACAACCGTATCGGCGATTGCCGCTATTATGCACGCGACTATGCCGGTGCGCAGTCGTACTACGACAAGGCCCTTGCCGCAGGAACGGTTCAAGGCGACTATTCGATGTATCAGAAAGGTTTCATGCTGGGCTTGCAGCGCCGTCATGATGCGAAAATTTCCGCTATGAACGACCTGATTGAAACCTATCCGTCGTCGGCCTATGCTTCGAAAGCACAGTATGAAAAAGTACAGGCCTATATCGCGCTGGAAGATTACGACAACGCCAAGAAAGGGTTCCGCCGTTTGCTGAGCGACTATCCGCAGACAGCCGAAGCAAGAAAGGGACAGTTGCAGTATGCCGTGCTTCTGAACACCTTGAAGCAGCGCAGCCAGGCAATAGAAGAATACAAGACCCTCGTGCGCAACTATCCGACGAGCGAGGAGGCCAAGGTGGCACTGGAGGATTTGAAGGTGCTTTATATCGAGGACAATAATTTGTCGGCGTTCACGCAGTTTGTCGCTTCGGTGAACATCGACTATAAGATTGACGCCAACGAAGTGAACCGTCTTACTTTTGAAAATGCGGAAAACGCGTATGTGGCTGACGGCAGCACCAAACAGTTGACAAATTATCTGGAAAAATATCCTTCCGGTCCTTATTCCGGACAGGCAAACTATTATCTTGCTGAAAATGCTTACAAGAAAGGCAAGAAGAAAGAAGCTCTCAGCTATGTGCAGAAGGCGCTGAAGGAAGCTCCCGACGGTGGTTTCGCTGAAACGGCTCTGGCTATGGAAGGCGAACTCCTGCTGGCTGACGGCAATCTTGATGCGGCTCAGCAGAGCTACGAAAAGCTGCTGACTAAGGCAACAACGGCGGCCAACAAGAAGGCTGCACAATTGGGTATGCTCCGCATTGCCCGCGACAAGGGCGACGATGCCAAGGTCGTGGAAGCTGCCAATGTGCTGCTGGGTGCTGGTCTTGACAACGATACGCGTGCGGAGGTTGTCTATGCCCGCGGTACGGCTTATCAGGAGTTGGGCAATGAAGCGAAAGCCATCGACGACTACAAGAGCCTTACTTCAAGTCTGGAAACCCTTTATGGAACGATTTCGGCCTATCGTCTGGCTGAACTTTACCACGAACGCGGCGATAACTCGAAGGCGCTCGATGTGCTGAACAAGCTGTCGGATTCGGGTACACCTCACCAGTACTGGCTGGCTCGCGGCTTTATCCTTCTTTCTGATATCTATGCGGCGCAGGGCGACAAGTTCCAGGCTCGCGAATATCTGGAAAGCCTGCGTGAAAACTATCCGGGTAAGGAAGCCGACATTTTTGAAATGGTCGAAACAAGGTTGAAAAAATTGAAGAACTAATTCGTTTGGAGCAGTTATGAAGAAAACGTTAATAGTATATATGTCATTGGCCTTGTCGGGAGTGCTTTTCCCGGCCATGGCACAGTCGGGCGACGAGGAATTGCAGAAGGCAATCGTGGTGGAAACTGACTATCAGCCCGAACTGCTGAAGTCGACACGTTTGGGCACAAACCCGGCTACACTCGAAGAAAAGCAGACGAAAATTTCGCTGGACTACAGCGACTGGGCGATTCCCGCCAAAGTGGACCCTCTTGTGGTGACACAGACCGTGGACGATTTTGCCGAGAAATTCAAATATTCCGACAAGCGTGGCTATGCTACGTTCGGCATGGGCAACTATCTGAATATTGTCGGCAATGCCGGATACCGTATCGTCGATAAGGATAATACACAGTTCGGCGTATGGCTGCAACACAATTCGACAAGCGGCCTTACCGACGGGCTCTATAAAAACATCAATGAGGCGTATAAGTATTCCCGCCAATATGTGATAGAGGACCGCGTGGGGCTGGATTTCAGCAACGTGTTCAGCAAGGGTGTGTTGAAGGCGGAAACTTCCTATCATTTCGACCGTTTCAACTACTACGGTGCAGGGTTGAGAACTCCGGGCAATACCCGTCAGATGGTCAACGAGTTTAACATAAACGCTCTGTGGCGTGGAAAAAGCGTCAACGACAATCAGGTGGACTACTATATCGGTGTAGGATACAACTATTTTGGAAACAAATACGGCTTCTGGAATACTACGGATGCAAACGGAGTGCTGGGCAACGGGCTGACCGAGAATCTTCTGAATCTTGACGGCGGTGCCGAATTCCTGTTGGGCGATGCCGATTTTGCTGGTGTCGATCTGGGTTTCCAGATGTTGGGCTATCGCAATACGAAGACGCTGGATGTGGTGTTCCGCGACAACCAGCCTTCGGCCTACTATGAAATGGTGCTGAACGATGCCGGAGGCAAGAGTTTCGGAATGTTGAGTGTTACTCCGTATTACAGCCACCGTACCGACAACATGAACCTGCGTATCGGCGCGCATGTCGACCTTTCGTTTGACAACGGTACCTTCTTCCGTATCGCTCCCGACGTGCGTTTCGACTGGGAAATGAGCCGTATGTTCAGCCTTTATGCTTCGGCAACGGGCGGCAACGAGATTCATACGTTCCACAATGTGGCAGCGCGCAACCGTTATGTGAACCCGTCACTGATGCTTCCGACAAGCTACACGATGGTGGATGCGGAGGCCGGATTGAATTTCGGACTGTTCAAAGGCTTTACCATTACGCCGTTTGTTGGTTTTGCGGTTGTCAGAGATGCATTGGTGACAGCTTTCACTTCCGCCGACAACAATATGAATTACCCGGAACCGACAGCCGCCACTACCTATCAGGCTGTGGATATGAACGGGGCTAAAATGGGATTGAAAACGGCTTACAACTATTCCGACAAAGTGGAATTCAAGGCTGCCTATACGTTTGCTCCTCAAGGCACGAAGTCAGGCTATCAGCTTGCCGACAACCGTCCGGAGCATGTGGTGGATGCCAAGTTGAAGGTAACGCCTATCCGTCAGCTTGACCTTTATGTCGACTATCGCTTTATGGGCGGACGCCGTGTTTTGAATACGCACTACTATCCGATGATGGGTTCGGAACAGCCGGCCACCATGATGTCGGAAACGACAATTGATTTGGGCACATTCTCTGATCTTGGATTTGGTGCCGCTTATCGGTTTACGGACATGTTCTCGGCTTATTGCCGTCTGAACAACCTGCTGAACCGTCATCAGCAATTGTATTACGGAATGTATGCGCAGCGCTTTAACTTCCTTGTAGGGGCTGCTGTGAATTTCTAAGGATAAATGGTCGCTGTTGGGCGGCTGAAAGTCGGCAGGGCGGAAACGCTCTGCCGACTTTTTTTGTCCGGCGGTTTGCTCTTTTTTACGATATCTGTGGGGTGGGGCATTGTAGCTTTGCAGTGTTGAACCTTAAAACTGAAAACGTATGGAAGAACAGAAAATGGAAAAAACGCAGCCGGCCGTCGACGACCGCGTGCTGCAATTTCTTGCCGAGCGTCATGCGGAAGCGGAGGATGTGCTCGACAGTATGGTGGAAGCGGTAGGCGGTGTGCCGGAAGTTACGGACAGTCTGCTCGAACTGGTCTACCGTGGTCTGCGCCATGAGGCTGATGTGGCACAGGCGCGTCAGGAAGGCTATGTGGAAGGCAGGAACGAACAGATTGAAGTGCGCCGCCGCTCGTTCGACTCCGTAAATCCCCGCGACGACGGCGGGATAGAAGAGGACCCCGACTTGCCGTTGCTTCGACATATCCGCCGGAGTGTGTGGGATTAGACTTTGAGAACCGATAAATAACCGTCTGATTAACTTAAACTATTAAATGCTATGAAAAACACAACGAAAGAAAAATTTCAACAACTGATTGACCGTCTGCTTTGTCCCGAAACATTGTTGTTTCTGCTCGTGCTGTTGGCGGTGGGCGTGCTCGTGTTCTGCGATTCGTCGGGGTTGTCGCTCGCGATGGCTGTCATTCCGGGTGTCGCCGGTGGAAAGCATGTGACGGAAGAACCCCTGACACGCGCCCTTGCGCAGCGTGAGTCGCCCGAACTGCTGCTGAACGAAATCGACCGCCGTATCGTCAAGATTCGTCCGATGGCTACGCCTATCGACCAACTGTCGCGCTGGGCGGGTGCAAAGCGCAGCGGAAGCATGGTGGTGGACTATTATTCGGTGGACACCCGTCCGACATCGGCACTGACTACGACCGAATTTACGGGTGTCGACGCGACGGGCGACAAGCGTTTCCAGCGGGCACGCCTGACGGTAGACAATATCGACATGTTTGAAGTGTCGGAAACCTTGCTGGTGCGTGGTGTGCGTGGCTTTGAACCCGACGGTGTGACACCGTCCTCACAAGATATCGTGCTGTATGTCGTATCGAAATCCACCAGTGAAAACTATTTGGAGGCAGTCAGCCCGAATGGCAAGACAGTTGACGGATTCACCAACTGTATTCCGACCATTCCGACTGGAACGATGCTCGTGAGAATGGGGCGTGCTGCGGGAGAACTGGATGTACAGACGGCGCAGTTTGAAGCGTTGCCGGTGAAGTGTCAGAACTATTGCCAGATTTTCAAGATGCAGATTGAACAGAGCACGTTGCAGAAAATTGCCAACAAGGAAGTGGGTTGGACGTTCAGCGACCAGGAGGAAGCGGCGGTCTACGACATGCGTCTGGGCATGGAGAAAAACTTCCTTTTCGGTGTCAAGGGCCGTGTGGAGGACCAGACCAAGCATGAGGAAATATTCCTGACAGGCGGAATCTGGGGACAGGCCGGCGGCGAATTCACCTACAAGTCGGGCGAGTTGAATCAGGATGCCGTCATTTCCATGATGCGGCAGGCGTTCACGGGTAATGCCGGCAACAAGCGCAAGGTGCTTATCGGCGGTTCCGGACTGATTGAACAGCTTAACAAACTGGAATCCACGAAAGTAGTGATGGCCGGCGAGGATATCGTGAAGTGGGGTATCGACTTCTCGGAAATCCGTTCGAAGTTCGGCAAGCTCTATGTGTTGCTGTCGGAGGTATTCGACGAATGCGGAATGGAGAACAACGGTATGATTATCGACCCGGAATATTTGCAGAAATACAGCCATATTCCGTTCTCCACCGAGGAACTGAACCTGAAGTCGGCCGGCGTGCGCAACACCGACGCCATTGTGCTGACCGAAGCCAGCTGCATGACTCTCCGCTACCCGAAAGCCCATCTGCGCATCGTGCAGACAGCATAAACCCAATTAGTTCACTGCTAAGTATTGCAAAAGCCAAGATTCCGGTCTTGGCTTTTGTTGTTTGTCGAAATTATTTTGTGCTTATAATCGCTTGTGTGATAGTTGTTTATGGATAAGTGTAAGAATAAGCGAAATTTTTATGCTTATTTTTACATTATATTATCTTCCTCATTTGTCTTTTTTTGTGTGTTATACAAGTAGGTGGAAATCCAATAAGCGTACAGAGCAGCTGGGATAAACAAAATTTGTCCTTTCGGACTGTCGTATACTTTGCTGATGGTTTTTGATGTTACGATTATTTCCCTGATGCCTGGATTGTTATCCAAAAAATGGTAAAGAGACTTCAGCTCTGTTGGAGCGTCTGCAAACCGGTCCGTCCATTTGATTTCCGCTAACGAAAATGCCTTTTGTGTGGCAGGGTTGGTCCATACAAGGTCGACTTCGCCTTTTTCTCTTCCTTTGGCCCAATTGGCATAATAAAAATCGCTTTTTCCGCCTTGTATCCATTGTGAGAATATGGCAGTCTCTACCATATTTCCGATGTTTTCATCATTATCGGTGATTGGTGTGAATAGGGCACAGCGAAGTGAAGGGTTGGTCAGATAGATTTTAAAGGATGTAACCCGTAGCATACGTCTGGCATTTTGGTCAATACGGTTGACAACTTTGATGAGGAATGCAGCTTCGAGATATTCGAGATACTTTTTGATTGTTTCTTTCTTAATTCCGGCCCCTTGTGATAAACTTTCGTACGAAAATTCATTTCCGGAAAGGAAAGCTATGTGAACAAATAGTTTGTTTAACTCTTGAATATCCTTGATTCCGTAAAGGCTGGGCAGGTCGCGCAACAGTACTTTGTCAATGATGTCATGACGGATATATTGCCCGGGGTTGGCACGTATTTCGTGGGAAACAACCACTTCCGGATATCCGCCATAATTTATGTAATCAATGAAATGCTGGTTGAGGCAGGTAATGTCAATTGTGTCGATAGGTATTGCCTTGTTGTTTTTGACAATGATACTGTCTTGACCGATGAGTTTGAGATATTCGAAAAAAGTAAGAGGAGGTAGGGTGAAATCGGAGAAACGTCCGGCTCCACTTTCGTTGCTTTTCATTTTCAGTGCAGCGGCAGCAGACCCGGAGGCAACAAATTTTACAGCGCGATAGCTGTCAACAAGGGATTTTAAATGTATTTCCCAATCTTTGAGATATTGTATCTCATCGAAGAACACATAAAAACCTTCATGACAATCTTCTTGTTTCAATGCTTGACGTGCATAATGGAATAAATCTTCCAGTGATATGTTGTTGTAGATAGGTGTATCAATGGAGATGTAGATGATTTTCTGCGGATTGATTCCGCTTTTGATAAGGCGGTCAATAGTGTGAAAAATCATGACGGTTTTTCCCACACGCCGAGGTCCCATTAGTATCGTTGCACGACGGATGGACATGTTCGCAACCATAGCGTAAAAATCAGAAAGATAGGCACGCGGCTGCATGGTGTTATAGTCGTTGGAAATGGAGGAGGAAATCCACCAAGGGTTGTCGAACGACATTCTTTTGATTACTTGTTCTTTGATTATTTCGTTAGGCTGTTTCATGCGTATTCGGTTTTTATACAGAGCAAATATATAAAATAATATCTAATATGACAATATTTGTAGAAATAAGCGTATAAAAGTATGTCTATTTCTACAATTTTGGGTTTGATTGGCTGTTTTTAGTGTAAAATAAGATGGAATTAGGGTGTGATAAGGCCTGTTTTGAAATTATTTTACACTTGTAATTTCCTGTGTGATAGCTGTTTATGAATAAATGTAAGAATAAGCGAAATTTTTATGCTTATTTTTACATTGGTCTTTGATGGATGTAAAAAAACTCCCGAGCGACAGGGTTGCCCGGGAGTTTTTTCTGTATGGTAATTGCGGAGATTACAATCCGAATGCTTCGCGGATTTTGTCGACATAGTCGAGCTTTTCCCAACGGAAGAGTTCCACTCTCACTGTCTTGTCACCGTTGTAGAACGACTTGAAGTGCTTGTCGACCACTTCCGGCTTGCGTCCCATGTGTCCGTAGGCTGCCGTTTCTTCGTAGATAGGCAGACGCAGTCCGAGGCGTTTTTCGATAGCTGCCGGGCGCATGTCGAACAGTTGGCTGATGCGGGCTGAAATTTCAGCATCCGACAGGTTGACCTTTGCTGTTCCGTAAGTGTTTACACACAAGCTCACCGGTTGAGCCACGCCGATGGCGTATGCCACCTGTACGAGTGCTTCGTCGGCAAGTCCGGCTGCGACGATGTTTTTCGCGATGTGGCGGGTTGCGTAAGCTGCCGAACGGTCAACCTTAGAAGGGTCTTTTCCTGAGAATGCGCCGCCGCCGTGTGCACCGCGGCCGCCGTAAGTGTCAACGATGATTTTGCGGCCTGTAAGTCCTGTATCCCCGTGAGGGCCGCCGATAACGAATTTTCCGGTCGGGTTCACGTGGAGAATCAGCTTGTCGTCGAACATTGCCTGAATGTGTTCCGGCAATTTTTCGATGATGCGCGGCAGGAGAATGTTTTTAACGTCGTTATAGATGGTGTCCACCATTTGCTTGTCGGCTGCGGCTTGAGCTGCATCCGTGTCGTCGGCAGGCTGAATGAAATCGTCGTGCTGTGTGCTGACAACGATGGTGTGAACACGCACCGGCTTGTTGTTTTCGTCGTATTCCACTGTCACCTGGCTCTTTGAGTCCGGGCGCAGATAAGTCATCACCTTTCCTTCGCGACGGATATCAGCCAGTTCGCGGAGAATGGTGTGTGCCAGGTCGAGAGTCAGCGGCATGTAGTTTTCCGTTTCGTTGCAGGCGTAGCCGAACATCATGCCCTGGTCGCCGGCCCCCTGTTCTTCCTTGTTTTCGCGGTCAACGCCACGGTTGATGTCCTTCGACTGTTCGTGGATGGCGAGCAGAACGCCGCACGATTCGCCGTCGAATTTGTATTCGCTTTTGTTGTAGCCGATACGGTTGATTACACCGCGAGCCGTGTCCATCATGTCGATGTAGGCTTCCGATTTCACTTCACCGGCAATTACAACCTGTCCCGTAGTCACGAGCGTTTCGCACGCAACTTTCGATTCCGGGTCATAAGCAAGCAGTTTGTCGAGGATGGCGTCAGAGATTTGATCCGCCACTTTGTCTGGGTGTCCTTCCGACACCGATTCCGATGTGAATAGATAGTTCATCTTTCCATTTTGTTTTAAAGTGGAAAAGCTAAATTGGCTGGAAATCTGAGGGGGGATTTGCAGTTTTAGCATTTTTTAATGTGGTTGCAAGCAGCCAAATTTTTCCACAGGGTTAATACTTTATTTTCCAGACTGCAAAGATAGTGCAAGTTGAGAGAACTGCCAAGCGAAAAACGCAGTTTTTCGGATTTGGGTTGTCCGTAGCTCAGCCTTTGCATGCTTTACAGCCCTGTTCGTGTTTACAACAAGTGATGGTGTCTCTTTGTTCGACGCTTTCCGGCATTATATGTTTTATAGCAGAAAATTGTTGCTAAAAAGCCCCTAAAACCCGTTGTTTTTCAAATAAAAAGCGAAAAAAAAGAATAGTTTTTGTATTATTAATGAATTTTGGTATCTTTGCGTGCTACTTTGTAGAAGTATATATGTGAGTGTTCGTGTTGCTTCTGCAATTATTTTGATGCGTAAAAAATTAAAAACTACAAAAATAAATGGCAACATTAGAGAAAATCAGGAGTAAATCCGTATTGTTACTCGTAGTTATCGGTGTAGCCCTTTTGGCATTTATCATCGGTGACTTCTTGAACTCAGGCCGCTCATTCTTTGGTAGCGGCACTACCGTAGCGAACGTTGACGGTACTAAAATCAGTATTATCGATTTCCAACGTCGCAATGAAGAGTACAACCAGCGTTTGCAGCAGTCAAACCAGAAATTTGACGGTGCTGTAGTTCAAATGCAGGTGCTCAACGAAATGATCAACGAGCAACTGTTGAACGACGAAGTGGAAGCGTTGGGTATTCAAGTTACCAACAAGGAGCTTACAGAAGCAATGACAGGTGCAACTGCTATTCCGGCAGTAGCTCAGTTCGCAGCACAGATGGGTGCCGATTCTCCTGCAATGCTTCACGATATGCTTTTCAACCCTGGCAAATATGGCTTGAATCCGCAGGATGTTGAGCCGTTGAAGGCACAGTGGTTGGAAATGGAACGCAATATCGACCAACAGTTGAAATATCAGAAATTCGGTGCGTTGCTTGCCGGTGCAATTCAGGCCAACGACCTCGACAAGGAAGCGCTTGCCGCTGAAATGTCGACTGCTTCAACTATCGACCTCGTAAACGTTCCTTACACATCTCTCGACAACAAGGATTATCCTGTTAGCGAAGAAGAATTGAAGGCTCGCTACAACGAAGAAAAATATCAGTTTGAAACTGAAGAAGAACTTCGCAAAATCCACTATATCGCAGTCAACATCGCTCCGTCGGCAGCCGACTTGGCTACTGCACAGACTTTGATGGACACAGTAGTTGCAAAATTGAAAGCCAACGAAGGCGTGAACGCTATCCGCAACATTTCAGAAGTTTCTATCGCTGAACGCACAGTTCGTGCTTCTGACGTTGACGCAGCTACCAAGAGCTTCCTTGCTGAAGCTGCTGTTGGTGCTGTTTCTACTCCGGCTTTCCGTGCCGATGTTCACAGCGTCACTAAACTTTTGAACAAGAAGATGGATGTTGACACAATCACAGTCAACATGGTTCAGGTTCAAGGCAACAAGACTGCTCAGGATTCTGTGCTCAATCTTCTTAACTCCGGCAAGGCTTTCGCTGAAGTAGTGAACGGTCAGACTGTAGCCGGTCAGGAAAACTTTGCCCTCAACACATTGCAGATGGGCAACAACGAACAGGCTGAAACTGCCAAGAAGAAATTGATGGAAGCCGGTGCCGACTATTTCGTGCTCGACAGCAACGAATACGGTGCGCTTATCTATAAGGTGGTGAAAAAAGCAGCTCCGAAGCAGATGTACGACATCGCCGAAGTTACTTACCACGTTTATCCGAGCGACAAGACTGTAGACGACCTTCGTGCCGGTTTGCAAGAATTCGTAAACAAGAACAACGTAAACAAGTCATTCATAGAAAACGCTATCGCAGCAGGCTATCAGCCGCTCGAAGCTACTATCACTGCCAACGACCCGCAAATCAACCGCATCGAGTCAACTCGTAAGATGATTCAATGGGCATTCGGTGCTGAAGCTGGTTCCGTATCTCCGGTATTCGACAAGGAAGGCAACGACAAGATGATTGCCCTTACAGTTGACGAAATCATCCCGGCAGGATATATGCCGCTGAGCGACGCAGGTGTCCGCACTATCGTTGAAACTCGCGTGCGCAACGACAAGAAGGCTGAAGCATTGATGGCTAAGTTCGAAGCAGGCAAGGGTAAAGGTCTTCAGGGCTATGCAGCCGCTGTAAATGTACCGGTTGACTCAGCCGTAGTCGTTACTTTCTCTCAGGACTTCATCATGCCGCTCCGTGCAATGGAAAAATGCCTGACTGCTCAAGCTCCTTATGCTAAGCAAGGTTCGCTCAATGGTCCGGTGAAAGGTGAGCAAGGCGTATTTGTTTACGAAGTGAAGAAAGTTGAGAAATCAAGCTCAAGCCTGACTCCGCAACAGTTGGCTGACCGTTACTCTTCAATCATGGGAGCACGTGCGGTTTCACAAATGGCTTTGGATATCTTGAAAGAAAACAAGGATATTGAAAACAATTCATTGACTTTCTTTTAATTAAAGCAGATAACAATCAATTCCTTTAAATAAAGTTTTCATAATATGCTTATCAAGGGGCAATGCCGTGAGGCACCGCCCCTTGCTTGTTTTTTGAGGGGACGATTTCAGTTTGATGTATTTGGGTTAGGGGTTATAGGTTAGAGTTGTCGGTGGATTTTTCTCGGCAAACAAGGAAAATTATGTTCTTGTGTTCTTATGTCAAAAAAAATCTCGGACAGAAGAGCAGAAAGGACATAATTGGGGTTAGCGGTTCGCGTAGCTCTGTAAACTGTAAGCCAACTAACCTATTTGATATATTGTAAGAAAATTCTATATTTGTAGTACAGTGTCATAACGCCGTTATTTAACCTGAAACTATGAAAAAACTGCTATATGTTTTCTTGCTGTTTGCGTTGTGTGTTGTCGGATGTTCGCGAAAGGTCGACAGCCGTCTGGTGTTGGCCGACAGTCTGGTAGAAAACCGACCCGACAGCGCTTATGTCATACTGCGTTCCGTCAATCCCGACAGCCTTTCCGGCGGGGAGAACCGCGCGCTCTACAGTTTGCTGATGTCGCAGGCGATGTATAAATGTAATGTCCGTGCAAAAAATGATTCGCTAATCAATATAGCCGTGGACTATTATAAATCAACGGATAACAGGGCGAACTATGCGCGTTCCCTTCTGTTCAAGGGAGCCGTTCTCTACGAAATGGGGGGAAAAGAGGAGGCGTTGCGTTTCTACAAGCAGGCAGAGTCGGTGGCTGATACATCCAACTATGATTTTATCGGCTATGTCAATCTCCGTATGGCCGAAGTTTATACAAGTTCGTATATTCAAAATCTTGAAAATATATCGAAATTCAAGAAATCATTATTCTATTATGAAAAATCTGGCAATACGAAATATCAGCTTTCTTGCCTTGCTGGTTTATCTTCAATTTATCGGGTAGTTAATATGGACAGTGCCTATTACTATATGGATGTAATGGCGAATTTAGCGAGGATGATTGGTGATAGTGTAAAGCTGTATTCTGCATTAGCAACAAAAACCCGCGCTTTTGAGTCGGAGAATAAGAATCGAGAGGCGATAGCGATAGGGCGTCCGGCCAGCCGGTTTCAAGAAAAAATACCGTTGGTTGCAAATGTTGACTACGACTTGTGCAAGGCCTATGCCAAAATCGGGAATCTGGATTCTTCCTTATACTTTTTTCGTAAGCTGCCGACGGAAAATCTCTCGGATCGTGAACGGTTGTTTAGGCTGATGGCAGAAACGGAAATTGCGTTGGCGCAAAACGACTACAAAAGTGCATTCTACTATAATGACCATTCAAGCAAACTGGCGGATACAATCATCGAAAATGCTCGACAGGTGGAACTGTTTGAAACAGAAAAGCGTTTCGACCGTCAGCAACTTTTGCTGCAGAACGTCAGCCTTAAAAAGGAAAAGACATTCGCCTATTTCATTGCTGCTGTTATTGCTATTATTCTATTGCTCGGATGGATTTATTGGCTGAAACGCAAAGCCAAGCTCCGCGAACAGCAGCTGCTTATCGAACAGTTGCAAACGGTTGTTTCCACATCGCAAAATATTATTAACGACAAGTCGCATGATGCCATGATGTTGCAAGGCATTTTGTCGCAAGTGATTGACAATATCCGATATTTTATAGACCTTTCCTATCGCTACAATCAGCAGCCGGGCATTTTTTTTAATAAATTCAAGGAGCGTATACAGAAAACCCGACTTCCTGATGATTTCTGGAAGGATTTTCAATATTTTGTCAACTCAAAATACGGCAATATTTTGTCCCGACTCAAGAAGCGGTGCCCCGATTTGTCGGACGACGAACTGCACATTGTTGGCTTGATGTGTTGCGGTTATTCCTATATTGAAATAGCCATTTGTATGGGATATACGAATCCGAACTATGTCAGCACGAAAAAACTGCGTATTTCAAAAAAATTGGGAATTTCAGAGCCGTTAAAAGAATTCATCGCCCATTTTGTAGACAATGCCGAATCTTCTTCCCCTGAAAAATAGCTTGATTTGTAGAAGTGTAAAAATATTTTTTTAATCAGTTGATTATTAGGGTTATAATAACAAAATGATTTATGCCGATTTGTGGCCTTTTAGGGTGTGAATTCTTATATTTGTAAAGAAACAGTGAAAAGGGAAAAATAAAATATTGAAACTTGTTTCGGTTTTTTATTCCGAACAGCCTTTTGTATCCTTTGAATATAACCATAAAGCGATATAACTATGAAAACAAGAATTTTATTATTGCTGTTAGCGGTATTGGCTTCGCTACCGGCAGTGGCATACGAGCCAGCGGACAATGCAGGTTTGAGCAAGAAGGAGCAACGCCGCACGCTGCGGGGGTACAACTGTTTTGTTGATATGGGGCATGCCTATGATATGGATGGCATTACGGAAGATTGGGTTAGCGGTGACTGGGTAAGCGTGTCGACGACGCATGGCTATCAGTTTAACGATTATTTCTTTTTGGGAGGCGGACTGGCGTTGGGAGTCTGTCCAGAATATGATTATTGGCATTTGCCGGTATTTGCGGAGGCCCGGGTTAATTTTTTAGACAGACGCGTTACTCCATTTTTTGTATACCGGATAGGCAGCTCTTTTGTTAACATTGAGGATATTTCTGCCTATGAAATGATGATGTTGGGATTGCGTATAGCGTTGACTGAACAAAGTGCTTTGAATTTGTCTTTCGGTTTGGAAGCAAATTTAGGTGCGTATTATTGGTCAGGAGGATATGCCCTGCACATCGGCTATGAGTTTTAGCCTCTGGCTATTCAAACGATTTGATTAAAGTTTAAAGATAAGTTGAAAAAATCAGCGGCAAGAGTAATTGGGAAATTGCTCTTGCCGCTGATTCTATGATTTTAAAGAGGGTGTTTTGGGGGGGTAACTGGGGTTAGTTCTCTCCCCGCTGGTCGGGATTCTTTTCGAGGTAGAATTTGATGCGGTCGCCCCAGGGCTTGGTGTCGAGCGGAAATACCTTGTGGGTGTTTCCCCATTCTACCCATTTAGCTTCCAACTGTTCCACGATTTCCGGACGGTGTCGGGAAAGATCGTTGGTTTCGAAGGGGTCAACTGTCAGGTCGTAGAGTTCCCATGGAGTGTCGCGGTTTTCTCGGATGAGTTTCCAGTTGCTGTCAATAATGCCACATGAAGTCTGGTGTTCGAAATAGAGCGTGCGCGGTTGTAGGCTGTTTCCGCTCATGGCCGGCAGCAGGCTTGTTCCCGGTCGTGCGTTGGCCGTATCGCCTGCGAGCGACAGGCAGGTAGGCATGATGTCGATAATGTGTGCAGGTTGGTTGCAGATGCTTCCTTTGCCTTTCCGCAGTTTTTTGTTTCCGTAGGTGAAAATGAATGGCGTGCTTGTTCCTCCCTGATAGCACCAGCGCTTGTAGCTGCGGTAGGGAGTGTTGGAGAGGTCGGCACGAAGCTGGTTGATATATCCGCCTTCGCTGGTGGCTCCGTTGTCGCTGAGGAATATGAACACTGTATCGTCGAGCATGCCTTTCTTTTTTACGGCATCCACCACTTTGCCCACACCCTCGTCCATGATTTCAATCATGGCAGCGTAGGTGGCCATGTCCTTCGTCCATTTTTGCCGCTGGTTGTCGGTCAGGTCTTCCCATTTCGGGCGTTTTCCGTTAAATTCCTTGTCAAACAGAGGAATCTGCATCGTGTCGGGCACAAGTCCCAGCCGTTTCTGTTTTTCGAAACGTTGGCGGCGAAGCACGTCGAATCCGGCTTTATAACGGTCCATGCACTTTTCCACGGCCTCGGCAGGTGCGTGGAGCGGCAGGTGGGGAGCATAGTGCGCCACGTAGAGGAACATCGGCTTGCGGAGGTCATGCCGTTCGATAAATGCAACCGCAGAGTCGGTAATCGCGTGAGTATAGTAGTATCCGTCGGGGTATTCCGTCACGGGTTCAAGGTCGTTGTAGAGCGGAGTGGGGGTATAGTAGCTTCCGCCGCCGCTCAGGCAGCCGTAGTAGCGGTCGAATCCGCGCTGTGTCGGGTAGCTTCCGTTGGGACTGTCGAATGCGCCGTCAACCGTAACGTGCCATTTTCCGCTCATGTATGTGGTGTAGCCACGTTGTTTCAGTTCTTCGGCAATAGTCGGATGTTCGCTGTCGATTTGTCCGCGATAGCCGGGACGGTGTTCATCGACGGCAGTCATCCAGCCCATGCCCACTTCGTGTTGATAATAGCCCGTCAGCAAGGCAGCCCGGCTCGGGCAGCTTCTTCCCGTGTTCTTGAATTGGCTGAACCGTATGCCCTGTTCGGCAAGGCGGTCGATGTTCGGGGTTTTGATTTCACTACCGTAGCAGCCTAAATCGGAATAGCCCATGTCGTCGCACATAATCAGTACGATGTTCGGCGATTGCTGTTGTGCCGAAATGCCGGCCGTTGCGACGCCGGCGAGTAGAGATGTCATTAATAATTGGTTCATTGTACGTTTGTAGGTTTTGTAAAGGTTTGTAGTTCAGGCTCCATACTTGCCTGATATATTATCTGTGTTTTGTCGGATGTAAAGATAGTGAAAGCCGAGCGCAGAAAACCAAGTTTGTTTGAATTTTATGCCAAGGCACATCCTATCTTCTACAAAGATAGTGAAAGCCGAGCGGAGAATAAAATATTGAAACTTGTTTCAAATATTTTTTATCCCGAGCCGCCTCCAATCTTATCCAAAGATAATAAAAGGTGAGCGGACGAACAAGTGGCAATGTGCTTTTGTGGGCACTTTGAAGAGTGATTGCTAATTGGGGAGTGCTCCTAGATCTGTAGGGTGTATTTTTCAGACAGAAGAACAAAAGGACAAAATTTTTATGATGCTCAAATTGTTAGTTGTCAGATGTTTAGTAAAATGTGTTTTTTGTTCTTTTGTTCTTCTGTCAAAAATAAATTTGGTCATAATTGGTGCGGGAACTTTTGGAATAGAGGAACAAAATTCAGAATGTAGGCTATGCTGCTAATTGAAATCTTGCCGGGAAAGGCGGAGGTTGAAAGGGAAAATAAACAAAAAACGACTCAACATTGCTGTTAAGTCGTTCATTGTCGGGGTACCAAGATTCGAACTTGGGACCCCCTGCTCCCAAAGCAGGTGCGCTAACCGGACTGCGCTACACCCCGAAGACATTTGCTTTCTCAAATGCTTTGCAAAGGTAGGGTGTTTTTATGTAACTGCCAAATTTTTCGGCAACTTTTTTCGTAAAAAGATGAAAAAAGTGGATATTTGAGTGTTTTTGTCCATTTTTGAGGGACTGCTTGCCTGAATTGTCGGCAGTTATGATTAATTTTAGGGCATAAAAAGAATAATAGCTGCAATATGAAAAAAGTATTGGTGACCGGTGCCGACGGTTTTATCGGCTCACACCTCACGGAGATGCTCCTTGCAGAGGGTTGTGAAGTGAAGGCTTTGAGTGTTTACAACTCGTTCAACTATTGGGGTTGGCTCGACGGCATGAAGCATGAGAACCTGGAAGTGCTGAACGGCGATGTGCGCGACCCGAATTTCTGTCGTGAGGCGGCTCGTGGCTGTGACACGATTTTCCACCTTGCCGCACTGATAGCCATTCCTTACAGCTATGTGGCTCCCGACAGCTACGTGGATACAAATATCAAGGGCACGCTCAATATCTGTCAGGCGGCTCGTGATGCCGGAGTGGAACGGCTGATTGTCACCTCTACATCTGAAGTCTATGGCACGGCCCGTTATGTGCCTATCGACGAGAAACATCCGAAGCAGCCGCAGTCGCCCTATTCGGCTACGAAAATCGGGGCGGATGCGATTGCCGAGAGCTTCTACAATGCGTTCAATCTGCCGGTAGTGGTGGCTCGTCCGTTCAACACCTACGGTCCGCGCCAGTCGGCTCGTGCCATTATCCCTACTATCATTACGCAGATTGCCAACGGCGTGCGCGAAATAAAGGTGGGCGACCTGACACCGACACGCGACTTCAACTATGTGAAGGACACTTGCCGCGGCTTTATCGCTCTTGCCCGTACCGCAGGAATCGAAGGTCAGGAAATCAACATTTGCAGCAAAAGTGAGATTTCGATGCAGGACACACTGAACCTTATAGCCGAACTGATGGGTGCCGACATTACCTGGGTACAGGATCCGGCACGTATCCGTCCGAAAAATTCGGAAGTGTTCCGCCTGTTCGGCGACAATACGAAAATCTGTAGCCTGACCGACTGGCGGCCGCAGTTCTCGCTTGCCGACGGACTGAAGGAAACCATTGAATGGTTCTCCAATCCGGAAAATCTTGCCAAATACAAATACGACATCTACAACCGATGAAAAAGAAGGTCACGATATTGATGCTGGGCGGTGCGAAACGCGTTTCACTGGCGCGGCTGCTGAAAGAAGCAGGACGTCGGCGGGGCGTGGAAGTCGTTATCCTCAGCTATGAAATTATCCCGACAGTGCCTATCGCCTGTGAAGGACGCATTATTGCGGGCCGCCGCTGGCGCGATGCCGATGCGCTCGACCATTTGGCACAGACGGTGGCTGATGAGGCGGTTGACATCGTTCTGCCGTTTGTCGACGGTGCCATCGAGGTGGCTTCCCGACTGAAGGAGCGCTGTCCGCAGGTGTTTGTTCCTGTGTCACCGTTCGAGGTGGCGCATGCCATGTTCGACAAGACAGTGGCTGCCGAACTCTTTGCCGAAGAAGGCATCTGCATACCGGCAACCTATACGCCTGACAATTGCCGCTTCCCGGCCATTATGAAGCCGCGTGAAGGATCGGCTTCAAAGGGTATTGTGGTGGTAAACAGCCGCGAGGAACTGGAGAAAGTGGGACATTTCGACCGTTATCTGATTCAGGAATACATTGCCGACAGCGAGGAATATACGGTGGACTGCTATGTGTCGACGGTCGACGGCGAAGTGCTGTGCGCTGTGCCGCGTATCCGTCTTTCCACATCCGGCGGTGAAGTCGACCGTACGGAGACACGCCGCATCGACGAACTTCTGGAGGCTTCCGACTCTATTTTGTGCCGGTTGGGCTTCCGCGGACCTGTCACGTTGCAGTTCCTTTTCGACAAGGCTACGGGCCGCTATCTGCTGATGGAAATCAATCCGCGGTTGGGCGGCGGTGTGGTATGTTCCATTCTTGCCGGTGCCGACATTCCGTCGATGCTGCTTGCCGAAGCTGCCGGCGAAAAGGCAGAACCGTGCCGCAACTGGCGCGACCGTGCGCTCATGGCACGCTATTTCAGTGAAGTAATGTTTTTCAACGATGAACAATAAGAAAGTAATCATCATAGCCGAAGCCGGTGTGAACCATAACGGCAGCTATGAACTGGCAGTAAAGATGGTCGACGAGGCAAAGCGTGCCGGCGCCGACTATGTGAAATTTCAGACCGCAAAACCCGAGCTGGTGATTTCCACTTTTGCTCCGAAAGCGGAATATCAGAAGGAAACGACAGGTGCCGCCGTGAGTCAGCTGGAGATGTGCAAGGCCATCCACCTGCCGCTTACCGACTACAAGCCGCTGAAGGAATATTGCGACAAGGTGGGCATCGGTTTCATGAGTACGCCGTTCGATCTCGTTTCGATTGACGTGCTGGAGCCGCTCGACATGGACTATTACAAAATTCCTTCGGGCGAAATCACCAATCTGCCGTATCTCCGTAAAATCGCTTCCAAACATCGTCCGGTGATTCTGTCTACCGGCATGTGCGAAGTGGAAGAAGTGGAAGCGGCGTTGCAGGTGCTGGAGCAGGGCGGAGTAAAGCGCAGCGACATCATCGTGCTGCATTGCAATACGGAGTACCCGACACCGATGGCCGACGTCAATTTGCGTGCCATGGACGACTTGCGCCGTTCGTTGGGCGTGGAAGTAGGCTATTCCGACCACACGAAGGGCATTGAAGTGCCGATTGCCGCCGTGGCTTTGGGGGCAACGGTGATTGAAAAGCACTTTACGCTCGACAAGACGATGGAAGGCCCTGACCACAAGGCTTCGCTCGAACCTGACGAACTGAAGGCGATGGTCGATGCCATCCGCAACATTGAGCAGGCGTTGGGCGACGGACACAAGCATGTCAGCCCTTCGGAACGGAAGAATATGGACATTGCCCGCAAGAGCATCGTGGCGGCTCGCGATATCCGTAAAGGGGAAGTGCTGACCGAAGAGAACATCACCACAAAACGCCCCGGCAACGGTATCAGTCCCATGCGCTGGGACAGCGTCATCGGCACAACCGCCATCCGCGATTTCGGCTACGACGAACTGATCGAAATATAAAGAATCGGATTATTCGGAATATAACTCAATGGCTGCCTCTGTCAGAAGGCGGCCATTGTTGTTTTTATATTTAATATTTTGATTTATAAGTGTTTGTTGTGGCGTGATGTGTTGCTGTAGTAGGGCTTGTGTTGACCTGAAAGATTTTGATGTGTGGGGAAATTTGCAGAAAAAATTATTGAGATTGTAACTTGCGGCCGAATTAAAAACCTAATATTATAAAACTATGAGAAAACTAATACTTTTATTTGTCGTTTGCTTGCTGGCTTTGACTTCTTATGCTCAGCAGGTTGATAACGTGAAGATTCAGGCTTCGAAAATGTCGAAGCAGGTTGAAAATGTAATTATAAAGCCGGCAGACTATACGGAAACGGTTGATTATCCAGTATTGTATTTGCTTCATGGTTACGGAGGCAGTCAAAACGATTGGCCAAACAATGTTCCAGAACTGAAGGAAATGGCTACTCTTTATCAAATGTTGATTGTCTGTCCTGATGGTGAAAACAGTTGGTATCTTGACAGCCCGATCAATGAAGAATTCCAATATGAAACCTACATTACTAAAGATCTTGTTTCGTATGTGGACGCAAACTATAGCACAATTGCCAATCGTTATGGCCGTGCTATTGCGGGTCTAAGTATGGGCGGTCAGGGTGCGCTTTATTTGGCTGCACGTCATTTGGATACATATTCAATTTCATGTTTGATGTCAGGAGGTATTGATTTAACAAAAACATCTCAGCCTTCAAAGCTCGCATTGATCCTTGGATCGAAGGAAGAAAATGAAGCATTGTGGATTGAAGAATCTGCGTTGACACAAGCCGACAAACTGAAAAACGGTGACCTTTGCTTAATGGTAGATTGCGGTCTTTCCGATATGTTCTTTGAAGCTAATCTTGAATTGCATGAAAAATTGCTGAAAAATGGTGTTCAGCACGATTATATTGTTCGTCCTGGCAATCACGATTGGACTTATTGGAAAAATGCTATACACTATAATGTTCTTTTCGTATCGCGTGCATTTTCTCAGTTCCAAAACACAGTCGTAGACGGAGGTAAAGTGTTCTTCTCCGATGCGCCGGTTGCAGATATCTATTCGTCAAGTTTTGTGAACCTGACAGCTCCGAGCGAACTTCCGGAAATGACAGAAAAAAAGATTGTTGTTGATAGCCAAGTGAAATATAGTGGCAAAAACAGTTTGCGTTTGACTTGGATTTCTAAGGAAAAAGGAAACTGGAAAGTGGGTTTTGGTGCTTCATCTGGTTGGCAGGGTGTTGATATGTCAAAATCTTTGGAATTAAGAATGTGGGTATATTCTCCGGAAACAATTGCCAATAATGCATTGCCTTTAGTTTATTTCCAGAATGAACAATATGCACTTTGTGACAAAGTGAAAATGGGTGCTTATATTGAAGGCGATTTGGAAGCCGGAAAATGGACAGAAGTGGTAATTCCTATTGCTGATTTCAAGAAAGAGGCAACTGGCTTCAATATGGCTACTGCCAAAACTTTGTTCCTTGCACAGGATTTGGTTGACGATGCCAAACATACGCTCAATATCGACTATGTGACCGTGATGGACGACCCGAACTATCAGCCGCCGACAGAAATGGTGCTTTTTGCTGATAGTAAGGATAATACCTATTACGACCCGAGCTGGGTGAACCTCACAGCTCCGAGTACGGTAGACGTGCCGGAAGGCCATGCTGAAAAACTGCCGGTTGTAACGGATATCAAGCAGGAAGGCGAAAATGCTCTCCGTCTGACTTACACTTCTATGGAAGGCGGTGTGTGGAAAGCTCTCGTAGCCGGTTTGGGCTGGAATCTTTTTGATTTGACAGAAGCGGACTATGAATTGCGTTTCTGGGTACGCGCTACTGAAACATTGTCGGGCGATGTGCTTCCGGTAATGTATTTTGAAGGAAACGGTGGCGGTACAACCGGAAAACTTAAATTGAGCGACTATGTTTCAGCTTTGAATGCTGATGAATGGACAGAAGTGGTTGTTCCGATTGAGGACTTCCGCAAGGCTGACCCTGCCTTCTCAAAATGGGATATTGTAAAAGGTTTGTTCTTCTCTCAGAATGCAGCTGACGGTAAGGCTCATACGCTCTATCTCGACAATATGAAATTTCAGATTGTAGGCGGTTCTTCAGTAGAAGAAGTCGGTTTGGCTGAAAACGGCATGAATTTGTTCTACAGCAACGGCTCGATTTGCTACGACGGCATCGAAGGCAATGTTGCAGTCTATAATCTTGCCGGAGTAAAATGCGTAGAGTTTGCCGCTTCTCAAAAGGGTGAATTCAAATGCTCGTTGGAAAATGGCGTGTATGTGGCTGTTGCCGAAAACGCAAGCCGGAAATTTATCGTGAAATAGAGACTGTAAACATATAGACAAGTTTGGGGCGGAGCTGCTGGTTGCAGTTCCGCCCCTTATTTGTAAAGGATTGTATGGACATGTTTAAAAATACCCCATCAGTCGGAGGATGGTAGGGGTGAGCAGGGCTGTGAAAATGCCGTTGAGGGTGAGGCCGAGGCTGGCGAAGGCTCCGTAGCGGTCGCTGACGGTGATGGCGCGTGAGGTGCCCACGGCGTGAGCCGCTGTTCCGAGCGAAAGTCCTTGAGCAATAGGACTGTTGACATGTGAAAGGCGCATGACGCCGAATCCTGTCAGGCCGCCGAAAATGCCGATGCTGACAACGACGGCTGCCGTCAGCGACGGAATGCCGCCCAAGGAAGCCGTTACTTCCATGGCAATCGGCGTGGTCACTGATTTGGCGGCGAGCGACATCACCACCTCACGGGTTGCTCCGAAGAGGTCGGCAATCAGCACGACGGAAATGACACCGGCAATACAGCCGCCCAGAGCTGACAGCAGAATGGGCAGAATCTGTTTGCGGATGGTAGACAGTTGTTTGTACAGAGGCACGCCGAGTGCAACAACGGCCGGCTTCAGCCAGAACTCGATATAATGTCCGGCCTTGGTATAGGTTTCAAACGATATGTCGTTGAAAATCAAGAAAACGATGATAAGTGCGATAGTCACCAGAATCGGGTTGAACAGCGAACTGTGGGTGCGCACTTGGATGACTTGTGCCACGGCATAGATGCCGAAGGTGAGCGCAAGCAGAAAGTAGGGATTATTGATGTATTCCATTTTGAAATTTTCTGACGAGTTGATGAATCCATCCAGTAATAACAATAACGATGATCATGCTCACAATCGAAGCGACAAGGATAGGGATGATCTGTGCCTTGATGATGTCGAGGTAGAGCATGAGAGCGACACCCGGCGGAACGAAAAAGAAGCCGAGGTTTTTCACGAGGAAGTTCGAAATGCCTTCCACCCAACGGAGTCTAATCCATTTCAATTGAAGGAATAGCGTCAGTAGCAACATGCCGATGATGCTTGACGGCAGCTTGATTTCGGTCGCCCAGACGATGAGCTCGCCCAGTGCCAGGCAGCCAAAAATAATAGCACATTGGAATACCATAATGTCAAAATTTTTATACCTGAAACAAATCGACGGCAAAGGTATACTTTTTTGAAATAGCAAAATGAAAAAAACAGTAAAAAAGAATTTTGCTGATTAAAATCGAGTTTTATTCGCTAAAAAACGTAAAATTTGCATGTTTCGGCACTTAATGGTGATATTTTGTAAACGAAAATGTGGTTTTTATGAAAAAATGCTATATATTTGCGAATAAAAATAGAGAACAAATGGAAAAAATAGACAATCTTGATCGGAAAATACTTGAAATAGTAATGAAAAATGCACGTATCCCGTCAAAAGATGTGGCTGTTGTTTGTGGTGTTTCCCGTGCTGCTATTCACCAACGCATCCAACGGATGATTGACCTTAAGGTAATCACCGGATCGGGCTATCATGTAAATCCGAAGGTGTTGGGATATGCTACTTGTACATACATTGGGGTGAAACTTGAAAAGGGTTCCATGTATAAGGACGTGGTGCCGGAATTGGAAAAGATTCCGGAAGTGGTGGAATGTCACTTTACGACCGGTCCGTACACGATGCTTATCAAGCTTTATGCCCGCGACAACCAGCATTTGATGGAGTTGCTCAATGACAAGATTCAGATGATTCATGGCGTAGTGGCTACTGAAACGCTGATTTCCCTTGACCAGAGCATGAACCGCGAAATTCCTATCCAGTTTCAAGACGGAAAATAATGCATAGCGGCAGTTTTTTGCCGATTTTGTCCTCTTGCCGGCCGCAAGAGGACTTTTTTTGCGCCGAACGGTCTGATATGCAGTTGCGTTTTTTGCCGTTTGGCGGCTTTTGTGTACTTTTACGATGAATTTTAAAACGAAGAAATATGGAGTCCGTAGAAAAGAAAGAAAATAAGGAACTGAAAACGTGCGGATGCGGTTTCCGCCGCCTGTTCGGAAGCAAAGGATTTCTGCACTCGCTGCTGGGTGTGGGTATTCTTCTTGTGATAACGCTCGTTTACTTCTATCCGGATGTGTTTGAGGGAAATGTGCTCCGTCAGCATGATACGTTGCAGGGTGTAGCCAACGGTCAGGAAGCGGCTGCCTTTGCAGAAGCAACCGGTGAAACTACGCGCTGGACAAACTCACTGTTTTCCGGTATGCCTACTTTCCAGATTTCGCCTTCCTACGGAAGTTCCAAGCTGATTTCCACTGTGGAACGCGCCTATAGCCTGTGGCTGCCGAATCCGGCCAATCTGGTGTTTATCATGATGCTGGGCTTCTATATTCTGATGCTTGCCATGCGAACCCGCTGGTATGTGGCGCTTTTGGGTGCGATTGCCTACGGATTTTCGTCTTATTTCTTCATCATTATCGGAGCCGGACATATCTGGAAATTCTCTACTTTGGCCTATGTTCCGCCTACAATTGCAGGTATAATCCTCTGCTACAGGGGTAAATATATCGGTGGCGGTGTGCTTGCCGCATTCTTTGCCATGCTTCAGATTGCTGCCAACCATATTCAGATGACCTACTATTTCCTGTTTGTCATCGTGGCGTTGGTGATTGCCTTCTTTGTGGAGCACAAACGTGCCAATACGCTGAAAAAGTGGGCGAAGGCGACGGGTGTTCTGGCTATTGCTGCCGCTCTGGCTGTTGGTGCCAACTTGCCGAGCCTTTATAACACTTATGAATACAGCAAGCAGACAATGCGCGGCGGTCATTCCGAACTGGCTGTGGCTTCTGCCAATTCAACTAAAGGCGGTTTGGACAAGAACTATATCACGCAATGGAGCTATGGCATCAGCGAAACTTTCTCGCTGTTGATTCCGAACATCAAGGGCGGTGCAACTATTATTCCGACTGACGGACAAAACGTACAGACTTCGATGGCCGAAGTTGAACAGGTGAAGGAGGATTACCAAAAAGGAAAAATCGACTATCAGACATACAGCAACCTGCAAATGTTCCCGCAGTATTTCGGCGACCAGCCGATGACCAACGGACCGGTATATGTGGGCGCGCTGATTTTCGCCTTGTTCATTCTGGGACTTATCATTGTGAAAGGTCCTGTGAAATGGGCGCTTTTTGCCGTTACGGTGCTGTCGGTGGCATTGTCGTGGGGACACAATATGATGTGGCTCACAGACTGGTTTATCGACCATTTCCCGTTGTATAACAAGTTCCGTACGGTGGCGAGCATTCTTGTGATTGCCGAGTTCACAATGCCGTTGCTGGCGGCACTCGCATTGCAGAAAATCGTGACAACTCCCGACTTTTTCAAACTCCACTCCAAGGCGTTTTTCGGTTCCTTCGGCATCTCCATTTTCTTCTGTCTGCTGGGCATGATGGCTCCGAGTGTGTTCGGAAGCGGTATTTCGCAGATGGAGGCTGACATGTTTGCCGAATATGCGGCACAGGGCTACGACCTGAGTCCGCTGTATGCAAGTCTTCAGGATGCCCGCATGGCGATGGTCAGTGCCGATGCGCTGCGCAGTTTCGTGTTCCTGGTTATCGGTGCGGCTCTGTTCTGGCTGTATTTCAAGAATATATTGAAGAAAGAAGCCTTGTGCGGAGCATTGCTTGTGGTGGTGCTGATTGATATGTATCCTGTTGACAAACGTTATCTCAATACGAAATCATTCTCCATGAAACCTGCTATGGCGCAGCAGACAATCGAGCCGCGTCCGGTGGACTTGCAGATTTTGCAGGATACGGCGATGAACTACCGCGTCATGGACCTTTCGCGTTTTGGCGATGCAATGCCGTCATATTTCCACAAGTGCATCGGCGGTTACCATGCTGCGAAACTTACCCGTTATCAGGATTTGATTGACCGTCAGATTTCCAAAAACAACGTTGAGGTGCTGAATATGCTGAACGCCAAGTATCTGGTGGTTGACGACACTACGGCCCACATCAATCCTGAAGCCCTTGGCAATGGTTGGTTTGTCGACAAAGTGACTTATGTGAAAGGCGCTCAGGCTGAAATGGCAGTACTCGATACACTTCATACGGCTGTGGGAGCTGTTGCCGACGAGTCGTTCCGTTCCGTTTTGGGTGAAGCAAAGGCCGTTATGCCGGGCGACACGATTATCGAAACCGTTTACAAGCCGAACGAACTCCATTATAAGACTATCAGCCGCAACGGCGGGCTGGCAGTGTTCTCTGAAATCTATTTCCCGTGGGGATGGACAGCAACTGTCGACGGCAAGGAAGTGCCTGTTGGCCGTGTCAACTATGTGCTCCGCGCTTTGCAGTTGCCGGCAGGAGAACATACGGTGGTGTTCCGTTTCGACCCCCAGTCGGTACACGCGACAGAAACAGTGTCCTACGCTTCAGTGGCGCTGATTTATCTGGCTTTAATCGGAGCGTTTCTCCTTCTTGGAAAGGGAAATTGCTGTAAAAAGGAAGAATAGCGGATGTTGAAAATCAAAAGATATTACACGGCACTCGACCGTTATCGTAGAAGCAAAGGGTATGGAATCCATTCGCCCTTTGCTTTCCGTTTTGTGCTCAAGGTGTTGCGCGAACGGTCGGGCTACTATGCCTATCAGACAATCCGCGACGGGCGGAATCTGGCGCTGGTACGTATGGTAGAGGAGGGGATAAGCAGCCGAAAGGTGCTGTCGAATAAAAATGCCCGGCTGATTTTCCGTGTAGTCAATTTCTTTAATCCTTCAGCCATCATTCAGTTTGGCTCGAATTATGGGGTTTCAGCCATTTGTGCGCTGTCGGCTTCCAGCAAGTCGCAGCTGTGGCTTCTGGAGCCTAAGGCAAGGGAATATTCGATTGTGAAGGATGTGGTGCAGGGAAACAGCGCGCGTATTCACGCTTTCGGTAATGTGGTCGACTGCATCGACAGCTATTTGCAAGCCGAGGAGCGTCCGTTTGTGATTGTCAACGGTGTGTCGGTGGACAATCTTCCGGCTGTAGGTCAGTTTCTCAAAACGGTTGTCGGCAATAACGGCGTGATTGTCATGCGCAACATGGCTTCCAGCTCCGAGGTCTACGGCCTTTGGTCGGGCGTTATCCGCTCCATGGAGTACGGCATGAGCTTTACCAATGGGAAAATCGGGGTGGTAGTGGCGAGCAGGAAACTGCCGCTACAGCATTTCTCGCTGTGGTTTTAGCGGGTCACTTTTCTGAATTGCAGATAGAAGAGAATGGCGGCCGTGAACAAACCGGCTGAGAACGAATAGAATATGCCTTTTTCGCCGAATCCGAGTGGAAATCCCAGCAGATAGGCTGTCGGAATCCCTACTACCAGATAACTGAAGAACGCAATCCAAATCATCGAAACGACATGTGAAGTGCCGCGCAGGGCGTTGGCAAAGCAGATTTGCGTGGCATCGCCGAACTGGTAGAGCATCAGCGGTGCAATGAGTGAAGCTGCTACGGCGCGTACTGCTTCGTCGTCGGTAAAGGTGGATATCAGTACGTCGTCGAGGGTGAAAAATACGGTAGAGGCGATGACACAGAGCAACAGCAGGATATGGTAGCCCGATTTGGCTGCCATTTTTACGTTTCGCATGTCATCGGCGCCCATATAGGACGAAATACGGATAGCAATGGCTGCTCCGATGCTGTAGTAGAACATGAATCCCAGCGTGCTGATGGTGACCATTACCTGATAGCTTGCCAGTTCGATGGCTCCCAACCAGCCCACCATAATGGCGCTGAATGTGAACGAGCCGGTTTCCATTCCCATTTGCAGGGAAATAGGCGTGGATATGTGTGCAATGGACTTGATGCTGCCGATGTGCGTTTTTCCCTTTAAGAAACCTTCGCGGTACTGCGAGAATGCTTTTGCCGACAGGAACAACGCTACGTAGACCAACGCCATGAGAATGCGTGAACCCATAGTACTGATGCCTGCTCCGAGCAGTCCCCATTCCGGAAATCCGAATTTACCGTATATCAGCAGATAGTTGAACAGGATGTTCATCAGGTTGCCGCCTATCAGAATCCACATGGCAATAGAAGTGCGCATGATGCCGTCGGTGAATTGGCGGAACACGTTGAAAATCACCACGAAAATCATGGAAATGAGTATGGTGATATAGTAGGGGCGAATGAGCGGAAGCAGTTCTGCGGGCTGCCCCATGCGGTCGACGAAAAAGTAGAGTACCAGCATGATGCCTATGAGCAGGCTGCCGTAAATGCCATTGGTAATCAGTGCATTTCTGACCGTTTCGCCAACCTTGAACTGTTGTTTCTGTGAGAAAAGTGCGCCGACAATCGGGGTGATTCCGTAGGAAAATCCCAGGAGCATGATGGTGACGAGTGTAAACAGGTTGTTGACAAACGAAACGGCGGCCAGCGAGTTGGTGTCGTAGTGCCCCACCATCATCGTATCGGCAAAGCCAAGTATGATTACTCCCAATTGGCCTACAACGATAGGCAGACCGAGGCGGATAGTCGCTTTGTAGTGTGATATGTAGTCCTTATTTAACATGCAGCAAAGGTAATGCTTTTTCCATAGTTGCTCAAATTTTGCCCTAAATCAGGCGGTTCTTCCCGTTGTTGAGGTTATTTTCATTTAATTTTATCATTTATATTTATGAAACCTATTATCTTGTCGTCAAATTAATTATCTTTGAATCCGAATTATATTTTTTTTACAATGCCAAAACGTTTAACCATTATTCTATTCCTTTTGTCTATTGCCTGCGGTGTGTTCAGGGCATCGGCTAATTTGCCTGAAATACAGCGTTTGGATGAGATGATAGCTAAAAAAAGTACATTTGATAAGGCTAAATACGCCCGGATAGACAGTTTGAAGACGATTTTGAACCGTTCGGGTTCTGATAATTCTGTGCGGCTGGTGTGCCTGGAAAAACTTGGTGATGAATTTATGCTGTTTAAAGCCGATTCTGCCATCTATTATTATACACAGGCAGTCGTTGTGGCCGATTCTCTTGGCGATCCCGGTAAATCCCTGCAACTCAAGTTGAAGCAGTTGCGTCCGGAAATGATAGTGGGTTTCTATTCGGAAGTTTCATCGGAATATAATTCGATAGATTTCAGCCAGTTGCCCGATTCCCTGCATTCGGCTTATTATGAGTGCGGCTATCGTATATATTCTTTTGCCTTGAATTCCATTAACCGGGGAAGTATCTATTATAATCATTATTATAATACTACTGACCAAATGCGGAAAAAGTGGATAGCATCTTTGCCTGAAGAGTCGATGACGCGCCGTCTGTATGAGGCTGAACAGGCCTTATGGGACAAGAAAAATGTGTCGGCCAAGCTTGTTTTGGGGGATTTGTTGTCCGAATTGCCGGAAACGAGCAACGAATATGCCATCGCTGCCGGTTTGTTGGCTACGATTCTGAATGCGGAAGGGAAGAAGGAGGACAGTATGAAGTTCTATGCGCTTTCCGCCATTTCCGATTTGCAGTGTTCCGTTAAGGAGAATCAGTCTATGTACGAGCTGTCTATGCTGCTATATGACAAGGGTGATATAGAGCGTGCCTACCGCTATATTTTTTCTTCAATTGAGGATGCTGCTTTCTGTAATGCGCAGGTTCGTGTCTATAATGCTTCCCGTATGTTGCCGGTGATTGAAGGGGCACACAGGGCCGAAGTAAAGTCGCATGAAAAAATGCTTGAGGCTTATATCGTGATTGTCAGCCTCTTGTTGATTGGTTTGCTGATTACGATGTTCTTTCTTGTCAAGCAGATGCGTAAGTTGTCTACGGCACGGAAGAAACTGCATGATGCCAATATGGCAAAGGATGAATATATGGGGCAGTTCCTTGAGTTGAGTTCTGTGTATATGAAGCGTTTGGATTCATTCACGAAGCTTGTCAACCGCAAGCTGGTGTCCGGACAGGTGGAAGATTTGCTGAAAATGACCAAGTCGGCACGCTTCTCCGAAGAGCAGCACCGCGGTTTTTATCGTGAATTCGACAATGCTTTCTTGAAAATCTATACAACGTTTGTTGAAGATGTCAATGCTCTGTTGAGACCAGAAGAACGGATTATCGTGCCGGAGCCCGGAATGTTGACTACCGAATTGCGGATCTATGCTCTGCATAGAATGGGATTGGAGGATAATATGAAGATTGCCGAGTTTCTGAAATATTCTGTCAATACTGTTTATGCTTATCGGAATAAGATGCGCAACAAGGCCATTGACCGCGAAAATTTCGAAAAACAGATTATGCAAATTGGTGTCATAGACTGATAGGAATAGTTTTTATATCGGTTTGAGTTATATTTTATGTGTTTCAGGCTGATATTTTTATTTATATTTGGATGCGGCATGCTGTTATGTATATAGTTGTATATCAATTGATAATTATTTTATAACGGCGATATTAGTTTATATTTATATTGATATGGTGTTTTAACCTGTATGAAATCGTTGTAACTTTGCAATGTCAAAAACAAAGAGATGTTTTGACTGAATTTGATAATGGTTAAACACTACGATATATGGAGTATTTTTGATTACTCGGACGTTGTGAAACGGAAAGTAATTCTTTAATGGTTTTATGTTAGGTTTGTAAAAAAGTTGCTTCTTGTAAGCAACAAAGAAACAAAAAAGCTCGTCGGTATGATGAGCTTTTTTATTTTGCCTTCAGCGGCAATTCTCGGTTCCTGGTTGTATGTATTCAAAAGATACTTGAAAAAAGCCGGGGATATCTCTTCTATGAAATTCTTGGCTTTTATAATTTCTTTGTGGAGTTATAAACGTATTTATATCCTATTATATGTCGCTGCCAATTAATTCGCTTGTTATTAAATGAATAAGCTTTATTCCTCCTTTAAAAATCCTATATATGCATTTATTGACCTGTTTAAGTCGATGAAAAGTGGCTTAACTTTGTAATGTCAAATCAAAAGATTTGATAATGGTTAAACACTACAAGAATAAATGGAGTATTAGAAGTTCTTATATGGCGTTGTGAAACGGCGTATGAATTTGAAAAATGGTTTTATGTTAGGTTTGTAAAAAGTTGCTTCGGCAACTGCAATTGAAGTTCATCTGTTGATGAGCTTTTTTTGTTTTTATACGGTTTTGTTTGGTGGCTCAGTTCTGTGAACTTCGCGCTTGTGCTGTATGCTCTGGTGTAGTCTGGGGCTTGCTTAAGATGTTTTCCGGTTACATCCTTACGGCAGCATCATTGAAGAGGAGGAGGCGTGACGGTAATCTTTTCCAGAATGGAGCATAGAGAATGGCTGATTGCTGTCATGCTTTGTTTCAAAGCCTCGTAAATTCACTTTTTGGCTTATATTTTAGTTATAAAATTATTTATATATGGCTTTGCGTAGCTTATCTATAATGAGCTATAATATAGTATATTATAGCTTTTAAATTCTTTGAATAGCTTATATTTTTATTTATATCAATGTACACCCGCTATTTTTTCGTTGTACCTTTGTGATGTGAAAGTTAAACAACACTTTCAATAATGGTTAACACTACGAAAACAAATATGGAGTATTAGTTACTCATTCCGTTGTGAAACGTGATGAAGTTAGAAATGGTTTTATGTTAGGTTTATAAAAAGAGTTGCTTCTTGTAAGCAACAAAGAATTAAAGCCAGTCGAAGAGTCGACTGGCTTTTTTCTTTTTCTTGAATGATATTTCGATTATGTGGAAATTTTAAGTTACGTGCATTTTTATCTCGAGAATGCTGAATATTTATTTCGCTATATTTTCTTGAAGAACTTCTGCGTTTGCGGGTGGGCGGTTGCCGACAAATCTGAGATGGTAGATCTGAGGTGTTTTTCTGGGTTTGGTGATGATGCCGGTGATTTTTACCTTGCTTTTGGTTTGACGGGGCTGTTTTAACGGATTTTTCTGTTTTTTGTCTTGAATTTTTGTCATTACTTATAAAAAAACTGCCCTTCGTTTGTCCATTTATATAAAATATATTAATTTCGGGTAACAAAACCAATCACTATTATATCAACCCTTTCCTCTGTTGGGAAACATGGGAAAGTTTATGTCAGTGCTTTGCACTTGATAACAATGGGGGCAATACATAATATTGCCCCCATTGCATTTTTATACGCTATTTCTTTTTTCTTGAATTCGGTTTGGGTTTTATGCATTCGGCCTTATAGGCAATGACATCGGTCTTTCCTCTCCAAAATGCGCTGTTGTTATACCGCTTGTAGCTCAGTACGACCAGACTGTCGTTTTTCATTGATGTGAACAACTTTCTAGCCGTGTCGACGTCGCGTGTGGAGAAGTTGAACACGAGTATCGTGCTGTCGTTTATTTCCTGCGGATAGTCAAGCACCATAACCGCCTCATAGGAGTCGAATGTGCTGTTTGCCTGCTCTATTTTAAGCACATATCCGCGTACGCAACCCTCTTTCACGATTTCCTTGAAAAATGCATCGTAAACGAAAACTCCAGCCAGCACAACTGCTGCTGTAATCAGCACAGTGAGCAGAGTCCGACCGAGCTTCCTTTTGGATGTCGGGCGGATGTAGATGTCGCTGTCGTCATCGTTGTCTGTCGGGTCATCGCCTTTGGAATTCGGATCTTCCTTCGGTTGGGTAGGGCCCGTTTCGGTTGGCTTCGATTCGTCCTCCTCGAAGCTGTCATTTAGTATAATTGCCATTTCCCCTCTTGTTTTGTTATTTGTTTATCCGTTTTTTCTCAAATGTGATGAAGATGAAGGCATAGATGCCTAAGGCAATGAGCAATAGCGTCTGTGCGCCCCATACGAGCATGGCGAATGCAGAAGCCTGCGAGTCAGGGTTGTCGACTGAGAACTGGCCGACACCGTAGAGGGAAAGTCCGAAAATGATGGCGATGTGCCATGCGCCCAGTCCGCCGTTTGTCGGGATACCCATGCTGATACTACTGAGCACAAAGCAAACCAGTGCAGCTACGATGCTCAAGTCGCTGGTAAAGTCGAATGCAAAGAAGCATACGTAAAGCTGGATGAAGTAGCAGCCCCAGATGAGCACTGTGTAAAGCAGGAACATCCATTTTCCTTCCATTTGGGTGATTCCGTAAATACCTTGCCAGATATTGGAAACCATCCCTTTTATTTTCATTATTATCTTATTGGATTTGCTGAAGCGGAAAATCAGCACAATCGCAACGATGGCACCAATCAGCGTCGCCCAAACTGTGGGGGATGTGACAATGTTCCAAAGGCTTTCCTTTACCTGCGGGAAAGTGGTGAAAAATTTGTCAAATGCCGGTCCGGCAAGAAGCAGGGCAATGAATGTCAGCACCAACACCGTCACGGAATCGGATAGACGGTCGGCAACCATCGAACCCACCACTTTGGTAAACGATGCCTTTTCGCGTTGTGCGATGTAGCCGCAACGCCACACTTCGCCCAGACGCGGGAAAATCAGGTTGACGGCATACGTTCCGAAAATGGAAGCCACCAGTGCATTTGCCGGAGCGTTGATGCCCAGCGCGCGCAGTTGCAATTGCCAGCGGTAGCCGCGGAAAATGTGGCTGAACGTGCTGATAACCATCATCAACACAATCCAAAAATAGTTGACATTGTAACGGAGGATATTTTTCACCTCGTTCACGTCCATATTGTTGTATAGCCAGTAGAACAAACCTACTCCTATAACCAATGGAATGCCTATTCTAAAGACATTTCCAATCTGCTTTTTAATGTTGAATTTTTCCAAAATATTAATTATCTTTGCGAATTGCAAAGATAGTGCAAGTTGAGAGAAAAGGAAAGAGCTTGCTCGATTTTCTTTTCCGAAACGCAGCCTATGTTATCAAAAGATAGTGCAAGTTGAGAGAAAAGGAAAGGGCTTTGCCCAATTTTCTTTTCCGAAACGCAGCCTATGTTATCAAAAGATAGTGCAAGTTGAGCGGAAAAAAGGGCTTGCTCGATTTTTATTCGTTCGGTTGCGCACTGTCGGTCAAAAAAGTGGCGGCACTCTAACAAAGTCCGGAATGTCGGCCACATAAATTGTGCCTTATCTCCAAGCGACAAGCCTGGAACGGGTACGCAACTAATGTGTGTGAAATTTAAAGGAATTTATTCCTTCTTGTCTTTTTAAAACAAGGACACTGTAATGCAGAAAGTAAAACCAAAAAAGTTCTTAGGTCAGCATTTTCTAACGGACTTGTCAGTTGCAGAGCGTATTGCCGATACGCTGAAGGATTATGTTGGTACGCCGGTCCTGGAAGTTGGACCGGGAATGGGTGTACTTACACAGTATTTGATAGCAAAGGGCCACGACCTGAAAGTGGTGGAGCTCGACCGGGAGTCGGTGGACTATCTTCACGCCAACTTCCCCGAATTGGAGGGGAAAGTGATTGGTGAGGACTTCTTGCAGCTCGACCTTGCTTCTATGTATGACGGACAATTTTGTATCATTGGTAACTATCCCTACAATATCTCGTCGCAGATTTTTTTCAAGGTGCTTGACTATCGCGACCAGGTAGTGTGCTGTAGCGGTATGCTTCAGAAGGAAGTGGCGGAGCGTATTGCTGCGGGTCCGGGATCCAAGACCTACGGTATTCTGTCGGTGCTTTTGCAGGCATGGTACGACATTGAATATCTGTTTACCGTTTCCGAACACGTGTTCAATCCGCCTCCAAAGGTCAAGTCGGGAGTTATCCGTCTGGTTCGTAACAATGTGCGCGAATTGGGATGCGATGAATCCATGTTCAAGACCATCGTCAAACTGTCTTTCGGACAACGCCGCAAGACGCTTCGCAATTCCTTGCGCTCGTTTGCCAAGAATCCGGAAGTGCTTACCGACGAAATTTTCAACAAGCGCCCCGAACAGCTTTCGGTGGCAGAATTTATCCGTTTGACCAACCTGTTGAAAGGAGAGTAGGTTATGAAAGAGTTTACTGAAGACTTTCTCAAAGAGATTGAGGAACTGATATCGCAGGCCGACGGCGAGAAGGTGCGCGAACTGCTCAGCGACTTCCACCCGGCCGACATTGCGGAACTTATACAGCATCTGGATTATCCGGAGGCTGAATTTATCGTGTCGCTGCTCGACGGCGATATGGCTGCCGACACGTTGATGGAGTTGGACGAAGATGTCCGGCACCAATTGCTCGAAAACATTCCGAACAAGGATATCGCCAAGCACTTCGTCGAACACCTGGATACCGACGATGCCGTTGACTTGCTTCAGGAACTTGACAAGGAGGACCAGGAAGAGGTGCTCTCCCATGTGGACGACGTGGAACAGGCCGGGTCGATTATCGACTTGATGAAGTATGACGACGACACTGCCGGTAGTATCATGGGCACCGAAATGATTGTTGTCAATGAAAACTGGAGCATGCCCGAGTGCGTGAAGCGCATGCGCGAGCAGGCTGAAGATATGGACGAGATTTTCAATGTCTATGTCGTGGACGACGACAACAAGCTCCGGGGCATTCTTCCGTTGAAAAAACTGATTACCCATCCGTCGGTTTCCAAAATCAAGCATGTGATGACTACCGACCCCTTCTATGTGAAGGCCGACGACCCGATTGACGAGGTGGTGCTTGATTTTGAAAAATATAATCTAGCCGTTATGCCGGTCATTGATTCCATCGGACGCCTTGTCGGACGTATTACCTTCGACGACGTCATGGATGAAGCCCGCGAACAGACCGAACGCGACTACCAGTTGGCATCCGGTCTTTCCGGTGACGTTGAAACCAGCGACAAACTTCTCGACCAGACCAAGGCACGCCTGCCGTGGCTGCTCATCGGTATGATTGGCGGTTTGTCGAACTCTTTGATTTTGGGCAACTTCGAGTCGAATCTGGCCATGAATCCCGCCATGGCGCTGTTCATTCCGCTTATTGGCGGTACGGGCGGAAATGTCGGCATTCAGTCGTCGGCCATTGTAGTGCAGGGTCTTGCCAACGGTTCGCTGGAACTGCGCAATTCCGCCAAGCAGATTTTCAAGGAAATGGGCGTGGCGCTCATCAACGCCTGCATCATTTCGCTGCTCGTGTTTGCCTACAACTTTTTCTTCTTTCATCCCAGCATACAGACAACGATTTCCGTGTCGGTGTCGCTCTTTGCGGTGGTGATGTTTGCCGCCATTTTCGGCACATTCGTACCGCTGACGCTTGAGAAACTGAAAGTTGACCCGGCCATTGCCACCGGCCCGTTCATCACCATTACGAACGACATTATCGGCATGATGATTTACATGGGCGTGTGCACGGCATTGATGTAACATTTAAACAGAGGAAATAATTCAAACTACGTTTAACTCATATTTTAATAGAAAATGGCAAAAGTCTTAATTATTGGGGCTGGCGGTGTAGGTACCGTAGTGGCGCACAAATGTGCCCAAAATCCCGATGTGTTCAACGAGATTGTACTCGCTTCGCGCACAAAGAGCAAATGCGACGATATTGCAAAAGCCATCGGCAAGGACAATATCGTGACCGACTCTGTTGATGCCGACAGCGTGCCTCAATTGGTTGAGCTGTTCAAGAAACACCAACCTGACATCGTCATCAACGTGGCGCTTCCGTATCAGGATTTGACAATTATGGACGCTTGTCTGGAATGTGGTGTAAACTATCTCGACACGGCTAACTATGAGCCGCTTGATGAAGCCAAATATCAGTACAGCTGGCAATGGGCGTATAAGGACCGTTTCGAAAAAGCCGGTCTGACAGCTATCCTCGGTTGCGGTTTCGACCCGGGCGTGTCAGGCGTATATACGGCTTATGCTGCCAAACATTATTTCTCGGAAATGGAGCATCTCGACATTGTAGACTGCAATGCGGGTAACCACGGCAAGGCTTTCGCCACCAACTTCAATCCGGAAATCAATATCCGTGAGATTACACAACGCGGAAAATACTATGAAAACGGCGAATGGAAGGAAACTGACCCGCTGTCGGTTCACCAGCCGCTTACGTATCCGAACATCGGTCCGCGCGAATCCTATCTGATGTATCACGAAGAGCTGGAAAGCCTTGTGAAGAACTATCCGACACTGAAACGCGCTCGTTTCTGGATGACTTTCGGACAGGAATATCTCACTCACCTGCGCGTTATCCAAAACATCGGTATGGCAAGCATCGAACCGATCAACTACAACGGTATGGAAATCGTTCCTATCCAGTTCCTCAAGGCCGTTTTGCCTAACCCGAAGGAATTGGGTGAAAACTATACAGGCGAAACATCCATCGGCTGCCGCATCAGCGGTAAGGGTAAGGATGGCAAGCCGATGACCTACTACGTTTACAACAACTGTTCGCACCATGCCGCATACGAAGAAACCGGCATGCAGGCTGTAAGCTACACGACAGGTGTTCCGGCCATGATTGGTGCGATGATGTTCCTCAAAGGCCTTTGGAAGCGTCCGGGTGTATGGAATGTGGAAGAGTTCGATCCGGACCCATTCATGGAACAGCTCAACATCCACGGTCTGCCTTGGCACGAAATCATTAACGGCGACTTGGAAGTATAGTCCCGACGGGAGCGGCTCTGTCCGCTTCCGCCAACCCACAATAAAAAACGCCAGCCTCCTGAACTCGGTTCGGGAGGCTGGTGCGTTTTATGAGGTTATTAGATATAAAACGAGTCACAAAAAATATCTGCAACAAGCATTGTTGATAGCTCTAATGTCGATAATTAAGTAGGATTTAAAATGGACAGTATGGTTGTCAAAAATAGTCCTGTTTGTCCGATTTGTATTTTGAAATCGCTTTTTTGACCATATTGGCAAGTTTGTCTTTTGTCATAGTGCCCGACTCGCTGTACTTTTTTTCTCCTTTTGTATATATTACTATTGTTGTTGGAATGTATTCAATGTTCCACTCTCGGGCCCAAGTTTTATTCTTGTCAATATCCACCCTATAAAAGTCTGCTTTTCCATTAAATTCATCGGCTACACTATTGAATATGGCAGAATACTGATGACATGGACGGCACCAAGTTGCATAGAAATCAATAATAATAGGTTTGTTCATATTGGGAAATACATCATAAACATATTCTTTTTCAGTAATCTCATATACTTGAGCATTTATGTTTAAAACCGAAAAAGAGAAAATCACAAGAAATAGTAAATGTTTCATAAGATGTTAATGTTTATTGGTGTTCCATCATGATTGGCGTTAATCTGCTTGTATTTTATTGATAATCGGCGTGATGATTGTTTATTTGTTTGTCGTAGGAACAGATAAACAGGATTAATGATTTTATACTGTATGAACTCACTGAGGAAGATAACTTTCGATATCAATTCTGAGGAACATCATATAATTTGCAACGCCATCCGATTCGTCAATACAAGGAATCTGGCCGGCTGGGCATAGCACTAGAACCTCATGATTTTTTGTTATAAAAATGTTCCTCTCTACTTTATCCGTCGAATGCCCAAAACCAAAGTAAGAGTCAACTTTATCACCATTAGCAATTAAATCCGGTACTTCATAAAAATTAGGACATGCCTTAAACTCAGTTTCTGCATCATAATAGAAATAGGAGGTACTGTAACCATCATATCTATATTTTCGGTCTGCTTTTGCTATATCATAATAAAAATCAAGCCAAAAGTTAAGATCGTCTATTGATTGTTGTCTCGTGTACTTTACTGTTTGGTTATTACGGATGCCATAATGAAAATTTCCCCATCCTCTTTTTTCAAACAGAATATCATTATCATCTAGAACCATAAGAACCCAGATATCTACACCTTTTGAAATTGCGAATTCAATATCAATGTATCCTCTGCTGTCATAACATTCATCAAATGGAATATAATAATATACACATGATGATTTATAATTTATATCCTTACTATAAATTGTTGGTATTACAGATAAAATAAAAATGATTACGGCAATTGTTTTCTTCATATGCAATAGTATTAGTATCCCATTAAAATGGGACAAGTTAAACAACAGGATAGTAGAAATTTACGTTATTGATTATTCCTAAAATCATTGATAAAAGAGCGTTTTGTAAATGGGCCATAATAATACCCAATCATATCTCCTTCATAGTCTATGATTGCAGTAAAAGGTATTCCCTGTACGCCGGTTCCGGTTTCGTTGAACAAATCCAGTAACCAATTATAGCTGATTCCGTCTTCAATGTTTACAATATAGAAATCCAAATAGTCATTAAGTTCGTCATTCAATTCTTCAATAACAGAAATCATTTTTCTGCTATTGCCGCAATAGTTTGCACCAAAAAGAATAACCATTGGTTTTTCCTGATAGGGTAGAATGTCGTTTTTGTATGTGGTGTAGTTTATCGTTTTAACAGTTGACTGTGCATTCGCTTCTACACCTACAAACATGCAGATTGATAATAGAAGAAAGATAAAGTGTTTCATAGCTTTAAGTTTTTATTTATTCCGCCATAGGATTTATGACGGAATAAATAATTAGAGTTATTGATATTTTACTTTAAACACGCATGTGTGAGAGCAATTCTTACATTTGAAAGTACTTTCACTATAATTCCCTTCCAATTTTTCTTCCCCAACTTGCTCAAGATAGCCATCACATTCTCCACACTTCCTGTCAATATAGTTGA
>OOIG01000252.1_pt1 | contig 47400 bp, 40 predicted proteins | sample 1692091 | NCBI WGS metagenome assembly OOIG01 (sample SAMN06348188, study PRJEB24527) | human gut metagenome | biome: human gut; feature: ankylosing spondylitis patient; material: feces | host: Homo sapiens | place: China | collected 2015-10 | reverse complement strand
ACAAAACTCATAACCCTAAATCTCGCTTGGAATTTAGGGTTATTCGACAGACTGAAACCCCGAATTCATCGGGGTTTCACGGCATGCATCTTTTTCTTCATGCTTTCATGGCTCGTAGCACCGAAAAAGATATCACCAGATTTTTTGAAAAAGCCGCTTGTGGTAAGGCTTTTTCGTCCTTTTTTCTAAATCCGTACTGTCTCACCTGAGGGGGTTGTGATGCCATTTCTTTTTTTGGGTGCGAACCAAAAAAGATATCAGGTAATTCAAATATCAATTGATTCTACCTGCTTCTTGCGATTATGCTCTGTGCTTCATATGAATCTCATTTATCGCTTCAGCGTACAAGGCGCGCGATTTTTTTACCAGGCCCTCGTTATTGTTCTTTTTGTATAGATAACGATCAAGGACTTCATCCCAATACCCGTGCTTTTTCAACCAATCTTCTTTGGGTTTAGTATAGTATCCTTTGGTCTGATCAGCCCAAACATATGATCGTTGTTCCTTGTTAAATCGTATGTACTGTTGGAGTACTGAACCGGCTTTGTCGGTATAGTTGTTTACAATAGCGAAGTCACAACTTTGTATTATCCTTGAGCGCCAATGGTCAATTTTTTTGATTGTAAATACACGGGTTGAATCTTCACAGTATCCGTATCCATACCGACGAACCACTAAATTAAAAGCGTCCATCATGATATGTTTGATTTCCCTGGGGTCATGTCTATCGTCATCATAGAAAACATCAAGGTTTACATCAAAATCATATCCGATATTGCTCTTACGGTCGCAGGTAATCATATTGTGACTGCTGCTCCCAATGAATTGAAATTGGAAAGAGACATCTTTATTTCGCAGTATGTCTTGAACCTCATTAATTATCTCGATCAACTCAATTTTTGCCGGGGCAGCTTCTTTCTTGGAAACATATTCGAAGTTGTACATAGTTAAATCCTCCTCATATTTCCCAAGCCGCCCATTCAGTTCAAAACCAAATCATATCATTATACTTGTTTTTTCTTCGTTGTCAAGACCTATTATAGCACATTTTAGGCTTTTACGCAAAATTATTTTTGAACAATTATATCTCATCATTCTATACCGCTTTCGCTTTACCTCGCGTCGCGTGATTTTGAAGTCTGTGTGCGTGGTGTCGGGTTATTGAGATTGTTGGCAAGCAACTCTTTGGTGTTTTCCAAAAGGCTGCCGTTGCCTGATTCATAAACGCAGACGAAGATTTTCTTTTTCCTGCAATCGGCAATAAACTCCTTTAGTTTTTGCTGCTTTGCCTTGTCCCTTTGGTCGGCGCGGGAGCACCACACCTGTGCCAGCTTCAGTTCGTTATTCATTACAATTTCCATTTTATTAAACTCCTTTAGTCGCCCTCCCAAACGCCATCCGGTCGCATATGTGCCACTGATAGCAATTGACAGAGTGACTTTTTAACATTCCCTTCGGTTGCTTTCCAATAGTCAGAATCAACTTCATCGGTCAAGGCATCAATTGCCTTTTGCAAAACGGGGATGCTCTCGGCTCCGGTTTTCCCGTAAATGCTTCGGATGCCTTTTTCGCCAAGAACCTCGGGACGGCAGAAGACACAGGCATAGTTGTATGTGATGTTCAGACTCAGTTCCTTTGTTCCGTCAATCGCATATGTCCCTCCACGCATAAAATGTGGATTTTCCAATTCAATGATCTGCTTGGTGACAGGATCATTGAGATGAATGTCGTAGCTCACTTTTCTTTCTCCTTTTGCTCACCATTTATTTTTTAATTTAATTACATTGTCTGTTCGAAAGCCTGCTCCTCTGATTCATCGGCTTTTATTCGGATTAGACCGTTATCGAACAGATCCGCTTGCATATCCACAACTTCCATATCAAGAAGTTCGTATGCCGCGTATATCACGCCATCTATCCTGATGTCCTGTTTTTCTCCGCCGAGCATTGCCTTGATATCCTCCGGCGTAAGCTGAACTCTGCCATCGGCAGTCATGATGCCAAAAGAACATTCGGGATGGCGCATAAGCTGTCCGCGGACAGTTTTGGCGATTCGTTCCTGCTCAGCTTCACGCTCGTCGGCATTTTTAATACCTTCGGCAATCGTTTTCGTAAACAATTCCGTGTTTTCGCAGATGTTTTTGAATCGGCTTCCGAAGTCCGTCAATATCAGCAAATCATCACAATTGCAGAAAAAGCCACCTGCCTCGCTGTCAAAGATAATTCTTTCGATATTCGGTTCATCCGAAAATGCCTCACGAAACGCAGCGTCCCATTCATAGCCGTTGCCATGCGTTTTGAGTCCGCGCTCATCGCACACCTCATCGCCGATTTCCTTGGCATAATTGTCAAATGCGGTCTGACAGTATGGGTGGTACTCATCGCTCAGCAAAGCAATCGGCAGGCAGAGGCTGAATCGTCCGTCATCGTGTGCAACCACATAGAACGGTGCGTTAGTGTTATTGAAATTTTCTATCTGCTTTTCGGTATTCATATCATCGTATTCCTTTCAACATCACATACCATTCATTCGCATGACTTCGTCCTGGGTTTCTTCATCAACAAACTCCGACGCCGTCATTGTTTCGCCCAAAAAGTTCGGCTCAGTGTCATCGTCAAGTGGGATATATCCGTCCTTACCGAAATCGAGCACCTCTCGCATCAGCACGGTGCCACCGTGATTGACTCCAACCTTCGGCTCAATGGAGCAGAAGCGACCGCCGTCATCGCTATGGCGGAGGTCATATGCATGTAAGCCTTCGGGAATATGCTCTGGCTTAATCCGTCCGTTGCTGAACAGTGCTCTGTGGTCAAGCACCTCAATGACATCTAACTCTTCCTCGGTCTGAGCTGGGGTATTCAGTTCACTTGTTTTCAATTTATCGTAACTCATATTTTATCTACCTTCATATTGGTTATGGTCTTTGTTTCTTTCTCCAAATTGCATTCGGAAGATGGCGATATATCTTCCAAAGGACTATTTTGCTCATACTGATTCCTTCTTCCAAATTTCTACGGGTATGTCATAAGCCACAAGCTCATCTTTGATTATTTGTTCCACAATGCTCCAAGACCCTCCCGCAAGACCGCTGCCCATTTTATAGGGGATTCGGACGGTCGTCAGTGTCCTTGCCGGTAATGGTGTTGCAACGGTTCTCACAGTGGTGAGTGCTTTTCGCAGAGCGTCATAATCGGTATAGCATTTATCCCGACCGAAGCCGTCTTGTGCGAATAGGTTGGCAACGAGCCATTCACATCCGTTGTATCTGATTGGACAAAACAACACCTTCCCGAGCAAGTCCTGACGATTAGCGGCTTGGGTGCAATTCCTTTGATACATCTCATATACTTGTGGGAACATGGTGCGAATCTGTTTCGCAAGCCCTGCACCCATAATTCCCTGACAGTTTATCTGATGGCAGATTATAAGTTCGTGACCGATCCTGTTGGGAGAGAATATATCACCACAATAATAGTCTATATCAATCCCACCTTTCTCATGTTTCGCTCAGATGTTCTGTCTATTCTCAACACCGATATACGAGCAGCCGGACATAGTCAGCAGTTGGGCATGTTTCGTCCGGATTTGCATCCTTGATAGCATATTCTGCCCATCGGCAGAAATAGCCGAGCATCGTATCCACTCTGTCTACGATTAAGTTATAAACCCTGTACCAGTCATCATATTCGTCCCACTCATAGTAGGAATACTTCTGTTTCTCTTTATCGGACAGTTTTTCATATTCCTCGGGCGTGAGCCAATAACCTATGGTACCATACTCGTCGATTTCAAATGCTGCGATACTGACCTTGGACGCATACCCGCGGTATCGTGTCGGCTTGTCCTTTTTGACTCGACCTTTTACGGATTTGCCGTAGTTCACAAGGAACATGGAACGGTTGTAAAAATCCTTGTAGGTGTCGATATGTAAGTACGGGTCATATGGTTCATCGTCTTCATGGCAAAATACCGACCTGACCTCTCTGCTCAGATTCTCCGGTCGACCGCAAGTGTAGCTGACTTCTTCCAGTTCTTCATATGCTTCACGAAGCCAATTTCGTCCCGAAATGACCGGACAGACATCGATATTTCCGTCAATGCGCTGAAATAGCGGATTCAGATTGTACCACTGATTGCCGACACGAACCTCGGCATAAATTGCATAATAAGTTCCCATTGGTGACTCCTTTTTCTTTTATCTGATACCATCTGTGTCAGCAATCCGAGTAAAATTCTTTCATGTCATCCAAACGGAGGCACGAAAGGCGTCCATACTCATAGCCACTGCCGCAGTCTATACCGATTGCATTATCGCCCTTCCAAATGCACCACGGCATTTTGTCGTGAAAGTAGCAGGTAGGCGTGTGGCCGAAGATCAGTACATAACCTTCGGGAATCGGTTGTGTTTCATCCCATCTATCCCATATGGCAAATTCACGGCTGTTCTTGTAGTCACAAATGTTCCAGGGGGATTTCATGTAGTTTTCCTCGGGAGAGGCATGGACAAGCTTGTACTTGACTCCGTTGACCTCGACTTCAAGGTTTGTCGGCAGTTGGCGGATGAAATTGAAAATCTCGGCTCGGATATCTTTGCGGTAATGTTTGAGCTGCTCACGCGTAATCATACCACCGTTCCTATACCAAAGCCTTTTTTCTCGCCGATTCGTGTTTTCCTTTTCTTCGGCTGCATCTTTGCAATGACCGATGGCGTTGAGCATCATATATTCATGATTGCCAATCAACATTTTGGCATTGGGCATTCTCATGATCTGTCTTAATATTTTGATTCCTCCGGCGTACCTGTCTATCACATCTCCGAGGACATACAAAGTATCATTCGTTTGGAGATTGATTTGAGCCATAATGGACTTAAATCGTTGCAGGTTGCCGTGGATGTCGGATAATACATAGGTCATCGTTTCATCTCACTTATTCGTTCCATCGTGTCCGGTGGTTTCATATTTCTAAAAGCATGCATTTCGTATCCTCCGTTTCGAACTTTATTTCGGAATATTTTCAAACCCTGTTGACAAAACTATCGTTGCAATGATATAATATGGCTGTGTCATCACGATGATATAGGAAGGCTTGGTTTTATGAGCACAATTCAATTACTTCACGGAACGGATCACATCATCGAGGTTCCGGATATCAATATCGGTAATCCACACAATGACTACGGAAGAGGCTTTTACTGCACTCGTGTCGATGAAATGGCCAAGGAATGGGCTTGCAAAAAGAACACGGATGGCTTTGTAAATGTCTACGACTTTGACGAAGACGGACTAAAAGTGCTGAACCTGCTGAGCGGCAATCATACAGTCCTCAACTGGATTGCCTTGCTTCTTCAGTTCCGTACCTTCAAACTTGATTCCGAGGTTGCGGTTGACGCTCGGGATTATATCATCGAACATTACTCGGTTGACCTTTCCGGCTACGACATTGTTGTCGGATACCGCGCGGACGATTCTTACTTTCAGTATGCTGAGTCCTTTGTGTCAAACACACTTCCTCTCAGAAGTCTGAACAAGGCGCTTCGTCTCGGCAAACTTGGCGAGCAAACCGTTGTTATCTCGCAAAGAGGATTTGAGCGTTTGAAGTTTGTCGATGCATATTCGGTCGATAAGAATGTCTATTATCCCAAGTTCCTGGATAGAGACACCAAAGCGAGAGATACTTATCGTAAAGAAATCAAGAAGACAAAATCATATCGTGATGATATCTTTGTACTTGATATCCTTAGAGAGGAGATGAGCAACGATGACCCACGCATACAACGAATCCTATTTGAGTAATGCAAAGGATCGGCTGTCCTCATTCTTCGATTATGCTATCAATGACTGCAAGATTAAACCGGATTGGATTACCGTGCTTTTTATCAACACAGGCTATGCCGAGCAATTTGAGCGCGGCAATCCTGCATATGTTGCAGGTATGTCCGGTGTTGAACTTGCCCGTGCGGTTATCCTGAAAGCATACGGCAGAAAAGAACTTCCGAAGCCTACAAACTCCGAGGAATGTTCTCCCGAGTATTGGGCAGGTTGGGCGCTTGCAGAATATCAATGGTACTGCGGCCGCAGGTTCAAAGATATCTTCGAGCGAATTCCTTTGACTAAGATTATCGGAATGTATTCGGTCTATCATGAGATGGATATCACGAACTTCATTGATACGATGGAAGAGTTCTACAAGGCTGCCGAAGGCGATTCCAATCTGAAACGCATTCGGGAAAGCAGAGGCTTATCTCAGTCAGAACTTGCGGAACAATCGGGCATCAAAGTCCGAAACATTCAAATGTATGAGCAGAGAGTCAACAACATTGATAAGGCACAGGCACAAACACTTTACAAGCTATCCCGTGTTCTTGGTTGCGATATCGAGGACCTGCTTGAAAATCCTATGATGTAACTCCATTTGTGCACCTGCTTCGGCAGGTGCACTTTCTATGCCAAAATATGCCTTGAGCACAGGCAGGTTTTCGGGGATCACACAGAATTTGAGAAATCCCACGGTCATATCTTCAATCGTTGTCCCGAGGTTCTTGAACAGTTCGGCTGCCTTATTATATACCTCTCTGTCGATTTCAATAGTCATTGTCACAAGATCTTTACTCATCGTCTTCTCCTTATCCAACTCTGAAGAAGTAGTCTTTGCTGAAACTCGTGAAGGAAACTGCAGAGTAATCGTTCAAAATTAGTCTGTAGTATCTTCCCATCGTCACAGCTTCTTTCTGTTGGCCCATGTGTAATCGACAAACACATCCCAATTATTCATAATCTGCCAACAGACATCTATCTTCTTTTTCTCAGATTCACGTGGAGATATCCATGGGGTAACAAGAACTTCCCATTCGCACTTCGACCAAAAGTAATACATTACCTCGCTGCGGAGTTGCTTGGCAAAGTCTTCTTTGTTCTGATACTTCTTAGCGGCCTTCTTCACATATTCACGGAATGAACCGTGTTCGAAGACATTGAAGATTTCGATGCTGCGGCTGTTGCAGTTGTGGTAGAACACATTCCAACTAATCTCGTTTTCGGGATTAACGGTTTGATTCTTTTCCCACGGGAACTGTGCCATATATTCAGTAGATCTTTCGCCATAGGTGGGGCGTATTGTCCTTCCATTCTCAATAATCTCGTCCAAGGTTACAGGCTCGTAATTCCAATACATACAACCTACATTGTAGATTTCATTCCGGCATCCGATGCTATTAAGACGCTTCGCAAAATCAACCTCAAAATCCGCTTCATCAGTAAAATGGGAATGAGCATGTAGATGGATTGCCTGGTATCTATGTCCATTGTACATCGGGGTGAAATAATGGGAGAGGATAACTCTTTTCTTCGTTCCGTCTTCCAAGCTTACGCAAATATCGTCGTAATCCTTGATTCCTGCAAGCGCTGCCTTGGCCTTTGCATTGTGCAGGAAGCGGTCATGATTTCCCTTAATGAGTATGATCTGACCGTTTAGACTTTTGATAAGCTCCGAAGCGTCATCGTTTCGTGCTTTCCATATCATGTCCCCAAGGACATAAGTGAGGTCGCCCTTGCCAACCTTGTTGTTCCATCTGCGGATAAGTTCCGCGTCCATTTCCTCAACCGTCTTGAACGGACGATTATCAAAAGCAATCACATTGGCATGTCCAAAGTGCAGATCACCGGTAAAGAATATCTTACACATCTTCCATCTCTCTTTCTAAATTTGTTTTGTTGACCTTCATCTTCTGTAATTCCTCACTTGACTCGAACTGGTGGAAAAGAAAATGCATTTTATCAATTCGTTTGTTTGTGTGCCAATGTCCGCAGAACCATGCCATATAGTCCGTCGTTTCTTCTATGACATCGAGCCACTTCTCCGTACTGTCATCCACTGTACTTTGGTCGATACCCGGGAGGAATTCTTCGACAGGCTCATATTTGAAAGGACAGGTGTGTGACAGAACAACATCGATAGCATTTTCTTTAAGCTGCTGCTCTACATATTGCTTGATTTCTTCACTTGGTTGTTCATCTGACCACCAACCGTATCCTCGGGAAAGGCGATAGAACTTGTCCACACTGTAGGCGCCGCCGATAACGATGTGTCGAAGCCCCTCTAAGTCATATATCTCGCCGTCTTTGGCAAACAATACGGAAGGATAGGCTTCCTCATACCACACGGTGCCGCCGTGCCATTCCTTCGTTTTATATGTTGGAATATGCCATGGCCTTATTTCATGATTGCCGTGGATACAGAGAATAGTGGGCTTCAATTTGTTGAGTGCATACTTCAATTCTGCATCTCTTTCGTCTTGCCCGTAGTTAGCACCGACATCGCCGAGAATTACGATGATATCCTCCCTTGTGGGATTAAAACGCTTACAGAATCGTTCTATATCATGTTTCTGCCCGTGAATGTCACCGGTGTAATAAATCATAGTTGTGCCACCTTTCCGATGATAAGTATATCAGTCAATTTGATTCTTGTCCTGCGATTTGAGAAAATGTATTCGCAAACCCCCGAAATCATATTCGCAAGCGAACATTTCGGGGGTTTGCTCTTTCAACCGTTTGTTTATGCAGTTGTTGTTTCGCAAACTGTAGGTTTATTCTTTGACTTTCGGAGTGTTCCATCGAAGCCGAAAGCAACCTATAATTTTATCTGCAGTTGGCTCGGGTTAAATACTTGTATTCACGCATCGCTTGCTTGGTTGCCTTAACGATATCAAGTAATACCCGCATTTCATAGTCGCTGCAATCTGAGAGAATTGCGGTGAATTCATGATTGGATGCCTTGATTGTATTGGTAAGGCTGTCAATAAGCAGGTCATCGGTGGAGACATTCAGTTCGTTTGCCACCCTCACCAAGGTATCGAGGCTGCAAAACTTGTACGCCGTCTCCACATAACTCATATAGGCAGCAGAACGATCAATTCGCTCTGCAAGCTCCATTTGGGTAATGCCTTTCTTTGTGCGGAACGCACGGATTCTCTGCCCGAGAAGAATGTAGTTGATTTGCATATAGAAACCTCCAAAAAATTGATGTTTCTATTATAAGGTATAGCCGATGTGTTCAACTATGGCTTATTCCAAACATCGGGTATAGATTATATAATAATCTATATACTATAAACGGATGAGGGAGGTGCGTCATGAGAGAACTTGACGATGCAAGATATAAAGCAATCGGTGCAAATAGCATGGCAGGATCATATTTCCGGTATGTGCGGACATATGCTTTGTACAGTTCGGTATAGTCTAACGTGTCGCATATTTCCGCGAGTTTGAATACCGGAACGTCTCCTTTGATTTTTGTTTCTAAATTTAACGGTAAAACCACTTGATTTCTTGTTCCGTACATTGTATAATTAACCTGCTTTCCGGGTTATTTTCAGCAATTTAATTATACAGTAAGCAAAGCAACCGGGCAACCCTTTTTTCGGGATGCCCGGTTATTTTTTGGCTGTCTTAACTCGACAGCCCCTTTTTGGTTTATTATAAAAGTGACTGTGCTATTCTTTCTGAAAGTTTATACTTTTTCTTCGGGTGGATATCCGTGTTTTCGCAAACGTCACGGCTTATTACCGTTTTCACAAACGGTGCTTTCGCTCTGATTTTCGCCTGCGCCTTTTGTATTTTTTTCCAGGATTCAACATCGCAGTTTAAAAAATCGGGCAATTGCACTACCGTAAAGGGCAGCTTATCATCCTTAAACGCAGCACGCCACGAATTTATAAGGCACAAAAGCATATCGCCATATATTTCACTTTCTTTGGTTGAAGCGTTGCTTTCGCCCTGATACCATATGATTCCCGCAGCGGAAAATGGTGCTGTTTTTTTTACCTGAAAATTATAAAGCTGAGAATGTCCCTTATTCCACGGATAATCGTCCCTGCGCTCCTCATCGGGAATATCAAAAAGTGGGTTTTCAAATGCCTCGTCAGGCAGATATGCCTGTATATTCGCCGCACCCTGATAACAGGTTATAAACCCTACGGCATGACCTGTTTTTTCGCGAATATATGTCCCCGCGAAATAGCCTATGCAGGAAAAGCCGCCGTCGCGGTCTGCCCGCGCGCTTACCCAGCCGTCCTGCGGGAAAAAGCTTTCGCTCTGTTCAGGGCGCTCGTTGTGGAAAAAGCGCAGCAACGGGTCGGTTGCATAAAGCTCTGCGGGATAGTCGGATTCTTTAAGTTTGAACTGCAAATTTGACTGCCCCGCCAAAATATATACGTCGCCTATATAAACATCCTTTATTATCCGCCCTCTGCCGTCAAGCGTAACTTTAAGCTCATACGGTCCGCCGTAGTCCATCGGCGGCAGCTCGGCGCACCACTCTGTGCCTACCTCAATGCCACTGTAGGTATTCGAGCAAAGCTCGATTTCCACGCTTCCGCCGCCCGTGCCGAATATCCGTATAGGCTTGTTCGCCTGAAAAATTACTCCGTCGCAAATTAAATCGTTAAGTCTCATAAATTTTCACCCCGTTACATAACAACCTCGGCGTTTTTATATTTATTGCAGCCGTTTAGAATATGCTTATCGGTTATTTCGATAATCGGTTCCGCGGCATTTTCCTCCTCAAACACAGTTATTTCATTGTTTTCTTTAAGGAGCGGCCACGGAATGTAGAGCGAAAGCTGCGGTCCTATATTCCAGTATCTGCCTATATTAAAGCCGTTTACCGTTACAAAGCCCTTTGTAAAATTCTTTAAATGCACAAAGCAATCCTTGCCTTTTTCGGCTGAAAAATCACCCTTAAAAAAAGTCGGGTAAGACTGCGCCGTACCGTAATTCAGCCTTTCAAGGTTATTCATAGGTAAGGTATAAATTTCCCAATCGGAAAGTATCTGCCTTACGCCCACCCGGTCGGTTATATAAACATACCCGCAAATGCCCTTGCGGTCGCCGCGTAGCATATCCGGCCCGTAATTTATACGTCCTTGATTTTCCGCAAGAATATCAAGCGTTCCGCCGTTTTCCGCCGTTTTGCCGAGCTCTATATGCTTTATATCGTCATTACGGGATATAATGCCTATTTTCTCGCCGTTAAAATAAACGGTCGCCCTGTCGTTTACGTCTTTAAGCGACAGTCTGGCTATTTCCTGCCCCTGCTCTATTCGGCAGCGATAAAGTATGTAGCCGTAGTTCTGACCGTAGTGCTCCATATTACGCGGAAATTCATCGCTGAATTTTTCACCTATATTGCCGAGGTTTTCAAAAAGCGCGGCGCTTTTTGTAAGCGTCACCCTGCCTATATTCTGTTTTTCGGAATTTCGGCTTTCCGGAAGCTTTTTACCGGTAAAGCGCTCAACCGCGTTTTTAATCGCGTAATATTTCGGCGTTAAATCGCCGCATTCGGTCAAAGCGCCGTCAAGCTCGTAGCTTGTAACGTCGGGGCAGTAGTCGTATTCTGTTCTGCCGTTTTTCTCATAAGGAAATGAGTTTGCCCCGTTAATAAAGCCGAAATTTGTTCCGCCGCAGAACATATAAAGGTTAAAATGATACCCCTTTTCAAGCTGCTGCGATATTTCCCTGCCGACCGATTCGGACGAGTACTTTTGCGGCTGCTTGCCCCAGTGGGTAAGCCCGCCTATCCAGTGCTCTATATGAAACACCGGGTAATCGGCTGAAATATTTTTAAGCGCCGCCGTATACTCGGGCAAAATGCCGTTGCCGTAGCCGAAATCAAGCCCGGGCAAAGCGCCCTCGGCAGTCCCGCCGCACAGCATCATGGGGGTATGCCCGTCTGAGGTGAAAATCGGTATATCCGCGCCGTATTTTTCAAGAAGACGCGCGCACCTGTTCATATATTTATGCGAATTGGAAAAAGAGCCGTACTCATTTTCCGCCGCAAGCAAAATAACGTTGCCGCCGTTTGTCTGCATACGCGGCACGATTATTTTCATAATTTGCTCTATGTATTTTTCAGCCCTTGAAAAATAGTATTCATCGTTACTTCTCAAAAGCGCGTTTTCATCCTTTAAAAGCCACGCGGGCAAGCCGCCGAAATCCCACTCGCCGCATATATACGGCCCGGGGCGCACCATGGCATAAAGCCCGAGGCGCGCGGCGGTATCCAAAAAAGCGCCCAAATCAAGCATTCTTTCAAATACGAATGTTCCCTCGCGCGGCTCGTGTAAATTCCAGCAGCAATAGGTTTCAACCGTGTTAAAGCCCATATTTTTAAGTTTTATAAGCCTATCCTCCCACTGCTCGGGAAAGGTTCTGAAATAGTGTATAGACCCGCTGAGTATCTGTATATCCTCGCCGTCTATATTAAGGCGTTCGCCGTTCCATTTTACCACAATAAATTCTCCTGAATAAAAGTCTAATCCGAAAATACCGGAATAGCGGTCATTGCCGCCGCCATAGCCTCGGCTATGCGCTTATGCCCCTTAACGTTCGGGTGCAGTCTGTCGGTTTCACTGCTGCAAAAAAATGCGCTCGCATGTGTATCGTCAAGCGGGAAAAGCCCCGATTTTGCGTGCAGATCTATAATATCGCACGCCCACACATTCGGCGCCTCCTTAAGCACAGCAATATATTCGTCAAGGTAAAAGCCGCCCTTATCGGTGTGCATCTCATCATACTGAATATTATTACCCCCGAAATTGGCGTAAGCCCTGTGCAGCGGGGTCATAATTATTATCTGCTTTGTGGGGTAATAGCCTTTAACCCTTTTCATAACCGCGTTTATACTGCCGCGAAAGGTTGAGGTATCGGTATTAAACTCACGCCTTTTGCGTGCTGCGTAAATCGGCTTGTTATCATCGCCGTACCCCACAATAACCTCGCAGTCCGCAGGCTCTGTATACCAATTACCCATAGGAACGCCGTCGTTATAATCGTTCGTTCCGGCAAACAGCACCACGGCGTCCAATTTATCGCCGCATACCTTATGCATTTCATCCGCCTGCGCGCAAAGTTCCTTAAACACCATACCGCTCTTGCCGAACGAAATTGATACGCAGCCGAGCTCCTTTTCAAGGCATTTCCAAAAGCCTTTTTCGGGCGTAATGCCCACGCCCTCGGTTATTGAATCGCCCAAAAACGCTATTGTTTTATTTTTCCACTGTGTCTCTCTCACTTCAAACACGTTCCTTTTCAGGGTATTAAAATATCTTCCTTATGCTTAATGCCGAAAACGGCAAAATCTATTATTCCCGGGTGAATACCGCGCGGGTGGTCCGTAATCGTCAGCCTTACGCTGCTGCATTTCTTTATTGGGAATACTTTATAATCAATGTTTTTTTCTTCCGCGGGGTTTCGGTTATCGGCAAGCGTTATCCACTCGCCGCCGTCAAGCCCCTCAAGCAGCCAGCCTATAGGTCCGGGTAATACGCCGCCCGAATAATCAAGCCCGTTTTCCCGCCAGAAAATGCGCACCGCCGCCGCGTAAAACGTGGCGCTTAAATTGCATATCAAGGTAGGGGTCTTATCGTTTATATCAGGCTCCCAAAAGGTGAGTGCGCTTTCGTCGGTGGCGTAAAGCCCGTCTCTCCCCTCTTTTGCGCTTGATACCGCGGGTCTTACCTTACCCGTAAGCGATAAAAGCTGCGGCCGGAACACTCCGTTTACAGGGTCGGTGCAAGCACCGGGGGCATATTGCGGGGTATCGGTTACACCGTGCGGGCAGTAAAGCTCGCCGTTTTCATCCACCGCCACCAAATCCATACCTATGCGCCTTTCGTACATATGCAAATAATTTGCGGCTATGGTGTAAAACGCCCAAAGCGTGTTGCCCGGTCCGTGCTCAACACAGCCGTGACCCGCGCCGCCCACTATTCCGTGGCGGTGTACCGTCAGCGGATTGCGCTTTTGGCACTTAAAACCCGAAAGCGGCTCCTTATCCGAATAATATACCGCCATACAGTAAGAGGCGTCGCAGGTATCCGGCGCGGCATATATCATATAATACCGCCCGTTATGCTTTAAAAGGTGCGGACCCTCTACCCAACCGAAATCCTTATCCTGATTATGGTAGCCGTGGCGCTCCCACGGCTTGCTTGCGGGGTTCATTTCCATAATAACCTCGGGTCCGCGCAACACTTTGCGCGGGTCGGCGGTATCAAGCTCCCAGCCCACAATCTGCCCTATGTGATTTTCCATACCCTCTTTATAAACCGCGTTGCAGGCGTACATATATATCCGCCCGTCGTCATCGGTGAAAATGCAGGGGTCGCAGGGAACAAACTCCGTGCCGTCGGGCAAAATAAAGCTGCCGAGCAGTGTGAACGGTCCGAGCGGATCATCCCCCACATAAAGCGGGCAATTCCATGAGGTAAGCAGAAATCTATCGCCCCATTTTGTAATGCAGGGGCTGTATTTTCCGCAATAGGGCTCTGTGCGGACGTGCTTCCAGTTATAAAAATCCTCGCTCACCCACGCCATACCGTAGCTCGGGTAAAGATACCACCTTCCGCTGTAATAATAAACGGTCGGATCGCTTATGGAACGGTAGTAAGGTCCGCCCATACCGTCGGGCGGTGTTTCGTGGCTGAACATCGCCGTCTCAAAACGGTACCAATCGTCCTTACCTGACGGTATATCTGGCAGCGACAGCGGGTTGCAATAGGTTTTTTCAAGATTTCGGTTTATCAGATTATCCATTAAGGCGCTCCTTTTTTATTCCGGCTTGGTTTCAAGCTTTAAGGGGTAATCGCCCAGTTTTTTAACCTTAAAGCCGTTTTTCTTATATTCCTCGTAATCAAACGCCTCAAGCTCGTCAATAGCAAGTTTATGAAACTCATAAAAATTATGCCACCACTCGTAGCCGCTGCCGAGCTCCGCGTTGAGATAAGCGTCGGCTATATCGCAGCCCATTTGCGGCGCAACATAGAAAGCCCCCATTGCAAGCACGTTTACTCCGTTTCCCGTTACGGCGCGCAAAGCCGCCGGTACGCTTTCAACAACGCCTGCGTGAACATGCGGGCATTTGCTCGCCGCTATGTGTATTCCCATTCCGGTACCGCAGAAAAGCAGCGCTCTTTCAAACTCGCCCTCGGCTATCATACTGCCCGCGCGCAGCCCTATTCTGTGGAACATAAGGTCGGTATCTTCGGAGTTCGAATCCGTTTTAACGCCTATATCGGTTATTTTCCAGCCCTTGGCTTTCAGGTGTGCCACTACCGCCTCTTTAAGCGGAAAGCCCGCAAAATCCGCACCGACGAGCAATTCTTTATTCTTAACTGTTTTCATTTTCCGCGCTCCTTTTTGAAATTTATGCAACGCCGCCCGACGGTCGATCCGCCATACCTGACAAACAGACCGCCGGGTTTATTAAATTTTAATGCAGGTATTACTGAACGTTACTCAAAACCTTTTTAACACTTATAAGGTCAAGCACCGTAACGTCGTAGCCTGTGTATGTACCTGCGCCCATAAGCGTTTTTCTTACGTCTACCAAATCCTGCGAATCAACCTTCCAGTCATAGTTAGCGTCGCCCGCCGCATATTCCGGCTTTGTTACGCTGCCTATTTCGGCGCGGGCTGTGTCGGTGGTATAGTAGCCTGTTACTCCGGCAGTTATTTCTTTTCCGTACATAGTGTCGTCGCCTATTCCCTTGAAACGGAGTGTAACGCTTGTAAGCGCGCTCATATTATCGCCGTTTAAGGTCGGTTTCCAGCCCCAATCGCTGTTTAATGAAGTAAACGGCACCTTGATATATCCCTCAAATGCGGAATCAAAGGTCACCTTACCGTATATAAGCGCGTTATCATTATAACCGTTTTCAACGCTTTTTTCAGCCCATGTATCTGAGCCGTTTTGTAATACGTAAACCTTTTCGCCGGGTTTCAGCATAATGCTGTTTGCACCGTCAAATGTAAGGCAGGGTGAAAACATATTGGCTTTCGGGAAATTAACATAAAAAACTATTCCCGCAGCGTCCTTCATATATGTTTTAACCCTTGTATTCATAACAAGCGCAGTCCAGTTATCCGCTCCCTCTATTCCGTCTCCGTTTTCAAGATAGCTCCATTTCGGAGTAACATCGCTGCCCTGATATTTAACCGAAGTTTCCGAAAGAACGGAATCGCCTATATAGAGCTTATAGTTATTTGTGCTTTCAAGCTTATCCGCCGAGAATGCATATGTCGCGGCGTGAACATCCCCGAAATCAAAGGTTTTAATATTAAGCGGGGCGGGTCTGCAATCCTCGGGCACAATAAGCTTGGTTGACGCGGAATCCTCGGTTGTTACAAAGAACGGACCTACCGTAACATCGCCGAATTTTCCGCCTATGCCGCCTATATTGATATTTATATAGTGTGCAAGATAATCAAATGTCCTCTGTTCGGCATAATCGTAACCGTCAATTGATTCCGCCGGTATCTTTATAAATCCGTCAAACGCAGCGTCAAAACTGATTAAGCCGCCATTATAGTTTTCCCTTATCTCCGTTGCCTTGGTTTTTGCCGTTGTCCATGTTTTATCGCCAAGCCTTGCATACTCATATCTGCTGTCAGCCTTAAGTTTAGCATATTCACCGTTCGGCAAAGTCGTTAAAGTAAATTCGTTTGCCGAGCTTGTTTTTACATAAATGATAAAGTTTCCATTTGTTCCGAAATCTTTCGGAAGTTCAAATTTAGTAAATTTGATTTGCAGGTAAGAATAGCTGTTTTTATATCCTAATCCCATTTTGTCCTGTTCGGTATTGCTGTAAAGCCTTGCTCCGAAAAGATTGGTAAGGCTTTTTGTACCCTCGGGCATCTCAACCGATTTTGAATATTCGCCCGATACACTTATACCATATTCATCGCCAATAATCGGCATTACGTTTATGGGTTTCGGCTGATATTCCTCCGGCACAACTATTTTTGTCGAGGTTGAATCATCGGTTGTCACAAAGAACGGACCTACCGTAACTGTACCGAATTTACCGCCAATGCCGCCGAAACGTATATCAATAAATGCAAGATAATTAAATTCCATCGGTACGCCGTCCATACTGATAAGCGATGAAACAGGTATTCTGACATAGCCGTCAAACGCAGACTCAAAGCTTATTACGCCGTTTTCATCTGCTGTAGCATTTTCCCACTTGCCACTATCTGTTTCAAGATAGGTATAACTGCCGTTTGCACTTATTTTGCCGCTTGTAAACCACTGTGACGGGCACTCGGTCTTAGCCGTAAATGTCATTTTATTTGCAGCATCGGTTTTTACATATATAATAAAGCTTCCGTTTTCTGCAAAACCCACAGGCAATTTATATGCGGTTGCGATATCTTCCGAATACATAGCCTGTGCATAAATATAACTGCTGTATCCGTTAGTGGTAAGGTCTATCTCTCCCATATAGTTTTCCGAAAGCTTAACACCTGTTGCGGTTGTATAAGCGGCGGTCGCACCGGGCATAACGGCATCGGCATTATACTGCCAAGAATTTACAACCGTATACCCTGTAAGCGGGGTTGCGTTTATGGGGTCTGTGTTTTCCGTTTCCGCCGAAACGGGGAACGCGCAAAGACTTGCCGTCAGCAGCAGCGCTGCCGAGAGAATTAACGCTATTGTCTTTTTCATAAATATCGCTCCTTAAAATTTTTTAAATTCCATTTGTTCTCAAAATAATTGTGAACATATCTGAACAGCTCAGCCACATACTCGCCCGTAATGCCGTAATCATAATTTTTCTGCCACCAGAACCAGCCGCCGTTTATTTCATGCATGGGTCTGAAAATTACTGGAATACCAAGGCTTTCAAGCTTCTTAATAAAAAGCGCGTCCAAATCAAGCTCGTCGTTAAAATTGGCGTTAAGATACGTACCGTCCGTATATACCTGCGTAAATTCTTCTTTTGAGAGGTGATCTCTGCAATTGTTAGCGCCACGGCACTCGGCGTCTTTAATATTTACGGTCGGCGTAAGCCAATGCGCGGTAAGGGCTATAAATCCGCCTTTTTTTGTGAATTCGTACAGTTCGTTTATCGCCTTGCAAATATCGCTCGCGGTAAAAAACGGCAGACTGTGCATATCAAAATCAATCAGCGCAGGCTCTCTGCCCGTTGCCGCCCTAAATTTTTCTATGCCGCCGTTAACATCCAAATTCCCGCACAAATGAAAACCCACCGCGTATTTTTCGGTTTTAAAGGTTAAATTGTAAATTAAATTATACAGCTCTTGTTTATTCATATTACTCAAAAAATCCCTTTAATAAATTTTCCATTTTACCGTCATAAACCGCTTTGCAAAGAAACGCATAGCTCATCTGGTCGCCGTTTGCGTAAAACAGATATGTTTTTCCTTTGTACTCAAACAAATCAACGTCGCTGCAATTTATGTTAAGCCCGTTTTCAAGCAGATCAATGTCTTCCTCGGAAAAATTCTTTTCGCAGCCCTTGCATATAACTCGGTCGTCGTCGCCGTACATCATAATCGGGTTATGAAAGCCTACTTGGTAATCGGTAAAGTTTTCGGTACGGTATACATACGGCGCGTAACGCAGCGCAGGCAGCTCCTCTAGGCAGATCATATAGTAATATCCGCCAAAATACCTGAGCGCGGGGCAGGCGTTATAACGCTCGGCGGTATAAGAATACTCATCGGGCAGCATTTCCCAATTTTCCAAATCGTAGGATTTCGCAAAAAATTCCGTAAAATGAACCCCTATTTTTTCATTCGGGTAACCGTCCTCGGCGCTCACCTCAATCGCCATCATATAGCAATCCTTGCCCTTGCAGACAGATGTGTTCCAAAATCTTTTTTCCTTGCTGTAAATTATTTCTTTATATGTAAATGTTTTAAGGTCGGTCGTTTTATACATACACACATTATGACCGCCGCGGTTATCGTGCCAGGCATCCTCGCCCTTATCGGTATCGAACATGGTCATTTCTTTATTATCGTGCATATCGGTGCAGAAAATATATAAGGTATCGTTCTCTGCGTAAGCCGAAGCAAAATGATGATCGTTTCCGAGTATTGCGTAAACCTCGTCTGTTTCCAAATCTATGACGCGTATATGCTGAACGTCAACTCCGTCCGTTCCCGCAAGTCGGCTTTCAACCATTATGGGTCTCTCCTTAAAAATAACCGGTGTTTGCTCAATTCCGCGCCTTATTGCGCCGAGCTTTTTTATAATCGGCTTTTTGGCGGTTCTTTGTCTTAATCCGTATAAATACTCACCCATTTTTTATTACTCCTAACATTTTATTTTACTTTAAAGGTATGCAGGATATTGCAGCCGTTTTCAAACGGGATGTTATTATCAAGTCTCGCCGTTCCACCTCCCTTTGAAAGCAATTGCAGCGCAAGCTTGTATTCGCCCGTAGCTGCGGGGCTGTCAATATCGGCGGTAAGGGTCTGCACTAACTGCTTGCGGTCGTTATAATCGTCGGGATTTGTGCTGTGCCAGCTCTTAGGGTCGCCGAAATCCACGCTTGCAATTTCCTTGTTTTTTGAATCTAATAAGCAAAGCTTGCTTGTAACGTTGAAGGCGGCGGAAAAGCCGTGGTTTTCAAGGGTCAAGGTAACGTTAAGCTTTTTATCCGCCTGCTTTACCGAGAGGGTATCGGCTGAAAATCTGTAGCCCAAATAATCGCGCATATATTCAAAGGTGTTGCGCTCAACCGTTTTGCCCTCGGAATTTTTAAACCAGTTTTCAGAGTACGGCAAGCCGTATTCTTTAAGCCATTTAACGGTTACGGGCTGTTTCATACAGCGAACCATTGCGCCGTCCTGCAGCACGCCCTTATCAAGCCAGCCGTTTATGGCGCTGAAGGTGGTAAACCGCAGCTGCGACATACCCAAAATGCAGGCGTAGCCGTCGGGGTACATATTTTCGCCGAGGTCGCTTGTGTACTGGGTGTGGTAGTAAAATTCGCCGTCCTGCGGGGTGTAAGCACCCTCTTTTACGTTTCGGTTCCATGGCTCTAAGCCGTAGCTGTAGGTCATATTGCCAAGCTCGGTTGTATCCTGTATGCCGAACCACCCGTCGTTATTAAAGCCTATCATTTTCTTTTTGGGGTTGCTGTCGGGCAAAAAGTCCTTATAATCAGGGTGGCGCACCTGCGAGTAGACACCCTCGGGCCACAGCTTATCGGCAAGGGCGGTTAAAATAACTGTTCTGTCCGCCGGGGGGTTATCCGAGTGCCACTCGCCGAACTGACCTATAAATCCCGCCTGGAAAACGTGTATAACATCCTTGTTGCGGTCAATTATTCCGTTTTCGGCAAGCTGATTTATATGTATTAAAAGCTCATCCGTTGTGGGGGTGCGCTTATTGAAAACGTTAACGTCGTAATAAGCAAAGCGCAGAAGAATCTGTATCTGCTTTTCGCGCAGCCAATCGAATATTACCTGTACGTTTTCAAAAAATTTATCGCTCAGCTTTTTGCCGAGGTAATCGCCCGGGAAGAAGTAGCAAACAGCTATCGGTGTCTGAGTGTATTTATACCAGCTGTTTGTCTGTTCCTCCAAAAGGCTTACAATATCCTCTTTGCTCGCCTCAAAATCAAATACCGAGTAAAAGCCGCGCAAGCCCCTGTTCGGGTTGCCGTAGAGTAGGTCGTCGCTGTCGGAGTAAAGCGTGGTGTAGCTGCGCTCAACCGCGGCGGCGTCCTTTTTGTTGCCGCTTATATCAATATTAAAGGCGGGTTTATCGGAGGAATCCGCCGTTTTTGCGGCGGGCTTTGCAGCTTTTTTGCCGCAGCCGACGGCTGAAAGCGCCAAAACAAGCGCCAAAGCCGCAGCGGTAAATGATTTCAAATGCCTTTTAATCATTTTTTCTTCCTCCTTTTATAAACAACCGTAAACACTGCCGCAGCGCCCGCCAAAAGCGCAACGCTTACGCCGCCTATAACGATAGGCAAGGTATATGAGCCGCCGCCCGTTTTGCCGCTGCCCGACTGCTTGTAATACACCTTATCGTAGGTCATATTATTCGATATTGTCGGGTAAACGTACTGCTCGGTTTCAAGGGTTGTAAATGTAGTATAATCGTAAATTGCAAGCAGCTTATCGCGCAAGTCATACGCTTTAATAAGCACCGCGTATTTTCTGCCCGGCATAAGGTCGGTTATAGCGCCGCTGTTGGAAATAGCTTTGTTTTGCGCTACAAGGCGGTATTCGTAGCCCGTTTCGGTTTTGGTTATGGAGTACGCCTCCGCCATATAATACTTAGCGCCCTCAAAGGCTTCCCAGTAAAGCATTACCTTATCGGTAAATATATCCTGCTTTTCAATTGCGTAAATGGATTTTATTGTGGTAGCCTCGGGGAGTGATGTATAAACCACCTCGTCAGGGCCTGTGTCGTTATCCTTTGTTACGCCGAACATAGGTCCTACCGTTACCATATTATCACCCATTCCTATATACGCAAAGCGCCAGAATACCTTTTGCAGCAGCACATCCTCCGTAGCATTTGTGGGCAGCAGGCTTGCAACGGGAATTTTCACAAGACCCTCAAAGCCTGCGGGAAGAACCACGCCGCCTATTGAGTTAAAGGTGCGCTCCGCCGGGTAGTGCTTCCACTTTTTCTCGCCCACCGCCAAAAGCTGATAGCTCATATTCGCCATAATATCAAACTGCTGCTTATCGGTTACCATACACATGGTAAAGCGGTTTTCCTTTTTCGCGGGAACTTTCACATAAAATAGCAGATGGCTGAATCCCGCAAGCGGCATATTGTTGTATGCGGCGGAAACCCAGTGCGCCGAGTGCGCATATTCGGGCGCGTCATAATCCGCTGCCGGCTCTGAGCCTATAACCACGCACTTATTCTTTGAAAGCGAGGGTATGGGGCTCGGCAGGTAATCCTTGTAGACAAGCCACGAGGAATCAAGCGCCGTTATGGGAGTGAATGGGGTCATTTCCGGCAGATCGGATCTTTTCCACATGTTTTTAACCGTATACGGCTCATCCGAAATTGCAAAGAACGCACCAACTCGAACCTCGCCGTAATCTCCGCCGATTTCGGAAAATCTGAAGGTCACGCCGTTTATATCCTCATAAACCGAGGGAGAATTGAAAAATCCGCTAAGCGGCAGCTTTACCCAGCCCTCAAACGCGCCGTCAAAGTCTACCGAGCCGTAGGTCTTATTTCCGCTTTTCAAGCCGTCGCTTGTGGTCTTTTCAGTCCATTTATCCGAGCCTAAGGGACAAATGTAATAATCCACCGCGCCCTTGAATATTATCTCTCTGTTATCCTTTAAACCGAAAGCCCTCACACCGAGGCTGTTTGCCGACGGCAGCTTTAGGTAAAAGGCTATATAATCGTTGCCGTTAAGCGGCTCGGACAGCCTTGTTTCAATAAAGTTATCGGTATCAAACGGCGGGTTGCCCGAGCATATAACACTGCCGTTAAGCTTTACCGAGCTTACGTTTTTGCCGTTCACCTTCATACTGTAAAGCCCCGCGGTAAGGTTATGAATAAGCGATATTTTAAGGCTTGAGGTTATAGGCGAAGCGCCTTTCGGCAGTGTGTAAGAGCTTGTGTCAACATCGTATATCTTATCAAACGATGTACCAAGGTATTTTGAAACGATATACTGCCCTATCAGCTTATAACCGAGTGAATTCGGGTGGTGGGTATCGCTGTAATACTGGGAGTAATAGTCGTCGAACACGTTGTTCATAACGTCTATTTTGTAAATGCTGCCGTCTTCCCATATCTTCTTTGCCGCAGCGCGCATATTATCGTTATTTTCAGAGAAGGATACCAAGCTCGGGCTTGTGTAAACAATAACCGCCTCGGGCTTTGCCTTTCTTATTTCGTCAATGCCCTTTTTGAGGTATTTGTAAATTTCATCGCCCGATTTTCCAGAATCGTTAATTCCGAGCGCTATATCAATAATGCAGTTTCTGCCGTTACCCGGTATTTTTTCAATCAGCTGATCAACCGTCGGCTGGGTAGGACCGTCAAGCCCCGGGGTGTAGTTGCTCCAGTGCTCCGCCTTTAAGCCGCTTTGCGCCTGAACCACGCAGTTCATATCGTATTTTTCTTTCAGCGCGCTGCGCACTATGCGGAATATCGGGTAGCCGTATATGTGGCGCGTACTGTCACCCACCATATAATAATTACCGTGCGCCAGCCCCTGCTTTGTGCGCTCAAATATTCCCTGTATGCGCTCGTAGGGGTCTTTTGAATCGTATGCGGTCGGGTAAATTACTTCGGTGCTGCCGCCGTTATTGGTAATAAGGCTTAAAGCGCCGAGGGTAACGCTGCCACCGTTTTCAGTATTGTCGAAGCTGAACGCAAGTGATTTAAAAGCGTCCTCCCCGCTCTTTACTTCAAAGCCTCCGTCTGCCGCAAATGCGGTGTGCGGCAGACTTATATATCCCTCAAAGCCGGCTTTTAAGGTTATTCCGCCGTCAGTTATATCCTTAAAGTTCCATTCTGAGTTACCAAAGCTTAAAATACCGTATTTTTTGCCCGAGGTAAGCCCTAATTCAGGCTTGCCGCCGACACTTAGAGCAGGAACAATTACGGTTTCCCTGCTTGCCTTGGCATAGAACAAAAATCCGTTTGAGCCTTTAAGCGCGGTATTGCCGTTAAGCGAAAATGCATCCTTTTTCCCTGTCAATGAGAATTTATAAGCCGTAAGGGTAAGACCATTAAACGGTGTTACGCTTTCAAATTTCAGCGTATCCGATTTAGCAGCCGCATCTATCGGCGACGCGGTTATTGCAACATCGGTATTTTCGGCAGGCTTTTCGTAAAGTTTTATTTCCGTCGAATCGCTGTCCTTTTCGGTTAATAAAAACGGGCCTGCGGTAACCGTGCCGTATTTTCCGCCTATTTTGCCTATTGAAACGGTTATGCCTGAAATTTCAGTCGTTTTGCGGTCGGCGTTGTTTACCAGCGCGTAATCGTTGCAAAGGTCGGCTATTGCAAATTTAACATAGCCCTCAAAGGGTTTATCAAATTTAATTCCGCCGAAATACGTGTTTCCGCCGGCGGCACTCCAGGTTTGAACCGCAGTGCCCGAAAGCCACTTTGTTCCGCCTGCGGGCAAATAGGAATACGCCTTGCCCACACCGAGCGCCATTTCCGGATCGTAGCCTATCCCGAGTGATGAACCCACATAAGATATTCTCGGTACGACCGTGTTAGCCGCGTCGGTTTTTAAATACATAATAACATGGGTAGCATTTCCGAACACAAGGCTGCCGTTCATCTGATACCGTGCATATGCCAGAGACTCCGTTGCAAAATCCTTTGTGTATTCGTGGTCAGCGGATATTTTCTGTCCCCTTGCGGCAGTCCATTTGAGCGGCGTATCGTAGACCTTAAATGTTTCCGCCGGGCTTTGACCCATGCTCCAGTCGGTCACTGGGTTTACTGTTATCGGGTCGGCTTTTTTAAGCTCTATCCCCTTTTTGCCGTCCTTTGAAAGCAGGAAAGAGGGCCCCAAAACAGGCTCGCCGTATTTTCCGCTTATTCCCTTTATTCTGTAAACTATATTGCATATTGTGTCTTCGTTTATAAGGAATTTAAAGCCCGAGTCGTTATCAAGGCTTGAAAACGGAATTTTAATGTATCCCTCAAATGCGCCGTCAAAGCTGACCGTACCGAAAACGGTGCTGCCCGGCGATCCCGCGCCTGCGGTGCCCGTTTTCCACTCACCGCCGCTTATGGGCATATACTCGTATATTCCGCCGTTTTTAAGCATAAGCGACGGTGTGTAATCAGCGCTCCACCTTGATTTATCGGCAGGTATATCTATTGCAATTTGCGGCATTAACGTGTTTGCGCTGTCAAATTTCACATAGAAAACCATACCCTCATAGCCCGCGGCGGATAATTTATCGGTCTTGAAGTTGGCGTATGCCTGCGATCTGCCGACAGACGCTTCCTCGTACATTTCCGAATCTGCCGATTCCAATTTTGATCCGACAGCCGCCGTAAAATCAAGGGGCTTTACCTCCGTGTGCTTTACCCACTGCCAGTTGTAGCCGAGCAGCTCGGTATTAAGCACCGGCACAACCTCGACGGGTCCTACCTCGGGCTCCTTGTATTCGTCCGAAAGTTCAAAGGCGGTTGTGCCCTTATCGCCGTTTATAAGGAATGCCGCAGCCTCGGTTTTGCCGAATTTACCGCCTATACCCGCCATGCAAATATCAACGCCGGTTATATAGTCAATTTCAGGATAAACCGATATAAAGGGGCTTGCCTCCTGCTCCTTAAGGCTTGATACGGGAATTTTAATATAGCCCTCAAAAGCCTTGTTAAACTGAACCGCGCCGTCGGTTTCGGTTTTAACGGTCTTCTGCTCTGTCCATTTAGAGCCGCCCAAAGCCACCGTGTATACCGTGGCGTTGCTTTTCAAAACGAGCGACGGTATATCCGAAAGATAATCGTCCCACATATTCGCCGAAACGGTAATGCGGTTAGCCGTGTCGGTCTTAACGTAAATAAGCAGTGCGTCGGTATTTTTAAGCGGCAGCTTAAAGCCGCTGATTTTCGCCCCCACATTGGCGGGCGCTGCCGAAAATGCCGATTTATTTACTTCAATCTTGGCGGATGTGCTGTCCTTATTTATAACAAAATAAGGTCCTGCCGTCATAGTGCCGTATTTCCCGCCGAGGCTCTTTGCCTTTAGACACATACGGGAAAGCGAATCCTGATTGGGCTTAAACTTAAAGCCCATATCGTTTGAAAGCGAGTCAAACGGAATTTTAACATAGCCCTCAAACGCTCTGTCAAAGCGCATTGCGCCGAAATAGGGGTTTCCCGCCTTATCCTCAACCGCCTTTGCGGCAGTCCAAGAAGAGGCGTTAAGCGCCTTGTAGGAATATTCCTTGCCCACCATGAGCATGAGCACCGGGTCGAAATCAAATGACCATCGGCCGCTGTTTTCGGGGCGGAACGCGCCGAAGTTCGGAGCAACGGTATTCGCCGCGTCAAGCTTTAGGTAGAACATAACTCCGTCCGCACCCACAAAGCTGTTGCGCTTATCAAACTGAATATTGGCGTATGCCTGGCTTACCGTTGTATCGGCAACGGAATATTCCTTGCCGGTAACGGTGTTTATTTTAAGCCCTTTTTCATCCGTAAGATTTGTAACCCTTGCAAAGCTGTGGGTCACGGTTTCCGCATTGTAGGTAAGGGCCGTGCCTCCGGTCATGGGGGTCACCTTTAAAACCTTGCTTACGCTCGTATCCTTTTGCGGCATTTCGGCAATAATGCCCTGCAAATATGTATCGGATGAAATAACCGCCGTATCGGTTTTTATGAAAAGCTTTTTATCCTTTTTAATTTCAGCCTTTGCCCCGCCTATGCCGCTTACGCTGAACGGTGTGAGCGGCAGCACGGGCGTTTTAGCCGAGCCCGCGGCATAAGCAATGGGTAAACCCACGCTTATGCTGCTAAGCAAAAAGCTTGCGGTAAGAGTCGCGGCGGCTATATGTGAAAGCCTTTTTTTCATAGAATCACCTGTAATAAGTTTATTTTATATATGCCTTCAGCTGCGCTTCATAGGTCGGGTAAAGCTGCTGAACAACTGCCGACCACTGCGCCGAGCCCGCAAATACCTGCCACTTGTAAACCTCCAAAAGGTCGCCGAAATTCTGCAAAATGCTGCGGTAGGTAACGTAAACCTTTGTGGGGTTGCTTGCAAGATATTTATTTATAAAGTTAACATCCTCTTCGCTCAGAGCAACGCTGCCCGCCTTTGCTTTAAGGTTGTAACGCTCAACCGCCGCCGTGGTTTCCGTTCTCGGAATTTCAACGCAGAGGTTTTCGCCCAAGCGGAACCATTTAAGGTAATTTACCCAAAGAGTGGCAAGCTCTTTGTTTTTAGCGCCCTTTATAAGACCGTAGCCGGGGTCAACCGCAATTTCAACATTGTAGTTGCTGTCGTTATCAAGCTTCGGCATAGGTGCAAAGCCGAACGCGTCCTCCTGGCGGAGAGTTTCAAAACGTCTTTGCAAATTAAGGTCGGCGTGTGAGAAAAGCATTGCAACCTTTTCCTGCTCAAACAGGGGGCACGCGTCCGAGGTAGACATTGAGCCCGAGCCCGCTCCGCTTATTTTGTAAAGAGTGTTCATAACCTTGGCAAGCTTTGCGTCGCGCAAATTATTCTTGTACTCCTTGCCGTTTATAACCTCAACCACCTGAACGCCCGAAATACTCATAGGCTCAAGGTTTTGCGGGGTAAAGCCCCACTGAACTATTTCGTTCTTATTGTTCTTTTCAATAAATTTATCCGAAATTTCGCAAAGCTTATCAAGCGTCCATTCGTTTCGCTCATAAAGCGCGCGTGGTGTCATATCCTCAAGCCCGTAGTTTTTGAACATATTTTTGTTGTAATATATCCAGCTTGCCACAAATTCGCTTATTACCGGGAAATAAATTTTATCCTTCCACTTATACTGCTCGGTTTGAGCCTTTGTATTAGCCCAAAGCGGCGAGTTGAAGTCTATAAGTCCGTCCCACGGTTCAAGCAGATCCTCGGCAACCGGAACGGGCCAGAACTTATCGTAAGCGCAGTCAACCACATCGGGCGCGTTGCCTGCGGCAACCATTTTTGCAAGGTCGGACCAGTAGGTTTCGTGGGTGGAAACCGTTTCGTCAATAGTTACGCCGAATTCCTTTTTAAAGTATTCCGCCGCTTCGCCGTCGGTATTGTTTTCCGACATAGAGGACCAACCGAACACCTTTAAAACCTTACTTTTACCCGAAAGGTCGGCTGTAGGCATTTCAACAGCCGCAACATTTTGGGATTCCGTGCCGCCGCTGCTTGCGCTGTTGCTGCCTCCGTCAGAGCCGGTTTCGGTTTTTCCGCAGCCCGAAAGCAGCATTGCAAGCGCCAAAGCGCCGCAGGAAAGTCTTGCGAATAAATTTTTCTTCATGGTAAAATCTCCTTTTGTTATTTTCTCGAATCATCCGACAATACTTGTATTCATCAGCGATTCGGTAAATTTCTTTTGCAAAATCACATATATGATTATCGGCACTGCTATGAACATAAGACAAAACGTAGTTTCATACACCGTAACCTCAACATCGGTATATCCCGCCCCCTGCGGAGAGATCATTCTGCCGAAGGTATTTCTCAGCCCTTTCAGTAAAACCGCCAGCGGCTTTGACTTATTGAAGAAAAGGGATATATTAACGTAGTCGTTCCAATACCACACAAAGCTTAAAACGAACGAAACCAGAAGTATTGCCGTGGAATTGGGCAGCATTATATTGGTAAACGCCTTTGCAGGTCCGCAGCCGTCCAGATACGCCGCGTCCTCAAGCTCTTTGGGTAAGCCCTTAAAGGATTGCCTGAAAAGATATATAAACAACCCCGATTTAATTCCCTGGGCAAAGAGCGCCGAAACGGTAACCGGAACAATTGTGTTTATAAGCGGTATTCCCTCCCCGCCGAATACCTTTGCGGTAAACGCGGTAACGCCCGAATACTGAATATACAGCGGCATTGAAATTATCTGCGGCGGCACTATGAAGGTCATAAGCGCCAGCAGAAAAATTATATTTCTCCCCTTGAATTTAAACCTTGCAAATCCGTAACCCGTTACAGCGCAGCTTAAGGTTTGCAAAACCGAGCATAAAAGCGAAATTGCCGAGGAAACGCCGAATGATTTTATAAATTCCGTTTTTTGCAAAACAAATTTGATGTTATCAAACGTAAGGTTTTTCGGCAGCCATATTACGGTAGGGTCCATCATATCGCTCGGCTGCCTTATGCTTATGCTGAAACAGAAAATAATGGGATACAGTATTATGTAGGAAAGCCCTATTAAAAGTATCAGCCGCAACGCCGAGCGTATAAAGCCGTACAGCCTTAAAACCGCCTTTCCCTTTTCCGAGCCTTTTGAATAATTCAAATCAAGCGCACCTCCTTTCATCAGTCAACGGCGTAATAAACATATCTGTTACCGATAATGTAAATAAGCACGACCGCTATAAATATTACCGCAAAGCATATAACCGACATTGCCGCCGCCTGATCAAATTTCAAAGCATTCATATAATCGTCTATAAGCTTGAACATACTGTTTGAGTAGCTTATCATATTATCCACAACGGTGTAGAAAATGTTTACCACAAGCATAGGTGCCAGCATGGGAACGGTTATTTTCCAAAAGGTAGTCCAGCCGTTTGAGCCCTCAACATTCGCCACCTCGTAAAGCGTGGACGGTATAGACTGAAGCCCCGCGATGAATATTAAAATCTGTATTCCCGAGTTCCATACAAGCCCGAATATTTCCTCAACCGTTTTAAGAATATAATCAACCGCAGTCTGCGGTATTCCCGCGCTTGTAAGCGACGCCGCTATCGACTGCGACTGGAAAAGCGCGTTTGAACGGTCGCCCGAGGAAATGAGCCCCAAAAAATAGTTGCCGTTTATTATTTCAATGGCTATACCGCCCGCAATTATAACCGGCAGAAAGAACACCGCGCGGAAAAAGGTTCTGCCCTTGAATTTTTGGTTGAGCACCACCGCTATGAAAAGCGAAAATATTATTATAAGCGGTGATTTTGCCGCAACCGTGGTTACCGTTTCGGTAAAAGCTGGCAGAAAATCGGGATTTTTAACGAACAGATTTACAAAGTTATTAAAGCCGCAGGCTTTAAGCCCCACATAGCCCTGCTTTATGGTCACGCTTGAAAGGCTGTACCTTACCGAGGTTATAAACGGCAGCAAAAACAGGAAAATAAAGCCTACAGCCCAAAAAGAGATAAACGCATAGCCGTAATATGACTTTTTTCTTTCATAAGATAGCTTTTTCATTACCGTTCACCCGCCTTTGCCATGAAATCCTCTGCTGGTATTTCCGTACCGTCCTGTAAAGTATAGGGCTCTTTGCCGAAATTCACGTATATTTTAAGCCCGTTTTCGTATTCGGTCACGCTTACGTTTTCGGCAATGTAATTATGTGAATAAATTCTGCTGCCGTTTATACCCGAATATACCTTTGCAACCCTTTTGTAAAGTGTCAGCGCGTCCTTACAGGTTTCTTCAAAATTAACATTAGAAAGGCTTGAAAGTGGCGTGGCAACTAACTTTTCCCTGCCCACAGCCATCCATTCGGCGCTGAAACCCGCACCCGCGGCAACTGTGTAAAGCAGCGAGTTATCGCCGTTTTCACCGTTGTAAGCACCGGCGGCAAGCTCTGAAATCCCGCTTAAAGCCATTGTGTAAAACGGAACGCTGCGGCTCAAAATATCCTGCCCGCTGTCGGTTACGGGGGCGTTATAAATAATATCGGCATAAACCGCGGCGTAAGCGTTGGGTTTGTCAAGCATCAGCTCGCCGAAGCTTTCGGCGCTTTGCTTTATGGCGGCGGTCATTACCGCCGTTGTGCCGTCTCTGCGGCTGCCGCCGCCTGTGAAATCGCAGTAAAGTGTGTTTCCTATATCGCCCAAGGCTAAGCGCTCAAAGCCCTTATTTTTAAGCCCCTTTATAATTCGCGGCATATTTTTTTCAAAACCCGAAACCGAAATAAGGTATTCGGTTTTATCCGTCTCGTTAAGATTGCTGAGCAAATAGGATTTTCTTGAAAACGGCAGCCCCGTAATTGATTTTGACGCGCCTAAAAGATGTCCCAAATACGTACCGCCCGAATAGCTTTGCAAATTGAGTATTGCGGGAAAAATTCGCGCGTTCTCGGCATTTTTAAGCTTTTTCGCCGAAATATTTCCGTCGGCGGAGGTCACCTTGTCGCCTTTCAGCTCGTCTGTATTCCATGAGCGGTAACGTACCGTAATATTTTCCGCGCCCTCTTTTTTCAGGCGCTCGGTTATTCGCGCAAGCTGCTTTTCGCTTGTTAATGTAACGGTTTTATTATGCGGCACGCCGAGGGTTGAAACCTTTTTCACTACCGATGAATAAACATCGGCGTAAAGCCCCGTTTGCGTTTTCTTAAGCTCAAGCTTGCAGCTTTTAACAAGGTAATCCCTGTAGGCTCTCGCCATTCCGCTGTAATCGGCGTTTTCGCCGCTTAAAAACATATACCTTGTTTTAATTACTCCGCCGTTTCCCGTTTTATCGAAAAGCTCGGTAGCGTAATTTCCCACATTGTATTCAACCGAGTTTAAAAGCTTGTATTTAACATATGCATTCGCATAGGAAGAACTTTGCCCGCACGCCTCGGCTGAAAGCGTGCCCGTTTCGACGCCGTCCTCGCAAATTGCCATAATCGCGCTGCCGTTCACCCTTGCGCCGTACACAGGAAGATAGACGGATTTATTATTTACGTTAAGATAATAGTCGGAGGTAACCGATGTCGGCTCGTAGCCGTAAATCGGGCGGCTGTAAGCATTTCCCGAGTGCATAACATTTGAAAAATCCACCGTTGCTCCCGAGCCGTCGGGTAAAAACAGGTAGCCGCTGTCAGCAGACGTGCCTCGCACAAAATACGGCAATACCGAAACAGAGCATACGGCTGTGTTTTCTTTCTTCTCTTCAAGGTCCTCAAGCCATACCTCGGTCAGTAAATTTCCGCTTTCAAGATAAGCCGCCAAAAAAAGCTTTTTGCCCACCTCTGTTATACCGTATTCAAAAACCACGCCGTTTTTGATTTTATAAATCGTATACTTGCCCGATTTTATATTTGAGGTGTAAAGGTTAAGCGCAGTGCGCTTTTTAGAAGTCGTATTAACGTATTCAACCACAGCGGCAGACATCATTTTAAACTGCGTAAGCTTTGAGGCGTCGGTATCCTCACCCGCGTTTTCGGGGCTGCTGTACCAAACCGAATTATCCGCCGTGTTTTCAATTTTAAGGTAATTGTTATCCGGGCGAAAGCTAAGCTTTAAACCGCCGCTTTCCCCGCACGGAACATACTCGCCGCCGCTTTTGTCGGTATACTCGGCGGCATTTGTCATTATATCGTTTTTGGCATTACCGCTTTGCGGCGCGCCGCCGTCCTTGCAAGCGGTAAAAAGAGAGCAAACGGTGCATAACATAAGAAATGCCGAAACAAATTTTTTCATAGTCCGCTCTCCTTTCATGCGTTCATTCTGAACAGCATTTCGCTGAACACTGTTTTAATAAAATCAATTACATTCTGCGTAAGGTTATAGAAAAGGAACGCAAGAACCACTATAAGCACTATTCCTATAAGCGTAACAATAAAGGAAAATACCGATTTCCCAAGCTCAAACTCATGGAATACCGAAAAGCCCGCCATTAAAACAACAAAGCTGCAAATAATTCCTATTGCCAGCACTACCGACATAAACACCGCTTCATTCTGAACCAAAAAGTGGCTCAGCAGCACCCGCACAAACCCCGCTATTATATAAGGAACAAGCGCGGCTGATGTGAACATACATATCTGCTTAAAGGTCGCTTTGCCGGTCATAAGCTCGCTGAACGCCCAGTTTGCCGCCACAAAGAGAATTAAAAGCGCCGCCCTTACAAGCGCGATATTTAAAATATTTACCTTTGATGAATCGATAATCGCAAACGCCTTGCCCATATACTGCTGCTCGCACACGCCGAGCAAAACAAGAAGTATGTAAACAAAAAGTATAAATGCTTTTGAGGTTATTTTTCGGCTGCGCAGCCTGTCAAACCCCGCAAACGGGTGAAAGGCGGAGTAAAGCGACATTCCGAAATTCGTGGAATAAAGCTTACCCGATACCGAAACGCCCTTTTTAGCAAGCAGCTTTTTTGTTACTTTTACTGCCGCCAGCGCGATTATAACAAGAAGTATCCAAATAAAATTGTTGCGCATCATTATTACGCGGTATTCGCGGTAGGCGTTGCCGTAGCCCTCGGTATCGCGCGCCTGCTCGTAATAATTCATTGCCTCCCTGTACTCGCCGTCGTTAAACAGCGCGTTCGCCACGCCTATATATGCAAGCCTGAAATTCGGGTTGCTTTTTATAACCTCGCGCCACGGGGCAAGCGATTCGGAGTAGTTCCCCGCGTTGTAGAGCGTCAGCGCTTTATGCACGGTTTTGCCCGTTTCGGTAAGCGAAAAATAGGTCACCGTGTTTTTTTCGGAATCAAGAACCGCAATATCATCGCCGCACGCCTCTATTGCAATTGGCTGCCTGAAAGTGCCGCCGTAATCCCCTATTCCGCCGAAAGCGGTAACAAGCTGCATATTATTATCAAACTGGTAGACCCTGCCCTGCTTATTATCTATAACGTTTATAAACCCGTTTTCGGAATAAACAATATCTATAAAGTTAAGGTAACGGTTATCATTTTCAAAGCTTTTTTCAACATCCTTTGACATTGAGCTTTCCAGTATATCCGCGCCCTTGGGGTTTAAGCACCTTATGCTGTCGGGCGAAGACTTACAGTATTTTCCGCCTATAAGGCTGCCAGGCGTAATTGTGTAAAGAAAATTATCCGCGCTCATATCCATACTGTATATTTCGCTCGGAACGTAATTTGCCATAGCCTCGCGCTGCTCGGCGGTCATAAGCTGTTTCCAAAAGAAATTACGCAAAAGCTCCGCCGTGGTCTGCACCTTTTCGCTGCCGAAAAATCCGCTGAACTCAAACTCGCTGTTAAGAATTAAAAGCCCCTCGTACACTCCGGTGCACTGAACATATATGTTCCCTACCGTGTCCCCCGTAACGCGACGCGGCAGAAATTCCAGTGCGTCGTCAAAATATTCCGATTTCGGTTTTGTAATTTTAGCTTTAACCGCGCCGTTTTTATCCGCCACCCACACGCAGCCGTTTCCCGAATCGGCTATATAAACCGTGCCCGACATATCAATATAAAGTCCTGTCGCTTTGCTTAAGTCCACAGTATTACCGCCGTTTGTAACGGTAATTTCTCTGCCGCGCCCGTCTGTATCATATACCGCTATGCGGTTATTGCCCGAATCCAGTATGTAAAGACTGCCGTTCTTTTCAAAAATATCGGTTGGTGAAGAAAACGCGCCTATTCCGAGCTTTTCGCCGCTGAGCGACAGAGCGGGCTCGTATATATCCGCCGTTTCGGTAACCTCGCCGAAGGAATTGTAATTATAGGATTTATAAGAAGCCGCCGAGGTATATGTTGCGGATAGAAGCATTAAAACCGCGGCTGCCGTAACCGAAACCGAACCTTTAAAACCTTTTCTCATATTCTTTTTCCTTTCTAACCCTTAATTCCGGAAAAAGCCATTGTTTCAACTATTCGGCTTTGGGTAACTATAAAGAGTATGCAGGGCGGTATCATCATAAGCACCGACGCCGCCGACGCAGAACCGACCCTTGCAATACCCGACGCCGCAACGTCGTTTAAAACGGTGGGCAGCAGCTTCCACGCCTCTTCATATATATAGTTGCCGCCGGTTGAGTTCCAAAGTCCCTGAAACGAGAAGATTATAAGCGTCAGCGCAGCAGGCTTTACAAGCGGCATACATATTTTATAATAAATTTTAAATATGCCCGCGCCGTCAATAGTAGCCGCCTCAATAACCGTATCGGGTATCTGTACCATAAAGTTTTTCATAAGGAAAAGCCCAAGCGGAGTGCCCGCCGCAGGAATTATAAGCGCAAAAAGCGAATTTATAAGCCCGAGACCCGACATTATTATGTATTGCGGCAACGCCGTAACCGTTCCCGAAAAAAGCAGCGCCGCCACTATGAGTGAGAACATCCACCTGTTGCCGGGGAAATTGTACTTTGCAAACGCAAAGGCCGCCATTGAGCTGAAAAGCAAATTAAGCCCCGTGCCAGCAACGGTTACCGCCGCGCTGTTTATAATGTATCTGCCGAACGGAATCCAAAGGCTGTCCACTAACTGCGACAGCGTCTTATAGTTTTCACCCGTCGGGTTGCGCACAAAAAACTTGGGCGGGTATGCGAAAATTTCCTCGGTAGGTTTAAGCGACTGCACTATTGCATAAACAAACGGGAGCATCATAAACATACCTACAAGCAGAAGTATTAAAAATACCGCCGTATCCCCGCCGGTTGAACGCGCCGGTCCGGTTTTACTTCTTTTAAGCTTCATTTAAGAGTCTCCTTTAAACAGCGGCGTACTTGCCGATGATTTTCTGTATACGGTTGTTTACCGCCATCATTGCAATAAACAAAACCGAGGTAACGGCGCAGGCATAGCCCATTTCAAACCTTATCATACCGTAGTCATACGCGTGCGTTGCAACCGTGAGTACCGCGTTATCGGTTGAGGGAAAGCCCGCAAGGGTCATACAAACATCGCTTACCGAAAACGCCGCGCTTATCTGCATAACCGCGCTGAAAAGCAGCTGCGGGCCCATTGAGGGCAGAGTTATGTATATAAGCTCCTGCATACGGTTTCGCACTCCGTCCACCGCGCCCGCCTCGTAAAGGCTGCGGTCAACATTTTGAAGACCCGCAATAAAGGCAAGAAACGAAGTTCCGAGGCTCATCCATATCTGCACTATTATAATGCAGCCGAGCATGGTTTTTGTGTCCGTCAGCCATTGCACCGGCTCCTTTACAAGCCCCGAGGACATAAGCAGCTGATTTAAAAAGCCGTACATATCGCCCGAGAAGATATACGACCATATAACATACAGCATTCCAGACATTGAGGGCGCGTAAAACACAAAGGTCATAACCGAGCGCAGCGTGCGCGGAAGCTCGTTTATCATCCACGCGAAAAACAGGCAGGCAAAATAGCTTATAGGTCCTGTTATAACTGCGAATATAAGCGTATTTCTTACCGCCACCAAGAACACATCATCCTCAAACAGCAGCGTTAAATAATTTGAAAGCCCTATAAACTTAGGCGGCTCAAGCATATTAAAATACGTAAAGCCGAAAAATATTGCAATGGCAATTGGGGCTATAACAAAAATGCTGAAAATAATGTAAAACGGAGCTATAAGCAAATAGCATTCCTTATATTTGCCCATACGTGACAAAAGACCTGTTTTATTTTTCATCTGTTGCCACTCTCCTTATTCTTACGGGCAAGCTCTTTGTTTATTCGCTTGTTGTAGGTGTATATTGTATCGGTTGCGTTGGAGTTGCTGTAAACCACCTTGCGGAAAGCGTTTATAAGCTCGCGCGTTACGCTGTAATTACCCGATACCTCGTTTATAGCCCTTATGCTGCCCCGCTGCGTTTCCAAAAGCTCGCGCTCCGCCTTGCTCCACGGCAGCGATTTAAACGCGTTTACATTAGCCGAGGTATACCGCGAAATAGAGCCGAGCGCGTCCTCTATTTCCCTGCCGTACTGACTTTGAGTCTCGTCGGATGTAAACCAATCGAGGAATTTCCACGCCTCCGCCTTATGCTTTGAGCCGCTGAAAATAACCGCCGACGTTACAGATTGCGCAAGCCCGGGGCTTGTATCCGCTCCCGATGCTGCGCTTATTGAAAGCGTACGGTCAATGCTACCGTCGGGCTTTGCGGTTCCCGGTATTAAGTACATTCCCCACCTGCCCGAAAGCTCGGGGGACGCCGCCTCAACCTTTAAATACTGTGTATAATCGGTTATGGCAAGCGGCATTTCGCCTGAGCTGAAACGGTTATAGAAATCGTATGAAAGCGGAAAACCGTATCTTGCAAAAAGCCCCGTCCAGGTTTCAAACGCTTTTATGGCAGCCTTGCTTCCGAACTCTGTACCGTTAAGCTTTTCGTTATAAAAGCTGCCGCCGTTCTGGAACAAAAGCGTTGCGAACATTCCTATATTTGCAGGCACGCCAACCTCTAAGTTATTTCTTTGCAGTATTGTGGAAACCCTGTAAAAATCATCCCAGGTATCGGGCACGTCAAGCCCCAATTCTTCAAAAACATCGGTTCGCACAAACATCATATTAAAGGTTTCGCTTATGGGCAGCGCATATGTTCCGCCGCCGTATTCAAAGGGCTTCAGCGTTTCGCTTTCAAACCGCTTTGCAACGGTGTCAAAGCCCTCCTGCTTTGATAAATCGGCAACCGCGCCCCTAAGCGCTAAATTAACCGGCATATCGCCCGAAACAAACAGTGAAACATCGGGTGCGGTTCCCGCCAGCACCGCCGTTCGTATATCCACCGTAACCAAGGAGATATTGGAGTTTATTCCGTACCTTGCGGCAAAGGAATTATCCACCAGCTTTTTAAGAATATTCATCTGATCTCTGCCGGCGCTCATCCATATATTGAGTGAGGACGCCTCGTCGTAAACGTCGCCCACCGTTCCGTAATCCTCAGCAAAGGAGGAAACTATGCGCTTAATATCAAAAGCCAACTGCCTAAAAAACGAGCCGCCCGCATTTTTGCGGCATTTATCGGGCGAATGAATATCAATATAATCAATATCGAGCGGTTGGTCCTTCGCGTCCTGATTCCAGGAGGAAAGGGTGCTTATTTCACTTTTAAAGGACGAAATATTTTTAGCCAGCGTATCGGGGTTTTTCTTGATTCCCTCAAGCCTGTTCAAAAGCGAGTGAAAGCCCGAAAGCGAGCTACCCGAACGCCCCGAATTGCGTTTTTCAAGCTCTTTGGTTATGTTTTCAAGCTCCGTTTCAAGCGAATTTACCGTCTCGTTAAAATTCGGAATCATTTTCCCGAGCTGGTAGTCTCTGTATGTATCGGGGTCGGTGCCTATAACCATAATCACGCTGCGGTAAATCGAATTGAGCCTGTAAATAAGGTCATCCAATCTGCCCGTAATTTCCGAAAGCGAGCCGGCGGTCACTTCAAGCGTCAGCGTGTACTTCTTCCCTTTTTCAAAATAAAAGTTATAAGGTTCTTTTTCGCCAAACTCCTTTATGTACCAATCGCCTGAATATCCAAACTTTATTTCGTCACATTCAGCAAAAGGCACTTCGCCGTTTATGTAAAGCCTGCGGGATGATGTGAATCCGCTTTTTGCGTTTTGCCTTACCCGCATTGAAATTTCATACAGTCCGCTTTCCTCGGGCATAAACTCCCATTTAAGCCACTGCCCTGCGTAACGGTATTTTTCATCGGGTATATAGTTATATAAAAGTTTTACCGGGTCGTTGGGAGACGTGTCGGCGCTGCTTTTATCATAATCGGGCGTAAGCGTTGTAGAGGAGGCCTCGGTAAACTTTTCCGCCTCAAGAATGAGTTCCCTGCCGCTTGTCGCTTTACCGCCTTTTACGGTTTCGCTGTAGCCTTTAAGCGTCCTGCCCGTAAAAAGTTTTATTTTAAGCAATCGGAAATTTCCCGTGTTTGCAATAACGCTTATTTTGTTTTCGCCTTTTTCAAACCCGAAAAGCAGGGGCTTTTGCTGCCTGCCCGAGGGGTCTGAAAGCACCGCCGCGGTTTTTTCCACTACCACGCTCATTGAGGAAAGAATTTCGTTTCCGTGCTTATCTGTTGTAACCTCGGAATTTTTCCACCGCCAAAAAAGGTCAAGCTCCTTCGCCTCGTTAAACGGGTACGCGCCGTTTATCATAATCCCAGCCGAACTGCCGCCCGTACTGCCGCCGGTTACGGGCACATATGTAAGCTCTATATGGCAGCTCATATCGTTTTCCGACGAAAAAACGAAATCGGCTCTGCCGTTTTCATCGGTAAAAGTAACTGCTTTTTCTCCCTCAAATTCCGAAAGAGCCGCGCCCGCAAACAGAGCGGACGGCGCGCTTAAAGAAATTTCAAAATTACCGTTTGCTTCTGCCGTTTCGATACCAGACAGATAGCTGCGGTAATCTGTGCCGCTGTTTGCGGCAAGCGCCGAAAACGGGCAGGTAAGCAATATTAAAACCGCAGAAATGAAAGAAACTATTTTTTTCACCGAATTACCCTCAACTTTCCAAGCCAAACGTTACAGCGCTTAATAACTGCCGCATTTCATGCTATTGACAAGAGAAAATTTATATGTTAAAATCCAAACCGAAAGGTGGGAAGTTTATGTATATTGACGTAAGACTGTATGACAACATTACCAACCATAAAATAACCGCGTCTGATTTTGAAGTAAGCTGCGCGGGGCATGCGGTTGTTGAGGAAAACAGTCCAGATAACAACCGCACAAACGGTCTGCCTGATTATCAACTGCTCTATATTGAAAACGGCTGCGGCTTTTTCAAATTCGGCGAGGATTACGAAAAGCTGCCGGGAAAAACCGTGGTGCTTTACCACCCGAGCCGCAAATATATAAATACCGTCAAAAAGATAAAACCCAAACATACTGGCTGCACTTCGGCGGGACAGCCGTTGAAAAGCTGCTTTGCGAGCTTGAGCTTAACGATAAGAAAATAATAACAATAAACAATGACATAAACTTTAAAGAGTACTTTAAAAAGGTTATTGATGAGCTGCAAAATAAACCTATAGGCTATTTGCAGGCTGCCAACGATTATGCCCGTTTAGCGCTTATATCATTAAGCCGCGAGATAAAAACCTCCCTGAAAAAGCCGTCCGACCTTCTAATAGATAACCTTTGTAAAAAAATGAATATGGATTTTTATAAGGACTTTTCCAACACCGAATACGCCGAAGAATGTAATATGAGCGTTTCGCACTTCCTTTCAAAATTCCGAAAGGCCACCGGCACGTCGCCGCAGAACTACATTCTCAATTTGCGAATAACAAACGCGCAGAACCTGCTTTCCACAACCGATTACAAAATCATTGAAATTTCAAAGCTCGTGGGCTTTGCCGATTCAATGTATTTCTGCAAGCGTTTTAAAAAGAAAACCGGTCTTTCACCGAGCGATTACAGGCAAAAATTCAAATTTTAAGATGTTTTACAAAATCAAACGCTTTCAACAAATAAATTATATACATTTTTCATCATTAGCACAATGGATGAAATTATTTATTTATATGGAAGATAGTATGATTTTTAGCGTTATTTTTTTTGGAAATATTTTACGGCACGATACACAAAGAGCCTTATTACATTAAAAAATCCCGCTTAAACAGCGGGATTTTTTAATGTAAATCGGATTTTAGAGCGCAAATTCGGCTTTATATGTCTTTTTGCATTATTTCTGTAATAGCTTTCTCCAGCATGTCGGCAAAAAGACGGTGCATTTCACGGGTGGGGTGGTTTATATGATTGCACAGCAGCGCGGTTGTGTCAATTCCGTAACCGCTCATTTTCTTCCACACCGCATAAGTATCGCACACGGGAACGCCGTATTCCGCGGCGCGCTGCCGAGCAATATCCATAAGCGTATCCACAGTGCCGTTGTTTTGCCGCTCGGCGCAGCTCTCCGCCGTACATTTTAGTATTCTGAGATTCAGCGGGTGAACATATGTATTTACCATATTCGGCGTCATTAATATAACTTTTGCGCCTGCACTATTCAGTCTTTTAAAAATTTCAGCCAGCGTATTGCCGTAGTCATCACACGGGGTCTGACCTATATCGTTAAGCCCGAAGCAAACCGTAACTATATCCGGCTTTTTTGCTATAACGTCGCTTTCGATTCTTTTAAGCCCGTCGGCGGCGGTCTCACCGCCGACTCCTGCGTTAAAGGCTGTAATTTCACTGTCGCCGAAACGCTTTTTAAGCCTTTCCGTAACCAGTGAGGCATACCCCGACGGTACGTCCCTTACAACATCGATTCCGCCGCAGTGGTTATCAAACAATTCAAAGCAGCCCTCTGTAATGCTGTCTCCGAAAAAAACTATTCTCATTGCTTTTCCACCTTTCAATTTACTGTAAATTCGTGGAGAATATTATATCCGTTTTCATACGGTATGCTGTTATCAAGCCGTGCCGTAGCGCCCGATTTTGAAACCAGTCGGAGCGCGAGCCTGTATTTTCCGCTGTCGCCGGGCAGCGGCATATTCGTTTTTAAATTATATGTTATAAGCTCGCCGTCTGGCACTTCACCGGGCTTTGTGCCGTACCACTCGGCCGGATTGCCGACAGCATAAGAATAAATCTCATTACCGTTCGTATCAAGCAGAGTAAGGTGCGCGGTAATATTGAATGCCGCCGCAAAGCCGTAGTTTTGAAGTGACAGCGATATATTCATACCTCCGTTTTCTTCCGTCACCGAAAGCTCCCGACACACAAGCCTGTAGCCCAAATAATCCCGTATATATTCAAATGCGTTACGCTTTATTTTGTTGCCGTCGTTATCGGTAAACCAGCCCTTAGTATACGGCAAATTATTGTATTTAAGCCATTTTTCGGTCACGGTCAGCTTTTTCCACTCGTTTATGCAGCCTGGAGCACTTGTGCCTTGGTCAATATAGCCGTTTATCGCGCTGAATGTGGTGAGCCTGAGCTGTGAAGCGGCAATTATTGAGCCGTAGCCATCGGGGTATGCCCCCAAATCGTCAAACTGGGAGTAGTAATACGCCTCGGCGTCGTTCGGCGCGCAATAAGCCTCACTTATATGCCTGCTCCAATCGGCTCTTCCGTAGCTGTAAATTCCCGAGCCCGTTTCGCTGCCGTCGGCTATGCCGAAAAAGCTGTCGAGATGATAACCGAATTTACCGCCGTATTTTTCCGCGTTTTCACTTGATAGGTAATCGGAATAGTTCGGCATTCGCAGCTGTGCGTAAATGTCGCTCGGCAAAAGCCTTTCCACGAAAGCGTTTAAAACCGTTCCGCGGTCTGCGGCGGTGCTTGCGGGGGTATCTGAGTGCCACTCGCCGTATTTGCCTATAAACCCGACCTGAAAAGCGTGCAGAACATCCTTATTCCGCTCAATTATACCGTTTTCGGAAAGATTGCTTATATGCCGCAGAATTTCCGCCGTGGTGGGCGTTCTGCTGTTGAAATTGTTTTCATCATAATAAGCAAACCGCAGTAAAATCTGCATTTTTCGCTTGCGCAGGCAATCAAATATTTTTTGCGCCGCGGTGAAAAATTCCGCGTCAAGCTCGCTGTTCATATAATCTCCGGGGTAAAAATAGCACACATAAACCGATGAATTTATTCCCGCGTTTTCAAGCTGCAAAGCATATGCGTCTATTTTAGCCGCTATTTCGCTGTCCGTCAATCTGAAATTAAAGAAGTCCATACAGCCCCTAAAGCCCCTGTTGGGGTTAAGGTTAAGCTCGGCGGAATTGTATGCGTTAAGCACGGTATAGCTGCGCTTAACAAATGGGCTGTCCTTAATATTTTCGTTGGTATAGTCTACAGTATCATATATTATCGGCTCCGCGCTTACTTCGCGGTAATCGGTCGCGGGGGTAAATATAAGCCTTTCGGTTTTGTACTCGGCAATTACATTGTCTCGGCTGTCCCGCGCGGCAACGGTTACGTAGTATTCTTCCCCGCTTTTAAGGCAATCGAGCGCACCGCTGTTTGAAAAATAAGTCTTTTCCGATACGCACGCATATCCTCCGACCGCTTTTTTATATGCTTTGAGCAAATAATTTTCCGCTCCCGCGCATTTATCCCAATAAAGCAGCGCTTTATCGTCGCTCATTTCCGCGGCGGTAATATCCGTTCTGTAATTATCCGCCGAAACAATGGGGTTCTCGGTTATTTCTTTATTTGCCGAATTGCCGATTTTCTGCTTAAATCCGACAGCAGGTCCCGTAGTAACAGCGTTTTCGCCGCTCCCAATATAGCCGAAACGGCAGGTTATTCCTGTAAATTCGGTATCGTCCGTAATAGAATTGCGTGGGGACAGCGCAGAAAGCGGCACGCATACAAGCCCATCAAAGCCGGCAGGCAGGGTTATTATGCCGTGGTACGAGCCGTTTTCTCCCTCAACAGTGGTTCGCTCCTCCGCCGTACCGCTTGCCTTGTTCAAAAGTCGGTATTTTTTGCCGGCGGGTATTTTGTATTCGCTGCCGTCCGCTGCGCCGAAGGTCATATAAACGCCGTTTTCCCGAGCCGCCGACACCTTTACATATATGCCTATGCAGTAATAATTTGAAATCTTAACGGGTTCGTTTTTTATTCTGAACCAATAAGGCGAATCCTGCACCTTTTCAAGCGGTAAATCGCAAGGTGTTTTCGCCTCGGCTTTTATACCGCCGGTTGCGGCAAGCTGCGGAAACGGCGATGATACATAACTGCAATCGATATCGTAATAACTGCCCGACGATACTGCATCGGGAAAACTCTCGTAATCCGAAAGCGCCCCGCACAGCTCGTTATAATTAACAGTTATCGGCTCGGTATAAATATATTCGCCGCCCGAAATGCGGTAACCCCTTACAATATAGTTTTTCCCGCGGTTTTCGGGTTTGATATTTTCAAGCGTAACATAGTAATCTGCGTATTTATTGTTTTCGGCTGTTTCAAAAGCCGCGTCCGCCGATGATAGCTTTATATCGATTATATCGGTATTTTTTATATCCGCGGTAAGCATTTTCCCGCCGAGCGAGCCTTCAAGCGTAATAAGCACGCCCTTTTCAGCCGCGGCACCCGAATTTATAAGCTCTCTGAATGTAAACCGCACTGCGCCCGAAATATCAGCCACGGGCGATATTACCGCAAGGCTTTGTTCATTACTTTGTATAAATTCGCCGTGCAGAACGACTGCGTCAGTTTTCGGCATTTCAAAATAATATGCGTTGTTGTCAGGACTGTATTCACTTACTGTTTTGCGCCTTGCGCCCGAAAAATCGGTATATGTGATATACAGTCCGTTTGCCTTTAATGTACAGCCGTTTTCCGGGGTCACGGTCACCTTTACTCTTTCGCCGTGGCGCGCAAAGGCTTTGTCTGCCCTTAAAACGCCGTCCGCCGCAGTTATCGCGCCGTAATCGGTAAGAGAAATTTCGGCAAAGGGGGAGCTGTTTGTAAGCAAATAGCAATCGGATACCGAAATATCGCCGTAGCTGCCGCCTACCCTTTCAAATCTCAATTTAAACTGCTCTAATATATCGGTATCGGACAAAAGCGCAAAGCCGCTGTCGTTTTTAAATGCGGTATACGGTATTTTTATAAAGCCCTCAAAAGCTCCGTCAAACTCCAAACCGCCGCTGTAGCTGCTTATATACGCCTTTTTAACCGTCATTTCCTGCCACTCGTTACTCCCGAGCGGCAAGGCATAGCACTTTTCGCCTTCAAAAAGTGAAAGCACGGGCGGATACGGCATAGTCCATCTATCGGGGCTTTTAAGCACCAAATCGGGAAGAACAAGGTTAGCTCCCGGCAGTTTAATGTAGAACAGTATACCGTCGGTGTTTTTAAGCGTTTCATTGCAGGCGCCGTTAATATAGGTGTCGTTTTGCTCCCCCACCGTAATATTCGCGGGGCACTCATAAAGCTGCGCCGCTCCCAGTGTAACGCCCTTTATTCCAAGCTTTTTATTTATAACCGCGTCAGACTCGGCTCTGTCAAAAGCCGCACCGCGGTTTCTCTCATATATAACCGTGCGATATGCGGCGTTGCCGCGATATTCGTTTCCCACGGTTATTTTGCTGCCGCAGCCATCATTTTCAATAAAGAAATTGGGACCTACCGTAACCTCGCCGTATTTACCGCCGAAACGGTCAAAATAGAAAATAAGGCTGTTCACCAAATCGTATTCGGGCTTGAAAACAAATCCCGAATCGTTCCCTACAGAGCTGTACGGCAACTTTACATACCCGCTGAAAGCATTTTCGAAATAAAGCCCAGCCATATATTGGGAGCCGTTTTCACTTGTGGAAACAAGCGAGGCTTTGCTCCATTCTGTTCCGCCGTCCGATATAAAGGAATACTCGTTACCCGCCAGCGGCGAAAGCGAGGGCACATAATCAAACCGCCAGCGTGAAGTATCCTGCGGAAAATTAAGCGCCGCAACAAGGCTTACGGTCGTATTTTCAGGCACGGATAAATGAAAAAGAAGTCCCACGGTGTTTTGCACCGTTTGATTTATATTTAAAAAACGCAAATTGCAGGAGGATACCGAGGTAAACCTTGTTTTTGAAATTTCCCATTCAATATAGCGGTCAAAGCTTTCCCCATAAAAGCCATTACCGTTTTCGTGGTAAATGCGGTTGCCGAAGCCGCCCGCGCGCTTTATATCGTAGCTTTTAACGGGAATTGCCTTTATTTCCGCTGTAAGCTCCGTATTTTCGGGTAAAGCCCGTAGCGGCGCTGTATTTGCGGATAAGGCTAAGATAATTGCAACAGACAGGCTTAAAAATTTATAAACGCCTTTTTTCATTTTAATCACCCTTTAAAATCTCTTTACGCATTGAAACCAAAAGCTCTGCTTCTCCGTTTTCGCTGTTTGCAAAATTCAAGTTTACCATTACGGGTATGCCCACGCTGTGCTTTTTCAGCCGCACTAAATCCCTTATATCAAAAGTGCCGTCAGCATTTATATCAAATTCAACATATGTATTTCCGAATACATCTGGCACCCTCACCTCGGCAGAAACGCAGGTTCGGCAGATAAACAACGCAGCCATAACGGTGACTACTTTTTTCATTGCCGCCATTCTTCACCGTTATATTTATTGCCGCGAACAGACGCGTTTTTAACATTTTTAAGCGTTAAACGAATGTTCTCAAAGCTGCCGTAAACCGTATTATTTTCAAATTCCAATCCGTCGGTATTGCGAGCGTATACAACCTCGTCGGTATATGCCGCCTCAATAAGGTTATCGGTTATTTTTACGCCGCCGTGCACGGTTCCTTTTGACTCGGGCACACATTCCGGCTCAATGCGCACAAAGCTTTCCTTTGAATCGGTATAGCGGTTGCGCCTTATTGTAACGTCGGTAACATAGCCCGATTCAAACCACGAGCGCGCGTCGTCGGCAATTAAAACCCCACAACCCGTAAGCCTTGTAAACTCGTTCTTTTCAATAATCACGGGTTTTCTTGTGGTTACAAGTATTCCGCGCGTGGGTATACGCTCAAAGTGATTATTTCTTATAAGCACCTCCGCCGTGGCTGACGCATTTTCAACCATGCTGCCTACAGTAAAGCCGCCACCCGATTCAACGGTCAGAATTATTTCATGCGGGTTTATTTCTTCCGCCGAAATTACACGTGTGCTTGCCTTTTCAAGCAGCGTATCCGGGTCAATTGTGCAGATTTTGTCACCCTTTAAAAAGCCGCCTATTCCGTAGGACTGCGGGTGCATAAACCTTACCTTTATTTTATTTACATCAGCGTATACGTCGGTTATTTTCAGGTGTGTTCCGTGAACGTTAATCGCGTCGTCGTGTGCGCCGCAATAATACCCGTTTTCAATTACAATTTTACCGCGGCAGCCCGAAAAATGCATAAAATCAGCAGCGCATGAGGCAGTTCTGCCGGGAGTGGGGCAAACGTTAAACCTATTAAGGCGTATACCGTTCGAATTTTGGGCTATAAAGCCTATCCCACTCATAAAGTACATGGTAGTGTTCAAAAACGCGGTGTTTTCACAGCCGTCAATTATTATTCCGCACTCGTCCCTTATCGGGTCGCGCATTTGAAAAACATAACCGGGACACGCACCGTAAGTAATATTATCACCGCCCGAATAAAGGCGCACAAGCCCTTTTTCCAATTCTTCAAAGCGTGCGTTTTTATCGTCCATAGGTCCGGGCTGCCGCCAAGTGAAACCGCTTTTGGGGTCATAAAGCTGCGATATTCCCGAAGAAAACGCAAAGCCCTTGCCGCACCATTCAATTTTACCGTTTTTAATTCTGTATGGGTATTCATCGGAAATTTTGCAGTCAATATATCCCTTGCCGACAGCCGTAACCGTCATTTCGGTAACGGTGGGGTTTAAGTAATCAAAGGTTATATTTTTAAAGGTAATGTTTTTGCAGTCTTTAAGTATTATCTGGGTCATTTTGCCAAGACTTTTTATCACCGCGCCGTTGCCGTTTACCGTAATATTTTTAATACCGCACAGCAAAAAAGGCGTGCGCCTTTTTATGCTGTCGCATTCGCCCTTTTCGCGGTCATTTCCCTCGGCTATAGTATTGCTCACGTGTATTTCGGTTTCAGCAAGCGAATTTGTACCGATATTATAAACTCCGCTTTCAAAAACTATTTCGCAGGGTTCTCCGAGCGTCCCAGCCGCTTTAAGTGCAGCCGATACAGCCGGTGCCGAATCCTCTGCGGTGTTGACTGCCGCCCCATAATCCTTTAAATAAAGTTTTTTCATAAAACCACCCGAAAATTTATATTTGTTCCTATAAAAATTATACACTTTTTCTTTCGCGTGCGCAATGGCGATAATTATTGAAAACTATGGCAAAAAGTATTAAAAGCCTTGCTTTAACACCAAACCGTCTCGGCAGAAAACCCGATCGCTGTTGCCGCAGAGATTAACACCGAGCGGCTTTTATTAAATGATATAAATCATCCGCATAAATATAATCCTACAAAAAAGCTATAATAATTTAAAACAGCCTCTTGGCAAATACCCCGCTAGGGTATATAATAACGCACGGAAAGGAAGAGAGCCTATGAAACAGGAAGAATATATTATAAGCGGAATGTCCTGTGCGGCTTGCTCATCGTCGGTTCAGCGCGTAGTGTCGCGGACGTAGGGCGTTGAAAGCTGTGATGTAAACCTTATAACAGGAAAAATGACCGTAAGCTATGATGAGCAAAAGACCGGTCAGGCGGATTTCACCCGAGTGGTTGAAAAAGCGGGATTCGGAATACGCCCCGATACCCCCGAAGAAACAGAAAAACCGAAAGCCGCCGAAAAGAAAAAGGGCGGCTTCGGCGGTACTGTGGTTTCGGCGGTATTATCGGCG